>Ga0187893_10000387_pt1 | contig 115074 bp, 99 predicted proteins | sample MA1701074metaG_FD_139574 | JGI IMG/M metagenome (GOLD analysis project Ga0187893, IMG submission 139574) | White microbial mat communities from a basaltic lava cave in the Kipuka Kanohina Cave System on the Island of Hawaii, USA - MA170107-4 metaG ...
GCGGCCGAGCTCGGCCGCGCCGTGGATCGGCAGGCACTTCACGATCCCGCCCGCGTCGACGGCCGCGCGGAACGCGCGGAAGTCGCTCGCGCGGAACGCGTCGGTCAGATCCACGAGCTCGAGCAGGATGCGCGTGTCGGGCCGGTCGGAGCCGTAGCGCGCCATCGCGTCCGCGTAGGAGAGCTGCGGAAAGGGCCGCGCGAGCTCGATCCCCGCGGCCTCGCGGAAGCCGCGCACCGAGACCTCCTCGAGCACCTCGAGCACCTCGTCGACGCCGCAGAAGGACATCTCGAGGTCCACCTGGCTGAACTCGAGCTGGCGGTCGGCGCGCTGGTCCTCGTCGCGGAAGCAGCGCGCGATCTGGAAGTAGCGGTCGTAGCCGGCCACCATCAGGAGCTGCTTCATGATCTGCGGAGATTGCGGCAGCGCGTAGAAGGAGCCGGGCTGGAGCCGGCTCGGCACGAGGAAGTCGCGCGCGCCCTCGGGCGTCGAACGCGCGAGGATCGGGGTCTCGATCTCGAGGAAGCCGCGTTCGCAGAGCGTGCGGCGCACCGACTGGTAGAGCTCGTGGCGCACGCGCAGCGCGCGCTGCAGCGGAGGGCGGCGCAGGTCGTGCACGCGGTGCGCGAGACGCACCGATTCGTCGACCGCGATCTCCTCTTCGATCGGGAAGGGCGGCGGCGTCGCGCGGTTCAGCACGCGCAGCTCCTGCACCTCGAGCTCGAGCTCGCCCGTCGCGAGGCGCGCGTTCACGGTCTCGGGCGTGCGGCGCTGGACCAGGCCGCGCACGAGGATCACGAACTCGTCGCGCAGCGCGTGCGCCTGCCGGTGCGCCGCGGGCTGCGCGTCGGGCCGGAACACGACCTGCAGCAGCTCCCCGCGATCGCGCAGGTCGACGAAGATCACGCCGCCGTGGTCGCGGCGGCCCTGCACCCAGCCCGCGACGACGATCTCGCGACCGACGAGCGCAGCCGTGACCTCGCCGCACGCATGCGTGCGGCGGAGGCTCCCCATGCCGTCGAGACCGACGCCCTGCTGCGCCACCGGCAGCTCTGCTCCCGTCGAGAAAAAAGGGAATGAAAACGCGGGGTTGTTAGCAGAGAAGCGCGCGCGGTGTCAACCGCGGAGAAGCCCGCGCGCTAGCCGGCGAGCTCCGACGCCGAGCAGACCCGGTTCCGGCCCTGGCTCTTGGCGCGGTACATGGCCTTGTCGGCCGCGTCGAGCAGCCCCTCGCGCTCGCGCGCGTGCTGCGGATAGGCCGCGACGCCGAGCGAGAGCGTGAGCTGGATCGGGCGGTTGCGCCCGGTTTCGAAGAGCGTTTCGCTGACCGTCTTGCGGATCCGCTCGCCGACGCGCAGACCCGCCTCGAGCCCCGTGTCGGGCAGCACGATCGTGAACTCGTCGCCGCCGTAGCGCGCGAGCGTGTCGACCTGGCGGATGCACTCCTGCAGCACCTCGGACAGGCGGCAGAGCACCTGGGAGCCGACCAGGTGGCCGAAGTTGTCGTTCACGAGCTTGAAGCGGTCCAGATCCAGGAACAGCAGGCAGAGCTCCTTGTCGTAGCGCTCCGCGCGCTGGATCTCGTGCGAGACGCACTGGTGCAGGTAGCGCGCGTTGTAGACCTCGGTCACGTCGTCGATGAACGCGCGCTCCTTGGCCCGGCCGTAGCGCTCGGAGTTCTGCAGCGAGAGGTTCGCGTGTGCCGCGATCGATGCCGCGCGCTCGATCTCGATCGGCTCGAAGGGCAGCTCGTCCTGGAACGCGAGCAGGAGGCCGCGCTCGCCCTCGCCGCCGTGCAGCGGCACCGCGAGCAGGGCTCCGCTCGCGACGCCGGCCTCGCGCAGCGAGTCGTGGAAGGGGCCCTCCTGGATCACGCGCGGCTCCTGCAGGGACTCGAGGTCGACCGGCTTGTCGCCCGAGAAGGCGCTGCGCAGCGCGTGCTCGGCTGCGTCGTCGAGCCCGCGGAACGCGATGCCGTCCGAGAGCGCGAGCGCCGTGCGGCGGAAGATCGCGATGCCGCGCGGGCGGCCGAGCGTGTGGAGCAGCAGATCCAGCGCGACCGCGTAGACCTCGCTCGCGTCGAGGCAGCGCGTCAGCGTGCGGCAGGCCTCGGCCAGGCGCAGCGCATCCTGCAGACGCTCGTTGTCCGCGAGCAGGCGGCGGTGGTCGAGGATCCGATCGACGACGTGGCGCAGCTCGTCGGCCCGCAGCGGCTTGGTCAGATAGTCCGAGGCGCCGAGTCGCAGCGCGGCCACCGCGCTCTCGAGGCTCGCGTTTCCGGTGAAGAGTACGAAGTCGGTGCCGGGGTGCTCGCGCCGGATCCGCGCGAGCAGCTCCATCCCGCTCTCGCCGGCCATCTCGAGGTCGGAGACCACGAGCTCCGCCGGCTCGCGGCAGAGCGCGCGCAGGCACTCGTCGGAGGAGGCCAGCGCCTCGATCCGGCCGTGGCCGGCGAGTGCGTCGCTCAGCATCTCCCGGATCAGCCGGCTGTCGTCGACCACCAGGATGCGGGGCTCGCGCTGTGCGGCTCGACTCATGCCCTTCCCGACCGGACAGCGCCCGCCGGAAGCCGGCGTCGCGAGTCGCGCTCGCGCGCCGGCCGGCGAGATCGACTGCCGCCCACACGACTCATCGGCCGGCCGAGTTGCGCGCTTGAGGAGAGAGTCTGCCGCGGGGGAAGCCCCGCGCGCTCGCGGGGCACCCGGGACCCCGGCTCAGGCCCCCTGGGCCGGCTCGGGCGGCGGCAGGACCTGCCGGAAGGTCTCCCCGCCGTCGGTCGAGCGCAGGATCACGCCCTGCTGGCCGACGATGAAACCGACCCGGCGGTTGCGCTCGAAGCCGAGGTCGCGCATGAAGGTGAACACCGTCGGGAAGGTCGCCTGCGGGGGCTCCGCCCAGCTCAGGCCGAGGTCCTCGGAGACCCGCACGAGCCCCTTCTCGCCGACCGCGAGCGCCCGCTCCGCGCCGAAGTCCACCGAGAAGAGCGCCTGCATGCGATCGATCTGCCCATAGCGCCAGCTCCGGCCGCCGTCCTCGCTGCGCAGCACCAGGCCGCCCAGCCCCGAGATCAGCCCGCGCGCCTCGTCCTGGAATCGGATCGTGAAGAGATAGGGGTTCTGGACCACCTCCGCGCGGAGCTGCGCGCGCTCCGCGCGCCGGCCCGCGAGGTAGCGCGTCAGGAACTCCGGATCCTCCTCGAGGAAATCCTCGTAGTCGAAGGGCGGCTTGTTCGGGACGTTGATGCGGTCGGAGAGCAGCCCCGCACCCTCGAGGATCTCGTTCAGCGAGTCGACGCGCGCCTGGATCAGATCGAAGAGCGGCGTCGGATCCCCGCCCTCGGAGAGCGCGCGGATCTCGCGCTCGGTGACGCTGGGCTCGACCTGGACCTTGAGGTAGCTCTTCGCCGCGATCGCGCGCGCGAAGCTCTCGATCGGCTCTCGCGCGGCTTCCGGGATCTCGATCGCGTTGAAGGCGAAGTCGATCGGCTCGAGCGCGAGGTCGCCCACGATCTCGGCGCGGCTCCAGGTTTCGCCGAGGTCGTCGGACCAGAAGATGTACCCGAACTCGCCGATGATCCAGCACTTCCGGCTCGGCAGCCCGAGGCAGGAGAGGTTGTTGAGGGTGACGTCTTCGTAGACCTTCTCGCCCCGGCGCACCTTCTCCTGGTCGCGCTCCGAGAGCCAGACGAAGAGCGGGCTCAGCGCGTCGAGCGTGAGCGAGAGGTCGGTCCAGCTCTCGCCGCCGTCCTGGGTGCGGATCCGCGTGCCCCATTCGCCGACGACCCAGGCGGTGTTCGCGTCGATCGCCTCGACGTCGAAGAGGTGCGCGCCCTCGGCCGCCTTCGGGTTCGGCTGGTTCTCCCAGCTGCGGCCGCCGTCCTCGGTGCGCAGGATCGTGCCGAGCTGGCCGACGGCCCAGCCGTTCTTCGAGTCGGCCATCGCGACGCCGTAGAGCAGCCGCTCGGTCGGCGTCCTGCCCTTCTGCCAGCTCTCCCCGCCGTTCTCGCTCCAGTAGATCGAGCCGTGGTAGCCGACGGCCACCGCGTGGCTGTCGTCCGGAACCGAGACCGAGAAGAGGTCGTCGTAGAGGTCGATCTCGCCGGGGCCGTGGCGCGGGCTGAAATCGAGCACGTGACAGCCCGCGAGCAGCAGCAGGCTCGCGAGACAGGCGGCAGCGGAGCGGGCGTGGCGCACGAGTTCCCTCCCGCGCGGGGCGCGCGGACCCGGCCGGTGTAGACCACGGCTTCGCGCGGTGTCAACCGCCGCGCGGCCCTCCGCAGCTCAGGCGATCGCGTAGACCCGGGCCGCGCTGTCCTGCAGCACCTTGCGCAGGGTGTCCTCGGACACGCCGGCGAGCGCGCGCTCGGCGTAGAGGCGCGGGTGGGTGCCGATGCTCGCGGGGCCCGGCGCCTGACAGGTCGGATGCGGGTAGTCCGTCTCGAAGAGCACGTTGTCCGGGAGCTGCTCGAGCGCGGAGCGCAGCCCGCGCTCCTCGAACCAGAACGCGCCGAAGACCTGGCGCCGGAAGTACTCGCTCGGGAGCAGGTCGTACTCGGGATGCTCCTCGCGCACGCCGTTGTTCTGCCACTGCCAGTCGAGCGCCTCGAGCAGGAAGGGGATCCAGCCGATCCCGCTCTCGACCGAGACGAAGCGGAGCCTCGGGAAGCGGTGGCAGACGCCGCCCATCAGCAGATCCGCGAGGCAGTGGCCGTTCTCGAGGAAGAAGAGCGTCGAGGCGCGCGCGAAGTTGGCCTTGCGGCCGATCCGGTTGGCGTCGTCGTCGGTCTCCGAGGTGTCGCCCGCGCCGACGTGGAAGTTCACGCACATTCCGGCGTCCTGCGCCGCCGCGAACAGGCGATCCCAATGCCGATCGCGCAGCGGCGGCAGGCCGTGGTGGTGGGGCTGGTTGCACATCAGGAGCGCGCGGAAGCCCCGCGCCGCGCAGCGCTCGATCTCGCGCACGCCCGCGCCGACGTCCCAGAAGGGGTTGGCCATCACCGGGATCAGGCGCTTGCGATCGGCGCCCGCCCACTCGAGGATCCAGTCGTTGTAGGCGCGCACGCACTCGAGCATCAGCTCGGGCTCGCCGAGCGAGAGGAAGCCCGGCGAGCTGAAGCCGCCCAGGTTCGGGAACAGCACGTTCGCGTGGATCCGCTCGGCGTCGAGCAGTGCCAGGCGCGCGCCGGCGTCGTACATCGCGGGCGGAATCTCGGAGTAGCTGCGCGGAAACCTGGGATAGGTGCCGTCGAAACCCGCCGCCGAGACCACGCCCGGCGCGTGCACCGCCTTGTCGCCGATGAACCACGCGTCCGTCCTGCCGATCCGCTTGACGTGGGGAACGCGATCGCCCCACTTGCGCGACACGCGCGCGGTCCAGACGTCGGCGGGCTCGGTCACGTGGGTGTCGATGTCGACCACCCGATAGCGCTCGAAGATCCCGGCGCTCATCGCGCGACCTCCCCGGCCCGGCTCAAGGCGGCGTCCCGGCCGCGAGCCCGTAGAGCCGCGCGGGATTCTCGCAGAGGATCTTGCGCTTCTGTGCCGGCGTGAGGTCGCTGCGCGCGGCGAGCGTCTTCATCGTGTAGGGGCACTGGCCCTCCGGATGGCAGTAGTCGGAGCCCAGCACGAGGCGCTCTTCGCCGACGATCGCAGCGACTGCCGGAAGCAGCGCCTCGTCGGGCTCGGTCGCGAAGTAGAGCTGGCCGCCGCGCAGCACCTGCTCGGGCGCGCGGCCGGCCGCCTCGCGCCGGAAGCTGAAGCTGCTCCAGGCGCCCTGCAGGCGCTCGATCACGTGCGGCACCCAGCCCGCGCCCGCCTCGAGGAAGGCCACCCGCAGCTCCGGATGGCGATCGAGCACTCCGCCGAGCACGAGGCTGCCGAGCGCGAGCTGGCTCGACAGCGAGCCGTAGGCCTCGCGCATGCGGTACTGCGCCGCCAGCACGCGCGCCGGGTTGATCTGGATCCCGATCGTGTGGATGCAGATCGGGACGCGCAGCGCCTCGGCGGCCCGCCAGATCGGGGCCAGGCTCGCGTCGTCGAGCGTGCGGCCTCCCGCGTGGTGGGGCGGCAGCACGCCGGCCACGAAGCCGAGCTCGCCGACGCAGCGGCGCAGCTCGTCGGCGGCCTCCCGGGGCGCCTGGAGCGGGAGCATCGCGACGCCCTTGAGCCGCTCGGGCGCGGCCGCGCAATAGCCCGCGAGGTGCTGGTTGTAGGCGCGCAGCGTCGCGAGCGCGATCTGCGGCGACTCGACGATCGCGGCCACCAGGAAGCTGTGTCCGCCGAAGAGCACCGCGACGTCGATCCCCATCTCGTCCATGTCCGGCAGGCGCGCGAGCGGATCCTCCTCGCCGCGGCGCGGGAGCCAGTACTTCCCATCGCGCGTGAGCGCCGCCATCGCCGCTCCGACGTCCGAGTAGTCGAGGTCGGGGATCTCCTCGGGCAGGAGCCTGCCCTCGGCCTCCAGGCGCGGGAAGCCCTGCGCGTCGCGCAGCGAGCGCGGCGCGAAGCCGCGCAGCTCGGGCGGCAGCAGGGCCGGCCAGTCGACGTGCCAGTCGTTCACGTGGCCGTCGGCGTCGATCACCAGAGAGCCGTTCAGCACGCCCGCGGCAGCCTCCGCGAGCCAGTCTTCGCCGCGGCCCGCCCCCGTGTCAAGCGGGGCGCGCCGCGGTTCCGGCCTAACGCGTGGGAGTGGCGGCGGCCAGCCGGATCGCCGTGGTGCGGCCCACGAGCGGATCCGCGATCGTGCGCAGCTCGGCGTCGAGCTCCGAGAGCAGGTTGCCCACGAGGCGCAGGTCCTGGGCCTTCGACTCGTCCGCCGAGCCGATCTCGCCCTCCGGAACGTCGACGACGCAGATCACGACCGCGTGCTTGCCGTCGCGACCGACGCTGCGCGCGGAGAGCGTGATCTGCGCGCTCGCGGGCGCACTCGCGAGCCGGCTGCGCAGGAGCCGCACGAGCAGCGTCCCGAGCAGCTCGGCATCGCCCTTCGCCTCGGGCAGCTGGCCCGAGGCGAGGATCTCGAGCGCGACCTGCGCGTCGTCGTACTCCTCCTGCACGGCCGCTGCGGCCTCGCGGATCACGCGCGCGGGATCGAGGCGCGGCCGCTCGGAGGGCCGCGCGTCGCCCGAGACGAGCCCGCTGAGCTCGTCGCTCCACTTCTGGACGCGCGAGAGCCCGCGCATCGCATCCTCGACGAGCGCGCGGAAGCGCCGCGCGCGGCGGCCACCGGTCTGCTCGAGCAGCTGGTCGAGCGCCGTCGCGGCCTCCTCGAGAGGCTCGCGCATCTCGCGGAAGAGCGTGAGGAAACGCTCGTCGCCGCTGATCGACTCCTGGAACAGGATCACGACCCCGACGCGCGTGTCGCTCGACGTGATCGGCGAGGCGGTGGCCTGGTAGCCGCGGCCGTCGTGGCGGACCCGGAAGCGCACCGAGCTGCCGCGGCTGCAGGCGCGGGCCACGGCCTGGAGCACGGCCTCGCGCACGCCGCCGTCGAAGAGCCGCGCGAGCGGCCAGCCCACCGCGGACTGACCCGCGCCCACGAAGCGTTCGGCAGCCGTCGGATTCATGAACGCCACCACGCCATCCGGATCCCCGACGACGATCGGGACGTCGAGGAAGGAGAGCAGGGACTGCGGGGCCGAGTCGCTCATGCGACCACCTCCACGAGCTGCGCCTTGATCAGGCGGTCGATGATGCGATAGGCCTGGAAGGCATCCATTCCCGCGAGCGACACGAGATCGCCGATGTTCGTCGTCCCGTCGATCTGCGAGAGCAGGAAGCCCGCATCGGCGGCCAGCTGGAAGCGGCTGATCTTGTCGGGCGCGGCCGCGACGCGGATCCGCGCGCGCGGATCGCCCACGCGATCGCGGTACTGCTTGAGCAGCTGGCAGCGGACCATGTCGAGGTAGCTCTCGACCTCGAGCTCGCCGGGCGCGAGCTGTCCCGCGAGCAGCAGCAGCTCGAAGGCGGCCTCGGGATCCTCCTCGCGCAGCATCCCGCGGGCCTCGCGCAGCAGCGTCTCGGCGGTCAGGGCGGGACCCTGTCCGGGCCCGGCCTCGAGCGCTTCGCTGATGCCGGCCGTCGCCGCGGCATCCAGGTAGTCGCGCGCCTCGGGATCGCCCGGGGCGAGCTCGAGCGCCCGCCTCCAGCACTCCACCGCGCGGCGCTGGTCGCCGACGCCGAAGGCGTCGAGACCCTCGCGCACCAGTCTGCGCGCCTCCTGCTGGCTCACGGCTTCTCTCCCGGGAGGTCGCCGCCGTCGCGGTACTCCTGCACGAGCTGCTCGAGCTCCTGTTCGGAGAGCGTTCCGCTGGCCTTCACCGCGATCGACTGCTCGAGGCCGGTCGCGAGGTCGCGCGCGGAGACGTTGACGATGCCGTTGTTGTCGATGTCGAAGGCGACCTCGATCTCCGGCACGCCCTTCTTGGCGGGCGGGATGTCGGTCAGCACGAACTCGCCGAGCAGGTGGTTCCGCTCGGCGCGCTCCTCCTGGCCCTGGAGCACGCGGATCTTGACCGCTCGCTGGTCGTCGCGCGTGGTCGTGAACATGTGCGACTTGCGCACCGGGATCGTCGTGTTGGCTTCGATCAGGGTCACGGTCTTGCCGTCGAAGGTCGCGATCCCGAGGTTCAGCGGCGTCACGTCGAGCAGCAGCAGCTGGTTCTGCGTGTCGACGAGCGCGGCGCCCTGGATCGCGGCCCCGGTCGCGACCACCTCGTCGGGATTGACGCCGCGGTGGGGCGGCTTGCCGAAGTACTGCGCGACCGCCTTCTGCACCAGCGGCATGCGCGTCTGGCCGCCGACCAGCACGACGTGGTCGATGTCCGACGGCCTGACGCCGGCCTGGTTCACGCACTCCTCCACGCTCTTCAGGCTCTGCGACACGATGTCGGAGACCAGGCCCTCGAGCGTCTCGCGCGTGATGTCGAGGTTCAGGTGCCGGGGACCCGAGGCGTCGTTCGCGATGAAGGGCAGGTTGATCTCGGTCACCTGCACCGACGAGAGATCGCACTTGGCCTTCTCCGCGGCGTCCTTGAGGCGCTGCAGCGCCATCAGGTCGCCGCGCAGGTCGAGGCCGTCGCGCTGCTTCACGGTCTCGAGGATGTGCTCGACCAGCCGCCGGTCGAAGTCCTCGCCGCCGAGGAAGGTGTTGCCCGCGGTGGCGAGCACCTCCACGACGCCCTGACCGAGCTCGAGGATCGAGATGTCGAAGGTGCCTCCGCCGAGGTCGTAGACCGCGATCTTCTCCTCGCGGTCGCTGCCGAGGCCATAGGCCAGCGCGGCCGCGGTCGGCTCGTTGATGATGCGCAGCACCTCGAGTCCGGCGATGCGGCCGGCGTCCTTGGTGCACTGGCGCTGGGTGTCGTTGAAGTAGGCGGGCACCGTGACCACGGCCTCGTTGACCGGCTCGCCGAGGTACTCCTCCGCGACCGATTTCATCTCGCGCAGCACAATCCCGGCGATCTCGGGGCAGGTGAACTGGCGGCCGCCGAGCACGATGCGCGGATCGTCGTTCGCGCCCTTCACGATCTCGTAGGAGGAGAGCTCGACCGCGCGGTGGACCTCGGGCTCCTCCCAGCGGCGCCCGATCAGGCGCTTTGCCGCCGAGACGGTGTTGCGCGCGTTGGTGATCGCCTGGCGCTTGGCGAGATAGCCGACCAGGCGCTTGCCATCCTGCGAGATCGCGAACATCGACGGCGTCGTCTTGTAGCCACCGGCGTTGGGAATCACGACGGGCTTGCCTCCGTCGAGCACCGCGACACACGAGTTCGTCGTGCCGAGATCGATTCCGATGACCTGTCCCATGCCTCACCTCCCCGGCTCGGTGACTAACGCCGAGCCCTGGAACCCTTCTTTGCGCTCAACAGCGCTTCCTGCGCGGCCCGCACGGCCTCGTGGCGGGGCGCCAGGCGCCGCGCCTGGTCGAGCGTCCGGCGCGCGGCGTCGTGCTGCTCCTGTTCGATCTGCACCCGCGCGAGCGCGACGAGGCACTCCGGGCTCTCGGGCAGGAGCTCGCAGGCGCGCGCGGCGTACTCGAAGGCCTTCTCGAGCTCTCCGAGCGAGAGCGCGGCGAGCGCGGCGCGCTCGTGGATCTGCGCGTCGCCCGGCCGGTAGTGCAGCGCCTCCTCGTAGAGGTGCAGCGCCTGGCTGCGCGTGGAGTCGTCCCAGGACGCACTGGCCTCGGCCATGAGCTCCTCGGCGCGCAGCCGGTGGACCTCCGCCTGCACCTCGGCCAGGCCTTCCTTGTAGGCATCGCTCCACGGATCGAAGGCGATCGCGAGCCGGATGCTCGCAGCGCCTTCGATCGGCCGGCCGGCGTGGGCGGAGTGCATGCCGGCCTCGAAGAGCTGCGAGGCCCGGAAGCGGCGTTCCGCGAGCAGCTTGTCGGGAATCCGCACCTGCTTGCGCACGCGCTCGAGCAGCGCGAGCTTGCGCGCGCGCTCGCGCTCGGCCGGGCCCGGCTCCGGCCCGCTGGCCGGCTCCTGCGCGACCGCGCCTTCGCGCCGGAGCGCCGCGGCCTCGACCGGCGCGGCTGCGTCGGGGGCGCCGCCGCGCGGGTCGCTCTGGGCGAGCGAGCGCAGGAGCTCGACGCGCGTGACCGGGTCCGAGAGCAGCTCGCTCGCGACCACGAGCTTCTTGAAGATGCGCGTGAGCCGCGCGCCGAAGTGCCCCACCCGCTTGCGGTAGTAGCGGTCCGGATGGAAGCGCTTCGAGAGCTGGAAGTAGGCGCGCTTGATGCTGCGCGAGTCGGCGTCGCGCGGAACCCCGAGCAGCTCGTGGTAGGGCTGATCGAGCCGCTTCTCGAAGTCGAGGATCTCGCGCTGCAGCTCGAGCGCGAGGTCGAGCGAGGTGTCGACGAGCGAGACGTCCATCGCGCCGTCGGGGACCGGGGCGTCCTCGGCGTCCGGCGCCGTCGCGAGCGAGAGGATCCCCTGGTCGAGCCAGCGCGTGAGGCAGCGATCGACCTCGCCCGGCGCGAGGCCCCCGATCTCGCAGAGCGTCTCCCAGGGCGTCGAGCCGTCGATGCGCGACAGCAGGAAGCCCTCGGCCGGCGACAGGCGCAGCTGTGCGGCGCGCGGTTCCGAAGCCAGTCGCGGAATGCGGCTCGTGCCCGGCATGACCCCCTGCGGCGAATCGGGATTCGCCGAGGCTGGAGGCGGGACGCCCTGCGCCCGCTCCAGCACCGGAACCTCATCGGCAGGCAGCAAGCGGAAGTTGACGCGGAAGCCGCGCGATCGAGTGGTCCGCTTCGGGTCAGGGACGCAGCAGGCGCTCCATCACGGCCTTCTGCGCATGCAGGCGGTTCTCGGCCTGATCGAAGGCGATGCTGCGCTGGCCATCCAGGACCTCGTCGGTGATCTCCTCGCCGCGGTGCGCCGGGAGGCAGTGCATCACCCAGGCCTCGGGAGCGTGTTGCAGAAGCCCCGCATTCACCTGGTAGCTGCGAAAGATCTTGCGGCGCAGCTCGGCCTCGGCCTCCTGTCCCATGCTCGTCCAGGTGTCGGTGTAGACGAAGCCCGCGCCCCGGACCGCGGCCACCGGATCCTCGCCCCAGTCGATGCGCGCGCCGCTCCGGCGCGCGAGCTCCTGCGCGCGCTGCCGGATCCGCGCCGCGGGCTTGTGCGAGGCCGGGGTCGCGAGCCGGAGCTCGATGCCGAGCACCGCGCAGCCGAGCAGCAGCGTGTTCGCCATGTTGTTGCCGTCCCCGACGTAGGCCAGCACCGCGCGCTCGAGCTCGGCGCGTTCGGCGACCGTCTGGAAGTCGGCCAGCACCTGACACGGATGCAGCAGGTCGGTGAGCCCGTTGATCACGGGGATGCTCGCGGCGCGCGCGAGCTCCTCGACGAGCGCATGGCTGTAGGTGCGCGCGACGATGCCGTCGACCCAGCGCGACAGGTTGCGCGCGACGTCGGCCGGCGACTCGCGCGTCCCGATCCCGATCTGCTCCGGCCGCAGCAGGATCGCGTGGCCACCGAGCTGACTCAGGCCTGCCTCGAAGGTCACGTGCGTGCGCAGCGACGGCTTCTCGAAGAACATCGCGAGCGCCCTGCCCTCGAGCGTCTGCGGGCGCTCTCCGCGCTTGAGCAGCTGCTTGAGCTCGTGTGCGCGCGCGAGCAGCTGCCGCAGCTCCTCTGCGCTCCAATCTGCGAGGCTCAGAAAGTCCTTGGGCATGTCCTGACCCCGGAATCTCCGTCGGCGCGCCGGGGGCTAGCGCGTGATCAGCGTGCCGGCTCCGCGGTCGGTGAAGATCTCGAGCAGGAGCGCGTGCAGCTGGCGCCCGTCGACGATGTGCGTGCGGCGCACGCCGCCCGCGAGCGCATCCGTGCAGCACTCGACCTTCGGAATCATGCCGCCGCGGATCGTGCCCTCGTCGATCAGCTTGCGCACCTCGGAGACGCGCAGCTCGGCGCAGAGCTCGCCCGCGGCGTCGAGCACGCCCGCGACGTCGGTCAGGAGGATCAGCTTCTCGGCCGCGAGCGACGCGGCGATCGCGCCGGCGGCCTCGTCGGCGTTCAGGTTGTAGGTGACGCCCGCCTCGTCGACCCCGATCGGCGCGACCACCGGCACGAAGCCCGCCGCGACCACCGCGTGGATCGGCGCGGGGTCGACCGCGACGACGCGGCCGACGCGCCCGAGATCGCGTCCGGGCGAGACGCGCCGCTCGACCCGCAGCATCCCGCCGTCGGCTCCCGTGAGCCCGATCGCGCGGCCTCCGGCGCCCTCGACGAGCGCGACGATCTCGCGGTTCAGCTTGCCGCCGAGCACCATCTCGACGACATCCATCGTCTCGTCGTCGGTCACGCGCAGTCCGTCGACGAAGGTCGACTGGACTCCGAGCCGCTTCAGGGTCTGCCCGATCTGGGGTCCGCCGCCGTGCACGATCACCGGGCGCAGGCCGATGTACTTGAGCAGCACGACGTCCTTGGCGAAGGAGCGGCGCAGCTCGAGATCGGTCATCGCGGCGCCGCCGTACTTGATCACGAAGACCTGGTCCACGAAGCGCCGCATGTAGGGCAGCGCCTCGATCAGCACCTCGGCCTTGTCGATCAGCTCCTTCACCGGCCAGCTCCGAATCCGTTGCCCGCAGGGCCCGTGCGCCCGGACGTCGGCTCCGCGCCGTGCTCCTGGCGCGCGCGCGCGACCTCGTCGATCGATTCGAGCAGGCTACGGTACAGGAGCACGTTGCGGACCGCAGCCGAGAGTGCCGCCGCGATCAGCTCCGCGCTGCGCACCGGCGCGGGCAGATCGCCCTCCGGAAACACGCGCGCGACACCCAACACCTTGCCGCGCAGGCGCAGCGGGACGCAGAGGAAGGGACCCGTCGAGGAGCCGAGCGGCCGATCGACGGCGGGATCGAAGCGCGGATCGGCCTCCGGGTGGTCCGAAGCCACGAGACGCCCGCTCTGCAGCACGCTCGCGGTGAGCCCGCGATCCCGCGGCAGCGACTCGTGGTCGCCGGCGCCGCCGCCCGCGACCTGGCATTCGAGCGCGAGCCGACCGCGCGCCGAGTCGAGCAGGTAGAGCGAAACCGGGCTCGCCTTGAGCAGGCGCGCGACCGGCCGCAGCGCGGCGTCGAGGACGCGCGCGGGCTCGATCTCCGCGGTGACCGCGTCGCAGATCAGCGCCGCGAGCTCGGCGTCGGAATCCGCGCGCTCGGAGCCGTCGCCGCCGCGCGGCTCGTCGGCCGCGCGCGGCGCCGCCTGCGGCCCGGCCTCCGCCTGCGCCGGCACGGGCGCGACGCTCGCGAGCAGCGCGCCCGTGTGCAGCGCGAGGATCCGCAGCAGTGCGAGATCGGCGCGGCCGAAGAGCTCGCCCTCGCCCGGGTCGGCGACGCAGAGCACGCCGGTCGGCCCCTCGGTCGCGAGCGGCAGGATCGCGAAGGCTCCCGTGGCATAACGCCCGACGCTCTCGTGGCCGGCGAAGCGGACGTCGGCCGCGACGTCGTTCGCGTAGACCGGCTCGCCGATCTCCGCGGCGAGCCCCGCGACCGGCTTGCCGAGCGCGACGGGATCCATGGCTTCCGCATCCAGGTTGACCCCGCTCTGCGCCGCGACTTCGAGCTGCAGGCCGCTCGCGTCCGGCAGCATCAGCGAGCTGCGGCGCGCACCCGAGAGGCCCGCGGCGAGCTGCGCCGCGCCGCGCGCGATGCGCGCCCGGCGCTCCGCGGGGCTCGCCTCGCCCGAAGCGGCGGCCTCCTGCGCGAGACTCGCGAGCGCGTCCTGCAGCTCGGTCAGCCTCTCGTGCAGCTGCTCGAGTCCGGCGAGCGCCTCGTGACCCGCCAGCGCGCGCCGCACCGCGAGCACGAGCTCCTCCTCGTGCAGCGGCTTCACGAGGTAGTCGCAGGCCCCCTGGCGCAGCGCCTCGAGCACGAGCTCCTGCTCCGACGCGGTCGAGAGCGCGATCACGCGCAAGAGCGGATGGTCGCTGCGCAGCTGGACGAGGAGCTCGAGGCCCGGGCTCTCCCCGAGCTGCAGGTCGAGCACGAGCACCGCCACCCCGGGCTCCGCGACCCGCTGCAGCGCCTCCGCCGCATCGGCCGCCGCGACACAGGCGATGCCCGCACCCGCGAGCGCGCGGCTGATCCCTTCGCGGAAGAAGCGCTCGTCGTCTACGACCAGCACGCTCTGCGTGGACACGCGGCCAAGCCTACAGGATGTAGCGGGCCAGGTCTTCGTCCTCGACCAGGCTCGCCAGCCGCTCGACCACGAAGGCCTCGTCCACGACGAGCCGCGTGCCGGCGCGATCGGGCGCCTCGAAGCTGATCTCGTCCAGCAGCCGCTCCATGACGGTGTGCAGCCGGCGCGCGCCGATGTCGTCGGAGCGCGCGTTCACCCGGAAGGCCGCATCGGCGATCGCGCGCACGCCGCTCGCCTCGAAGACGAGCTCGACGCCCTCGGTCGCGAGCAGCTCGCGGTACTGGCGCACGAGCGAGTTCTGCGGCTCGGTCAGGATCCGCACGAAGTCGTCGCGGCCGAGGCTCTCGAGCTCGACGCGGATCGGAAAGCGCCCCTGGAGCTCGGGAATCAGGTCCGAGGGCTTGGCCACGTGGAAGGCCCCCGCGGCGATGAAGAGCACGTGATCGGTGCGCACGTTGCCGTGCTTGGTGTGCACCGTCGAACCCTCGACGATCGGCAGGAGGTCGCGCTGCACGCCTTCCCGGGAGACGTCGGGACCGAGCTTGCTGCCTCCGCCCGAGGCGACCTTGTCGAGCTCGTCGATGAACACGATCCCGCTCTGCTCGACGCGCGCGATCGCGAGCAGGCGCACGCGGTCCATGTCCACGAGCCGGCCCGCCTCCTCGGCGCAGAGCGCCTCGCGCGCCGCGGCCACGCTCATGCGGCGCCGCCGGCGGCGCTGCGGCAGGAGGCCGCCGAGCAGGTCCTTGAACTGCATCCCCATCTCCTCGACACCCGAGGGCGTGAAGATCGAGAGCGAGGGGCCCGCGGCGCTGCTCTCGTCGAGCTCGATCTCGACTTCGCGCGCGTCGAGTGCGCCCGCGGCGAGCAGCGCGCGCAGCTTCTCGCGCGACGCCGAAGCGGGCGGCCCGCCCGCGCCGCCTGCCGAGGGCGGTCCGAGCGGGATCGCCTCTCCCCCGATCGCGACCGGGGGAGCCGCGGCGGGCGCAGGCGGCAAGAGCGCGTCGAGCAGCCGCTCGCGGGCCGCGAGCTCGGCGCGCTCGCGCACGAGCGCCTTCTCCTCCTCGAGCACCATCGCCATGCCGATCTCGGTCAGATCGCGCACGATCGATTCGACGTCGCGCCCGACGTAGCCGACCTCGGTGAACTTCGAGGCCTCGACCTTGAGAAAGGGGGCGAGCGCGAGCTTCGCGAGGCGCCGCGCGACCTCGGTCTTGCCGACGCCGGTGGGTCCGATCAGGATGATGTTCTTCGGCGCGATCTCGTCGCGCATCTCGGCGGGCACCTGCTGGCGCCGCCAGCGGTTGCGCAGCGCGATCGCGACCGCGCGTTTGGCATCGCCCTGGCCGACGATGTAGCGATCGAGCTCCGTGACCACCTCGCGCGGGGTGAAGGCAGGGCTGAGATTCGCCTGGCTCACGGCAGCGTCTGGACCTGGATCTGGTCGTTGGTGTAGATGCAGATCTCCGCGGCCACGCGCAGCGCCTCGCGCGCGATCTCCTCGGCCGGGAGCGCCGTGTGGCGCAGCAGGCTGCGCGCGGCCGCGAGCGCGAAGGAGCCGCCCGAGCCGATCGCCGCGACGCCGTCGTCGGGCTCGATCACGTCGCCGCCGCCCGAGAGCACGAGCACGCCGCTCGGGTCGCCGACCAGCAGCAGCGCTTCGAGCCGGCGCAGCGCGCGATCCGTGCGCCACTCCTTCGCGAGCTCCACGGCCGCGCGCCGCAGGTTCCCGGGATGGGCCTCGAGCCGCGCCTCGAGCCGCTCCGTGAGCGCGAGCGCGTCGGCTGCGCCGCCCGCGAAGCCGATCAGCGCGCTGTCGCGCGCGCTGCGGCGGACCTTCGTCGCGCGCGACTTCACGACCGCGTTGCCGACGGTCACCTGGCCATCGCTGGCCATCGCGAGCTGCCCGTCGCGCAGCACTGCGATCACGGTCGTCGCGTGCAGCGGCTCGCCCGGTCTCATGCTTCCTGCTTCTCCCCGGAGGCGCGGCTCGCACGCGCGGACAGACGGGCGCGAGGGTGCGCGCGATCGTACACCTCCATCAGCCGCTCGGCGGAGACCGCGGTGTACTTCTGCGTCGTCGACAGGCTCGCGTGGCCGAGCAGCTCCTGGATCTCGCGCAGATCGGCGCCCATGTCGAGCAGGTGCGTCGCGTAGCTGTGGCGCAGGCGGTGCGGGTGGACGCGATCGGCGATCCCGGTCGCGCGCGCGCGCTCGCGCAGGATCCGGCGCACGTCGCGGGTCCCGAGACGCCGCGGCGCGGCGCCCCGGCGCGCGCGCAGCGACGCGAAGAGCGGCTCCGCGAGCACTCCCGGGCCGCGGCGCGGCGCGAGCCACTCGCGCAGCGCTTCGCGCGCCGCCGCGGGCAGCGGCACGACGCGCTCCACGCCGCCCTTGCCCGAGACGCGGATCTCGGCGCGGTGCAGGTCGACGTCGCGCACGTCCGCCGCGCAGAGCTCGGCCACGCGCAGGCCCGCGCCGTAGAGCAGCTCGGAGATCGCGCGGTTGCGCCGCTCGGCGCGCTCGTCGCCGAGACCCGGCCCCTCGACCAGCAGCTGGCAGTCGTCCACGCCGAGCGGTCGCGGCAGCGTGCGCGGCAGGCGCGGCTGCGGGAGTCCGGCGGTCGGGTCGAGGCGGCAGTGCCCCTCGCGCTGCAGGAACGCGAAGAACGCGCGCAGTCCCGCGAGCCGGCGCGCGAGCGTCGCGGGGCTCAGCGCGCGGCGCAGCTCCCCGAGATAGGCGCGCACGTCGTCGGGCCGGAACTGCGCGGGGTCCGAGCGGCCCGCGAAGTCGAAGAAGCGCCGGGCGTCTCCGAGGTACGCGCGGCAGGTGTGCGGGGAGAGGTTGCGCTCCGCGCGCAGGTGCAGCGAGAAGGCCGCGAGCGCCGCGTCTGCGCCGAGCTCCGCGCTCACCCGACGAGCTCCATGACCGCGCGCTCGTAGGCCCCGAGCGCCACCCGCGCGCGCTCCGCCATGCGCTCGTGTCGCGCCCGCCGCGGCCCGCGGCGCGCGCCCTCGAGCGGCGGGAAGAGCCCGAAGCTCACGTTCATCGGCTGGAAGGGCTTCGCGCGCGACTCGCGCAGGTGGCGCAGCAGTGCCGCGTGGGCCGTCTCGTCGGGCGGCAGCGGCGGCTCGAGGCCGCGCTCGGCGAAGGCGACGTGGATTCCGGCCAGGAGCCCGAGCGCCGCCGACTCGACGTAGCCCTCGACCCCCGCGATCTGTCCCGCGAGGTAGAGACCCGGCCGCGCGAAGAGCTCGAGCGTCGGCCCGAGGCGGCGCGGAGCGTCGACGAAGGTGTTGCGGTGCACCGAGCCCAGGCGCGCGAAGACGGCCTCCCGCATGCCGGGAAGCGTGCGCAGGATCCGCTTCTGCTCGCCCGGCCGGAGCCGGGTCTGGAAGCCGACGAGGTTGTAGAGCACGCCGCGCTTGTCTTCCTGGCGCAGCTGCACGACCGCGAAGGGCCGCTGGCCGCTGCGCGGATCCGTGAGGCCCACGGGCTTCATCGGGCCGAAGGCCAGCGTCTCGGGACCCCGGCGCGCCATCTCCTCGATCGGCAGACAGCCCTCGAAGTAGAGCGCGGCCTCGAAGGCGTGCAGCGGAACGCTGTCGGCCGCGAGCAGCTCTGCGACGAAGCGCCGGTACTCCGGCTCGCCGAGCGGGAGGTTCAGGTAGTCGCCCTCCCCGTCCTCGTAGCGCGACGCGCGGAACGCCACCTGGTGGTCGATCGAGTCGGCGTAGACGATCGGCGAGATCGCATCGTAGAAGTACAGGTACTCGTCGCCTAGCAGAGCGGCCAGATCGCTCGCGAGCTCGCTCGCGGTCAGCGGCCCGGTCGCGAGCACGACGCGGCCCTCGCGCGGGATCTGCGTCACGACCCGGCGCTCGACGCGGATCCGCGGGTGCGACTCGACCGCCTCGCTGATCTGCGCGGAGAAGGCCTCGCGATCCACGGCCAGCGCGCGCCCCGCCGGAACCGCGCAGGCGTCCGCCGCGGCGAGCACGAGCGAGCCCAGGCGCCGCATCTCCTGCTTGAGCAGCCCGACCGCGTTGCCGGGCTGGTCGGAGCGGAGCGAGTTGCTGCAGACGAGCTCGGCGAAGCCGGGCCGGCTGTGCGCGGGCGAGAAGCGCTCGGGCTTCATCTCGACGAGGCGCACCTCGACGCCGCGGCGGGCGGCCTGCCAGGCGGCCTCGCAGCCGGCAAGGCCCGCGCCGACGATCGTCACCTCGCCCTGCGAAGTCATTCATCCCCCGGGGTGGCCGACCAAGGTAGCCCAGCGAGGTCCAGCGGCCGGCCGCCTGCGGCGCGGGCCGCGAGCGTCGCCCGCGCGCGGGCTCGCGGAGACCGCCTGCCCTCAGCCCTGCCAGCGCAGGCGGCCGTCGCGCTCGGCCAGCACGCGGCCGCGCAGCTCGAGCTCGAGCAGCGGCAGGGCGAGCGCCTCGGGCGGGACGCCGAGCGCGCGCGCGAGCTCGTCGCCCGCGAGCGGTCCGCGGGCGAGCTGCGCCGCGATGCGGCCCTCGAGCGCATCTGCGGCCTCCGCGCGCCGCGCCTCCGCGGCGCCCCGCGCGGCGGCGCCGTGTTCCGCGGGCGTGGCCGCTCCGGCGCCGAGTCGCTGCAGCACGCGCGGCGGGTCGAGCGCGGGCCACGCGCCGTCCGAGATCAGCTCGTTGGTGCCCGCGCTCTGCGGCGCATCGATCGGGCCCGGAACCGCGAAGACCTCGATGCCCTGGTCCAGCGCGTGGCGCGCCGTCACGAGCGATCCGCTGCGCTGGCGCGCCTCGACCACGAGCACGCCGAGCGAGAGTCCGCTGATCAGGCGGTTGCGCATCGGGAAGTGCGGCTTCCGCGGCGGCGCGCCCGGCGGCAGCTCGCTCACGAGCGCGCCCGCGCGCGCGATCTCCGCGGCGAGCGCGCGGTGCGCTGCCGGGAACACGCGGTCCGGACCGCAGCCCAACACCGCGACCGTGTCGCCGCGCTGCGCGAGCGCCGCCCGGTGCGCGGCGGCGTCGATGCCGCGCGCGAGTCCCGAGACCACGCAGAGCCGCGCGCGCGCGAAGGCCGCAGCGAACTCCCCGGCCACGCGCTCGCCATAGCGACTCGCGGCGCGCGCTCCGACCACGGCGATCGCGGGCCGCTGCAGCAGCTCGAGACGCCCCTGCACCCAGAGCAGCGCCGGCGGATCCGCGATCCGCTCGAGCGCCGCCGGATACTCGCGCGAGCCGCGCAGCACCCCGCGCGCGCCGCAGCGCGCGAGCTGCTCCTGTGCGAGGTCGACGAGTGCGCGCGACGGCGCGCGCAGCCCGAGGAGGGCGAGCGCGGCGCCGGGACGCGCGGCGCGCCGCAGCGCGGAAGCCGCCGCCCGCGGCCGGTGATGGGCCGCGAGCTGGAACGCGAGCCACTCGCGCAGCAGCGGGCGGCACTGCGCATCGCTGGGATCGAGGAGAGGGGTCTCCAGGCGCGGGCTCCCCGGGACCGGGGAGCCCCTCAGATAGCAGCCCGGCTCAGCGCGCCGCCAGGGGCATCCGCGTCGAGCCGCGCACGGCGTCCCCGATCTCGACCTCGAGGTCTGCCTGGAGCACGATCCCGACGCTCGTCTGCGGATGCACGCGCAGCACGAGGATCTGCGCCGTCGCGCGGTCGGGCAGCATCACGTCCTCGCCGCGCGCCGTCTCGGGGACCGGGTGCCCGGGCGCGAAGACCTCGAGCAGCGAGCCGACCTCGACCCCGTGATCGCTGCCGCGGTTCAGGTAGACGAAGTCCTCCTGCGCCATCTGGGTGCGGCTCTTGGCGAAGAACGCGACCTGGCCGCGCAGCTCCGGCGGCGCCGCCCTCATCGCGATCTCCGCGGGCAGGAGCTCGCGCGGCATCACGCGATCGCCGACCTCGATCTCGCTCTGCGACGCGCGCACGAGCGCCGTCGAGGACTGGGCGTGCACCTCGCGCAGCTCGAGCCAGCCGAGCGGCTCGACGTGGTAGCCGAGCAGTGCGCCCGTCTCGGGATCCCGGACCTTCTCCTCGGTGCGGAACGCGGTCAGCTCGTCGGAGGGCTTCGCCTGCCCCTCGCCGAGGCCCACGTAGACCGCGTCGCCCTGCGCCTGCATCTGCTTCGGCACGACGCCCTCGACCACGCTCGCCGAGGCCTCGAGCGCTGCGGGCGTGACGAGGCCCGCGAGCTCGCGGTTGCTGACCCGGTAGACGAGCGGCATCGACTCGGGCTCCGCCGCGGGCTCCGGCGCGTAGGGGTCGGAAGGCGCCTCGGGCTCGGGGGCCGCGGGCGGCGGCTCGCGGCGGAGCATCGCGTCGGCCTCCTCGGCCGAGACCACGCGCATCTCGCCGTCCGTGATCCAGAGGCGGTCGCCGGGATAGATCCGGTGCGGGTTGGCGATGTTGCGGTTGTCGCGCCAGATCGCGGGCCAGACCCAGGGAGAGGCGAGGTAGAGCTCGGCGATGTCCCAGAGCGTGTCGCCGCGCGCGACGGTGTGGACGCGGCCCTCGTGGCCCTTCTCGTCGTAGCCCTTCGGACCGAGCCGCGACTCCGCGCCCGGCGCCGGCGCGCTGGGGGCAGCGGCGGTCTCGGGCGCCGCGCCACCCGCGGCGGCCTCGGCAATCCCCGCGTCGGCGGGCATCCCGGTCGCGGGCGGCTCGCTCGGCTCGGCCTGCTCGACGGCCTGCGGATCGCCCTGCTCCGGGGAGGTCGCCCCGCCCTCGTCGGCCTGCAGGCCCGGCGCGAAGAAGAGCGCGGCCAGCAGCGCCGCGGTCTGGACTCCGAACGAACGCATGCGAACCCTCCCAGGGAGGCGGGCCGGGCCCTGCAGGGGCTCCAGCGACACGGCTCCGGGGTTCTCATCGTCCGAGCAGCGCGCGGCCTTGACGCGGGACGCGCCCGGGAGGTGGGCCCCGCAGCGGGCCCGGACCGGCGTCGGCCCGGGCCCGGAATCGGCTCAGCCGCCCTGACCCGCCGCAGCCGAGGGGGCTGCGGGAGGTGCGGCCTCGACGCGCTTCACGACCTCGCGCAGCGCGCTGGCCCACTCGGGCTCCGGACCGACGGTCAGGTTGCGCGCCTTGGCCTCCGCGACCGCGTCCTCGAGCTCCTTGAGCCCGCGCTCCGCGGTCTCGCGCGCCGCCTTTAGGTCGCCGCCCGCCTCGTAGGCGAGTGCCAGGTGCTGGCGCACCACGCCGAGGCTCGGGTCGCCCGCCTCGTAGCCCGACTCCGCCTCGCGCAGGAATCCGATCGCCGCCGAGGGCACACCCCGCTTGTAGAGCACCCAGCCGAGCGTGTCGGCCGCGTTCGGATTGTTCGGCAGGAGCGCCTTCGCCTCCTGGGCGAGGTCGAGCGCGCGGTCGAGGTTGGCGCCCGTCTCGGCGTAGATGTAGGCGAGGTTGTTCTTCGCCTCTCCGAGGTCCGGGTTGCGCCGGATCGCGTCCTCGTAGCGCTCGACGGCCTTCTCGCGCTGCGCCGAGTACTCGTAGAGCACGCCTAGCATGTAGTGGATCTCGGCCTTGTCGGGATTCGCCTGGAGCGCCTTCTCGTAGGTCGTCACCGCTTCGGGCAGGCGCCCGGTGCGGCCGTAGAAGGTCGCGAGACGCTGGTAGGCCCCGAGGTCGTTGGGCGAGAACTCGACCGCCTTCTTGAAGGCCACCTCGGCCTCGTCGCCCTTGCCCGCGGCGAGCGCGACGGTTCCCTGCAGCCCCTGCAGACGGCCGTCGTCGGGCTTCGCCTCCACCGCGGCCTGGATGCGCTTCACCGACTCCTCGAAGCGGTTCTCCTTGAGATCGAGAGCCAAGAGCGACTTCAGGATGTCGGGGCTGTCCGGCTTCTGCGCGAGCGCCTGTTCGAGCGTCGAGCGCGCCGGCTCGAGCTGGCCCGCGGCGAGGTAGAGCTGGCCGAAGGCGAAGAGCACCTCGGGCGTGCGGGCGTCGGCGGGGATCGCCTCGAGCTCCCGCATCGCCTCGTCGCGCTTGCCGAGCGAGACCAGGCTCTGCGCGAGCGTGATCCGCGCGCGCGCGTCGCCCGGGCGCTCGCGCAGGTACTTGCGCGCCTCCTCGACCGCGTAGCTGTGCTCGCCCATGTCCTGGTGGATCTGCGCGAGCAGCCGGCGCGCATCGACGATCGTCGCATCGAGCTCGACCGCGCGGGCCAGCTCGCTGCGCGCCGCGGTCCGGTCGCCCTGGAGCGCGAGCGCCGAGCCGAGCAGGAAGTGCGCCTGCGCCCAGTCGGGCCGCGTCTCGAGCGCCGCCTGCAGCGAGCCGATCGAGTCCTTCGCGCGGCCCTGCGCCATGTCGATCTTGCCCTTGACGAGCAGCGCCTCGGGGTGCGTCGGGTTCTCCTTCAGCAGCGTGTCGATCAGCCCCTGCGCCTCCGCGAGCTGCGCCTCGTTCTTCTCGCGGAAGCCGAGGTCGACGAGCAGCTCGGCCTTGCGCACGAGCGCCTCCGGGTGCTTCGGATCGAGCTTCAGCGCCTCGCTGACCGCGGCCAGCGACTCGGTCAGCCGGCCGCGCCGGACCTCGTAGGTCGAGAGCACGAGGAAGGGTCGGACGTCGCCGGGCTTGCGCGCGGGGGCGTTGCGCACGAGCTCGTCGGCCTTCTCCGATTCGCCGCGCATGTTGTAGAAGTGCGCGAGCAGGTAGATCAGGTCGAGCGGGTCCTGGGGCAGCTCGTCGATGCCCTGCTCGAGCGTCGCGACGGCCTCGTCGAAGCGGTCCTGGTTGTAGAAGAAGCTCGCGAGGAAGCCGTAGGCCTTGCCGCGGTCCTCGGGCTTGGCGACCTCGATCGCCTTCCGGTAGGCGCGGTCGGCCTCGTCCGGCTTCTTGTTGGTGACGTAGTGGCTCGCGAGCGCGATGAAGGAGCCGAACTCGGGAGACACCTCCGCGAGCTTCTCGTAGTAGGGTCCGGCGGCGTCGTTCTCGCCGCGCCGCGTGTAGAAGTTCGCGAGCAGGCGCAGTGCGAGCGCCTCGTCCGCGGTGCCCGGCGCGAGATCGACCGCCTTCTTGTAGGAGATGCGCGCCTGGCGGTACTTCTTCTGTGCCTCGAGCGTCTGGCCGCGCAGCAGGTGCGCCTGCACGTTCTTCTCGTCCGTCTTGATCACTTCGTTGGCCTGCGCGTAGGCGTCGTCGAGCTCGCCCGCGAGGATCGAGATCTGTCCGAAGCGCAGCCGCGCCTCGTTGTTCGAGGGGTCGAGCCGCACCGTCTCGCGCAGCTCCCAGAAGCCCTCGCGCGGCTGCTCGTTCTTGAGGTGGGACTGCGCGAGCCCCCAGTGCGCGGCGGCGACGTTCGGATCGATCTGGAGCGCGCTCTTGTACTCGATGATCGCCTCCTTGTATTTCTCCTCCTTGAAGTAGGCGTCACCGCGAGTCAGGTGCTCGTTGAGCTTGTTCTCGTCGGACTGACATCCGAAGAGCGCGGCAGCCGCGAGCAGCGCCAGCGAGACGACGACCGGAATCCTGGACATGGGACGAGTTCCCCTCTGCAGCGCACCCTCGACCGGTGGCTGCGAACGTGACTGCCGGGCACTCAACGCCCCCCTGGCGCTGCGAGCGCGCTCCCTCGGATCGGCATCCGCCGACGACGGGGCCCTAGGGTGAGAACAAGTGCCGCCGGAATCAAGGGTCGCGTGCGCCTTTGCGCTCGCGCACCCGGCTCCCCGGGGAATCCGCCCGCGTCGGCGGCCCCCGATGACGCCTCCAGGAGGGGTGGCGGATCGCGTGCTTCCCGATCATGTAGTTGAGCTTGCGGCGCGAGACCCCGAGCAGCGCCGCGGCCTGCTTCTGGACGAAGCCGCTGCGCTCGAGCGCCGCGAGCAAGAGCGCGCGCTCGGCCTCCTGCAGCGCAATGCCTCCGGCCGGCAGCTCGGGCCGCCACGACGCGTCGGGCGCCTCCCCGGGCAGCGCGAGGTCCCGGACCTCGACGCGGCGCCCCGCGGCGAGCAGCACGGCCCGCTCGATCGCGTTCTCGAGCTCGCGCACGTTTCCGGGCCAGCGCCGCAGCGCGAGGCACTCGAGCGCGGCGTCGCTGAAGCCCTCGATCGGACGCCCGAGCTCGTCCGCGAAGCGGCGCAGGAAGTGATGCGCGAGCGCGAGGATGTCCTCGGAGCGCTCGCGCAGCGGCGGCAGGTGGATCCGGATCACGTCGAGGCGGAAGAAGAGGTCCTCGCGAAAGCGGCCGGCCCGCACCTCGGCCGGAAGGTCCTGGTTCGTCGCCGTCACGATGCGCGCGTCGGTGCGCAGGATGCGCGTGCCGCCGAGGCGATGGAACTCCTGGTCCTGCAGCACCCGCAGAAGCTTCGCCTGCGTCGCGGGGGAGGTGTCCCCGACCTCGTCGAGGAAGAGCGTGCCGCCGCTGGCCTGCTCGAAGCGCCCGACCCGCTGGCGGTCCGCGCCGGTGAAGGCGCCGCGCTCGTGGCCGAAGAGCTCGGACTCGAGCAGCGTCTCGGGCAGCGCCGCGCAGTTCACCTTGACGAAGGCGGCCTGATGCCGCGGCGAGGCCCCGTGCACCAGGCCTGCGAGCAGCTCCTTGCCGGTGCCGGTCTCCCCCGTGATCAGCACGTTCGAGCGGGTCGGAGCCACGCGCCGCGCGAGATCCAGCGCGGCCATCCAGGCCGGGCTGGCTCCGATCAGCGCCGCCGCGGGCTTCGCGCCGCCGCGCAGCTCGCGCACACCGCCCTGCTCGCTGCGGCGCTCGCCCGCGCAGCGCTCGACCCGCTCTTCGATCTGCTCGAGCGCGATCGGCTTCTGCAGGAAGTCGGTGGCGCCCTCGCGCATCGCCTGCACGGCTCCGTCGACGGTCGCGTAGGCCGTCATCAGCAGCACGCGCGTGCGCGGGTCGTGCTCGCGCGCCGCGCGCAGCACGGCCAGGCCATCGGCTCCCGGCAGGCGCAGATCGCTCAGGATCACGTCGTAGGGCAGCGCGCGGGCGGCCTCGATGCGGTCGATCGCCTCGCTCCCGCTGCGCGCCTCGTCGACGGCGTGCAGGCGCTCGCCGAGCGCGAGCGCGATCCCGCGCCGCAACGCGTCGTTGTCCTCGGCGATCAGCACGCGCGCGCGCGGCGTCACCGGGGCGGCCCGTCCGCGGGCAGCCGGATCTCGAAGTGCGCGCCGCCGCCCGGCTTGCTCACGAGCTCGAGCTGTCCGCCGTGGGCCGCGATCACCTTCTGCGCGTTCGCGAGGCCCACGCCCGAGCCGCGCTCGCGGGTCGTGAAGAAGGGATAGAAGATCTTCTCGCGCAGCTCCTCGGCGACGCCCGGCCCCGTGTCGGAGATCCCGATCACGACGCTGCGCGCGGGCGCCGCGGGCCGCAGCGCGAGCGCGAGGGTCAGCACGCCCGCTCCCTCCATCGCCTCGAGCGCGTTCGCGATCACGTCCGTCAGCACGACGCGGAGCTTGTGCGGATCCGCGCTCACGCGCGGCAGGCCCGCGGCGTAGTCGCGCTGGACCTCGCCCTCGAAGGGCGCCCGCAGCCGCGCGAGCGCGAGCGCCTCCTCGAGCAGCGGTGCGAGCTCGAGCGCGGCCGCTGCGAGCGCCGGCGGGCGCACGAAGTCGAGGCACTCCGAGACCGTCGCGGCGACGCGCCGCAGCTGGCCGAGCAGATCGGCCACGAGCGAGCTCTCTTCGGGGCGATCCGCGAGGCGCCGCCGCAGGAGGCCGCCGATCACCTCCATCCCGGCCAGCGGGTTCCGGATCTCGTGCGCGAGTCCCGCCACGGTCTGCCCCAGAGCGGCCAGCCGATCGCGCTGCCGCTCGCGCTCGACCTCGCGTTCGATCGGCGCGAGGTCGCGGAACAGCGCCGCGGCACCGCGCAGTCGCCCGCGCCCATCGCGAATCGGAGACAGCGTGAGGCCGATCGTCGCGACCGCGTCGGGATCGGAGCTGCGCGACCCGAGCGCGAGCTCCGCGCGCGACACCGCGGGCTGTCCGGCCAGAACGCCGCGCAGGAGCCCGAGCAGCGCCGGCTCGGCGCCGAGCAGCTGCTCGGAAGCGCGCCCGCGCGCAGCCCGGGCCGCGGCCGGATCGATCGCGAGGATGCGCGCGGCCGCCGCGTTGACGAGCACGACCTCGCCGCGCTCGTCGATCGCCACGACCCCGGAGCTCAGGGAGGCGAGCAGCTGGGCGGGCAGACGCTCCATCCCGGGCTCATCGGCGCGGAACGCGAGCGGATTGATGGGGCGGCGCCGCTGGCCCTCGGCGGGCACCGGGCGCCGCTAGCCCTCGGCGGGCACCAGGTAGTGCTTGCCTTCCTGCTCGAGCCAGCCCTGGGCCTTCAGGCCCTTCACGACCCGCGTGACGGTCTCGCGCGAGGTGCCGATCATGTCGGCGATCTGCTGGTGCGTGAGGGTGGGCGTGCGCCGGAGCGAGCCGTTCCCCTCCTCGCGCGCGAGCCGCTGGAGCAGCCCCTTGGTGCGCTCCTCGACCCGCTGGAACGAGAGCGAGCTCGCCTGCTCGTCGACCTGGCGCAGCCGCCGCGTGAGCTCCTGGATCACCGCCATCGCGAGATCCGGGCTCTTCTTGATCAGGGACAGGAAGTCCGCACGAGCCAGCGCGAAGATGCGCGTCTCCTGCAGCGCCTTGACGCTGGCCGAGCGCGGCGCGCGATCGAGCAGCGCCATCTCGCCGAAGAAGTCCCCCGCTTCGAGCATCTCGAGGATCTTCTCGCGGCCATCGCCCGAGAGCTTCGTGACCTTCACCCGCCCCTCGCGGATCACGTACATGTAGTCGCCGGGAAGGCCTTCCTCGACGATCGTCTTGCCATTCGGAAAGCGGCGCTCGATCAGCAGCATTGCGATCGATTCGAGGTCTTCGTCGCACACCGACTGGAACAGGGGGATGCTGCGCAGGGATTCGATCGCTTCGCGGTTGCGCTGCGACATCGTATCGGAGCCTCCAGGTCGGGTTTGCGTCACCCGAGGAACGCCCGTCCGCTGCGAGCCGGGGGCCCGCCCACCCTGCTACGTGACGTCCGAGCGGCCGCTCGCCTTTAGCTTCCGGACGATCTCCCTGAGCTGCGGCGCCCGATCGAGGCGCGCGACGAGCAGCGCGTCCGATGTGTCGATCACAGCGATGCCCTCGACGCCGAGGAGCGCGATCACCTTGCCGTGAGCCCAGACCAGATTACCGCCCGCATCGTCCCAGGCCAGATCGCCCTCGACCGCGCGGGAGCTCCCCGGCGCGACCCCGAGCTCGTCCGCAAGCGAGGCCCAGGTGCCGACGTCGCTCCAGCGGAAGTCGATCGGGAGGGTCCAGACGCGCCCGCTGCGCTCCATCACCGCCGTGTCGATCGGGAGCGAGGGCGCGGCGAGATAGGCCTTGCGCCAGGCGGCGGCGCCCGCGCGGCGCGCGCCCGCGCGGAGCGGCGCGAGCGCCGCGTGCAGCTCCGGCGCGCAGGTCTCGATCTCCTCCAGGATCACGCGCGCGGACCAGACGAAGATGCCCGCGTTCCAGAGGAATTTCCCGCTCGCGAGGAAGCGCTTCGCACGCCGCAGGTCCGGCTTCTCGACGAAGCGGCGCACCCGGTAGATCCCCGGATGGGCCGATCCGGCCCGCGCGCCGCGCTCGATGTAGCCGAGGCCCGTGTCGGGGCGCGTCGGGCGCACGCCGAGCGTGATCAGGGCGCGGGCGGCATGCGCGGCCCCGGCCGCGCGCTCGATCGCCGCGGCGAAGGCGCGGGCGTCCGGGATCCGGTGATCGGCGGGCAGCACGGCCAGGAGCGCCTGCGGATCGGAGGCGGCGATCACCGCGGCGGCGAAGCCGATCGCCATCGCGGTATTCCGCCGCATCGGCTCGACCAGCACGCGCGAGGCCGGAAGCCCCGTCTCGGCGCGGATCGCGCGCGCGTGCTCGGCGCCACAGACGACCCAGACGCAGCCGCGGCTCGCGAAGCGGCGCGCGCGCGCGACCGTGGCCCCGATCAGGCTCACGCCGTCGACCACGCGCAGGAAGGGCTTGGGATGCGCCGCCCGAGAGGCGGGCCAGAAGCGCTCGCCCGCACCACCGGCGAGGATCACCGCGTGGAGCTTCGGCCGAGCGCGCATGCTAGCGCGGGCGCCCCACCGAGAGATAGGTGAAGCCGGCCTCGCGCATCGCGTCCGGCTTGTAGACGTTGCGCAGGTCCACGATCACCGGCCGGCGCAGCAGCTCCTTGATGCGCGAGAGTTCGAGCATCCGGAACTGGTTCCACTCGGTGACGAGCACGAGCACGTCCGCGCCCTCGCAGGCCTCGTAGGGGTCGCCGCACATGCGCACCCCGGGCAGCATCGGCGCCGCGACGAGCATCGCCTGCGGATCGTAGGCGCGCACGCCGGCGCCGCGCTCCATGAGCCCCTGGATGATGTCGATCGCCGGCGCCTCGCGCATGTCGTCGGTTTCGGGCTTGAAGGAGAGTCCCAGCACCGCGACGACGCTGCCGCTGGCCTCGTTCCCGAGCACCTCCATCACCTTGTCGATCATGCGCTCGCGCTGGCGCTGATTGACCTTCACGACCGCCTCGACGATCTCGCAGCTCTCGCCGAACTCGCGCGCGTGGTAGGCCAGGGAACGGGTGTCCTTCGGGAAGCAGGAGCCCCCGAAGCCGGGACCCGCGTGCAGGAACTTGCTGCCGATGCGGCGGTCGAGTCCGATGCCGCGAGCCACGCCCTGCACGTCCGCGCCGACCTTCTCGCACAGGTTCGCGATCTCGTTGATGAAGGAGATCTTGGTCGCGAGGAACGCGTTGGCGGCGTACTTCGTGAGCTCCGCCGTGGGGATGCTCGTGAGCACGATCGGCGTCTCGTTCAGGTACAGCGGGCGGTACAGGTCCTTCATGATCGCGGTGGCCTGGTCGTCGTCGGTGCCGATCACGACGCGGTCGGGGCGCATGAAGTCGCCGATCGCGGCCCCCTCGCGCAGGAACTCGGGGTTCGACGCGACCGAGAAGCGCGCGCTCTGCTTGCGCGCGCGCAGCTCCTCCTCGACCCAGCCGCGCACCCGGGCCGCCGTGCCGACCGGCACCGTGCTCTTGGTCACGATCACCTTGTAGCCGTCCATGTGCCGGCCGATCTCGCGCGCGACGGACTCCACGTAGGACAGGTCGGTGCCGCCGTCGGGACGCGCCGGCGTCGGCACCGCGATGAAGACGACGAGCGCGCCCTCGACCGAGCGGGGCGTGTCGCTCGAGAAACGCAGGCGACCCTGCTTCGCGTTCCGCAGCACGAGGTCCTCGAGCCCGGGCTCGTAGATCGGAATCTGCCCGTTCTCGAGTGCGGCCACCTTGGCAGCGTCCTTGTCGACGCAGGTCACCTGCACGCCGAACTCGGCGAAGCAGGCGCCGGTCACGAGGCCCACGTAGCCGGTTCCGATCACTGCGACGTTCATGACATCACCCCCTCGTGGGTCCGAAGAGCTTGGCGAAGTACTCGACCGTGAGACGCAGCCCGGTCGCGAGATCGACCCCGGGCTCGAATCCGAGCAGCTCGCGCGCGCGCGCGACGTCCGCGAGGCTGTCGCGCACGTCGCCGGAGCGGGCGGCTTCGTAGACGGGCTCGAGCTCGCAACCGATCGCGAGCCGGATCTGGCGCCAGAGCTCGTTCAGCGAGATCCGGCGGCCTCCCGCGACGTTGATCACGCTCCCGGGCGCTCGCTCGGCGTCCGCGGCGAGCAGGTTCGCCCGCGCGGCATCCGCGACGTAGACGAAGTCGCGCGTCTGCTCGCCATCGCCGTAGATCACCGGTCGCTCGCCGCGGATCGCGCGCGAGACGAAGCGCGGGATCACGGCCGCGTACTCGCTCGCGGGATCCTGGCGCGGCCCGAAGACGTTGAAGTAGCGCAGCGCCACGGTCTCGAGCCCGTAGAGCTGCGTGTATTGCTGGCAGTACAGCTCGCCGGCGAGCTTCTGCAGCGCGTAGGGCGAGAGCGGGCGCGGAGGCAGCGTCTCGCGCTTGGGCAGCTCGCGGCCATCGCCGTAGGCGGCCGACGAGGCCGCGAAGACGACGCGGCGCACGCCCGCGTCGCGCGACTTCTGCAGCACGAGCAAGGTGCCATCCAGATTGATCCCGTTCGTGCGGATCGGCTCGGCCACGCTGCGCGGGACCGACGCGATCGCCGCCTCGTGGAACACGACCTCGACGCCGCGCAGCGCGCGCTCGAGCAGCGCTTCGTCGCGGAGGTCGCCGCGCAACACCTCGACCCGACCCGCGAGACCGGCCAGGTTCGCCTCGCGCCCGCTCGAGAAATCGTCGAGCACGCGCGGCTCCCAGCCGTCGCGCAGGAGCGCCTCGACGATGTGGCCCCCGATGAAGCCCGCGCCCCCGGTCACGAGCGCCCTGCGACCGCCTGCTGCGCTCACGCCGCCTCCCGAAGCCAGCGCACGAAGCGGCGGATCCCGTCTTCGAAGGGGGTCTGCGGGTCGTAGCCCAGCAGCGTGCGCGCGCGGTCGATGTCTGCCCAGGTGCGCGGTACGTCCCCGGTCTGGGCGGGCAACCAGTCGATGCGCGCCGGCACTTCGAGGGCGCGCTCCAACAGCTTTACGACCTCGAGCACCGAAACTTTACGGCCCGCCCCGAGGTTGAAGATCGCGAAGCCGTGATCGCGGTCGAGCGCGCGCACCACCCCGTCGACGACGTCGTCGATGTAGGTGAAGTCCCGCAACGCCGAGCCGTCGCCGAAGACCGGGATCGCCTCGCCGAGCAGCATCCGCTCGGCGAACTTGCGGATCGCGAGGTCCGGCCGCTGGCGCGGTCCGTAGGCCGTGAAGAAGCGCATGCACGAGATCGAGAGGCCCTGCGCGTGGTGGAAGGTGTGGGCCACGAGCTCGCCGGCGCGCTTGGTCGCCGCATAGGGCGAGATCGGGCGCTCGACCGGATCGCTCTCGCGAAAGGGCCCGTCCTCGCGCTCGCCGTAGACCGAAGAGGAAGAAGCGAAGACCACGTGCGGCCTTCCGAAGCGGGCTGCCGCCTCGAAGATCCCCGAGCTGCCGCGCACGTTGACGTCGGCGTAGAGCGTCGGCCGCTCGAGCGAGGGCCGCACCCCGGCCAGCGCGGCGAGGTGCACGACTCCGTCGAAGCCGCCGTCGCGGAAGAGCTCGCCGAGCTGCACCTCGTCGCGGATGTCCGCGCGCACGAGCCGGAAGCGCGCATCGGCGAGCGCGCCGCGCAGATTCCGCTGCTTGTGCGATTCGGGATAGAAGGGATCGAAGCTGTCGAGACCGACGACCTCGCGGCCTTCGGCGAGCAGGCGTTCGACCAGGGTGGAGCCGATGAATCCCGCGGCTCCCGTGACGAGCACGCGCTGGGGGCGCTTCACCGCGCTCGGCCCCGGCCTCGCCGCGCTCCGCTCCGCTTTTCCTGCAGCTCGAGATCGGCCTCGACCATGATCCGGACCAGCTCCTCGAAAGAAGTCTGCGCGGACCAGCCGAGTTGCTCCCGGGCCTTGGTCGGGTCCGCCAGCAGCGTATCGACCTCCGCCGGCCGGACCAAAGACGAATCGACGCGGACGAAGTCCGCGGGATCGAGGCCGACGTGCCGGAAGGCGGTGTCGACGCACTGGCGCACCGAGTGCTGGACCCCCGTTCCCACGACGAAGTCCGTGGGCTCCGGCTGCTGGAGCATCCGCCACATCGCGTCGACGTACTCGACCGCGTAGCCCCAGTCGCGCCGCGCCTCGAGGTTGCCGAGCGGGAGCGAGTCCTCGAGACCGAGCGCGATGCGGGCCACGCCTTCGCTGATCTTGCGCGTCACGAACTCGCGCCCGCGGCGCGGCGACTCGTGGTTGAAGAGGATCCCCGACACCGCGAAGAGCCCATAGCTCTCGCGGTAGTTCACGGTGATCCAGTGGCCGTAGGCCTTCGCGACCGCGTAGGGGCTGCGCGGGTAGAAGGGCGTGGCCTCGCTCTGGGGAACCTGCTGGGCGCGCCCGAACATCTCCGAGCTGCTGGCCTGGTAGAAGCGGATCTCGGGATCGACGAGGCGCAGCGCGTCGAGCATGCGCGTCACGCCGAGCGCCGTGAATTCGCCCGTGAGGCCGGGCTGGCTCCAGCTCGAGGGCACGAAGGACTGCGCCGCGAGGTTGTAGACGTCGCGCGGGCGCACCGCGCGCAGGAGCTCGACGAGCGAGTACTGGTCGAGCAGGTCGGCCTGGTGCAGGTGCACCCTGCCGGTCAGGTGCTGGATCCGCTCGAAGGTCTCGGTCGACGAGCGGCGCACCATGCCGTGCACCTCGTAGCCCTTCTCGAGCAGGAACTCGGCCAGGTAGGAGCCGTCCTGGCCGGTGATCCCGGTGATCAGTGCACGCGTCACGCGACCTCGTCCTTGCGCCCGACGCCGAGGTGCTTGCCCGGGGGCTCGTCGGGCAGATCGCCGAGCACACCGAGGTTTCGCAAGAGCCGCACGCTCAGGAAGAGCACCGCGAGCAGGCAGGCCGCCGCGACGATCCCCTCGAGCTTGGTGAACGAGACGGCGAGCAGGCAGTAGGCGCCCGTGACCCAGTAGACCTGCAGGCAGGCGCCCTGGTGCGAGCCCGCGAAGGCGAGCAGCCGGTGGTGCATGTGCTGGCGATCCGCGCTGAAGGGGTTCCTTCCCCGGCGGACGCGGCGGAAGATCGAGAGCAGCGTGTCGAGGATCGGAAAGGCCAGCGCGAGCAGCGGGACCACGAAGGTGAGCAGCGTGACCTGTCGGTAGCCGAGCAGCGCGAGCAGCGCGAGCGAGTAGCCGAGCAGCAGCGAGCCCGTGTCGCCGAGGAAGATCCGGGCCGGGGCGAAGTTGAAGGGCAGGAAGCCGAGCAGCGCGCCGACGAGGCCCGCGGCGAGCACCACGCCGAGCGCGGCGTCGGACTGCCAGCAGATCACGCCGAGCGTGATGCCGATGATCACCGAGACCCCGGCCGCGAGGCCGTCGAGGCCGTCGATCAGGTTGATCGCGTTGGTGATCCCGAGGATCCAGAACACGGTGATGCCGAAGGCGAGCCACTCGGGCAGCGCGACCGATTCCTTCGAGATCGGATCCGTCACGTAGTCGATCGTGAGCCCGGCGCCGATCGCGGCGAAGGCCGCGACGAGCTGCACCGCGAACTTGATGCCGGCCCCGAGTCCGAAGCGGTCGTCGCAGACGCCGAGCAGGACGATCAGGAGCGCGCCTGCCGGCAGCGCCGCATGGCGCGGCTCGAAGTCGACCTCGCCGAGCCAGAGACCTGCGGCCACCGCGACGGCCAGACCCGCGAGCACCGCGAGCCCTCCCAGCAGCGGCATGTCGGGACGATCGCTGACCTTGCGCTCGTCCGGCCGGTCGATCACGCCCGCCGCGCGCGCGAAGCGCGCGACCCAGGGTGTCGACAGCGCGGCGACGCCGGCGCCGATCGCCGCCGTGAGGAGTGTGGTTCCGACGTCCATGGCCCGCGCTAGCTAGCGTAGCCGTAGCGTCCGCCGCGTTGGTCGACTCCGTTCAGGACCACGCCGATCACGCGCCGGCGATCCACCAGATCGAGCACGGCCTCGAGATCGGCCTGCGGCGTCTCGCTCGCGCGCGCGACCAGCACCACGCCGTCGCAGAGCTCGGCGACGGCCTTCGCGTCGGGCAGTCCGAGCGCCGCGGGGGTGTCCAGGATCACGCGGTCGTAGCGCTGGGCGAGCTCCTGGACGAGCTCCTTCATGCGCTCGGAGCCGAGCAGCTCCGACGGATTCTCGGGCTTCGCGCGCACGCCCAGGACTTCGAGGTTGATGCCCTCGACCTTCACGACCGCCTGGTCGAGGCCGACGCGATCGGTGAGCACCTCGGCGAGGCCGGCGTCGGGGCGCAGTCCCAGGGACTGGTGCACCTGCGGGCGGCGCAGGTCGCAGTCCACGAGCAGCACGCGCCGGCCGAGCGAGAGTGCCGTCACGGAGGCCAGGTTGATGCAGGCGGTGGTCTTGCCCTCGCCGGGCAGCGGGCTCGTGACGGCGAGCGTGCGGACCGGCCGCTGGGCCGCGAGCGCGTCGATGCGGCCGCGCAGCGTGCGGTATTGCTCGGCCACGAAGGAGTCGGGCTGCAGCAGCGCGATCCGCCGCTTGTTGAAGTCGGCGCCGACTGCGGCTGCGGCCGGCCGGCGCCGGAACACGCGCTTCCAGAGCGGCAGCCGGCTCGGCGCGACGACGTGTCCGACCGGCTCCCACTCGACCGGCGGTGCGAGCGCGCGCGGAGCCTCCTCGGCGCCGGTCTGCCGCCGGCGTTCCTGCTCGGCTTGTCGCAATGCGTCGTAGATCTTCGCCATCGGAACTCTCCAACGCCCCTACCTGGCCCAGCGCAGCCAGTCGCGCCACCCGCGTGCCGGCACGGCGGGCCGCACGGGCGCCCTGGCGCGCGCCGCGGTCGGCAGCATGAGATCGCGCGCGACCTCGGCGATCAGGTCGCCGCCGATCAGCGACTGGCCGCGCCCATAGGCCGTCAGCAGCGCACCGTCGCAGACGATGTTGACGAGTCGGGGCACGCCGCCGGTGACCTCGAAGAGGCGCCTGCGCGCCGAGCGCTTGAACACCCCCTGGCCCGTGTATCCCGCGAGGCGCATGCGCTCGTCGACGTACTCGTCGAGCTCCCTGGCGTCGAAGGGGCGCAGGTGGTGGCGCAGCACGATGCGCTGGCGCAGCTGGCGCAGCTCGGGCCGCGCGAGCAGATCGTTGAGCTCGGGCTGACCGACGAGCATGATCTGCAGCAGCTTGTGCGAAGGGGTCTCGAGATTCGAGAGCAGCCGGATCTCCTCCAGCATCTCGGGCGGCAGGTTCTGGGCCTCGTCGACGATCAGGAGCGCCGTCTCGTTCCGCTCGAGGCGCTCGATCAGGAACTCGTTCAGCGCGATCAGGTACTCGGCCTTGCTGCTGCACGGCTTCTGGATCCCGAACTCGTCGAAGAGCAGGCGGAAGAAGTCGAGCGGCGTGAGGCGCGGATTGAAGATGAAGGCCGAGGCCGTGTTGGTGTCGAGCTGGCCGAGCAGCGCGTGCAGCAAGGTCGTCTTGCCGGTTCCGACCTCGCCGGTGAGCAGCACGAAGCCCTTGCGCGACTGGACCCCGTAGAGGAGCGTCGCGAGGCCCTCGCGATGCGCCTCGCCGAGGTAGAGGAACGCCGGATCCGGCGCCATCTCGAAGGGGCGCCGCGCGAGGCCGAAGAACTTTCGGTACATGGCCTACTCGCCCCCATCCGCTTCTTCGCCGTCCGCCGCATCCGGCTCGGGCTCGGCGGCGGGACCCGCAGCCGCACCCGTGGGTGCCGCCTTCGCATCCAGCGGATTCCCGTTGACCCAGAGATAGCTTGCGACACCGCCGATCTGGGCGAAGAGGATCAGCGCCGTCACGCCGAAGGAAGCCTTCCAGCGCGTGCGGCGTTGGCGGGCGCGGTCCGCGTCGAGCCAGATGCGCGGAATCGCGGCGAGCACGGGCAACGAGAGCGTCTGCTGGAGCGAGCGCGCGTCGTGCAGCGAGGTGTCGGTCGCCTCGAGCAGCACGCCGAGGCCCACCGCGAGGCCGAGCGCGAGCACGAGCGCGAGGCTCACGATCAGCCAGCGGTTGGGCGCGGTCGGCTCCGGCGCCTCGAAGGCGCTCTCGATCACCTTGAACTGCTCGCCGAGCTGGCGCCGCTCGAGCTGGGCCTGGATCGTGGCCTCGAGGCGGCGCGAGCTGAAGTCCTGGTAGCTCGCGAACAGATGCTCGTACTCGCGCTCGAGCGCGTCGAGCTTCTCGGCCACGCGCGGGGTTTCGGCGATCAGCGCCTCGACCGCTGCGGACTCGGCCTCGAGACGCGCCACCTCCTCGTCCGCGAGGATGCGCTTCGAGATCGCGCGCCGGGTCTCGGCGGAGGCCGTGGCCTCGGCGAGCTCGTTGCGCTCGGCGGGCGTCGCGGCCGCCGACTCGAGCTTGCTGCGCAGCTCGGTGATCTCGGCGTCGATCTGCACCAGGTCGGGGTGTTTCTCGGTGTAGCCCTTCGCGATCCCCGAGCTGCGCGCGAGCTCGAGCTGCTTGATCCGCCGCGCGGGGCTGATGCTCGCGTCGCCGCCCGCCGTCACGCCGACGCCGAGCTCGGCCGTGCGGTAGAACTCCTCGTCGCTCTTCGCGTCTGCGAGCTCGCGGTGGGCGAAGGCGAGCTCGCCGGCGATGCGCTGCAGCCGCATCTGGTTGCCGTCGACCTCCTCCGGCAGCTTGCCCGGGTTCTCGGCCTTCACGCGCGCGACCTCGGACTCGACCTCCCGGATGCGGGCGCCGAGCTCGTTCAGCTCGGCCGTCATGAAGTCGAGGCTCTTCTGCGTGAGCTCGACGCGCTCCCGGATGTGCTCCTGGATGAAGTTCTGCGCGAGCTCCTGCGCGACCGCCGCGGCCGTGGCGGCCCTGTCCGACGAGTAGTAGAGCCGGAAGGTGTTGATCACCGCGTCGGCGCGGCGCGTGCCCGCGCGCTGCTCGAGCTCCGGGATCACGGGCTCGACGCGGATCGAGTCGCGCATGTAGTCGATGATCTCCTCGCGCGTGTAGTCGTCCGCTTCGTCCTGGTAGAGGTTGAACTCGTCGATGATGCGCGAGAGCCGGGGCCGCGCGAGGATCTGCGACGCCATGATGCCGAGGCGCTGGGTGAGCTCGGTCTCTCCGATGCCCGCCTCGGCGATCTTCTTCGAGACGATCTGCGGCTGCACCAGGATCGTCGCGAAGCTGTCGAACTGGTTGGGCAGCGCGAGCGCGAGCCACTCGCCCGCGAGGAACACGAAGAGCGCGCACAGCCCCATGGCCTTGCGCCGCCGCCGGAAGGCCTCCTTGAGGCCCTTGAGCTCGATTCCGCTTTCGACGTTCATGCTGCTCTGGCCCGTGCCCTGCCCTGGCCGCTAATCGAAGAAAACGAAGCGATCGAAGGTGTAGAGCAAGCCCACGAGCGCCTCGAAGTTGTTGAAGTTCCGGCTGTTCCCGGTGCTCCCCTCGTTGTCCTGGATGTTGTAGTCGAGCCGCGCGGTGCCGCTCAGCTGCCGCGTGATCTGGTACGCGCCGCGGATGCCCGCGCTCCAGCGCGTGCTGTCGACCTCCGAGCCGCTCGGCCGTGTGTCGAGGTCGGTCGCGGACTGCCGCAGCACCCAGCTCGCGAGCAGGCTCGTGCTCAGGCGCGGGCCGACCTGCCAGTTCAGGCTGCCGTTCACGGAGTCGCGCACGCTGCTGCCGCCGCTGCCCGAGGCCGCGCTGGTGCTGCGCTGGTAGCCCAGGCGTCCGCGGAAGTTCTCGCCGAGGCGCTGGGAGACCGCCGCAGAGGCGAAGACGGTCAGGCGCGACTCCTTCGAGTCCTCGAGCAGGAAGAACCCCCCGCCGGCACGGGCACAGAGGCAGGATTCGCGGCGGGTCTGGATCCAGGCCGGCCCCACGCTCGCCGAGAGCGAGGTCTCCGGGAGGACGCGCCAGGTCCAGGTCGCCTGCGTCTGCGCGACCAGGGTGCGGCTGCGGGGCAGGCCCACGTCGTCCACCGGGCTCAGGGTGCCGTTCCCGTTCGCGTTCAGGAAGCGCTCGAAGAGCTGGATGCTGCTGCCGGTGTCGAGGCCGACGACGTGGTCCTTGTCGACCTGGTAGTCCAGGGACCAGTTCGCGCCGAAGGCCTGGCTGTCGAGCTGATCCGGGTCCTCCGAGCGGTAGAGCTGGTGGTTCCCCGACAGCCCCGAGGAGAAGCGCCGCGTGAACTGGTGCTCGAGCTCCGCCGAGAGCTCGTTCAGCGTGGTGCGGCCCTGGACGTCCTCGTCGATGCCTCCGGCATCCGGGTCCTGGCTCAGCGCATCCCGCTCGAAATTGAACTCGTGGTTGAGCGTCGACTCGATCCGATCCGTGAGCGTGAACGCGGTCCGGGGCGTGAGCGCATAGCTCGAACCGAAGCTCCCGAAGTGGTTCACGTCGACGGCGTTCTCGCGGATGTCCTGCTGCAGGTAGTAGTGCTCGAGCGCGGCCGAGTAGCTGAGCCTGGCCTGGCCCCTCGAGAACTGCTGCAGCAGGCTCAAATTCGGGGTCAGGGTCGAAGCGAGGTCCGAGTTCGTGTGGTCTTCCTCGTTGAACACGTTGTCGTCGTACTTGAGGCCGGCCTCGACGCTGGCGTTCAGCTCGACCGCGGAGGCCGCCGCGGGGAGCGCGAGGAGCAGGATTGCAGGGAGGGGGTGCCGCAACGGAGTTCTCCTCAGTCCGGCACGATCACGGTGTCGCCGGGCTGGAGCAGGATGTTGCTGCCCGGCGCGTTGCCCTTGATGTAGGCGTCGTAGTCGAAGCGGTACTCCTCCTCGGTACCATCGCCGTTGCGGCGCACGATGCGGACGTCTCCGCGGTCCGCGAAGTTCGAGAAGCCGCCGACCGTCGCGATCGCCTCGAGCACGCGCAGATCGCGCGTGAGCGGGATGCGCGTCTGGCGCGCGACCTCGCCCATCACCGAGACCGCCTGGCTGTTCATCTCGCTCACGATCACCGTGACGTGGGGATTGCTCACGTACTCGGCGAACTCGCGCGCGAGCACCTCCTTGAGCTCCATCGGAGTCAGGCCGGCCGCAGGGACGTCGTCGAGCAGCGGCACCGAGATCTTGCCATCCGGCCGCACCGGAACGCGCATCGAGAGGTCCTGGTTGCCCCAGACGCTGATCGTGAGCACGTCGGTCACGCCGATCACGTAGGTCTCGCGATTGTCGACGCCGGGCTCCGGCGGCGGCACCGCGACCGGGCGTTGCGCACAGCCTGCGCCGAGACTGCCGAGTGCGAGGAAACAGACGATCCCGATCACACGCATGCGCTTCATGCATTCACCCCTGAACGAACTCACTCATGTGGAAGGATGTGGCAGCAGGCCGCGCCTCATCGCCCCTCGGAAAGCCCGTTCTCCTTCATCTTGTAGAGCAGCGCCTTGTAGCTGATGCGCAGCCGTTCGGCGGCCTCCTTCCGGTTCCAGCGCGTCTGCTGCAGGATCCGCTCGATCACGCGCTTCTCGGCGAGCTGGGCCGCGCGCCGCGAGATCGACTTGAGATCGATGCCGCGCGCGGAGGAGAAATCGACGCCGAGCGACTCGAGATCGAAGACCTCCTTGCCGTCGGCCTGCGCAGGCTCTGCCTGCACCTTCTCGACGATCTCGGCGAGGATGCTCTGCTCGCTGCCGAGCACGACCATGCGCCGGACCAGGTTCTCGAGCTCGCGCACATTCCCGGGCCAGTGGTATTTCATGAAGGCCGCCATCGTCTCGGTCGAGAGCGCGGCGACGCTCTTGTTGTACTGCTCGTTGTTCTTCTGCAGGAAGTGGTCGACGAGCAGCGGGATCGAGTCCTTTCGCTCGCGCAGCGGCGGCAGCTGCACGGTGACGACGTTCAGGCGGTAGTAGAGGTCTTCGCGGAAGCTGCCGTCCGCGACCGCGACCTCGAGGTTGCGGTTCGTCGCGGCGACGATCCGGGTGTCGACCTTGACGTCGGACTCGCCGCCGAGGCGCGAGAACTCGCCGTCCTGCAGCACCTGGAGCAGCTTCGCCTGCAGCCCCGGGTGCATCTCGCTGATCTCGTCGAGGAAGATCGTGCCGTGGTTCGCGTACTCGAACTTGCCGAGCTTGCGCTTCTGCGCGCCGGTGAAGGCGCCCTTCTCGAAGCCGAAGAGCTCGCTCTCGAGCAGCTCCGAGGGCAACGCCGCGCAGTTCACCTTGACGAAGGGCTGGTTGCGGCGCGTCGAGAGCTGGAAGAGCGTGCGCGCGACGAGCTCCTTGCCGGTGCCGCTCTCGCCGCGCACGAGCACCGTGATGTCGGTGTCGGCGACCTGCTCGATGATGTCGCGGACCTCCTTCATCTTGAGGCTCTCGCCGCAGAGCAGGAGCAGCTCCGTCTCGGAGCGCGCGCGGCCGCGCAGCCGCTCGACTTCCTGGCGCAGCGCGCGCTTCTCGAGCGCCTTCTGGAAGGCCAGCTCGAGCTCCTCGACCTCGAAGGGCTTGCGCAGGAAGTCCGAGGCGCCGAGGCGCATCGCCTCGACGATGTTGCGCGCCTGGCCGTGCCCGGAGAGCATCACGACCGGCACGTCGGGGCTCTTGCTCTTGAGCCGCTCGAGCGTCTCGAGGCCGTCCATGCCCGGCAGCACGACGTCCAGCGTGATCAGGTCGGGATGGGTCTCCTCGAGCATCGCGAGTGCCTGCTCGCCGTCGGCGGCGGCGAACACGTCGTACCCCTGGCGCGACACCAGGGCTTCCATGTAGTCCCGCACGCCGGGGTCGTCGTCGATCACGAGCACCCGGTATCGCTCGGTCCTGCCTTGCGAAACGCTCTCTGCAGCCATCGTCTCCGCTCCGGGTCGGCCCACCGAGAAGGCTGGGCGGCGACCCTAGCCCGGCACTGGGGGAGTACGCCGTGCTCCCTCGAAGTGTGAAAGACTCTTCCCAAATATGGAAGAATTTTCTCCTCGATGGAACTATTTTTCCCTTATCGACATTCGATGACTCGGTCCATACCGATTCGAGGCCTGGAATCCCCTCGGGAAGGACACCTGGTTCCCAGCCGCGGTCGGGGAATGCGGGATCCTGGCCTTCGCCCGCGAGTTGCGGCTGCGGGGCCTGCCCGTCCGGTCCGAGGCGGCTCTTCGGGCGGGAAAAGCGCAAACTGGGAGCTTCATTGGCGGCTCCCGGAAGCCGAATGAGGCCAGGTGAGCGGAGGCATGCGGAGGCCATGGCGGAGCAGACGCTGAGGACGAGGCTCGGCCGCGGCTGGATGGGCATCGTCGCCCGCTTCGGGCACGTGCAGACGCTCGTGATGCTGGGATTCTTCTACGCATTCCTGATCGGCCCCGCCTCGCTGATCGCGAGCGGCCTGCGCAAGGATCTGCTCGCCAAGCGACCGGTGCCGGACGCGATCAGCGCGTGGCAGGAATCCGAATCGAGCGCCCCTTCGCTCGAGCGCGCCAAGCTCCAGGCCTAGCCCGAGCCCGCTCGACACGAGCACGGAGAACACGCGGTGAACATCCTCGGGATCTCGGCCTTCTACCACGACTCGGCGGCGGCCCTGCTCGTGAACGGCAGGCTGGTGGCCGCCGCGCACGAGGAGCGCTTCACGCGCGTGCGCCACGACGCGGCCCTGCCGGTCAACGCCGTGCGCTACTGCCTCGAGGCTGCGGGACTCGCGATCGGCGACATCGATTACATCGCCTTCTACGACAAGCCCTTCGTGAAGCTCGAGCGCATCCTGATGACCTACATCGCGACCTTCCCGCGCTCGCTGCCGTCGTTCACGAAGTCGATTCCGGTCTGGCTCAAGGAGAAGCTCTGGATCCCGCGCGTGATCCACAACGAGCTCGGCTACACCGGCGAGGTCCTCTTCGCGGAGCACCACCAGTCCCACGCCGCGTCGGCCTTCCTGGCGTCCCCCTTCGACGAAGCGGCGATCCTGACCTGCGACGGCGTCGGGGAGTGGGCGACCACCACCCAGGGCATCGGGCGCGGCGAGAGCTTCGAGCTCGTGAAGGAGATCCGCTTCCCGCACTCGCTCGGGCTGCTCTACAGCGCCTTCACCTACTACCTGGGTTTCAAGGTCAACAGCGCCGAGTACAAGGTGATGGGCGCGGCGCCCTACGGGCAGCCCCGCTACGCGCAGAAGATCCTCGACGATCTCGTCGACCTGCGCGAGGACGGCTCCTTCCGCCTCGACATGAAGTACTTCGCGTACGACTACGGCCTGACCATGACGAACGCGAGGTTCTCGGAGCTCTTCGGACACCCCGTGCGCGCCGGCGAATCGAAGATGGAGCAGTTCCACTGGGACATGGCGGCGAGCATCCAGAAGGTCACCGAGGAGATCGTGCTGCGGATGGTGCGGGACCTGCACGCGCGCTCCGGAATGCCGAACCTCTGCATGGCGGGCGGCGTGGCGCTCAACTGCGTGGCCAACGGGCGGATCGTGCGGGAGGGCCCCTTCGAGAAGCTCTGGGTGCAGCCGGCCGCGGGCGACGCGGGCGGCGCGCTCGGCGCGGCGCTCTTCGTGCACAACGCGGTGCTCGGCAAGCCGCGCAGCTTCCGGATGGACCACGCCTACTGGGGCCCGGCCTACTCCGACGAAGCGATCCGCCGCTACCTCGACGCGCGCGGCGCGGTGTACCGCAGCCTCTCCCGCGACGAGATGATCCGCGAGACCGCGCGCGCGATGGACGAGGACCAGGCGGTCGTGGGCTGGTTCCAGGGCCGCATGGAATGGGGCCCGCGCTCGCTCGGCGCGCGCAGCATCCTGGCCGACGCGCGCAATCCCGAGAACTGGAAGCGGGTCAACCTGAAGATCAAGTTCCGCGAGTCGTTCCGGCCCTTCGCGCCGGCGGTGCTCGCCGAGAAGGCCTCCGAGTGGTTCGACATCGACCGCGAGAGCCCCTACATGCTGCTCGTGTGCCAGGTCCAGCCGGGCCGCGCGATTCCGGCCGTGACCCACGTCGACGGCTCCGCGCGGCTGCAGACCGTGACGCGCGAGTCGCATGCGGAGTTCTACGATCTGCTGCAGGCCTTCGACGAGCGCACGGGCTGCCCGGTCATGATCAACACCTCCTTCAACGTGCGGGGGGAGCCGATCGTCTGCAGCCCGGACGACGCCTATCTCTGCTTCATGCGCACCCAGATGGACCTGCTCGTGCTCGGAAACCAGATCCTGCGCAAGCAGGACCAGCCGGAGCTCCACGAGGATTTCGACTGGCGGGAGCGCTACGGGCTAGACTGAGCGGCCGCCCTTTCCGGGCCGGGCCCGGAGCGGCGCCAAGGAGACGCGGGAATGGCACGTGCGAGCGGCGGCCTCGGGGACCGGCTCGGAATCTTCCGGGAGCTGTGGGCCTTCATGCGGGTTCGCAAGAAGTGGTGGCTCGGCCCGATCGTGGTCACCATGCTGCTGCTCTCGGTGCTGATCGTGATGACCCAGGGAACGGCCGTCGCGCCCTTCATCTACGCGCTGTTCTAGGCGGAGGGCGCCCCCTGGCGCGTGCCCGCGCGCCACGGGGCCGGAGCCGGAGCCACTTTCCCGGGAGGGGTCTCCTCGGAGGGGCCCCCTCCCGGACGACTGCGAGCCGGGCCCATCGGGCTCACAGAGAGCCGAGGCAGGATCCATCCCGATGTGCCCCCCCATCGGAGAGCGCGGGGTTCGCGAGCGATGACGAGCCCCGCGATTCCCAAGCAGTCGGGCCCGGCGCCCGCGCAGAGCGCGGCCCGCGTCGCCGACGCGCCCGGCCGCAAGCTCGCCTTCCTCTCCACCGCGCTCCTCTGCGCGCTCTGCGCCGCGATCTTCGGCCCGATCCTCTACTACCTGGTCCAGCACTGGAATCTGGTGCCGGACTACTCGCATGGCTTCCTGATCGCGCCGCTCGCGCTCTACTTCGCCTGGGAGCGGCGCCGGCTGCTCGCGCGCGCCCCCGTCGCGCCGAGCTGGTGGGGCGTCCTCCCGCTCGCGCTCGGCGCGCTCTCGCTCGCGATCGGGCGCCTCGGCGTCGAGCTCATGTCGATGCGCGTCGCCTTCGTGCTGACGCTCCAGGGGATCGTGCTCCTGATGCTCGGGCGGCACGTGTTCCGCGTGCTCGCGTTCCCGCTGCTCTTCCTGTTCCTGATGGTGCCGCTGCCGCAGTCGCTCGTGAACGTGATCACCTTCCCGCTGCAGCTGATCGCGACCGATCTCGCCGTGGAAGGCCTCTACCAGCTCGGCATCCCCGCGCTGCGCGAGGGCAACATCATCCACCTCGCGCACCACCCGCTGATGGTCGCCGAGGCCTGCTCCGGGCTGCGCTCGGTGATGGCGCTCGGCACGCTCGGCGTGGTCTTCGCGTACTTCTTCCGCAAGTCCAGCCTCGAGCGCCTGATCATCGTCTTCTCTACGCTTCCGATCGCGATCCTCGTGAACGCGTTCCGGGTCGGGCTCACGGGCATCGCGACCCACAGGTGGGGCCCCCAGGCCGCCGATGGCTGGATCCACATGACCGAGGGCATGTTCACCTTCCTGCTGGCCTTCGGGCTGCTGCTCGTCGAGGCGCTGCTGCTCTCGCAGCTCGTGGCCTTCGCACGGCGCCGGCGGGCGCGGGCGGCGCGATGATCAAGCTGCTCGTCGCGCTCGCCTTCCTCGGCGCCAATGCCTACACCTACTACTTCCTCGCGCGCGACGCCGTGATCCCGCCGCGCGAGAGCTTTGCGAGCTTCCCGAACCAGCTCGGCGACTGGCAGTGCAGGAAGCGCGACAAGGTCGAGGCGGACGTGCTCGAGAACCTCGGCGCCACCGACTACCTGCTCTGCGACTTCGCGCGCGGCCGCGCCGATCTCGTGAACGTCTACATCGGCTACCACGAGACCCAGATCCGCGAGGAGGGCGGCGGCGCGGGCGAGAACTCGATCCACCCGCCGAGCCACTGCCTGCCCGGCTCCGGCTGGGACATCATCGACAACCGCACGGTCCCGCTCGAGCTGAGCTCGCTGCCGGGCGGCCCGAGCACGGCCAAACGCTTCGTGATCGCGCGCGGCGAGCTGCGCCAGCTCGTCTACTACTGGTACCAGTCGCGCGGCCGCGTCGAATCCGAGGACTGGAAGAAGGTGCTCACCGTCGGCTGGGACCGCGCGACGCGCGGCCGCACCGACGGAGCGCTCGTGCGCTTCACGATGCCGCTGCTCCCGGGCTCCGAGGCGGCGGCCGAAGAGGCCTTCCAGGACCTCGCACCGCGGGTCCTCGCGAAGCTGGGCGCGTACGTGCCGGAATAGCGCCGTGCGCCTCGGCCCGCGAGGCGCCGCCTAGCTCCAGCACGCCGCGAGCGCGTCGACGATCCGCTCGGCGGCGCGCCCGTCCCAGCCCTCGATCGGCTGCGAGCGCCGGTAGCGCCCGGCCAGGATCTCCTCGAGCAGCAGCGGGACCGCCGAGAGATCGTCCCCGACGAGCGTGCTCGTGCCCCGGCTCAGCGTGACCGGCCGCTCGGTGTTCGAGCGCAGCGTGAGGCAGGGGACCTCGAGGAAGCTCGTCTCCTCCTGCATGCCGCCCGAGTCGGTCAGCACGAAGCGGGCCTCGGCCATGAGTCCCAGGTTCTCGCGGTAGCCGATCGGCGCCGTGAGCCGGATCCCCGGCGCGTCCGCGAGCTGCGCGAGCAGTCCGAAGCGCTCGAGGCGCTCGCGCGTGCGCGGGTGCACCGGGAACACGACCTGCAGCCGCTCCGCGATTCCGCGGAGCAGCGCGACGCAGGCGCCGAGCCGCGCGGGATCGTCGACGTTCGAGGGCCGGTGCAGCGTGACGAGTCCGTAGCTGCGCGGCGAGACACCGAACTTCGCCGGCGCGCGCAGCGCTCGCGCGGCCGGCAGCTCGTGCGCGAGCGTGTCGATCATCACGTTCCCGACGTAGCGGATCTTCGCGGCGGCGACGCCCTCGCGCTCGAGATTCTCGACGCCCGCCGGCTCGCTCACGAAGAGCAGGTCCGCGATCGCGTCGGTCACGAGGCGGTTGATCTCCTCGGGCATCGTGCGGTCGAAGGAGCGCAGACCCGCCTCGACGTGCGCCGTGCGGATGCCGAGCTTCGAGGCGGCCAGCGTGCAGGCCATCGTCGAGTTGACGTCGCCGACGACGACGACCCCTGCCGAGCGCGGGCGCGCCTTCTCGAGGTGCTCCTCGAAGGCCGCGAGCACGCGCGCCGTCTGCGCGCCGTGGGAGCCCGAGCCGACGCCGAGATGCACGTCGGGCGCGCGGATCCCGAGCTCGCGGAAGAAGACCAGGGACATGCCCTCGTCGTAATGCTGCCCGGTGTGGACCAGGCGCGCCGAGAGATCCGGCTGTCGCGGCAGCGCGCGCAGGATCGGCGCGACCTTCATGAAGTTCGGGCGGGCGCCGGCGACGACGTCGAGGACTCGGGTCACGCGCGCGCAATCCTACCGAGGATCTCCAGGTACTGCCTCGCGAGCGCGCGGCGATCGTAGTGCGCCTCGACGAACGCGCGACCGCGCTTCCCCATGGCCGCGAGCTCCGGGCGGCGCGCCGCGAGCTCGCGCGCGGCGCGCGCGAGCGCGGCGGGATCCTCGGGCGCGATGCAGACGCCGCTCTGCGAGCGCTCGATCAGGCGGCGCGCCTCGCCGCCGCCCGTGAAGAGCACCGGGCGCTCCATCGCGAGCGACTCGAAGATCTTCGAGGGCAGCACCTCGAGGAAGAGCTCGGTGTTGCGCAGCGTGACGAGACACACGTCGCAGGCCGCGTAGAAGAGCGGCACGCGCGCCTTCGGCTGCTGACCGACGAACTGGACGTTCGGCAGCTCGAGGCGCGCGGCCCTGGCCTCGAGCGCCGCCTTCTCCGCGCCCTCGCCGACGAAGGCGAAGAGCAGATCGGCCTCGCGTCGCAGCTCCGCTGCGGCGTCGAGGACCTTGTCGAGCGCATGGGCCATGCCGTGCGTTCCGATGTAGAGGAGCACGAAGCGGTCGCCCCAGCCGAGCTCGCGGCGGATCTCGTTGTCGCGCGGACCCGGCACGAAGGTCGAGGGATCGAATCCGTTCGGCACGATCTCGATCTTCTCGCCCGCGACGCCGTAGCGGCTGATCACGCCCTGCTTGTAGCCCTCGCCGACCGCGACGATGCGGGTCGCGCGCGCGTAGAGGAACGCGGCGAGGCGCTTGAGTCCGCGCACGATCGCGTTCTCGCGCATGACCTCGACCGCGAGGATCGACTCGGGCCACAGGTCGCGCAGCTCGAAGACGAAGGGGACCCCGAAGCGAAGCGAGAGCGCATAGCCGGCCGCCGCGCACAGGAGCTGCGGCGAGGTCGCGAGCACGAGATCCGGGCGCGCCGCGCGCAGCGAGCCGACGAGGCTCGCCGAGAGCATGAAGGAGGCGTAGCTCAGCATGCGCCGGAGCGTGCCCCGGTTGGCCGCGGCGTAGACGTAGGCGCGGATCACGTCGATGCCGTCCAGCGACTCGCGGCGCGTGAGCACGCCGCGATCCTCGCGCCGCTTGACGCCGGTCGGATGGTGCGGGAAGGCCGTCAGCACCGTCACCTCGTGGCCGAGGTGCACCCACTCGCGCGCGAACTCGTGGACGCGCGCGGGCGGGGCGCCCATCTCGGGCGGGAAGTACTGCGAGACGTAGAGGATCCTCACGCGGGCTCCACGACGGTCGTGATCTCGACCGGGAGCGGGCCGCGGTAGTGCCAGGCGAGGCGCTGCGTCTCGAGCTCGACACCGAACTCGGGGTGGTAGGCGCGGGTCGCGAGCTCGCGGCGCAGCTGCGGCGGTCCCTCGATCGCGACGCGCAGCTCGCCGCGCGCACTGCCGAGCCGGAAGCCCCCGGGCGCGGCGGCCGCGCGCACCGCGGGCGCGAGCAGCCAGCCGCCCTCGAGCTCGTGCGTTCCGTCTCCGCCGATGCGATCGCGCACCCGGAGCCGCGCGCCCTCCAGCGCGACCTCCCGCCGATGCCGCGGGCGGCCGGGCAGGTGGTCGTAGCCGTCGTGCGAGCCCGAGGCCTCGAGCCCGCCGCGCGCAAAGCTCGCGCGCGGCTCGATCGGCCGCGCGCGGCGCCCGACGCGGAAGATGTGCCAGACCTCGCTCGAGTCCTGCCGGTCGAGCGCCACGGTGTTGTGGGCCGCGGTCGAGCGGTCGTAGCGCCGGCGCGCGTCGAGGTCGTAGGCGTAGGTCCCGGGATCCACGAAGAGGCGCGCGCCCGCGTAGGACGCCTCGATCGAGAGCGAGTCGGCGTGCGCGTGGCCCGGCTGGCAGTCCGGGCCGATCGCCCCCACGTCGAAGAAGAGCGACCACGGCTCGCCGCGGTAGCAGACGAGCTGGTCGCGAAAGAAGAAGGAATCGGGGGAGACGCGCGCAGCCGGCTCCGGGCCCGCCTCCGCGCCGCGCGACCATCGCGGCCGCGGCGTCAGCGAGGCGTCGTTCAGGAGCGCGATGTCGCCGTCCGGGTGCCGCAGCCGCAGCGAGGCTGCGCGCATGCGCGCGGCGGTCTCCCGCAGCGGCGCGAGCTCCGGCAGGAGCGCGCAGAGCTCGCCGAGGTCGTGCAGCGCGTGGTCGTGGTACATCGGACTCAGCTCGAAGTGCAGGCCCTCGGCCGAGACCTGCTCGCGCGCCTGCGCGAGCGCGAGCTCGGCCGCGGTCCGGCGCCACGGCGCGTGATCGAAGAAGCGCCCGGCCCAGGCGAGCCCGGCCGCGTCGCGCAGCAGATGGTTCGCGCGCAGGTCCCACTCGAGATTCGCCGCGAGGAAGGCCGCCTGGCGCCAGAGCGAGGCGAGGAACTCGGAGCGGAAGCCGGGGCCGATCGCGCCGGCCTGCCATGCGCGCACCCAGTTCGGGATCCGGGTCGCAATCGCGTAGGCGTTCCAGGCGAGCGCGAGCGCGTCGTCGTCGTCGGGATCGCAGGCCTGGATCCAGTCCCGCAGCAGCCGCTCGAGCAGCGCGGGGTTCGCGCGCGCGAGCTCGGCCGCCCACTCGTGATAGTGCAGCGTGACGACCCAGAGCCGCTCGGCCGCGATCGCGCCGAGCTGCCACGCGACCGGACCCGTGCCGAGCCGGCGTTCGGCGTTCAGGTGGCGGAAGCGCCCGTCGCCGAGGCCGGAGATGTCGACCTCGTGAGGGGTCGGGAGCAGGGGCAGCGCGGCGGGCGTCCCGAAGTCGCGGGCCCGCTGCGCGGGACGCCGCCGGCCGAGGAGCGCGATCCGCGCGCGCGCGGCCAGCTGGGACCAGTGCAGCGGGCGCAGCGTGCGGAAGGTGCGTCCGAGATCCACGGCGGCCCAGTCTACGAGACGCGTTCGGCGCCGACGCGTCCTCGGCGCCGTGCGCGTGAAGTCCCGGAGAGCCTCGACCCGCGCAAGGCCCTTCAGCGTCCCCTGCGCTCGACGCGCAGCCGGCCGCCGCCGGCCGCGGCGTCGGCGAGCCGGAGCGTCGCGCGCGAGACGCGCTCGATCTCCGCGAAGGGAATCGGAGACGGCTCGCCGCGCTGCAGCGCCTCGACCACCCGCGCGACCGCTGCCGCCTGGCCCTTGTCCTGGTTGAAGCTCCGGGCGCCCCCGCGCGCCGAGTAGAGCCGCGTGGTGCGGAAGTTGTCGCAGTGCGCACTGCGCCCGTCGCAGGAGACCTCGAAGCGCTCCTTCGGCAGCTCCGGGCTCGCGCCCGCGAGGTAGTGGATCGTCGCGGTCGAGCCGTCGCCGAAGTAGAGCAGCGAGACCACGGAGTCGTCCGCCGCCGGATCGCGCGCGAGCGAGCGCGCGACGACCTCCTCGGGCGGCGCGCCGACGAGGAAGCTGCAGAGATCCACGAAGTGACAGACCTCGCCGAGCAGGCGACCGCCGCCGACCGCCGCATCGAGGTGCCAGGTGCCGCGCGGAGGCGGGCCGGCCGCGACGCTGTAGTGGATCGCGAGTGGCCCGCGGCGCGCGGCGAAGGCGTCGCGCACCGCGATCGCGTGCGGCGAGAAGCGGCGGTTGAAGCCGACGCAGAGGAAGCCGCGGGTCTCCTCGACCGCCGCACGGAGCGCGTCGAGGCCCGCGTCGTCGATCGCGGCGGGCTTCTCGAGCCAGACGGCCTTGCCCGCGCGCAGCGCCGCCGCGGCCAGCGGCGCGTGCGACTCGTGCCGCGTCGCGATGAAGACGAGATCGACGGCGGGATCCGAGAAGACGGCCTCCGCGTCCGTGCCGCAGCTCGCGAATCCGAAGCGGCGCGCGCTGTGCTCGGCCGATGCGCCCGTCGCGGTCACGAGCCGGAGCCTGCGCACGCCGCGGCAGCGCTCGAGCGCGGGCAGCAGCACGGCCCTGGCGTAGTTGCCCGCGCCGAGGAAGGCGACCCCGAGCTCGCCCTTGGCCTTCGCGGCCGCCGCGCCCGCGATCGCCTGGCTGCGCTGCGCGCCCGTGTCCGCGCCCGCGTCGTAGCGGAACACGATGGCGAGCCCGGAGCGCTTGCCGGCGGCGAGCTCCTCGTAGGCGCGCTCGGCATCCGCGAAGTCGATCTGCGCGAGATCGAGGCGCAGCGGATCGGCGCCGCCCGACGCGCAGAGTGCGAGGAAGGCCTGCAGGTTGCGGTTCTCGGTCCAGCGCACGTAGGAGATCGGATAGTCGAGGCCCTGCTCCTCGTAGCGCCGGTCGTAGCGCCCGGGGCCGTAGGACATGCTCATGCGCAGCTCGAGCTCCTTGTCGTAGAAGCTGCGCCGGTCGAGGTCCAGCGCGGTCGCGCCGACCACCGCGACGCGCCCCTTCATGCGGCAGAGCTCCGCGGCGAGCTGGATCGGCGCGGAGCTCTCGGAGGCTGCGCAGACGAGTGCGAAGTCGGCGCCGTAGCCGCCGGTCGCGGCGCTGCGCCACGCGGAGGGATCCGCGTCCGGCGTGGCACCCCACTCCGCGCCGAGGGCGAGCGCCTCCTGCACGCGCTTCTCGGAGAGATCGATGCCGAGCACGCGGCAGCCGTTCGCGCGCAGCAGCTGCACCGCGAGCTGGCCGATCAGGCCGAGACCGATCACCGCCGCGATCTCGCCGAGGCTCGGCGCCGCGACGCGGATGCCCTGGAGCGCGATCGCGCCGAGCGTCGCGAAGGCCGCGCGCTCGAGCGCGACGCCGTCCGGCACGCGCGCGACGAGGTTCTCCGGCACCGCGACCCACTCGGCGTGGACCGCATAGCCCGCGCCCGCGCAGGCGACGCGGTCCCCCGCGGCGAAGGCGCCGACGCCCTCCCCGACCGCTTCGACCACGCCCGCGCAGGAGTAGCCGAGCGGCTGCGGCTGATCGAGACGGTTGACGACCGCCTGATAGGTCGGCAGCGGGCCCTCGTGGCGCAGCTTGCGCAGCACCTGCCGCACGAGATCGGGCCGGCTCTGCGCCTTGCCGAGCAGCGTCTTGCGCGCGAAGTCGATCGCCATCTTCTCGGTGCCGGGCGACACCACCGAGAAGTGGTTGCGCACGAGCACCTGGCCGGGACCCGGCGCGGGCGCCGGCACCTCGACGAGCGCGAGGCGCCCGCTCTTCGGGCTCTGCACGATCTGCTTCACGGCTCGCGCTCCACGTGGCCGCGCCAGCCGGGGTGCGGCTCGAAGCGATGCGCCGGGCGCAGCTCGTCGAGGCTGCGCTCGACCCGCGCGCCGCTCGCCGCATCGATCTCCGCGATCGCGACCTCCGCCGCCGAGCGCAGCGCGGTCACCCGCAGCTCCCGCGCCTCCATCGCGGCGCAGAGCTTGGGCAGGCGCTTCTCGTCGAAGCCCATCAGCCGCACCGCGACGAGATCCAGCGCGAGCGGATCGAGCGAGGCGAGCACGACGCCGAGCGGCACGTCGCGCGGCGCGAGCGGCCCCTCGCCCTCGCCTGCGACGACGCCATCCAGCAGCGTCAGCACCCGGCGCACGGGCGCGGGGGCGTCGAGGTGGAGCCCGGCGCGGTCGCTGTAGTAGAGGCAGCGGTTCAGGTCGAGGCACATGCGCCAGGTCGTCCGATTGCCGTGCCAGTTGCCGCTGCGGACGAAGCCGTCGCCGCGCGCGGCCGTCTCGGCGCGGCGCACCCAGCGCACGAGCCGCGTGCCGATCCCGCGCCGCAGCAGCGCGCGCGCGACCTCGGTCGCGGCGCTGCGCGCGCGCGCGAGCGCGGCGCCGCCCGGGAACTCGTCGCCCCCGTCGGCCACCGCGCCGACACAGTGGTGCGGCAGCAGGTTCTTGTCGCCGTTGATGCCGACGAGGTTCTTGAAGGCCAGCGTGACGCCGGTCTTCTTGTGCGTCTTGAGCTTGGGCAGGTTCACGACGAGGTCGGCCCGGAGCACGCTCTCCGAGAGCAGGTACTCGTTGCGCCCGCCGCTGTGATGCTCCGCGGTGGGGCCCGGGTCGTAGTCGGCGCCGCGGAAGCGCTGCGGGTCGAGCCCCGACCCCGTGAAGTGGCTCTTCGCACCCAGGTCGACGAGCCGGTAGCCGAGCGGGTCGCCCGGCAGCGACCTGCGCTCGACGATCACGCCGTCGCGGTATACCACCGCCTCGCGGCGCAGGTCGATCAGCTCGAGCTCGCGGCCGAGCGTCTGCGCGTAGAAGTCGATCAGCGCGTCGAGGCCCGCGAGCTCGCGGATCCGGTCGAAATCGCAGTCGTGCTGCGGCGCCTCGGCGATCGCGACCGAGCCCTCCGCGCCGACCGCGAGAAACGCGTAGTCGGCGATCGCGCGCAGCAGCGAGCCGTGTGTGATCACCGAGTCCACGCTCGCGTCGGGCCGCGGATTCCAGTGCCGGATCAGGTTCGGCTTGAGCAGCGCGCGGCCGCCGCGCGGGACGAGCGCCCCGAGCGGATTCCAGTCGGCGCTGCCGAAGCGCGCGGCATCCAGGCCCGCCCCGCAGAGCGCGGCGCGCACCGCCGCGTACACGTGCGACGGCGCGCCCTCGCCCGCGGCCGGACCCAGCAGCGGCTCGAGCTCGGGCCAGGCCTTGCCGGGCCCGTAGGGCGGCCGGAGCCCTGCGTAGCTCGGCTGCGTGCGCGCGAGGCCGACCCGGATCATCGCGGAAGCTTACCGACCTTCGACTTCACCGCGCGGAACTTGCCGTTCGGATCGCGCGCGATCTGGTCCACGTAGCAGAGCTCGATCTCGATCTCGTCGCCGAGACGCGAGCGGAACTCCGCGAGCAGCGCGCGCTCGCTGGCCTCGTCGTAGCCCGGTCGCCGCACCACCCGCACTTCGATCGCCCGCGCGGTCTCCTGCAGGATCTGGGCCTCCGCGACCTCGAGCTGCGCCTTGAACACGTGATCGAGGCGCCCCACCCAGCGGCCGTCCGGCAGCGCCACGTAGTCCTCGATGCGCCCGTCCACGTCCAGGAACACGTCGCCCGCGCGCCCGCACTCGCAGGGGAGCTCCGAGCGCGTGCCGACGTCGCCGACGCGGTAGCGCAGGAGGGGAGTTGCCCGGTTCGCGAAGCCGGTGACGAGCAGCGGTCCCCGGACCCAGCCCGGACCCCGCTCCTCCGGAACCACCTCGACGATCCCGAACTCCATGTCGACGTGCAGGCGCTGCGCGCGGCACTGGGTCATCGACACGCAGAACTCGGAGACGCCGTAGCGGTCGTGGACGGGCGCGCCGAAGCCCGCCTCGATCGTGTCGCGCTGGAAGGCCAGCAGCGACTCGGAGGAGGTGAACACCGCCTTGAGCCGTCCCCGCGGCAGCGGCCGCCCGGCATCGAGCAGCGCGCGCGCCGCGAGGTGCAGCGACGAGGGGTAGCCCTGCGCGAAGTCCGCGGGCGTCGCGTGGATCGCCTCGACGTAGGCGGGCAGCCAGCTCGGGCTCATGTGGTAGAGCGAGAACAGGGTCTGGCGATTCCAGGCGTTGTGCCGCCAGAAGGGCGGCTCCGCCTGCGCGACCGGCACGATCGTCTGGCCGTTGAAGGTGAGGCTCGCGTCGGAGAGCGCGACCCCCGCGCTGCGCCGGCCGCGCCAGAAGCTCGCGAACTCCTCGGCCAGCGCCTCGCGCGTCCAGTAGAGCGGCAGCGCGCTGCCGGTCGTGCCGCTGGTCTTGCCGCGCAGGAGCTTCCGGCGCGGCAGATTGCGGGCGAGGAACTCCTCGCTGCGCTCGCGGTAGGTGGCCCTCTCGAGCGGGGCGATGCCCGCGAGCGTGCGCTCGATCGCCTGCCGGGGCTCGCCCCGCTCCGCGGGCGGAGCAAGCCCGCGGTAGTAGGGCACGTGGGCGCGCGCGTGGGCGATCAGCTCCGCGAGCCGCCGCCACTGGATCGCATGCAGCTCGGCGAGCGGCGCGTGCAGCGAGCGCTCCCAGGCCGCGAGCGTCTCGTGGAAGTGCCTCGTGAAGCGCAGGCGCGAGCGCCGGTAGCCGGCCCAGCTGCAGGCCAGGTTCTGGAGCGGGATCGGCACGGCCCCGTAGAGACTCACGTCGGGCCGGCCGCCGCGCAGGCCCGGTAGGCGCGGCCCTGGCCGCGCAGCGCGTAGGGACCCGCCTCGGCGGCCACTGCGCAGCTCGCGCCGCGCGGGAGCGCGAGCAGCTCGCCGCAGCCCGCGCGCAGCTCGAGCGCACCCTCGGCGCAGAGCAGGAGCTCGATGCCCGGCTCGACCCCGCGCGGAACCGCGAGCCGGCCCGCGACGTCGAGACGCGAGAGCTCGAACTCGAGCGCGGGCGTCGGATAGCTGGTGACCCCCGGAGACGTCGCGCGCGGCGACACGCGGCAGGCCGGAGCCGGCTCGAAGCGCAGCACGCGCAGCAGCTCGTCGACGTCGACGTGCTTCGGCGTGAGCCCGCCGCGCAGCACGTTGTCCGAGTTGGCCATCAGCTCGATCGCGCTGCCCTCGAGATAGGCGTGCAGCACTCCCGCGCCGAGGAAGAGCGCCTCTCCGGGGGCGAGCTCGATCGCGTTCAGGAAGAGCGGTGCGAGGACCCCCGCGTCGCCCGGATGCAGCTCGTGCAGGCGCGCGACCCAGGCGTAGGCGGGATCCGCGTCGCGCTCGCGCCGCGAGGCCTCGGCGGCCTGCTCCACGACCGGGCGCCGCACCGCCTCGGGCATGCGCAGCAGCGACTCGAGCGCCCGCCGCAGCGCGCGGCCCTCGACGTCGCCGGCGAGTCGCGCCGAGAGCAGCGCGAGGCGGGGGGCGGCCAGGCCATCGATCAGCGCGCGGATCTCGGCCGGCCTGCGGAAGCCGCACAGGCCGTGGAAGGTCGAGAGCGCGCAGACGAGCTCGGGCTTGTGGCGCGCGTCGCGGTAGCTGCGCTGCGGCGCGTCGAGGGCGAGGCCCGCGGCGTTCTCGCGCGCGAAGCCGGCCGCGGCCTGCGCGGCATCCGGATGCGCCTGGATCGAGAGCGGCTGCGCGGCCGCGATCACCTTGAGCAGGAAGGGCAGCTCGGGACCGAAGCGGGCCAGCGCGCGCCGGCCGAGCCGCGCGGCGGGATCGGCCGCGAGCCACTCGGAGAGCGGGCGCGGGCCCTCCGCGAGCAGCACCTGCGAGGGCGCGACCGGATGCGCGCCCATCCAGAGCTCCGCTTCCGGCCGCGGCGAGGGCGACGGCTGCCCGAGCAGCTCGGCCAGCGCCGTGCGCGAGCCCCAGGCGTAGTGCTGGATGCGGTTCTCGAGCCGGACCACGGCCGTCACGGCAGCGCGCGCTCTTCGATCCGTTCGCGCAGCTGCGACATGGCGAAGTGGAAGACCGCCGCATGCAGCGTCTCGCACATGCCCATGTCGTCGCAGGGCACGTGCAGCGCGTGGTCGGCCAGGCTGCGCAGCTTGCCGCCGTCGAAGCCGGTCACGCCGAGGGTCTCGACGCCCGCCTCGCGCGCCCACTCGACCGCGCGCAGGATGTTCGGCGAGTTGCCCGAGCCGGAGATCGCGATCAGCAGGTCGCCGGGCTGCGCGAAGGTGCGCAGCTGCTGCTCGAAGACGCGCTCGTAGCCGACGTCGTTCGCGAGCGCGGTCAGGAAGCCGACGTTGTCGGCCAGCGAGATCGCGCGCAGCCGGCGCGGCGCCTCGAGACCCGGCGCGGTTCCCTTCGCGAGGTCCTGCGCGAAGTGGGACGCGTTCGCGGCGCTGCCGCCGTTGCCGATCAGGAAGACGCTGCGCTCGCGCTCGAAGGCGCGCAGCAGCAGCGCGACCACGCGCTCGGCCTGCTCGGGGAGCCATGCGAGCAGCCCGCCGAGCTGCTCGAAATACCGCTGCGCATCCCGTCCGCTGGAATCGCCGACCATGCCCCCCTCGCAGCGGCGAGCATACCCCTCGCGCTAGCGCCGCCGCCGCCCCAGCGCGAGCACCGAGAGGAAGAAGCTCGACAGCACGGCCTGGGAGCCGAGCGTGAGTGCCAGCACCGAGGGAATCACGAGGCGCAAGGTCTGGGTCGGATCGAGCTCGCCGAAGGAGCGCGCGCCCCAGTCCGAGAGCGCCCGCAGCGTGCCGACGCCGCCGAGCACGACGAGCAGCGCGCCGACCGCGAGCCCGACCTCGAGCGTCACGTAGCGCAGCAGCCGCGTGAGGCGCGGGTCCTCGGGCAGCAGCCGCTCGTTGATCGCGAAGAACTTGGTGAAGAGCGCGAAGATCACCGACTGGTAGCCGATGAAGACCGCCGCGGCCGCGTACATCAAGGTGTGGACGTCGAGCTCGACGCCCGCGACGACGCGCGGACCCGGCAGGACCCAGGCGCCGAGCAACAGCCCCGCGAGCATCAGCGCGAGCCCCGGATACAGGAAGAGCCAGCGCGGGCTGTAGAGCAGCAGGAAGCGCAGGTGCCGCCAGCCGTCCCGGAAGCTGCGCAGGTGCGGCGCGCGACTGCGGCCGTCCGGCGCGAGCGTGGTCGGCACCTCGCAGACGCGCAGGCCCATCAGCGTGGCCTTCACGATCATCTCCGAGGCGAATTCCATTCCGGTGGTCTGCAGATCGAGGCGCAGCACGGCGTCGCGCCGGAACGCGCGCAGGCCGCAGTGGAAGTCGCGGCTCGCGCTGCGAAAGAAGAGCCGGCCGAGCCCGGAGAGCAGCGGATTGCCGAGGTAGCGGTGCAGCGCCGGCATCGCTCCGGGCTCGATCCCGCCGCGGAAGCGGTTGCCCATCACGAGGTCGGCGCCGCGCCGGAGCTCCTCGACGAAGGGCGCGATCGCGCCGAAGTCGTAGGAGAGGTCGGCGTCGCCCATCACGACGTAGCGCCCGCGCGCGGCCTCGATGCCGCCGAGCAGCGCGCTGCCGTAGCCGCGCTCGGCGACCGCGACGACGCGCGCGCCGGCCCCCGCGGCGAGCTCGGGCGAGCCGTCGCGGCTGCCGTTGTCGGCCACGATCACCTCGCCCGCGACGCCGAGCCGCGCGATCGCGCCGCGCGCGCGCTCGACGCAGCGCGCGACGGTCGCCGCCTCGTCGAGGCAGGGCATCACGATCGAGAGCTCGATTTCCGCGCCTCGCGCGGCGTCGTCCGGGAGCGACATCGGGTGTCGCGCGAGGGTATCAGAGGCGACTTCGGCCGCGGCGGAGCGCGCTCAGAGCCTGCGGAAGGGTCCCGTGACCTCGTAGGTGATCCCGGCGTTGCCGGCGCCCGCGCGCTGCGAGGAGAGGTAGAGGCGCCGGCCGAGCGGATCGAAGGCCGGCCCGGCGATCTCGGAGCTGCTCTGACCGACGATGCGCAGGAGCGGCGAGGCCAGGAATCCGGGCGCGAGCAGCACGAGCTCCATGTTCCCGCCGTCCTCGGCGACGAGCACGTCGTCCGCACGCGAGACCTGGAGGTTGTCGACGCCCGTGAGCTGCGCGACGGGATCCTGCGCGGCGTCGTAGAGGATGCCGAGGGTCGCACTCTCCGGGTGATAGTCCCAGACGCGGTTGTCGCCCTTGGTGGTGAAGTACACGTGGCCGCGGCTCCAGGCGATGCCCTCCCCTCCGTCGAAGGCGCTCGCGGCCGGCACCTGGTTGCGGGTCTTGGTCTGGCCGCCGACCGGGTTCGGATTCGGCACGGGAACCCAGCTCACGGCGCCGCCGCTCGCGATCGCGACCTCGAGCAGGCCGCTCGCGAGCGAGCCCCAGACCTCCGGTGTGAAGCGGTAGAACGCGCCGTCGGACTCGTCCTCGGTCAGGTAGAGCCGCCGCCCGGCGGGATCGACCGCGACGGCCTCGTGCTTGAAGGTGCCGAGCGCCGGGCGGGCGAGCTGCGGCAGCGCGCCCGTCGGGTCGCACTCGTAGACCAGCCCCGTCGCGGTCTCCTCGCAAGTGAGCCAGGTGCCCCAGGGCGTCGCGCCGCCCGCGCAGTTGCGCGAGGTGCCCGTGCAGATCGGGTAGGCGTCGAGCAGGGCCCCCTCGTGGTCGAAGCGCAGGGCCCCGACGCCGCCGCTCGCCTCCTCGCTGTTCGAGACGTAGACGTAGCCGCCCGGCAGCGGGAACACGGCGCCCCCGTCGGGGCGCGAGTGCCAGACGTGCGCGGTGCCCGGCACGAGCTGGTTCGCGCGCGCGACGACGCGCGAGCGGAAGCCCGCCGGCAGCTGGATGCCGTTGGCGTCGGCGGGCAGCAGCGGCCCGTAGGGCCCGACCGGGGCCGTGGTCGCGCGCGCGGCGCGCGCCCAGAGCGACCCGCTCGCCGCGGCGCCGAGCGCGGCGAAGAGACCGCTGCGCAGGAACGCCCGGCGGTTCACGGGCGCAGCTCCCGCGCGCGCCCGGAGCCCGCGCGCAGCGCAGCGAGCAGCGCCAGTCCCCCGATCCCGGACGCGAAGAGCAGCGGCTCCCCGGGCTCGGGCACCGCGATCACGAGCTGGAAGGCCGCGACTCCCGTGGTGTAGGGGGGCAGCGCGCCCCAATCGGTGCGCGCGAGCGCGACGCCGCGGAGCCGGTAGCGCGCGCCCGCGACGAGGCTCCCGCTCTCGTGGAAGCTGCCCTGCTGACCCGGGGCGGCGCGCTCGGAGACGAGCGGCAGGCCCGTCGCGTCGTCGACGAGCATCACGCTCGCATGCCCGTCGCCGGGCCCGCCGGTCACGAGCGCCCTCACCGCGCCCAGCAGCACGAACTCGTCGTCGCCGCCGGCCTCGAAGGCGACCTCGAAGAACGAATCGGCGGGCGCCTCGGCGTCCCCACTCTCCGCGCTGCCGGTCACGCGCACGCTGCCGTAGGCCTGGAGCGCCTCGGCGCCGAGCTGCGAGGCGTGGGCCGCCGTCGCGGTCGCGCGCGAGGTCGCGGTCTCGGCCAGCGCCTGGACGTTGGCGGCGAAGTGGGCCGAGCCCGGGGCCTCGTCGGCCGCGATCGTCTCCTGGTAGTCGCCGACCGCACCCGCGCTGGCCCTCGCGTAGACGCCGCGATCGCGCTCGAGGATCGCGAGCGGCGCGGCTCGCGCGGCCTCCGTCGCGAGCGCGCAGTACGCCGAGCCCGCCGCTGCGAGCGCCCAGCGGAGCCGCGTCAGGCGCTGGCTGAGGGGAGTCACCGGCATGCGCTCCTAATCTACATGGGGAGCGCGGTGCTCCGGCCGGGTCGGATGCGGGGCTCGGTGAAGAACGTTCCCGATCGCGGCCGGCGCCGGAATCGGTCGGCTCGCGGGGGAGCGCTCGCGTCAGGCCGCGTCCGGCTCGAGGCCGCAGTCGCGGATCTTCTGCAGCAGCGTCTTGTAGGAGACGCCGAGCAGGCGCGAGGCGGCCTTGCGGTTCCAGCCGGTGTGCTCGAGCACCTGGGCGATCGTGTTCTTCTCGGCCGCGAGCGCGACCAGACGCCCGACCTCGCGCAGCGGGATCTCGCCGGCCCTGCCCTCGATCTCGCCGATCAGCGAGAGCAGCTCCTCGCCGCCGCCGCGCGCACTCTTGCGCCGCGTGCGCTGGATCTCGGCCAGGATCGGCGCCTCGCTGTCGAGCACGACGATGCGCTTGATCATGTTCTCGAGCTCGCGAACGTTTCCCGGGAACGCATAGCCGTCGAACATGCGCATCAGCGCCTGGCTCGGCTGGCGCAGCGGCTTGCGGTAGCGCGCCGAGAAGCGCCGCAGGAAGGTCTCGACCAGGAAGGGAACCTCCTCGCGGCGCTCGCGCAGCGGCGGAATCGCGACGCTCACGACGTCGAGCCGGAAGAAGAGGTCCTCGCGGAACTTCCCCTGCCGCACCATCTCCTCGAGCGGGCGATGGGTCGCGCAGACGACGCGCACGTCCACGTTCACGTCCTCGTTCCCGCCGAGGCGCGTGAACTGGTGGTCCTGCAGGACCTGCAGCAGCTTGGCCTGGAGCGCGGGGCTCATCTCCCCGATCTCGTCGAGGAAGATCGTGCCCTTGTGCGCGAGCTCGAACTTGCCGGTCTTGCGCGAGGTCGCGCCCGTGAAGGCGCCCTTCTCGTAGCCGAAGAGCTCGCTCTCGAGCAGCGGCTCGGGCAGCGCCGCGCAGTTCACCTTCACGAAGGGCTTCTTCGCGCGGTTGCTGATGTCGTGCGCGGTCCGCGCGACGAGCTCCTTGCCCACCCCGCTCTCGCCGCGGATCAAGACCGTGACGTCCGTGTCGGCCACCTGCTCGAGGGTCTGGCGCAGGCTGCGCATCGCGTCGCTCGCCCAGACCATCTGCTCGGAGGAGTACTCGGCGGCCTGCGCGAGCTGCTCGCGCGCGAGCTCGAGCGAGCGCTTCTCGAGCACGCGCGAGAGGGTCGCGAGCAGCTCGTCCTCGGCGAAGGGCTTGTTCAGGTAGTCGAGCGCTCCGAGCTGCATCGCCTCGACGATGGTCGAGGCCTTGCCGACGACCGAGAGCATCACGACGGGCACGTTCTCGTCGAGCTTGCGGATCCGTCGCAGCGTCTCGATCCCGTCGAGGACCGGCATCATCACGTCGAGCAGGATCACGTCGGGCGCGGCGCCGCCCTCGAGGAAGGCCAGCGCGCGGCGGCCGTCCTCGACGGTGTCGACCTCGAAGCCGCGCAGCTCGAGGAAGCTCGCGAGGTAGCTCCGGATCCCCTCCGCGTCGTCGACGACGAGCACGCGGAAGCGCCCGCGCGCGCTCGCGTCGGCGGCCTGGGACTTCGCAGCCTTCTCCACCTCAGGCCTCCTCGGAGCCGATCGGAGCGGCCGGAAGCGTGAACGCGAAGCGCGAGCCCCCGCCCTGGCGCTCGCTGACCCCGATGCTGCCGCCGTGCGCATCCGCAATGCGCTTGCAGATCGCGAGGCCGAGACCGAGGCCGCCCGCGCGCGAGTGCTCGCCCGCGCGCACGTAGGGCTCGAAGATCCGCTCGCGGTCGCAGGCCGCGACGCCCGGGCCCTCGTCGTAGACCGCGACCTCGACGAAGCCGCGGCCCGAGGGCTCGGCCAGGAGCTCGGCGGCGATCTCGACCGTGCCGCCGCGCGGGGTGTAGTCGAGCGCATTCTGGATCAGGTTCGTGAGCACCTGCTCGACGCGCAGCCGGTCGAAGCGCGCGCGGCAGCGCGCGGCGTCCGGGATGCGCACCTCGAGCGTCGCGCCGCGCTCCTCGGCGAGGTTCCGGAACAGGCCGGCGACCTCCTCGATCACGGGCGCGAGCGGAGCGCGCACCAGCCGGAGGTCGCTGCCGCCGTCGCGCACGCGACACGATTCGATCAGGTTTCCGATGAAGCGGCTCAGGCGCTCGCAGCCCTTGCTGCTCTCCTCGAGGAAGCGGCGCTGCTCGGGCGTGAGCGGACCGACCTCCTCGGAGAGCAGCAGGCGGTTGTAGCCGCTGATGAAGGTCACGGGCGTGCGCAGCTCGTGGCTCACGATCTGCAGCAGCTGGTCGCGATCGGCGAGCTCCTGGCCGAGGCGCTCGCGCAGCCCCGCGAGCTCGCGGCTCGCGCGCTGCAGCTCCTGGCCCGCGCGCTGCAGCTCGGTCTCGAGGCGCCGCACGTGGGTCGCGTCCTCGACCAGCCAGAGCTCGCCCGGGATCCCGGTGCCCGGGACCGGCCGGCACGAGGCGAGGCGCCGCTGGCCGTCGCGGCGGTCGAGCGCGCAGGCGACCGCGCGCGGCTGCGCCGCGTCCGGGATCCCGCCGCCGGTGTCGCGGAACAGCTCCTCGAGCCGCATGCCGAGCAGCGCCCCCGGATGCGTGCCGCAGCCGGCCATCTCGAGCAGGCGCTCGTTGGTCCACGCGACGCGGCCCTGGTGCAGCCACAGGACTCCCTCCTGCAGCATCGCGGCGACCGCGCCGAGCTCCGCGGCTCCGAGCGCGGGCGTGCCCGCGGCGCACGCGGCGGTCGCGCCCGCGGCCGCCGCGACCGCTTCGCGCGGGTCGCGGCTCGCGAGCGGGCCGCCCCGGGAGTGCTGGGATGCAGGGTTCATGCGCGCCGCCGCCGCCTCCTGAACTCCTCTCTTCGCCCGGAAGCGAGGCCGCCTTGACCTGGTTTCCCCACGGGACGCCCGCCGCTCGATTGCCCGCCCGGAGACCCCCTGCGACACTGCGGCGGCCCAGCAACCAGTCCCGAGGAAATCCCGTGGCGCCGAGCAGCGCGGCCGAGCGCGTCGCCTTCCTGATCCGGGAGATCGAGCGCCACAACCGGCTCTACTACCTGGAGGACCGGCCCGAGGTCTCGGACGCCGAGTACGACCGCCTGCTGCGCGAGCTCGGCGTGCTCGAGGCGGCGCATCCGGAGCTCCTGCGCGACGACTCGCCGACCCAGCGCGTCGGCGCGGCGCCCGCGGATGGCTTCCGGCCCACCGAGCACCTCGCGCCGATGCTCTCGCTCGACAACGCGATGGACGAGGCCGAGCTGCGCGCCTTCGACGCGCGCGTGAAGCGCCTGCTCGATGCCCCGGGCGAGATCCGCTACGTGGCCGAGCCGAAGCTCGACGGCGCGAGCGTCGAGCTCGTCTACGAAGCGGGCGCGCTGCGCGTCGGCTCGACCCGCGGCGACGGGCGCACGGGCGAGGACGTGACCGACAACCTGCGCCAGTGCCCGAGCGTCCCGCTGCGCCTCGCCGCAGGCGCGCGGCCGCCGCCCGCGCTGCTCTCGGTGCGCGGCGAGATCGCGCTGCCGCTCGCGGCCTTCGAGCGGCTCAACCGCGTGCGCGAGGCGCGCGGCGAGGAGGCCTTCGCGAATCCGCGCAACGCCGCCGCGGGCGCGCTGCGCATGCTGCACGAGGTCGACCGCGAGCGCCTGCGCGCGCTCGAGTTCCGGGCCTACGCGATCGCGGTCGGCCTGCCCGAGTCGATCGCGACCCAGTGGGAGGTGCTCGCCGCGCTGCGCGAGATGGGCTTCCGGGTCTCGCCCGAGTGCGAGCTCTGCGACGGAATCGACGCGGTCGTGGACTATCACGCGAGGCTGCTCGCGCGCCGCGACCAGCTCCCGATCGAAGCCGACGGCAGCGTGGTCAAGCTGGACCGCCTGGCCCAGCAGCGCGACCTCGGCGAGCTCTCGCGCTCGCCGCGCTGGGCCGTGGCGATGAAGTTCCCGCCGCAGCAGGCGACGAGCGTCGTGCTCGCGATCGAGGTGCAGGTCGGGCGCACCGGCGCGCTCACGCCGGTCGCGAAGCTCGAGCCCGTGCGCGTCGGAGGCGTGACCGTCTCGAACGCGTCGCTGCACAACCAGGACGAGGTCGAGCGCAAGGACGTGCGCGTCGGCGACCGCGTGCGCGTCCAGCGCGCGGGAGACGTGATCCCCCAGATCGTCGAGGTGGTCCTCGAGCGCCGTCCGCAGGGCACGCGGCCCTACAAGCTCCCCGCCCGCTGCCCGGTCTGCGGCTCGCCGAGCGTGCGCCTCGAGGGCGAAGCCGTCACGCGCTGCCCGAACGTCGACTGCCCGGCGCAGCTCAAGAACAACCTGCAGCACCTGGCCGGCCGCAGCGCGCTCGACATCGAGGGCCTCGGCGAGAAGCGGATCGACCAGCTCGTCGAGCGCGGCCTCGTGAAGCGGCTCTCGGACCTGTTCCGCCTCGACGCGGCGACCCTCGCCGGACTCGAGCGCATGGGCGAGAAGTCCGCCGCGAACCTGATCGCGAGGCTCGAGCGCGCCCGCGAGACGACGCTCCCGCGCTTCCTGCTCGCGCTCGGCATCCGCCACGTCGGCGAGTCCGTGGCCCAGCTGCTGGCCCGGCACTTCGGCGACCTCGACGCGCTGCTGCGCGCGAGCCAGGAGGAGCTCTGCGCGGTGGACGGCGTCGGGCCCGTGATCGCCGAGAGCGTCGCGCGCTTCCTGGCCGACCCGCGCAACGCCGCCGAGATCGCCGCGCTGCGCGAGCTCGGAGTGCGCTGGCCCGCGCAGGCGCCGCGCGCCGGAGCGGCCGAGCCCGAGGGACCGCTCGCGGGCAAGAGCTTCGTGCTGACGGGCACGCTGCCGGGACTCACGCGCGGCGAGGCCAGGGCGCGCATCCAGGCCGCCGGCGGCAAGGTCACGGGCTCGGTCTCGAAGAAGACCGACTACGTCGTCGCGGGCAGCGAGGCCGGCAGCAAGCTCGCGGCCGCGCAGGAGCTCGGCGTCGCGGTGATCGACGAGGCGGGCCTGCGCGCGCTGCTCGCCGGCCCGCAGGCGCGCGGCGCGTGACCGGGTCGAGGCGGGTCTCGGGGCCTCAGCCGCTCGCGGGAGGCGTCACGGCGCGCGCGAGCGCGTCGGCGCAGCGGGCGATCGAGCAGCACTCCGCGACGCGGAGCCTCGCATGGGCTCCGAGGGCCGGGAGGTCGGCGGCCGCCGCGCGTGCGAGGCACTCCGCGAGATCCGCGGGATCGCCCGCGCGAAACGCGAAGCCCGTGCGCCCCGGGAGCACGAGCTCGGGCCCGTTTCCGACTGCATCGCTCGCGAGGACGGGCAGGCCGGCCGTCATCGCCTCCACCACGACGAGCGGCCAGGGATCCTCGCGCGACGGCAGCACCAGGGCGTCGGCCGCGGCGTAGATCGCGGCGAGCTCCTCGATCTGGCGGTAGGGCTCGACGACGATGCGCCGGCCCGGTCGCGAGGCGGCTGCCTGCGCGAGCGCGAGCCCGCGCAGCGGGCCCTCCCCCACGAGCAGGAGCGTCGCGGGCGCGCCGAAGGCCGCGCGGCCGAAGGCCTCGAGCAGCTCCGGGATCCCCTTGCGCTCGACCAGCTGGCCGAGGAAGAGGAAGGTCGTGCCCTCGACGCCGAGCGAGGCCCGGCGCGCGCGGCGCAGCGCGCCGCGCTGGCCCTCGGGCAGCGCGAAGCGCGACGTGTCGACGACGTTCGGAAAGGGCTCCATCGGCAGCGCGCCGCCGCCGAGGCGCCGCAGGTAGTCCTGCGCCATGCGCCCCGGCACCAGCGCCGCATCCGAGCGCCGCACGATCCAGCGCTTCGGCGCGGCGCGCAGGCCCTCGACCGGCGGCTTGCCGACCGCATTGCTCTCCGACCAGAGCACGAGGCGCCGCGGGCGGCCGCGATTCTTCGCGAGCGCGGCGAGATAGGCCGTGAGCGAGTCCCAGCCGCCGACCACGATCGCGTCCGGATCGAAGCGCGCGAGGGCGCCCAGCACCGACGGATTCACGTGCAGCGTGAAGCTCGTGGCGGGCAGGCGCAGGTGGAGTCCCGGCAGGAACTCGTGCGGAAAGCCGAGCTGCTCCGGCACGCGCCAGCTGCGCACCTTCTCGGTGCGCGCCATGAAGAGGACGCGCAGCTCGAAGCGCGGGTCCCGCGCGAGCGCCTCGAGCAGTGGCACCCGGTAGGGCGGGACGATGTTGTGCACGATCGCGACGCGCGGCTTCGCAGTCATGCGCGGGCGGCCCCCGGCCTCGCTCCCGGATCGCCGCGCCGCAGTGGCAGAAGCAGCCGCTCGCGCGCTAGCACGAGCGGAACCACTCGACGGTGCGGCGCAGGCCCTCGCGCAGCTCGATCGTCGGCTCGTAGCCGAGCAGCTCGCGCGAGCGCTCGAGCGAGGCGAGGCTGTCGCGCACGTCGCCCTCGCGCGCGGGCCCGTAGACGGCCGCCTGCTGCGCCCCGGTCAGCTCGCGGATCTCCCGCAGGAGCTGGTTCAGGCTGGTGCGGCGGCCGGCGGCCACGTTGCAGACCTGGCCCGATGCGCGCGCCGCGTCGGCCGCGAGCAGGTTCGCGCGCACCGCGTCGGCGACCATCGTGAAGTCGCGGCTCTGCTCGCCGTCTCCGTGCACCTCCGGGCGCCTGCCCTCGAGATAGGCGGTGACGAAGTTCGGGATCACCGCGGCGTACTGGCTCTTCGGATCCTGGCGCGGGCCGTAGATGTTGAAATAGCGCAGCGCGACGGTCTCGAGCCCGTAGAGCGCCGTGTAGAGCCGGCAGTAGACCTCGCCCGCGTACTTCTGGAGCGCGTAGGGAGACAGCGGATTCGGCGGCATCGTCTCGACCTTGGGCAGGACCGGGGTGTCGCCGTAGGCGGAGGAGGAGGCCGCGTAGACCACGCGGCGCACGCGCGCCTGGCGCGCCGATTCGAGCACGAGCAGCGTGCCGTCGAGGTTCACGCTGTGGGTGCGCTGCGGCTCCGCGATGCTGCGCGGCACCGAGGGCACCGCGGCCTGGTGGAAGACCACCTCGACGCCGGCGACCGCGCGCGCGACGCAGTCCGCGTCGCGCACGTCGCCGCGCAGGACTTCGATCCGGTCCACGGCGCGCGCGAGGTTCGACTCGCGGCCGGAGGAGAAGTCGTCGAGCACGCGCACGCGCCAGCCCGCGGCGAGCAGGCCCTCGACGAGGTGGCAGCCGATGAAGCCCGCCCCGCCCGTGACGAGCGCCAGGCGATCGCGCGGCGCCACCCTAGTCCCGGGGTCCAGCGTGCAAGGCGAGCTCCCTCTTCGAAGGCGGCGAGCGCTCCGCGGGCTGGGCCCGGCGCGACGCCGCTGCGGAATGCGTGGCTGTCCTGCGTTCGGGGCCGGTACCTTAGCCCAGGGAAATTCCGATGAGACTCGGCATCGATGCCTCCAACCTGCGCGCGGGCGGGGGCCTCACGCATCTGACGAATCTGCTCGCCGCGGGAGAGCCACGCCACGCGCGCATCGACCGCGTCGTGGTGTGGGCATGGGAGGGGCTCCTGGAGCGGCTGCCGCAGCGGGAGTGGCTCGAGCTGCGCCACGAGGCGGCCCTCGATGCGGCGCTGCCACGGCGGCTCTGGTGGCAGCGGCACACGCTGCCGCGACTCGCGCGGGCCGCGTGCGACCTGCTCTTCGCGCCCGGCGGCAGCGCGCCCCACGGCTTCGCTCCGCTGGTCACGATGTCGCGCAACATGCTGCCCTTCGAAGCGCGCGAGCTCCGGCGCTATGGCGCTTCGGCGATGACGCTGCGCCTGCTGCTGCTCCGCACCGCGCAGGCGCGCAGCTTCCGGCGCTGCGACGGCCTGATCTTCCTCTCCGCGTACGCGCGCCGCGCGGTCGAGGCGGAGCTCGGGAGGCACCCGCGCGCGAGCGTGATCCCGCACGGCATGGAGCAGCGCTTCCGGATTCCGCCGCGCCCCGCGCGCCGGCTCGAGGCCTGCTCGGCCGCCGATCCGCTGCGGCTGCTCTACGTCTCGATCGTCGACGCCTACAAGCACCAGTGGCAGGTCGCCGAAGCGGTCGCAGCGCTGCGCGCCGAGGGCCTGCCGCTCGCGATCGATTTCGTCGGCCCCGCCTACCCTCCCGCGCTGCGGCGCCTGCGCGCCGCGATGGCGCGCCTGGATCCGGCCGGGGCCTTCCTGCGGCATCCCGGCGCGGTCCCGCACGACGCGCTCGCGCAGGTGTACCGCGACGCCGAGCTCTTCGTGTTCGCGTCGAGCTGCGAGAACATGCCGAACGTGCTGCTCGAGGCGATGGCGGCCGGGCTCCCGATCGCGTGCTCGGACCGCGGTCCGATGCCCGAGGTGCTCGGCGAGACCGGCGCGCTCTTCGATCCCGAGAGCGCGAGCTCGATCGCGGCGGCGCTGCGCGGCCTCGCGCGCGATGCCGATCGGCGCGGGCGCCTGGCGCAGGCCGCCCAGCAGCGCGCCCTCGGCTACTCCTGGGAGCGCTGCGCGCGCGACACCTTCGCCTTCCTGCGCTCGGTCTTCGACGCGCATCGCCGGGCAGCATGACGCTCCTCGGAAGCTTCCGCGCCCACTTCGAGACGCGCGCGCGGGACGCGCGCGCGTCGCTCTACGCGGCCGCGCGCAGCGATGCCGAGCGCTACGCGGCCCAGCTCGGGCTGCTGAACGCCGCCTGGCAGGAGACGGCCGCGGCGATCCCCTACTTCGCGCGCCTGCGCGAGCGCGGCGCGCTGCCCGCGCGCTTCGAATCGCTCGGCGAGTTCGCCGCGCGCGTCCCGCCGATGACGCGCGCGAGCCTCCAGCGGGACCTCGGGCTCCTGACGCACCCGCGGCGCAAGCCGGACCGGATGCGCATCACCGGCGGCTCGACCGCCGAGCCCGTCCAGATCCCGGCCTGGAGCTCCGAGTTCGCGTTCACGAAGTCGGACATGTGGCAGGCGCGCCACTGGTACGGGATCGAGCCCGCCGCGCGCCTCTTCCTGCTCTGGGGCCACAGCCACCTGCTCGGACACGGGCTCGCCGGCAGGCTCGCGGCGCTGCAGCGGCGCGCGAGCGACCAGCTGCTCGGCTACCGGCGCTTCTCCGCCTACGACCTGAGCCCCGCCGCGCTCGTGCGCGCTGCGGACGAGCTGCTGCGCTTCCGCCCGGACTACCTGATCGGCTACTCGGTCGCGCTCGATCTCTTCGCGCGCGCGAACGCGGAGCGACGCGACGCGCTGCGCGCTGTGGGCGTCAAGCTCGTGCTCGCCGCGGCCGAGGGCTTCCCGGCCCCGGACAGCGAGGCGCGCCTCGCGGATCTCTTCGGCTGCCCGGTCGGCATGGAGTACGGCGCCGTCGAGACCAACCTCGTCGCGCACACGCAGCCCGAGGGCGGCTACCGCGTGTTCTGGCGCAGCTATCTCGTGGAGGCCGAGCGCAGCGGCGCGCACCACCGGCTGCGCGTGACGAGCCTCTACCCGCGCTGCGTCCCGCTCGTGCGCTACGAGCTGGGCGACGAGATCGAGCCCTGGGACGCCGGCGCAGAGCAGCTGCCGAGCGTGCTCTCGTTCCGGCGCGTGATCGGCCGCTGCAACGACTTCGTGCTGCTCGCCGACGGCACCCCGGCGCACTCGGAGCTCTTCACGCACTGCGTGCGCAGCTGCGCGTCGATCCGGAGCTACCAGGTGATCCAGGAGGGAGAGCGCATCCGCCTCTGCTACGAGGCCGCGCGCGAGCTCGAGCCGGAAGAGGAGAGCGGGATTCGCGAGCGCCTGGGCCGCATCCACGGCGAGCTCGCGCGGATTCCGATCGCGCGCGTGCCGGAGCTGGAGCGGACGATCGCGGGCAAGACCCCGATGGTCATCCGGCGCCCAGCCGCGGCAGCCAGCCCTCCGAGGGTCTGAACGCGCGCCCGAGACAGGGCTCGAGCGCGCGGTCGTCGCAGGCCCGGCCGTTGTCGAGGCAGGGGATCGCGTCGCCGGCCCGGAAGCGGCTGATCCCGAGGCGCGGGTCGGCGAGCGCCTGCTGCACGAGCGGGATCCGCTCCGGAGCGAAGCCGAGCAGGCGGCAGGCCACGCGGTCGGCCGCGGCGACGTCGTCGGAGAAGATCAGCGCCCCCGCAGCGACGGGCGTCGGGTCGAGCGGACCGTTGCCCTCGCCCGCGACGATGCCGTCGATCAGCGACAGGTGCCGGCGCTGCGGCGCGGGCTGCAGCGCTCCCCGCGCGTCCGCGTGGTAGAGGATCCGCGCGAGATCGAGGGCCATGCGCCAGGCGGTGTCGTTGCCCCACCAGGCCCCGCTCGTCACCGCGCCGGACTTGCGCGCGAGCGTGCGCAGGATCCGATCGGCCGACTCGAAGCAGGGCTGCAGCGCGGCCTCCGGCTCGCGGCTGTAGACCCAGTCGTGGAGCGCCGACAGCGGCTGCAGGAAGCGATGGCGCGCGGGGTACTCGTCGCCTCCGACGGCCGGGCTGCCGAAGCGGTGGTGCGCGAGCGAGTCCTTGTGCGCCACCGCGCCGACGAAGCCCTTGAGGCCGCAGGTGATGCCGACCTTCTCGTGGGTCTTGAGCTTCGACAGGCTGATCACGACGTCGGACTCGAGCAGCTCGCGGTGCAAGAGGTAGCGGTGGCGTCCCTGCGAGTGGAAGCCCTGCGTGCGGCGCGGGTCGTAGTCGCAGACGCGGAAGCGCGCTGCGCGGCCGCGCGCGGCGCCGATCTCCTCGAGCAGGCTAGCGCCCGCGAGATCGATCTCGCAGGCCGCGCTCTCGCTGCGCCGCGAGATCGCGTCGCTGCGGCCGAGGCCGCTGCGCGGGCGCACCAGCAGCCGCAGGTCGCGCGCCTCGACCGACAGCCCCTGCTCGGCGTAGAAGCGCTCCACGCGCCGGGCGCCGGTCTCCTCCTGCACCCGCTCCCAGTCGCAGGACTGCAGCGGCGCGTTCCCGAAGCGCACGCGGCCCTCCGGCCCGACCGCGAGCAGCGCGTAGTCGACGAGCGCCCGCAGCACCGAGCCGTGGATGCACTTCGCGAAGAAGGCCTCCTGCGTCTCCGCCGGGCGCCGGTGGTAGACGAAGTTGCAGAGCACGAAGACCCGCGCGCCGCGCGGTACGAAGGCTCCGAGCGGGTTCCAGTCGGGCGTCCCGCAGCGCTCCGCGTCGAGTCCGGCCGCCGCGAACATCCCGCGCAGCGCCGCGTAGACGGGATTCGCGGCGCGCGCGAGCGCCGCGTGCGCGTACTCGGGGTAGCGCTCGCCGGGCGAGAAGGCGTCGTCCGGCTCCGGATAGCGGAGCCCCTCGCCGCGCGCGATCAGCACGGGCAGCGCGTCGCGCGCGGCGTCGCGGGACATGGACTCACTGCCTCCCTTCGCTCGCGAGGGCCGGGTCGCGGTAGGGCCTCCCCTTCCGGTAGAGCTCGAGTCGGGCCCGGATCTCCTGCGCGAGCGGAGCCTGCTCCGGCGCGGCCGCGGCCGCCAGCGCCGCCGCCGAAGTCGAGACGGCCTCCGCGAAGCGGCCGGCTCCGGCCAGGGCCGCCGCGAGCGTGTCGAGCGCGGCGGCATCGCCGCGCTGCGTGAGCGCGACCGCGCGCTGCGCGAGCGCGAGCGCGCGCTCGGGCTGCCGCAGCGACGCCTCGGGATGCGTCGCGAGGATCCAGGCGAGGTCGTTGGTCGCGTCGGGATCGTCCGTGCGCGCGCGCAGCGACGCCTCGAGCTCCGCGATCCGCTGCGCCTGCAGCTGCTGCGCGAACGCGGGCTGCGCCTCGACGAGCTGCGAGAGCTGCTCGAGGTTCGCGCGCGCCGCCGCGAGCCCGGGCTCGATCTCGAGCGCGCGGCGCAGGTGGGAGATCGCCTCGGAATGGCGGCCCGCCTCCGCGAGCAGGATCGCGAGGTTCGTGTGCGCGACCGCGTGGTCCGGCCGCAGCGCGAGCGCGCGGCGCAGCTCGAGCGCGGCGGCCTCGCGCTCGCCCCGCTCGGCGAGCAGGCCGGCGAGGTTCGTGTGCGCGATGTGGCGCGCCTCGGGGTCGATCGCCGCGGCGACCCGCCATTGCCGCTCGAGCGCCGCGAGATCGCTCTTCGCCTCGAGCTCGCGCAGGTAGCGCGTGTAGTTGAGGCCGAGCAGCGGCAGCCGGCCGTCGACGAAGAGCGAGCGCGCGGCGCCCGCGGCGATCGCGAGCAGCAGCGCGCCCGCGCCGAGCCGGTAGGCCAGGCGCAGCGCCCGGCGCGGAGGAAGGGCCGCGCTTCGGGTCACGCGCGGGCGGGGGCCGCGACCAACGCGCCGCGCTCGACGATCTCGCGGTTCCCATCGCTCCGGCCGAGGCGCCAGATGTAGGCGTCCACGAGGAAATGGTGGAGGTTGATCGCGGCGACGACCATCAGCATGCTCTCCACCATCCCGAACCCCGCGAGCAGGAAGGCCTGCGGCAGGCAGAAGAAGAGCCCGTAGCCGAGCGCGAGGCAGAGCGCGTAGAAGCGCAGCGCGTGGAACAGGCCTCCGTGCCGGTTGCCGGGGAGCGCGCTCTGGTCCTTCACGTGGAAGATCATCGCGATCGCGAGGTACTGCAGCCCGTGGAACACGGTCGCCCAGACGAAGGCGTCGCGGTACTCCATGAGGCCGAACCAGACGGCATTGCTCGTGAGCGTGAGCAGGCTGATCAGCGGCAGCGGCCGCTCGCGCCGCCACCAGAGCGCCAGATACAGCGCGGGCGGCCCGGCCCACATCAGCGCGCGCAGCAGCTCGAGCGAGCCCGCGCGCAGCGCCGCGACGGATTCCGCGCTTCCCCATGCCGGGACGAGCCAGGACAGGCCGAAGCCCTGCGCTCCGAAGAACATCATCGCGAAGGGCAGCAGCGCGACGCCGCGCAGCCAGCGCTTGTCGCGCGTCTCGAGCGCGCAGCCCGAGCGGTAGGCGTACATCACCGAGAGCCCGTAGGCCTGCGCGCCGTAGTGATAGGGCGACCAGGTCAGGTAGAGCGCCTGGAACGCAGCCGCGAGCGGGCCCGCCTCGGCGACCGCGAGCAGCAGCAGCAGCAGCGCGAGCAGCGGGAAGGCCATCGTCACGAAGGGCAGCGACTCGAAGCTGCCGGGCTTCGTGTAGAGCCGCACGCTCGACGCCGCGAAGTGCGCGCTGTTGCAGGCCAGGATCACGCTCGACTGCAGCGGGATCGCGATCCCGGCGACGACGAGCCTGCCGAAGGAGAGCCTGCCGGTCGCGAAGATGATCGCCATCACGACGAGGCTCGCCCCGCCGCCGATCAGCAGGTAGTCGAAGAGCGGGTGGACGAAGCTGCGCCCCGCCAATGCGCGGAGCAGCGGAGGAGCCGGCTTCGCGACTGCAGCGTCCATGGAAGCGCTCATTCTCTCACATCCGCCGCGGCAGACCAGGGTCGGGCGCGCGGCGCTCCGCTGCGGCCCGGCCGCTGCTATTTCCGGCGGAGCTCGAGCACCCGCTGGTAGACGTGGCGCCGCGGCAGCTCCATGCGCCGCGCGACCTGCGCGGCGATCTCGCGGGCGCCCTGGCCTTCGGCGAGGCGCCGCTCGATCTCGGCGTCGAGCGCGGCCGGGTCCAGGGGCGCGGGCGCGATCCGCCCCTCCGCCGGCGCGTCCGCGTCCGCGGGCCCGGGCCGGGCCGCGCCGGCTCCCGCGACGACGAGCGTGACCTCGCCGCGCACCTCGCCCGAGAAGCGCTGCAGGAGCTCGCCGAGCGTTCCGCGCGCGGCCTCCTCGTGCAGCTTCGTGAGCTCGCGCGCGACGCAGGCGCTGCGCTCGCCGAGCGTCTCGCGCAGCTCCTGCAAGGTGGCCGCGAGGCGCCGCGGCGACTCGAAGAAGACGAGCGTCTCGCTCCGCGCCGCGAGCTCGCGCAGCCGCCGGCGGCGCTCCGCCCGCGCTCGCGGCAGGAAGCCCTCGAAGTGGAAGGGCGTCGTGCGCAGGCCCGCGACCGAGAGCGCGCAGGCGACCGCGGTGGGGCCCGGGATCGACACCACGGCGTGTCCCGCCTCGAGCACCGCCGCGACCAGGCGCTCGCCGGGATCCGAGAGCAGCGGGGTCCCCGCATCGGAGACGAGTGCGACGCGGTGCCCGAGCCCGAGCAGCGCGAGCACGCGCTCGCTGCGCCCGACCTCGTTGTGCGCGTGGAGCGAGAGCGGCCGCGCGCGGATCCCGTGGTGGTCGAGCAGCACGCGCGTGCGGCGCGTGTCCTCGGCCAGCACGAGATCGGCCTCGCGCAATGTGCGCAGCGCCCGCAGCGTGATGTCCTCGAGATTGCCGATCGGCGTCGCGACCAGGAAGAGCGTGCCGGTGCTGGGCGCGAGCTCGGGCTCCGCCTCCGGCCCCGGAGGCCCGCCCGGTCTCACGAGCCCTGCTCCGGAAACAGGCGCGCGAGTCCCTCCGCAGAGGCCTCGCAGAGCCCGCGCTCGGTGATCAGGCCCGACACCAGCCGCGCGGGCGTCACGTCGAAGCCGGGGTTCGCCGCGCGCACCGCGTCCGGCAGCAGCGAGACGCGCAGCATGCGGCCGTCGTCCGCGCGCCCGAATGCGCTCTTGAGCTCGTCGGCGTCGCGCTCCTCGATCGGGATCTCGGCGTCGCGCAGCGTCCAGTCGAGCGTGGACGAGGGCAGCGCGACGTAGAAGGGCACGCCGTTGTCGTGGGCCGCGAGCGCCTTCAGGTAGGTCCCGATCTTGTTGCAGACGTCCCCGCGCGCGGTCGTGCGATCGCTCCCGACGAGGCACAGATCGACGGATCCCCGCTGCATCAGGTGGCCGCCCGCGTTGTCCGCGATCAGCGTGTGCGGGACGCCGTGCTCGAGCAGCTCCCAGCAGGTCAGCGCGGCGCCCTGGTTGCGCGGCCGCGTCTCGTCGACCCAGACGTGGACCGGGAGGCCGCGGTCGTGCGCGAGGTACACCGGCGCGAGCGCGGTGCCGTAGTCGACCGTCGCGAGCCAGCCCGCGTTGCAGTGCGTGAGCACGTTCACCGATCCGCCGCGTTTGCGCGCGGCGACCGCCTCGAGCAGCGGCAGCCCGTGCGCGCCGATCGCGCGGTTGCGCGCGACGTCCTCGTCGCAGAGCGCGGCGGCGCGCGCGTAGGCGCGCGCGCTGCGCTCGCGCACGGGGATGCCCGCGAGCGCGTCGCGCATCGCGTCGAGCGCCCAGCGCAGGTTCACCGCGGTCGGGCGCGTCGCGAGCAGCTCGCTGCGCGCGGCGAAGAGCGCCGCGTCCGAGGCGTCGCGGCGCGCCTGCAGGCACAGCCCGTAGGCCGCCGTCGCCCCGATCAGCGGCGCGCCGCGCACGCGCATCGCGCGGATCGCCTCGGCGGCGTCCGCGGCGCGCTCGAGGCGGCGCCGCTCGAAGGCGAAGGGCAGTCGCGTCTGGTCGACGATCTCGACGGCCCAGCCGTCCGCGGCGAGCTGGATCGAGCGCTGGGAGACGCCGCCGACCTGCATGCGAGAGCCGCCCCCTCACTCGCCGGCGAAGGCGCACAGGCAGTGCACGCGCTGACCGGCGGCAGCGAGGCGCCGGCTGCCGCCGAGATCGGGCAGATCCACGAGGAACGCGCAGCCCCGCACCTGCCCGCCCGCGCGCTCGAGCAGGCGCAGCGCGGCGAGCGCGGTGCCGCCGGTCGCGATCAGATCGTCGACGAGCAGCACCTGCGCGCCTCCGGTGACCGCGTCGGCGTGGATCTCGATCCGATCGCTGCCGTACTCGAGCTCGTAGCTCTCGGAGAGCGTGCGAAAGGGCAGCTTCCCGGGCTTGCGCAGCGGCACGAAGCCGGCCGCGAGGCGCTGCGCGACGACCGCGCCGAGGATGAAGCCGCGCGCCTCGATCCCCGCGACGAGCTCGATCCCCTGGCCCGCGAAGGGCACTACCAGCGCCTCGACGGCCTCGCCGAAGGCGGCCGGGTCGCGGAAGAGCGGCGTCAGGTCCCGGAACTGGATGCCGGGCTTCGGATAGTCGGGAATCGTCCGGATCCAGTCGCGAATCGACATCGGGCGTCCACCTCGGCTCAGACCCTCTAGCGGCCCGCGCGCAGCACGCGACCCGCCACCGCGTCGAGGCGCGCGAGCAGCGCGGCGTCGCGCTGCGCGGGCGCCGTGAGGATCGCGTCGTCGAGCGCGCGATCGCAGCCCGACGCGCAGGGACTCTCGCGCGAGGCGAGCGCGCCCGCGGCCTCGCCCACGAGCGCCCGCGCGCGCTCGGCGTTGCGCTGCAGGATCTCGATCACGGCCGCGACCTCGACCGCGCCGTGCTCGGGGTGCCAGCAGTCGTAGTCGGTGACCATCGCCACGCTCGCATAGCAGATCTCCGCTTCGCGGGCGAGGCGGGCCTCGGGCATGTTGGTCATGCCGATCACGTCGCAGCCGAGCTGGCGGTAGAGCCGCGACTCGGCGCGCGTCGAGAACTGCGGGCCCTCCATCGCGAGGTAGGTGCCCCCGCGAGCGGTCGGGATCGCGAGCTTCCGCGCGGCCCCCGCGAGCAGCTCGAGGAGCCGCGCGCAGACGGGTCGCGCGAGCGAGACGTGCGCGACGCAGCCCGTGCCGAAGAAGCTCGCGGGCCGCGCGCGCGTGCGATCGAGGTACTGGTCGACGAGCACGAAGCTGCCGGGCGCGTACTCCTCGCGCAGCGAGCCGCAGGCCGAGACCGAGATCAGGTCGGTCACGCCGCAGCGCTTGAGCGCGTCGAGGTTCGCGCGGTAGTTGATCTCGGAGGGCGGAATCCGGTGACCGCGGCCGTGGCGCGGCAGGAACACCATCTCGACCCCGGCGAGGCGTCCGCGCAGGAGCTCGTCGGAGGGATCGCCGAAGGGGGTCGGCTGCGCCTGCCAGCGCGCGTTCTCGAGTCCCGCGAGCTCGTACACCCCGCTCCCGCCGAGCACGCCGACCACGGCCGGAATCCGCTGCGCCGCGCTCATCGCGGGTTCTCCGGGCGCGCGGCGCCGGCCGGCGCGCGGCCGCTATGCTGGCGGCACCCCGGTCCCGGGGAGCCGCTCCCGTGGTGGAATCGGATCCGCGCGCGCGAACGCGCGGCGAGCTCGGCGCGCAGGGCGAGGCGTTGGCCGCGAGGCATCTCGAAGCCCAGGGCTACCGCATCGTCGCGCGCAACCTGCGCATCGAACGCGTCGAGATCGACCTGATCGCGCGGCGCGGCGCGAGCGTGGTCTTCGTCGAGGTCAAGACGCGCAGCAGCCGCAGCGCGGGGGCGCCCGAGGAGGCCGTCGACGCGCGCAAGCTCGCGCGGCTGCGGCGCGGGGCGGCCGCCTGGCTGCGGCAGCACGGCGCCGGAGCGCGCGCGGCCCGCTTCGACGTGATCGCCTGCGAGCGCGCGCCGGATGGTCGCTGGGAGCTGCGGCATCTCGAGGCCGCCTGGGACGGGAGCGGGTAGCTCCGCCGCGGCTCGCGGCTCACGCTTCCTTGCCCGAGGCGACTTCCTCGGGAGGCGCGCTCACGACGTTCGCGGCGTCGACCTGCTCCGCGGCGCCCTCCTCGGGCACGAGCGCCGAGAGGTCGCGCAGCTTCGTGCGCAGCCGGGCCTTCTTGCCGCGCAGGTCGCGCAGGTAGTAGAGCCGCGAGCGCCGCACGTGGCCGCGCGCCTTGATCTCGAGCTTGGTCACGTTGGGCGACTCGATCGGAAACACGCGCTCGACCCCGACGCCGTAGGAGACCTTGCGCACGGTGAAGGTCGCGCCGGGGCCGCTGCCGCGCCGGCGCGTCACGACGCCCTCGAAGACCTGGATCCGCTCCTTGTCGCCCTCGCGAATTCGCGTGAGCACGCGCACCGTGTCGCCCGGACGGAAGGGCGGCAGGTCCTTGCGGTTGCGTGCGGGTACCAGCGCTTCGATCCGGTTCATCGCTCTCGCTCCTCTCTCGCGTCCCGCGCGGTCTCGCACCGCTGCAGGAGATCGGGCCTGCGCTCGCGCGTCCTCGCGAGCGCGCGCTCCCTGCGCCATCGCTCCACCGCTGCGTGGTCTCCGGAGAGCAGCACCTCCGGCACGCGGCGGCCGCGGAACTCCGCCGGCCGCGTGTACTGGGGCCCCTCGAGCAGGCCCGACTGGAAGGACTCGCTGCGCGCGGACTCGGCATTGCCGAGCACGCCGGGCACCAGCCGGACTGCCCCCTCGATGACCAACATCGCCGGGACCTCGCCGCCCGAGAGGACGTAGTCTCCGACGGAGAGCTCTTCGTCGACCGCGAGCTCGATGACCCGCTGGTCGACCCCCTCGTAACGGCCGCAGACGAGTACCACATGTTCCGCCTGCGCGATCGCGTGGAGATGCGGCTGCGTGAGGCGCTCACCCTGGGGGGAGAGCAGGATCACCCGGGCGCGCGCGCGGCCGGGCCGCTGCGCGACGGCCTCGATCGCCGCGACGAGCGGCTCGGCCTTCATCAGCATCCCGGGACCGCCGCCGTAGGGGGCGTCGTCCGCGCTCCGGTGGCGGTCCAGCGCCCAGTCCCGCAGATCGTGGATCCCGACCTCGACCTGGCCCGCGCGGCGCGCGATGCCCACCATCGCCTGCTCCAGGAAGGGCCCGAAGAGCTCGGGAAACAGCGTGATCACGTCGAAGCGGTGCATGCGATCGCTCGTGGACTCCGGGCAGGGCTCAGGCCGCGCCGTCGATCAGGCCGGGAATCGCGTCGACCACGACCCGGCGCGCTGCGAAGTCGATCTCGACCAGCAGCGCCGACGGCACCAGGTGCTCGCGCCCGCCCTCGGCGCGCAGCATGAGCACGGCGGGGGCACCGGTGTTCCAGAGGCCCTGCACACGGCCGAGCTCGCGTCCCTCCGCGCTGAGCGCGCGGAAGCCGAGCAGCTCGAAAGCGTAGACCGACCCCTCTCCAGCCGGAGGCAGCTCGCCGACCGCCGCTAGGGCCGTGCGCCCGACGAGCGCCTCGGCGGCCGCGCGCCCCTCGACCCCGGCGAGCGCGACGCGCAGCTCCCCGCTGCGGCCCGGCGCGCAGGACGCGACGCGATACCCGCGCTCGGCGCGATCGGGCCCGGGCCCATCGATCCAGATCCGGGTCAGCGCTGCGAGCGCGTCTGGCGTGTCGGTGAAGCACTGCAGGCGCAGCTGGCCGCGCATGCCGTGGGCTCCGACGATGCGGCCCACGGGCACCCGCTCGGGGTCAGTCGACGATGTCGAGGCGGCAGTCGGCTCCATCGCGTGAGGCTCCGAGCACGGCGCGGATGGCCTTGGCGACGCGGCCCTGGCGGCCGATCACGCGGCCGCGATCCTCCTGCGCGGTCAAGAGCTCGAGCAGCTGGCCACCGTCTGCGCTGCGCACCGACACCTGGTCGGGCTGGCCGACGAGGTGGCGCGCGATGAAGACGACGAGCTCCTCGGGAGTGGCGGCCCGGTCCGGCATCTCAGGCGGCTCCGGCGCCCGCGTGGCGCTTCGCGCGCCGCACGAGCGATTTCACCGTCGGCGAGAGCTGCGCGCCCTGGCGAACCCAGTGCTCGAGGCGCTCCGCGCTCAGCTTCACGACCTCGGGCTTCTGGTTCGGGTCGTAGGTGCCGAGCAGCTCGAGCGCGCGGCCCTTGCTCGGGCGGCGCTCGTCGATCGCGATGATGCGGTAGAAGGGGTGGCCCTTGGCGCCGCGGCGGCTCAGGCGGATCTTGACCATGCTCTCTCTCTCGCTTTCGCAAGTACTGGACGTACCGCGCAAAAAAGGCGGCTGGAAGCTACGCGAGGCGCGCGCCAGGGTCAAGCCGAAGCGGGCGCGTCCGGCCGCGCCTCAGCCCCCGAGCCGCTCGCGCTCCTTGCGCTCGGAGCACTCCGGGCAGGCGTAGCGCACCAGGTGGGGCTGCTGCAGCCGGTCGTAGTCCCGGTCGAGCGCGATGCGCCGCACGCGGGTCACCGAGGCTCCGCAGAAGTCGCAGCGCAGCTGCGGAGCGCTCCGCGCGCCCGCCGGCGCGGGCGGGGACGCGTTCGGGGCGGGCTCCAGCTTCGCGCTCCGGGCGGGATCTCGCATGCGGCGCGCAGCTTAACCGATGTGGAGCACGAGGGCTGCAGGAGCCTGCGCTCCCAGCACCCTGCGCAGTCCGGCGAGGATCTCGGGCTCGCGCAGCTTGAGCTGCTGCGACCAGACGCTCGATTCGACCGCGAGCTCGAGCGTCTCGCCGCGCAGCGCGAGCGGCCGCGAGTGGCTCGCGATCTCGGGGCCGACCGCGTCCTGCCAGCGCTCCGCGATCTGCACCACGCGCGCGGCCGCATCGAGGCCGAGGTCCTCGAGCACGCGCGGGACGAGCGCGGTCAGCGGCTCGAGCGGACCGCGGCGCACGCGCTTCACGCGGGATCCACCGCGTCGGACTCGAGCGTCCGGAACACCAGGCCGGTCGGCAGCTTCGGATGGAAGAAGGTCGACTTCTGCGGCAGCACCTCGCCGGCCTCGGTCACGCGGAACACGTCCTCGGGCGAGAGCGGGTTCAGGTACAGCGCGGCGGTCCCGCGACCCCGGCGCAGGTCGCGCGCGGTCTGCAGCGCCGACTTCGGGTACTCGATCGCGCCGTGCTGGACCGCGTCCGCATCGAGGCCGAAGACCCCCTCGATCACCTCGCGATGGATCACCCGCACCGACAGCTCTTCGCCCGCCGGCCGCGAGAAGATGCGCAGCGTCCCGCTGCCGTCGTCCGCGGCGAAGGCGAGCTGCCGCCTCGCCGCGAGCGGAGCGAGGTGCTGGGCGAGCGCCGCGGGAACGTCCTCGGCGCTCTCGATCCGGATCTGCCGCTGCTGCCAGCCCGGCAGCCGCGAGCGCCAGCCGGCCTCCGACGGCGCAGCGGCCTCCCGCACGAGGCGGTGGATCGGAAGCAGCAGGGTGCCGGGCGCGAACGCGTTCGCGAGATACACGAGCAGCCACTCGTGCGCCGCGTCGGGCGCGCATTCGCCCGCCGCACGGCGCTCGTCGCGGTAGGCGAGCGCGGTCTCGTAGCGGTGGTGACCGTCGGCGATCACGAGCGGGCGCTTGGCGAGGAAGTCCTGCACCTGCTCGACGCGGGCCGCGTCCTCGATCGCCCAGAGCCGCTGCAGCGTCCCGGCTTCGTCGCGCGCCTCGGCGAGCGGGCTCCCGCCCGGCTCGTCGATGCAGGGCGCGAGCGCGTCGGAGGGATCCTCGTAGAGCAGGAACACGCTCGACAGATTCGCGCGCGACGCGCGCAGCAGCTTCAGCCGGTCGGCCTTCGGCCCCGCGAGCGTGCGCTCGTGGGGCCGCACGACGCGCTCGGCGTAGTCCTCGAGGCGCAACAGCGCGAAGAAGCCGACGCGACTTTGCGGGGCTGCGCCCTCGGCCGTGAAGCTCTGGCGCAGGCCGTAGAGCGCGGGGCGCGGATCGCGCCGCAGCACGCCGTCGCGCGTCCACGCCTCGAGCTGGCTCCGCACCTGGGCGTAGTCGGTGCGGCTCTCCTCCGCGGGATCGCGCGTGAGCTCGAGCCGGATCGCGCAGTGCGGATCGCGCGCGTAGAGGCGCGCGCGGTCCTCGGCCGCGATCACGTCGTAGGGCGGCACCAGCACGCGCGCGAGATCGACGCGCGCGGGGTCGTAGCGCAGCGCGCGAAAGGGCCGGATCGCGCTCATGCGAGCCCCTGCTCGGCGAGCACCGGGAGCAGCTCGTCGCGCTCGATCGCGCCCCAGCGCAGCACGCGCGCGGGCCGCGTCGCGACGTCGAGCACGGTGCTCTCGCGGTCGCCGCCCGCCTCGGCCCCGGGCACGCCGAGCAAATGCGGCAGCGGCGCGCCCGGGTCGCCCCGCGAGCAGTAGAGGCGCGCCTCGGCGCGCGTGCGGGCCGGTGGGGCGCCGCTCGGATTCAGGCTCGTCGCGGTCATCGGGCCCACCCCCTGCGTTTCGAGACGCCGCGCGAGCGCCGCCGCGAGCGGGTGCGAGGAGCAGCGCACGCCGACCGCGCCGTCCTCTTCGCGCGCGACACCCGGGGCGAAGCCGCCGGCGTGCGGCAGCACGAGCGTGAGCGGTCCCGGCCAGAAGCGCTTCGCGAGCCCCTCGACTGCGGGATCGAGCGAGAAGCCGTGACCCGGGAGCGCCGCGCGACCCGCGATCAGCACCGAGAGCGGCTGCTGCCTCGCGCGGCCCTTGAAGCGGAACAGCGCGTCGACGCTCTCGGCGCGGCACGCGTCCGCGCCGAGCCCCCAGACGGTCTCGGTCGGAAACGCGACCAGCCCGCCCTCGCGCAGCACCGCGACCGCTTCTCCGATCGGATCCGGCGTCACGCGCCGCGCCCGATCGCGCGCGCGGCGATGTCCCGGCGCAGCTGCCGCCCCTGGAAGCGGATCAGGTCCGCCGCGCGGTACGCGCGCGCGGCGGCTGCGGCGACGCTCTCGCCGCGCGCGGTCACGCCGAGCACGCGGCCGCCCGCGGTCCGGAAGCCGCCGCGGCCGTCGCCCTCGGTGCCCGCGTGGAACACGACGACGTCGGGGTCCCGCTCGGCCTCGGCCAGGCCCTCGATCGGAAAGCCGCGCGCGAACTCGCGCGGGTAGCCGCCCGAAGCCAGCACCACGCAGACGGCCGCGCGCTCGAACTCGGGGCGCGCCGCGCGCGACAGATCGCCCTGCGCGGCGCCGAGCAGGAGCGGGACGAGGTCTCCCTGCATGCGCAGGAGGAGCGGCTGGGTCTCGGGGTCGCCGAAGCGCACGTTGAACTCGATCGCGCGCGGGTTGCCGGCCGCGTCGACCATCAGCCCGACGAAGAGCACGCCCGTGAAGGGCGCGCCCTCTGCAGCCATCCCGCGGATCGCCGGGTGCACGATCTCCTCGATCACGCGCTTCTCGACCGCCGCGGAGATCACCGGCGCGGGCGAGTACGCGCCCATGCCCCCCGTGTTCTCGCCGCGATCGCCGTCGAGCGCGCGCTTGTGGTCCTGCGCGGCCGCGAGCGTCACGCAGTCGCGGCCGTCGCTGATCGCGTAGAACGAGGCCTCTTCGCCCGCGAGGCGCTCCTCGATCACGACGCAGGCACCCGCGTCGCCGAAGCGGCGCGCGCCCATGATCTCCTCGAGCGCCTGCTCGGCGTCGCGCGCGCCGTCGCAGACGGCGACGCCCTTGCCCGCCGCGAGCCCGTCGGCCTTGACCACGCAGGGGCCGTCCAGCGCGCGCACGTGCCGGCGCGCGGCTTCGAGCTCGCGAAACGCGCGGTGGGCCGCGGTCGGAATCCGGTGGCGCGCCATGAAGTCCTTGGCGAAGGACTTGCTGCCCTCGAGTCGCGCGGCGGCTTGCGAGGGCCCGAACACGGCGAGGCCCGCCGCGCGCAGCCGATCCGCGACGCCCTCGCAGAGCGGCGTCTCCGGGCCGATCACGGCGAGCGCGACCGCCTCGCGGCGCGCGAGCTCGCCGAGCGCGACCGCGTCGCCCGGCGCGATCTCGGGGAAACAGCGCGCGACGCGCGCGATCCCCGCGCTGCCGGGCGCCGCGAGCACGCGCTCGACCTGCGGGCTGCGCGCGATCTTCCAGCAGAGCGCGTGCTCGCGCCCCCCGGATCCGACCACGAGGACCTTCATGCGCGCTCCGCCCGCGGCTCGTCAGTGCCGGAAGTGGCGCACGCCGGTCAGCAGCATCGCGAGGCCGAGCCGGTCCGCGGCCGCCACGACCTCTTCGTCGCGGACCGAGCCACCGGGCTGGACGCAGGCCGTGATGCCCGCGGCCGCGGCGACCTCGAGGCCGTCCGGGAAGGGGAAGAAGGCGTCGCTCGCGAGCGCCGAGCCGCGCAGCTCGAGGCCGACGCGGCGCGCCTTCTCGACCGCGTGGTGGATCGCATCCACGCGCGACGTCGCACCGCCCCCGATGCCGAGCGTGCGGCCGGGGGCCGCGAAGACGATCGCGTTGCTCTTCACGTGCTTCACCACCTTCCACGCGAAGGCCAGCGCTGCGAGCTCGGCTTCGGCGGGCTTGCGCCGCGTCGCGACGCGGCAGGTGGCGAGATCGACCTGCGCGAGATCCGGCTCCTGCACCAGCAGGCCGCCGTAGACGCGGCGCGCGTCGAACTCGGCGCGCCCGAGCTTCTCCGGGTGGAAGCGCAGGAGCCGCCGGGCCTTCTTCTTGCGCAGCAGCTCGAGCGCCGCGGGCTCGTAGTCCGGCGCGATCAGCACCTCGCTGAAGATCGCGTCGACCGCGCGCGCGAGCGCGAGATCGAAGGGCCGGTTGCAGACCACGATGCCGCCGAAGGGCGACTCGGGATCCGTCGCGTAGGCGCGCTGCCACGCCTCTTCGGGCGTCTCCGCCGAGCCCACGCCGCAGGGCGTGTTGTGCTTGAGAATCGCAACCGCGGCGGACTCCTGCGGGTCGAAGTCGAGAATCAGCGCGAGCGCCGACTGCACGTCGACGATGTTGTTGAAGGAGAGCTCCTTGCCGTGCAGCGGCTCGGCCACCTCGAGGAAGCGGCCGTAGAGCGCGGCGCGCTGGTGGGGGTTCTCGCCGTAGCGCAGGTCGGCGCTGCGCGAGAGCTCGATCGAGAGGCGCGCGGGCAGCCCTCCGGCGCCCGCGGGCTCGCTCTCGCGCGCGAGCCAGGCGTGGATCGCGGCGTCGTAGCGCGCGGTGCGCTCGAAGGCCTTGAGCGCGAGCCGGCTGCGGGTCTCCTGGCAGAGCGCGCCGGCGTTCGCCTCGAGCTCGTCCAGGACCGGGGCGTAGTCCGCGGGATCGACGAGCACCGCGACGTAGGCCTGGTTCTTCGCGGCCGAGCGGATCATCGACGGGCCGCCGATGTCGATCTTCTCGATCGCCTCGGCGAGGCTCACGCCCGGCTTTGCCACCGTCTGCTCGAAGGGGTAGAGGTTCACGACCACGAGGTCGATCGCCGCGAGCGCGTGCCGCTCGAGATCGGCGCGGTCGGAGGCCAGATCGCGGCGCGCGAGGATCCCGCCGTGGATGCGCGGGTGCAGCGTCTTGACGCGGCCGCCGAGCAGCTCCGGGCTCGCGGTCAGCGCCGCGACGTCGACGACCTCGAGGCCCGCCTCGCGCAGCGCGGCCGCGCTGCCGCCCGAAGCCACGAGCTCGACGCCGAGCGCGGCGAGGCGCCGGGCCAGCTCGATCAGCCCGCTCTTGTCGGAAACGGAAAGCAGCGCGCGCCCGACGCGGCGCGGTTCGGTCAGGGGGGCCATCGCACTCCTCGCGGAGGTTCTCTCGTCAGCGGGTCTCGGGGGGCGGCCGGCAGGGTACAGCCGGGGACGCCGGGCGCCAACGCGTCCGCGAGCGCGCAGATCCGCGCGCGGCGCCGCTACTCGTCGTACGCGCGCGGCACGCGAGCGCCCACCCGGACCAGCAGCTCGTAGGCGTGCGTCCCCGCCGCCGCTGCCGCTTCCTCGACGGGGAGCGCGCCGCCGGCCGAGCGCCCGAAGAGCAGCGCCTCGTCTCCGATCTCGATCGCTTCGTCGCCCGCGACCAGGCTCACGTAATCCATCGAGACCCGGCCCGCGAAGGGCAGGCGCCGGCCCCGCACCAGCGCGCTGCCGCGGCCCGAGGCGGAGACCGGTGCCCCGTCGGCGTAGCCGATCGCGAGAGTCGCGATGCGCGTGGAGCGCCGCGCCCGGTACTCGCCGCCGTAGCCGACGGCGGCGCCCGCCGGAACCCGCCGCAGCGCGACGACCTGGGTGCGCAGCGACATCGCGGCTGCGAGCCCGAGAGCCGAGTCGCCGCGGGGGTTTGCGCCGTAGAGCATGAGGCCGGGCCGCACGGCCGTCGCCTCCGGGAAGGCGCCGTCGAGGGCCTCGCAGACGAGTGCGGCCGAGTTTGCGGCGTGCAGCTCGCGCACGCGCACGCCGCGCGCGCGCGCGTCCGCCACGAGGGCGCGGAACGCCTGCAGCTGGTTGCGCGTCGGCGCGAGCTCGCGCTCGTCGGCGCGCGCGAGGTGCGTGAAGACGCCTTCGAGCCGGAGCTGGGGGGTCGCGGCCACCGCTTCGAGCAGCTCGACAGCGCGCTCCGGCGGCGCCCCCATGCGACACATGCCCGTGTCGAGCTCGAGCTGCACGCCGGCCGGCGACCCGGACGCGGCCGCCGCGCGCGCCAGGAGCTCGAGCTGGCCCGCGTGATGGATCACCGGCGTGCAGGGCAGTGCGAGGGCCGCGCGCGCCTCCTCGGCGTCGTGTACGCCGCCGAGCACGAGGAGCGGGGCGCCGATGCGCGCGCCGCGCAGCGCGCTGGCCTCGGACACCGAGAGCACCGCGAGCCGCGCGCAGCCCGCCTGCAGGAGCGCGCGCGCGACCGGCAGCGCGCCGTGCCCGTAGGCATCGGCCTTGATCACCGCGATCACCTCGCGGCCGCCCGCGCGCTCTCTCGCGAGCGCGAAGTTTGCGCGGATCGCGCGCAGGTCGACGTGTGCGCAGGTCGGTCGCGCTCCCTTCACGCCATGCCCCCCTGCCCCTCTCACAGCCTCTCGCGGCGCCTGCTCCGGGCGCGCGAGCCAGCGCTGCCGTCGACGCCTAAGCTACCGCAGCTGCGCGGCTTTCCCCCGATTCCCGGTTTGACAGCGCGCGCTCGGCTCGGATAGCTTCCGGGCGATGCGCGGGGCGAGGTTGCGCCCCGACCCAGGATGCATGCGCGCCGATCTCTCCCACTCCGGGTTCGCCGTCTGCGTGAACGGCGAGAGCCGCCGCGTCGGCGTCGAGGCGACGCTGCTCGACCTCTTGCGCGCGCTGGGCCTCGCGGAGCGGCGCGTCGCGGTCGCGCTCAACCGCGACGTGATCCCGCGCAGCGAGCTCGGCAAGCGGCGGCTCGCCGCAGGCGACCGGGTCGAGGTGCTGGAAGCGGTGGGCGGCGGCTAGCCGCGCGCCGAAGGAGGCGAAGCATGTCCCCGAGCTATCGACTGGGCTCCCGCGAGTTCGAGTCGCGCCTCATCATCGGCAGCGGAAAGTACGCATCCTTCGAGCAGAACCTCGCCTGCGCCGAGGCCAGCGGCGCCGAGATGGTGACGGTCGCGCTGCGGCGCACGCAGCTCGACGCGCCCAGGGGCGAGGGCCTGCTCGACTTCATCCGCCCGGAGCGCTTTGCGATCCTGCCGAACACCGCGGGCTGCTACACGCTCGAGGACGCGCTCACCACGGCCCGGCTCGGGCGCGAGCTCCTCGGCACCGATCTCGTGAAGCTCGAGGTGATCGGCGACGAGCGCACGCTCTTTCCCGACGTCGCCGCGACGCTCGCGGCCGCGAAGATCCTCGTCGCGGAGGGCTTCACCGTGCTGCCCTACGTGACCGACGATCCCGTCGCCTGCCAGCGGCTCGCCGCGATGGGCTGCGCGGCCGTGATGCCGCTCGCGGCGCCGATCGGCTCCGGCATGGGCATCCGGAATCCGGCCAACCTGCGCATCATCCTGGAGACGGTGGAGGTCCCCGTGATCGTGGACGCGGGGGTCGGCACCGCGAGCGACGCCGCGCTCGCGATGGAGCTCGGCTGCACCGCGGTGCTCATGAACACGGGCATCGCGGGCGCGAAGGACCCGGTCAAGATGGCGCGCGCGATGAAGCTCGGCGTCGAAGCGGGTCGCCTGGCCTACGAGTCCGGCCGCATGCCGCGGCGCCTGTACGCCCAGGCCTCGAGCCCGCTCGACGGGCTCGCGAGCTTCTAGCCCGCGCGGGCCGTGGCGGACCCGCTGCAGCGGCCGCGCGGCGCGCGGCCGATCCTGTGTCTCGTGCTCGAGCGCCGGCTGGCCGGCGCGGAGCTCCCGGAACGCGCCGCGCGCGCCGTGCGGGGAGGCGTCGACTGGATCCAGATCCGGGAGCGCGAGCTCCCGGGCGCGGCGCTCCTCGCGCTCGCGGATGCGGTCCTCGCCGCCGCCCGCGCGGCAGCGGCCCGCGCCGGGCGGCCGCTGCGCGCGATCGTGAACCGGCGCAGCGACATCGCGCTGGCCTGCGGCGCCGACGGCGTCCACCTCGGCTTCGACGCGGCCGATCCCGCGAGCGCGCGCGCGCTGCTGCCCGCGGAGGCGCTGGTCGGGATCTCGTGCCACGCGCCCGAAGAGGTGCTGCGGGCCGCGCCCGAGGCGAGTTATGCGCAGCTCGCTCCGATCTTCGCACCGCTCTCCAAGCCCAGCGGGCGCCCGCCCCTCGGTCTCGACGCGCTGGCCGCGGCCTGCCGCGCGGGCCTGCCCGTGCTCGCACAGGGGGGGATCGCGCGCGAGAACGCCGCGCGCGCGCTCGCCGCGGGCGCCGCCGGCATCGCCGTGACCGGCGCGATCCTGCAGGATCCCGACCCGGAAGCGGCTGCGGCCCGGCTCCGCGCGGTCCTGGACTCCGCGCGCTGAGCCCATTTCCCAGGCGCGTCCGAATCAGGGGGAAGCGAGTGCGTCCGAGCCCCGAGATGGCGGGATCCAGGTTCTTCCGATCGGCTCCGATCGCCGGAGCCGCGGCCGCTCTCGCGCTCGCGAGCGCGGCTCCTGCGCGCGCAGCCGACCCCTTCCTGCGCCGGACGGCCACGGTCGACGTCGTGGAGAAGGCGGGGCCCGCGGTGGTCAACATCACCGCGAGACAGGACGGCCCGGCCCTGCGCCGACCGCTGACGGGCAATCCCTTCTTCGATCAGTTCTTCCGCGACTTCTTCGAGCCGCGCATGCCGCGCGAGGCGCAGAGCCTGGGATCCGGCGTGCTGATCGACGCCGAGCGCCACGTGCTCACCAACGAGCACGTCGTCGCGCGCGCGACGCAGATCCAGGTGACCCTGGCCGACGGGCGCGAGTTCGGGGCCCGCAAGATCGGCGGCGACCCGAACAACGACATCGCGGTGCTCCAGGTCGAGACCGCGGAGACCCTTCCCTGGATCGAGCCGGGCACCTCGGTGGACCTGATGGTCGGAGAGCCCGTGATCGCGATCGGGAATCCCTTCGGGCTCTCGAACACGGTCACGACGGGCGTGCTCTCGGCTCTCGACCGCTCGATCCGCGCGGGCGAGCGCGCCTACCACGGTTTCCTGCAGACCGATGCCTCGATCAATCCCGGCAACTCCGGCGGCCCGCTGCTGAACGCCGACGGCGAGCTGATCGGCATCAACACCGCGATCTACGGCGGCGCCCAGGGCATCGGCTTCGCGATCCCGATCGATGCGGCGCGGCGCGTGGTGCGCGAGCTGATCGCGCACGGGGAGATCGCGCCGGTCTGGCTCGGACTGGACTTCCAGGAGCTCACGCCCGCCGTGCGGGAGGCGCTCGACGTGCCGGCGTCCCTGCGCGGAGCGCTCGTGAGGCAGGTGCGCAGGCGCGGTCCCGCCGAGCGCTCGGGCATCGAGCGCGGCGACGTCGTGACGCGCGTGGACGGCCGCAAGCTGAGCAGCGCCGCCGACTTCTTCGAGATGCTCGCGAGCGCGACCCCCGGCCAGACGCTCGTGCTCCAGGTCTGGCGGGATCGCCGCGAGCGCAAGGTCGCGCTGCGGGCCGAGGCCGTGCCGGACTGGCTCGCGGCGGAGCTGCTGCGGGACTGGCTCGGGCTCGAGGTCGCGCGGCAGGGCTCGCAGGGCTTCCGCGTGAAGCGGGTGCAGGCCGGCAGCGGTGCGGACCGGATCGGCATCCAGCCCGGCGACAGCCTGCTCGCGATCGGCGAGCAGACGCTCCGGGACGAGGAGTCGCTGCGCCGGGCGGTCCTCTCGCTGCGCGGGCAGTCCCGCGCGCAGCTCGTGGTTGGGCGGGGAAGCGGCCGATACCATGTGGCCATCCCCTTGGTGTAGCGGCGATCGACTCGAATCGATTCGGCGGATGCCCGGTTGCCTTCCCCCTGCCGGCCCGCCGCTGGGAGTGAACATGGATCTGTGCCCGAACCCGCGGCGCCGGCTGGCGCGCGCGCTCTCTTCTGCCGCTCCGGCGCTCGCCGCGGCACTGCTGCTCGCCCCGGGCCCCGACGCGGCCCGGGCCGCCGAGGCCCAGACCGAGGGCGGGCCGGCCAGGAAGGCGGACGACTATCGCGGCGGCGTGTTCTGGTCCGAGGGCTCGGGCCAGAAGCCCGTCGTGCTCCAGGGCATGCCGAAGGGCTTCGCCGACCTCGCCGAGGCCGCCTCCGCGGGCGTCGTGAGCATCAAGACCGAGCGCGCGAGGAGCGCGCAGGTCCAGGATCTCGAGGAGCTCTTCCCGCCCCAGTTCCGGAGCCCCTTCCACGACTTCTTCCCGCGCGGCCCGCAGCCGGTCGCGAGCCTCGGCAGCGGCTTCGTGCTCTCGCCCGACGGCTTCATCGTGACCAACAACCACGTGATCTCGGACGCGGGAAACAGCGTCGTCGACAAGATCGAGGTCGTCTTCCACGACGGCACGAGCGCCGAGGCGGTCGTCGTGGGCCGCGACCCCAAGACCGACATCGCGCTGATCAAGATCGAGCCGAAGAAGCGCATCCAGGCGCTGCCGCTCGGCAACTCGGACGCGGTGCGCCCCGGCGACTGGGTGGTCGCGATCGGCAACCCCTACGGTCTCGAGCACACCGTGACCGCCGGCATCGTGAGCGCCCAACACCGCAACATCGGCATGACGACCTACGACGACTTTATCCAGACGGATGCGGCGATCAATCCCGGCAACTCGGGCGGTCCGCTCTTGAACCTCGCGGGCGAGGTGGTCGGCATCAACACCGCGGTGAACCAGGGCGCGAACACGATCGGCTTCGCAGTCCCGGTCAACATGGCGAAGGCGATCCTGCCGCAGCTGCGCATGGCGGGGCGGGTCACGCGCGGCTGGCTCGGCGTCGTGATCCAGCGCGCCGACGACCCGCAGCTCGAGGGGCTGATCGAGACGCCGGACGGCAAGGGCGCGCTCGTCGCCGAGGTCCTGCCGCGGAGCCCGGCGGCCGCCGCGGGCATCGAGCGCTACGACGTGATCGTCGAGTTCGACGGCAAGCCGATCGGAGAGATGAACGAGCTGCCGCGCGCGGTCGCCGGGACGCCGATCGGGCGCAAGGCCGAGGTCGTCGTGCTGCGCAACGGCAAGCGGAAGACGGTCTCGGTCGAGATCGGCGAGCTCCAGGACGAGGAGGCCGCGGTCGCCGCGCGCGAGACGGGGGGGCCCGATGCCTTCGGCCTGCGCGTGCAGAAGGTCACCCCCGAGATCGCCGACCAGCTCGGGCTCGAGAGCACCGACGGCGTCGTGGTCACGAGCGTCGAGCCCGGGAGCCCCGCGGCCGATTCCGGACTCCAGCGCGGCGACGTGATCCTCGAGGTCAAGCCGCCGGGCGAGAAGCCGGTGACGATCGAGGATCCGGTCCAGCTCGAGCGCGTGCTCGAAGGCGTGAGCGCGAAGGCGCTCCTGCTCGTGCGCCGAGGCGGAAACACCCAGTTCCTGCCGCTGAAGCGCCGCTAGCGGGCCGCCGCGCCGCGCGCAGCGGCGCGCGCGCGGCCGGAGCGCCGCGGATCGCTGCACTCCGGTCGGAAAAATCCCTGGGCGGGAAGCCTTGTCCGGCCGCGGCAGGTGCCTAGCTTCCCTGCCATGCGTTTCGACAAGCTCACGATCAAGAGCCAGGAGGCCCTGGCCGAGGCCCAGTCGCAGGCCACCTCGCGCGGACACGCCGAAGTGCAGCCCGCGCATCTGCTGCGCGCGCTGCTCGGGCAGCCCGAGGGCAGCAGCGTGCCCGTCCTGCAGAAGCTCGGGGTCTCCCTCGACGCGCTGCAGCGCCGGCTCGAGGAGCTGCTGCACTCGCTCCCGCGCGTGAAGGGCAGCAGCCAGCCGCAGCTCTCGCGCGCGCTCTCCCAGACCCTCGAGAGCGCCTTCAAGGAGGCCGAGGGGCTCAAGGACGAGTACGTCTCCACCGAGCACCTCCTGATCGGCATCGCCGAGCAGAAGGACGACGCGACCGGCCGCCTGCTGCGCGAGCTCGGCGCCGACCGCGAGAACCTGCTGAAGGCGCTCGTCTCGGTGCGCGGCGGAGCGCGCGTCACGGATCAGGATCCCGAGTCGAAGTACCAGGCGCTCGCGAAGTTCGGCCGCGACCTCACGGAGGTCGCGCGGCGCGGCAAGATCGACCCGGTGGTCGGACGCGACGAGGAGATCCGGCGCGTCGTGCAGGTGCTCTCGCGCCGCACCAAGAACAACCCCGTGCTGATCGGCGAGCCCGGCGTCGGCAAGACCGCGATCGCCGAGGGCCTCGCCCAGCGCATCGTCGCGGGCGACGTGCCCGAGTCGCTGAAGGACCGCCGCCTCGTCGCCCTCGACATCGGCGCGATGATCGCGGGCAGCAAGTACCGCGGCGAGTTCGAGGATCGGCTGAAGGCCGTGCTGCGCGAGGTCGCCGAGGCCGAGGGCCAGGTGATCGTCTTCATCGACGAGCTGCACACGATCGTGGGCGCCGGCGCGGCCGAGGGGGCCGCCGACGCCGCGAACATGCTGAAGCCCGCGCTCGCGCGCGGCGAGCTGCGCTGCATCGGCGCGACCACGCTCGACGAGTACCGCAAACACGTCGAGAAGGACGCCGCGCTCGAGCGCCGCTTCCAGCCCGTGCTGGTCGGCGAGCCGAGCGTCGAGGACACCGTCTCGATCCTGCGCGGACTCAAGGAGCGCTACGAGGTCCACCACGGCGTGCGCATCCAGGACAGCGCGCTCGTCGCCGCCGCGAGCCTCAGCAACCGCTACATCAGCGACCGCTTCCTGCCCGACAAGGCGATCGACCTCGTGGACGAGGCCGCGTCGCGCGTGCGCGTCCAGATCGACTCGATGCCCGAGGAGCTCGACCAGCTCGAGCGCCGCCGCGTGCAGCTCGAGGTCGAGCGCCAGGCGCTCAAGAAGGAGAGCGATTCCGCGAGCGCCGAGCGCCTGCGCCGCGTCGAGAAGGACCTGGGCGAGCTCGGCAGCGAGAGCAGCGCGCTGCGCGCGCGCTGGGAGAACGAGAAGGGCGCGATCGCGAAGGTGCGCGAGCTCAAGGAGCGCCGCGAGAACCTGAAGCTCGAGCTCGAGCGCACGCAGCGCCAGGGCGATCTCGAGCGCGCCGCCGAGATCCGCTACGGCGAGCTCGTGGGCCTCGAGAAGGAGCTCGCGGGCCAGCAGGAGCAGCTCGGCTCGCTGCAGGGCCAGCGGCCGCTCCTGACCGAAGAGGTCACGCCCGACGAGATCGCCGAGATCGTCTCGAAGTGGACCGGCATCCCGGTCTCGAAGCTGCTCGAGGGCGAGCAGGCGAAGCTGCTGCAGATGGAGGGCGAGCTGCGCCGGCGCGTCGTCGGACAGGACGAGGCGCTCGCCGCGGTCTCGGCCGCGGTGCGCCGCGCGCGCGCCGGGCTGCAGGACCCGAACCGCCCGATCGGCTCCTTCATCTTCCTGGGCCCGACCGGCGTCGGCAAGACCGAGACCGCGCGCGCGCTCGCCGACTTCCTCTTCGACGACGAGAACGCGATGGTGCGCATCGACATGAGCGAGTTCGGGGAGCGCCACTCGGTCGCGCGGCTGATCGGCGCGCCTCCGGGCTACGTCGGCTACGAAGAGGGCGGCCACCTGACCGAGTCGGTGCGCCGGCGCCCCTACAGCGTCGTGCTCTTCGACGAGATCGAGAAGGCGCACCCCGAGGTCTTCAACGTCTTCCTGCAGATCCTCGACGACGGCCGCCTCACCGACGGCCAGGGCCGCACGGTCGACTTCCGCAACACGGTCCTGATCATGACCTCGAACATCGGCAGCCAGCACATCGCGGAGCTCGGCGAGAAGCAGCGGCCCGAGATGCTGCGCCGGATCGACGAGGCGCTGCGCGGGCACTTCAAGCCCGAGTTCCTGAACCGCGTCGACGAGACGATCGTGTTCCACCAGCTCGGCCGCGAGCAGATCGCCCACATCGTCGAGATCCAGCTCGCGCGCGTGCGCAAGCTGCTCGAGGAGCGCCGCCTCGACCTCGAGCTCACGAGCGAAGCCAAGGCGCTGCTGGCCGAGCGCGGCTACGACCCGCACTACGGCGCGCGGCCGCTCAAGCGCGCGATCCAGCGCCTCGTGCAGGACCCGCTCGCGATGAAGATCCTCGAGGGCGAGTTCCCGGAGGGCAGCAAGATCGTCTGCGACGCGGCCGCTTCGGGCGAGGCGCTCGAGTTCCGCAAGGCGAGCTAGCGCGCGCGGGGCGCGCGCGGCTCAGAAGCGCGCGCTCTCGTACTCGCCCTCCCGGAAGCGGCGCGCGCGCAGCGCGTACTCGCCGGCCAGGCCCGGGTAGAGCGTGTGGTTGCTGCCGTCCGGCGAGAGGTACCAGCTCTGGCAGCGGGACCAGACCATGTGCCGCATGCGCGCCTGGAGCCGCGCGTTGTAGCGCTGCTGGACCTCCGGGCGCACCTCGAGCGAGCGCAGCCGCCCGCGGCGCAGCCTCTGGATCGCGCCGAGCACGTGCGCGATCTGCGCCTCGGTGTAGATCAGCACGGAGGTGTGCCCCGGCCCGGTGTTGGGCCCCATCAGGAGGAACCAGTTCGGGAAGCCCGCGACCGCGAGACCCTTGTGCGCGACGGCTCCCCGGCTCCAGGCCTCGTCGAGCGTGCGGCCGCCGCGCCCGACGACCGGAAAGGGCGCGCGCGCGATGCCGACGTCGAAGCCGGTCGCGAGCACGATCGCGTCGAACTCGCGCAGCACGCCGTCGCGCGTCAGGATCCCCTGCGGCCGCAGCTCCGCGATCGGCTCGGTCACGAGCTCGACGTTCGGGCGCTCGAAGCTCGCCCAGTACTCGTCCGAGAGCAGCACGCGCTTGCAGCCGAACTGGAAGTGCGGCGTGAGCTTCTGGCGCAGCTCCGGGTCGGCGACCTGCCTGCGCAGGTGCGCGAGCGAGATGCGCTCGCCGATCGCCGAGAGCCACTTCGAGTCGAGGAAGACCATCGGCCCGAGCAGCTCGCTCGACAGGCACTGGAGCCAGCGGCTCGCGCGCAGCGCGAGCGGAACGCGCGCGTAGATCGCGCGCGCGCGCTCCGAATAACCCCTGTCGAGCTGCGGCACCACCCAGGCCGGCGTGCGCTGGAAGACCGAGAGCCCGGCGGCCTCGGGCGCGAGGCGGGGCACCACCTGCACCGCGCTCGCCCCGGTGCCGATCACCGCGACGCGCCTGCCGCGCAGGTCGCAGCTCGAATCCCAGCGCGCCGTGTGGAAGAGCGCCCCGCGGAAGCTCTCGAGGCCGGGGATCGCGGGACGCGCCGGGTCCACGAGTCCGCCGACGCAGGCGACCACGACGCGCGCGTCGAAGCGCTCGCCGCCCTCCGCCGTCAGCGTCCACGCCCCGCGCCCCTCGTCGAAGCGCGCGCCCGCGATCGGCGTGCGGAGCCTGAGCTGTGCGCGCAGCCCCCACTTCTCGACCAGCCCGAGCAGGTAGGCCTGGATCTCGCGCGCGGGTGCGAACTTGCGCGTGAAGCCCGGGTGCGGCTCGGCGGAGAGGCAGTAGAGGTGCGAGGGCACGTCGCAGGCCGCACCGGGATAGCGGTTGTCGCGCCAGGTGCCGCCGATCTCGCCGGCGCGCTCGAAGATCGCGAAGGATTCGATGCCGGCCCGCTTGAGCCGGATCGCCATCCCGATCCCGGAGAAGCCCGCGCCGATGATCGCGATCGGGAACTCCGGCTCGCTCACGCGCGCGGGGCCTGCGGGCCCGCGCCGAGCGCGCGGTGCTGGTACAGCGCCCCGTCGCGGAAGCCCTGGCTGCGGTAGTAGTCGCGCGTGCCGATCGCGGAGATCACCGCGAGCGAGGCGTAGCCGCGCTCGCGCGCGAGGCGAGCCGCCTCCTCGACGAGCGCGCGGCCGAGACCGCCGTGCTGCGCGGCGCCCTCGCTGCGCGTCCCGAGCGGCAGCGAAGCGCCGTAGACGTGGAGCTCGCGCAGCACCGCAGCGGACCCGAGCTCCGCGAGCGGGGCCGGCGCCGCCGGCAGCGACAGCCGCGCGAAGCCGAGCAGGCGATCGCGGCCGGCCGTGCGCTGCAGGAAGCACTCGCGTCCGACCGAGGTCTCGTACTCGAGCGCGCTCCACGTGCCGCGCGCGGGATCCGCGCGCCCGCCGCGGATCTCGCGCGCGCGGATGTCGCGCGCCGGGCGGCCGCGCTCGCGCAGCCAGCGCTCCGCGTGCTCGCGCAGGTTCGCCGTGCGCGTGCCCGCGACGATGTCGTCCGACGAGAAATCGCGGATCACGCGCGAGACGCGGCACCAGGGCGGCGTGCGCTCGAGGCAGCCCGCGACGAGCGCGAGCAGCTCGTCGTCGGCGTAGGGCCGCCAGGCCCCGCTCTCGTAGTCGCGCACGAGCTCCGCGCTCGCGACGAGAGCACAGGGGTAGAGCTTGAGCTCGTCGGGCCGGAAGCCCGGGTCCGCGAAGAGCTGCGCGTAGTCCTCGAGGTCGCTCTCGGGCGTCGCGCCGAGCAGGTTCGGCATCCAGTGGATCTGGAGCTTGAAGCCGGCCTCGCGCGCGAGCCGGAGCGCGCGCCGCGTCGCGGCGACGTCGTGGCCGCGCCGGTTCGCGGCGAGCACCGCGTCGCGCAGGCTCTGCACGCCGAGCTGCAGCTTGGTCACGCCGAGCTGGCGCAGCAGCACGAGCTCGGCCGCGTCGACGTGGTCGGGCCGCGTCTCGACCGAGAGCCCGACGCAGCGCGTCGCGGCCGTCTCGTTCGCGCGCTGGACCGCGAAGAGCTCGGCGAGCGACGCGCGCTCGCTGTCGTGCAGCAGGCCCGCGCCGAGCGCGCCCGCGAGCAGCGCGCCGACCTCGCGGTTGTAGGCGGCGTCGCCCCTGCGCAGATCGAGCGCGCGCGGGAGCGCGGCGAAGTCGGCGACCGGAGCGCCCGCGGGCGGCCTGCGCTCGCAGTCGATCCCGAAGTCGTTGAGCGCCTCGAGGCAGCGCTTCACGAACCAGATCCGATAGGGCTCCGGATGGAAGGACCAGGTCCCGCCGAGCAGGATCAGCTCGACCTTCTCGACCGGATGCCCGATCGCGCGATAGGTCGCGAGGCGGCTCCAGGTCTGGAGATAGGGATCGAAGTGGTGGTCCCAGGCGCGCTGCGCGCCGGGCTCGTCCGAGAGGTAGCTCTTCGGCATGCGCGCGTCGTTCGGGCAGAAGATGCAGCGGCCCGGGCAGGGGTGCGGGCGCGTGAGCAGCGTGACCGGCGTGACACCCGAGAGTGTCCGCACCGGGCGGAGCCGCAGGCGCTCGAGCCAGAGCGTCTCGTCGCGCGCGAGGCCCGCGGGCAGGCGGCCCGAGCGCTGGAGGTGCCGGTAGCCCGCGATCAGCTCGCTGCGCGAGAAGAGCCCGCGGCCGTCCCGCGGATGCCGCTTGAGCGCGCGATCGAGGCGCTGCAGCGTCTCGAGCGGCGCCTCCGGCGCGCCGCCGCGCGCGCCCTCCTCCGCGGCGAGCTCCGCCCAGAGCGCGGCGAGCTCGCCCTCGTAGCGGGCCGGATCGAAGGCGCGCGCGCGGCGCGCGGCCGGCGGTCGCGCGGAGCCTGCCTGCGCTGCGCTTCTCATCGCCATCTCGCCTCCGGATGCGCCTCGCGCGCCCCTACGGTACCCGAGTCCCGCGTGGACCCGGAGACGACCCGCCGGCTGCTCGCGATCAACCGGCGCTTCTACGCCGCGCGCGCCGCCGAGTTCGCGCGCACGCGCGGCGCCGCGTGGCCGGGCTGGCGGCGCCTCCTGCCCGCGCTGCGCGGACTCGCGCGCGACGCCGCGCGCGGCGGCCGCGCGCTGCGCGTGCTCGACGCGGGCTGCGGCAACGCGCGCTTCGCGCGCTTCCTCGCCGCGGAGCTCGCGGCCGCGGGGCCCGACGCGGGCGCCGCGGTCGACTACCTCGGGGTCGACGCGAGCGCCGAGCTCCTGCGCGCCGCGCGCGGCGCGGGCGCGGGCCTGCGCGGCTTCGCGCTGCTGCGCGCCGACTTCGCGCGCGCGCCGGACGCGCTCGCGGGCCTGCGCGGCCGCTTCGACGCGGCGCTGCTCTTCGGCGTGCTCCACCACGTTCCGGGCGCGCCGCTGCGCCGCGCGCTGCTCGCACGGCTCTGCGCCGCGCTGCGCGCGGGTGGCCTGCTCGCGCTCAGCGCCTGGCAGCTCCACGGCGACCCGCGCTTCGCCGGGAGGCGGCTCTCGTGGGAGGCCTACAACCGCGGCGCCGCCGAGCCCATCGACCTTGCGCAGCTCGAGCCGGGCGATGCGCTGCTCGCCTTCGGATCTGCGCAGGAGCTGCCGCGCTACTGCCACTTCGGTGACGAGAGCGGAATCCGCGCGCTCTTCGAGGGCCTGCCGCTCGCGCCCGGCGAGGGCTTCCGCGCCGACGGCAGGAGCGGCGAGCTCAATCGCTACTACCTGCTGCGCCGCCTGCCGATGCAGGAGCCGTGACTGCGATCGAGGGCTTCAGCCTGCTGCCCCGCTATGCCTCGCCGCGCCGGCTCGCGCGCGTGCTGGGCGGCCTGCTCGCGTCGCTCGCCGCGCTCTGCTGGCTGGACATGGGGCACGACGCGTCGCTGCTCCGCCTGCTGCACCTGCGCGAGAGCGGCCAGGCGATCGGCGCGGGCGAGCTGGAGCTGCAGCTGCGCCTCGGCGCGCGCCTCGCCGCGCTCGAGCTCGCGCTCGCGCTCGCGACCGCGGCGGCCTTCAGCGCCTGGCTCAGCACCGCGCGCGCGAACTGCCGCGCCTTCGGCGTCCGGCGCCTCGTCTACCGCCAGGCCTGGGCCGTCGCGGGCTTCTTCGTGCCGGTGCTGAACCTGATCCGGCCCTACCAGGTCGTGCGCGAGGTGTGGCAGGCGAGCCATCCCGCCGAGACGAGCCCGCTGCACTGGAAGCAGCTGCGGCCCTCGCCGCTGCTCTCGTGGTGGTGGGGCGCGTTCCTCGGCTGCGCGCTGCTGCAGATCCTCGCGGGCATCACCGCGCTCGGGGCGCCGGACTCGCCGCGCCGGCTGGCCTTCGCCGCCGGGATCGCGCTGCTCGCCGACCTGCTCACCGCGGTGGCCGCGAGCCTCGCCTACTGCGTCGTGAGCGGCATCAGTGCGGCCCAGGGCGAGAAGTACGCGCGCCTGCAGCAGAGCGGACGCGGCTGAGCAGCGCCGCCGAGCCCGTCGCGAGCAGCGCCAGCGCCGGCAGGCTCGCGGCATAGCCGCCCTGCGCCTCGGCCGCGAGGCCCAGCACGAGCGGTCCGAGCGCCGAGAGCGACTGCGTGAGCAGCGCGAGCAGGCCCGAGATCACGCCGAAGGATCGGATCCCGAAGAGCTCGCCGATCATGAGCGGCTGCAGCATGAACAGGTTGCCGATCGCGAAGCCGAAGCAGAGCGAGCCCGCGTGGAGCCAGGGCTCGGTCTCGGCGCGCGCGAAGAGCAGGTACGCGGCGCTCTGCAGCAGGACGAGGCCGAGCGCGAGTCGGCCCTTGTGGACGCGGTCCGCGAAGCCGCCGACGACGAGGCGCGCGATGATGCTCCCGATCGGGATCAGCGCGGCCACGAGCGCCGCGCGCGGGGGCTCGAGCCGGTTCCCGAGGATCTGGAGCATGTGGGTCGTGACGGCGATCTGGCAGAAGAGTACGCCGCCGAAGCCCAGCACGAGCGCCCAGAAGCCCGGCGTGCGCAGCGCCTCCGAGACCCGCCAGCGGCGCAGCTGCTGCGCCCAGTCCACCGGCGGGGCGCCGCGCCGCGGTGCCGCGCCGCCATCGATCTCGAGGCCGAGCGAGCTCGGATCCGAGCGCAGCACGAAGAGCGTGATCGGAAGCACCGCGAGCAGCACGAGCAGCGCGAGCGCGCGCGTCGCGGCGGGCAGCCCCTGGCTCTCGATCAGGCGCGTCGCGCCCGGCATCAGCAGCGCGCCGCCGATCGAGACGCCCGTGTGCGCGATGCTCATCGCGCGCGCGCGCCGCGCGGCGAACCAGCGCGTCAGCATCGCGTTGGCCGGCCCGCCGCCGCAGAGCGTCTGCCCGAGCGAGAGCAGCGGAAAGACCGCGTAGAGCTGCCACAGCGAGTCGATCTCGCCGAAGAGCGCGAGCGCGGCCGCCATCGCGAGCGCGCCCGGCACGAAGAAGAGCCGCGGGCCGAGGCGGTCGACGCCCCAGCCGACCGCGGGCCCGAAGAGCGCGCCGCAGAGCATGTAGAAGGTCAGCGCGCCGGAGACGTCGCCGAGCGCGAAGCCGCCCTCGCGGCAGAAGGCCGCGAGGAAGACCGGCATGCCGTAGAAGCCGATGCCCGCGACCACGACCGACTGCGCGCAGAGCGCGACCGCGATCACCCAGCCGTAGAAGACCCGCGGCAGCGCGCGCGCGAGCAGGGGCAGGCGCAGCGGCGCCGGGGGAGCCTGGGACATGCGGCTGCGGAGACTAGGAGCTCCGCCCAGGGGCCGCCCGGCGCCGGCAGCCGCGCCGCAGGCAGGCGCCGCGGGAGGCGGCCGCGGAAGCTCAATCGGGGCTCCCGGCGGGCCGATCTAGACCGCTGGCCATGAGCACCCTGCTGCGTTCTGCGCTCGCCTGCCTCGCGCTGCTGGCGTCCGCGGGGCTCGCGCGCGCGCAAGCTGCGCCCGAAGAGCCCGCGGCCGCTGCGCCCGCGTGGGCGTCCGAGCCCGCCCCGCCCGGGCCGGCGCAGGCCGGCGCCCCCGCGGCGCCGGCCGCCGGAGACGCCGCGCTCGGCGCGCTGCCGGAGCGCGCGCGCGCCGGAATCGAAGAGCTGCTCTCGCAGCCGCCGCGCGCGTGGCTCGCGCCGCTGCGCAGCCGCTTCGCAGAGCCGCCCGCGTGGAGCGAGCTGCTCCCGCTGCTCGGCGCGCTGCTGCTCGGACTGCTCGGGCTGCGCCTGCGCGGGCGCGGCGACCTCGCCGTCTGCCTCGAGTACCCCTCGGAGCTGCGCGGCACCTTCCACGTGCGCATCGCGAGCCCGCGCGCGGCGTCGCGGCGCGGCGCGCTGCGCGCGCGCAGGCTGCAGAGCGCGGCCGACGCCGAGCGCATGCGCCGCAGCGCGCCGAGCGCGAGCCGCCGCGAGCACCCGCTCGTCGCGCGCGAGACCCTCTTCGCCCTGCTGCCCGCGAGGCGCTGCGCCGTGATCGTCGAGGGCTTCCTGCAGGCCGCCGAGAGCGATCACGTCGTCGCGAAGCGCGTCGAGGCGCAGCTCGTGCGCGTGCTGCGCGGGCGCACCACGCGCGTCTGCTTCGACTTCCACCCGCAGGAGTCGCCGGTCGACCTGCGCATCCTGTGGGACCGCCGGCCGGTCCCCGAGGCGCGCGTCGCGCTCAAGGGACAGCCGGGCTCCGCGCGCTACGTGCGCGGCGGCGCGCTGCGCCTCGGCGTCGCGCTCGGCCGCCACACGCTCGTCGTCGGCAGCGGGGACCGCGTCGCGGAGCTCGAGCTCGAGATCGCGAGCTACGAGGTGCCCTCGCTCGAGATCGACCTCTCCGACCGCGACCGGCTGCTCTTCACGGGCTGCCCGCTCGCGGTCGAGCCCTATCTGCTCGGCGACATGGTCGGCGCCGCGCGCGCGCTCGAGCGCGAGAGCCAGGCGAAGCTCGCGCACCTGCTGCGCGCGCGCATGCACGAGGAGCGCGGCTCGCCGGATGCCGCGGCCGACCACTACGAGCAGGCCGGCGAGCTCACGCGCGCCGCGCAGCTGCGCGCCGAGCTCGGCCACGCCGCGCACGCCGCCGCGCTCTACGAGAGCGCGGGCGACGCGGCGAGCTCCGCCGCGCAGTACCGGATCGCCGGCATGTGGCGCGAGGCGGGCCTCTGCTACGAGCGCGCGCACCTCTACGAGAGCGCCGCCGAGTGCTTCCGCGAGGCCGGCGAGCTCGAGAGGGAGGTCGCGGCGCTCGAGCGCGGCGGCAGCGCTCGCGAGGCGGTGCGCGTCGCGCTCGAGGCGGGCGAGCGGAGGCTCGCGATCGGCGTGCTGCAGCGCATCCCGGCCGGAGACGCCGCCGCGGGCGAGGCGCTGCGCCAGCTGATCGAGCTCTACCTCGAGGAGGGCCACGCCGACCTCGCGGCCGGCAAGCTCGACGAGCTGATCCGCTCCCAGGGCGCGGCCGCGGCGCCGCTCGAGCTCTGCGACCGGATCGCGCGGCGCCTCGAGGAGCAGGACCAGCCCGAGCGCGCGCTCGAGCTGCTCGAGGAGATCCGGCGCCGCGACGCGGCGTTCCCGGAGCTCTCGTCGCGCCTCGAGACGCTGCGCAAGCGGCGCAGCCAGGCGCGCCTGCGCGGCGCCGCCGACGCCGCGGCGCCGCCCGCCGCGCAGGCGCCGCGCGAGCACCGCTACGAGATCCTCGAGGAGATCGGCCGCGGCGGGATGGGAGTCGTGTACCGCGCGCGCGACCGCCGGCTCGGCCGCGTGATCGCGCTCAAGCGCCTGCCCGAGAACCTGCGCCAGCACCCGCGCGCCGTCGAGCTCTTCCTGCGCGAGGCGCAGGCCGCGGCGGCGCTCAACCATCCGAACATCGTGACCGTCTACGACGCGGGCGAGGAAGACGGCTACTACATGACGATGGAGCTGCTCGAGGGGCAGACGCTGCAGAGCGTGCTGCGCGAGCGCGGCCGGCTGCAGGCCTTCTCGGTCGCGCAGGTCGGCATCCCGATCTGCCGCGGCCTCGCCTACGCGCACGCGCGCCGCATCATCCACCGCGACATCAAGACGGCCAACCTCTTCGTGACGCGCGCGCGCCAGCTCAAGATCATGGACTTCGGTCTGGCCAAGATGCTCGAGGAGGTTAGGCGCGCGACCACCGTGATCGGCGGCACGCCCTTCTACATGGCGCCCGAGCAGGCGGTCGGCGAGAACGTCGACCCGCGCACCGATCTCTACTCGCTCGGGGTCACGCTCTACGAGCTCGCGACCGGCGAGCCGCCCTTCACGCAGGGCGACGTCGCGATGCACCACCGCCACACCCCGCCGCCCGATCCGCGCGAGCGCGCCGAGGCGCTGCCCGCCGCGCTCGCGGAGCTGCTGCTCGAGCTGCTCGCGAAGCGGCCCGAGCAGCGCCCCGCGAGCGCGGAGCTCGTGGGGATGCGGCTGCAGGAGCTCGTCAAGGGCGCCTGAGCCGCGGCGGCCGCGCGCGGCCGCGCCCGGGCTTCGGACTTCGAACGACTTCGGGCGAGCGCGGACCCGGCGCGAAATCGGGCCCACGCGGCGCCGGACTTCTCGTATGCTGGCTCCGGCGCCTCATCCGTCCCGGAGTCCCCCCGCTTCGATGCCCCTAGGAGCCCCGAGCCCCCTGCGCCGGCTGCGGTCTGCGGCCGGGCGCTGGCGCCCGGCCGGGCGCAGCGCCGCGATCCTCCCCGACCTCTTCGAGCGGCGCGCGCGCCGCCACCCGCGGCGCGTCTGCGTCCGCTGCGAGGGCCGGGAGCTCTCGTACGCGGAGCTGAATGCGGCCGCGAACCGCGTCGCGTGGTGGGCGCTCGGGCAGCGGATCGGCCGCGGCGCCGCGGTCGGGGTCCTCTTCGAGAACCGGCCCGAGCTGCTCGCGGTCGCGCTCGGTCTCGCGAAGGTGGGCGCGCGCGCGGCGCTGCTCCCGACCGGGCTCGGCGCGGAGGAGCTGCGGGCGGCGCTGCGCGCCGCCGGGATCGCGCGCCTGATCGCCGGGGCCGAGTGCCACGATCCGGTCGCGGAGCTGCGCGCCGAGGAGCGCGAGGCCCTCGCGCTGCGCGTGCTCGCGGATCCCGCCGGCAAGCCGATCGCGCTGCCCTCGGGTGCGCGCGACCTCGACCTCGAGCTGCGGCGCCACAGCGAGCGCAACCCGGACCGCCGCGCGCGCGGCCGGCAGCGCAGCGGCGATCCGCTATTCGCGCTGTTCCGCAGCGCGCAGGACGGCTCGCTCGCGCCCCTCTCGATCTCGCACGAGCGCTTCTTCGCCGGCGCCGCCCCGTTCCGCGCGGGCGGCTTCTCGCGCCGCGACGTGCTCTTCTGCGCCGAGCCGCTGCAGCAGGCGTCGAGCGGACTGCTCGCGCTCGCGGCCGTGCTCGAGCGCGGCGCCGCGCTCGCGCTGGCGCGGCGCTTCGACGCGCCCCGCTTCCTCGCCGCGGCCGCCGCCGCCGGCGCGACCGCGTTCCTCTACGACGAGCGCAGCTGCCGGCTGCTGCTGCGCGAGCCGCGGCCCGCAGCCGCACAGCGCGCGCGGCTCGCACTCGCCTTCGGCAGCGGCCTGCGCGCGGACATCGACGCGCGCTTCCGCGAGCACCTCGGGCTGCGCGGCCGCTGCGAGATCTACGCCGATGCGGGAGCTCCGCTCCTCGTCGCGGGTCGCGGCGCGGCGCCGGGCAGCCTCGGCCGGCTCGGGCGCCGCGAGCGGCGGCGCGTGCGCCTCGTGCGCGCCGAGATCGGGCGCAGCGAGCTGCCGCGCGAAGCCGGCTGCCTGGTCGAGTGCGACTTCGGGGAGCTCGGCGAGCTGATCGTGCGCGCCGCGGATGGGGCGGAGGTCGTCGAGCCGGCCTCGCTGCTGCGGAACGTGCTCGCGCCCGGCGATGTCTGGCTGCGCAGCGGCGATCTCATGCGCCGCAGCGCCGAGGGCGATCTCCATTTCGCCGGGCGCGCGAGCGAGAGCTTCTGCTGGCGCGGGCACGCCTTCGCGAGCGCGGAGGTCGCCGACCGGCTGGCCGGCTTCCCGGACCTGGCACTCTGCAGCTGCTATGGCGTGCGGCCGCCCCCGGCCGCCGCGGCGCGGGCGCCGCGCGGAGTCGAGGAGCGCGCCGGCGCGGCCGCGCTCGCGCTCGCCGAGGGCGCCGCCTTCGACGGCCGGGCCTTCTACCACTTCGCGCGCGCGGTGCTGCCGGCGCAGGCGGTGCCGCGCATCGTGCGGATCCTCGAGCCGGGGGCTCTCGCGGGCGGCGCCCTGCGCGTCGCGCGGCTGCAGCGCGAAGGCTTCGACCCGCGCCGGATCAAGCACCGCCTCTACTTCTGCGACGATGCGGCGGGGCGCTACCTGCCGCTCACGGCCGAGCGCTATCTGGAGATCGAGGCGGGACTGCGGCCGCTCTGAGGCGCAGCGCGCGGGATCCGCTGGGACTGACCGCCGGAGCCGAGCCCCCCGACCCGGCTCCGGCAGCTGCTCCGCGGGCCTTGCGGCCCGCGAAAATCCCGCGCGTCCCGGCGCTATCCGGCCTGGACGCTGCCCCGGCCGCCCTTCGCGATCGCGCGCTCGAGCTCGCGGATGCGCGCCGCGAGCTGGCTGCGCAGGCGGTGCTCGAAGCGCTCGTAGCGCGCCGCACCGCGCTGCGCGGCGCGGTCGATGCGCTGCTCGAGCTGCTGCAGGCGCCGGTCGAGGCTGCGCAGCTGCCGCGCCTGCGCGGGCGGCAGCCGGCTCTCGAGCTCCGCGAGGCGCGCGTGCAGCCAGCTGCGCGAGCGCTCGGTCCACGCCCGCAGCGAGGCCCGTGCGGACTCGCGCGCGCTGCGGCGGCTCACGCTGCGTCTCGGATTGCGTCGATCGGCCATCGGGGTTCCTCCAGGCTTCGAGGGGAGGCCAAAATCATATGATTCATCATTTGATTCGGCAAGGCCGCCTCCTCCGCGCGGCCGGACCCGCGCTCAGGGCAGGAGCGTGGGCGGGAGGCCGGAGGGGGGCGGCGGCGGAGCTCCGGGCGCTGCCGGAGCCGCGGGCGCTGCGGGCTTCGGGACCGCGGGCGCTGCGGGCCTCCGGGCTGCCGCCGCTGGCTTCGCGCGGCGCACGGGCCGCGTCTTCTTCTTCGCCCTCTTCTGCTTGCGAGGGGCCTTGCTGGGCGCCGGCGCCACCGCGCGCTCGAGGCGCTTCAGCAGCCGCACGAGCTCGCCGCGCAGCTGCTTCTGCTGGCGGAAGAAGCGCTTCTCGCTCTCGCTGCGCGCGCGGTCGAGCTGCTTCTCGAGATCGCGGAGCCGCGAGCGCAGCTGCGCGACCGCGCGGCCGAGATTCGGAGGCAGCTCGCGCTGGAGTCGCGCGAGCGTCTCGTCGATCGCCTGGCGCGGGGCGCGCCGCTTGCTGCGTCCCGCCTTCTTGCTCCGGCCCGATTTCTTGCGTGCAGCCATGTCTCGGTCCTCCTGTGTGCGGTTGCGCTCGCCGGTCGGGGCTCGAACCTCATCCTAGGCGATGCCGGCCGGCGAGTGTGCCGCGTCTCAGCTCCGGCGCCGCAGGTTCTGCAGCAGCCTCTGGAGCAGTGCCTGCAGCTGCTCGACCTCGTTCGCCCGGAACCCCGCGAGCGCCTGGTGCGCGCGCTGCAGGGCCATCGGGACCACGCGGTCGTAGGTTTCCCGCCCCGAGCGGGTCAGCCAGACCTCCACGATGCGGTTGTCCTGCTCGGCAGCCCGCCGCTCGACCAGGCCGTCCCGCTCCATCTGGTCGACGACCCGGGTGAGCGACGATTGCTTGATCACCGTAGCGCGCGAGAGCTCGCCGATGTTGCGCCCGTCGCGCAGCGCGAGCTGCGAGAGCACCGTCCAGCGCGGCACGGTCATGCCGAAGCGGCGCAGGTCGTCGAGCGTGCGTTCGTTGATCTGGCGCGTGATGTGGTTGATCACGTCGGGCAGCACGCGGCTCACGTCGCGGCCTACCCGCGATCGCACGCGCTCGGAGAAGCTCTTCGCGGCCTGCTTCTTCCTGGCCTGCGGGCGGCTGCGCGCGCGCGCGGGCCGCGCGCCGCGCTTCGCTCGCGCCGCCATGGCAAGCGACCCTGCCCCGCCCGCGCAGCACGCGCTCTCATATGATCTATCATACGCTGGATGCTCCCGGACTGGAACGCCTCCACCTGGTATCTGCTCGCGAGCGTCTGGGGCGCGGGCTTCACGCTGGCCGCGCTGCTGCGCTCGCGGCGGCTCGGGGCGGCGGTCTTCCCGTACTTCATGGCGGGCTGGATCACGGGAGAGCTCGCGCTCTTCCACATCGCGTGGCAGCTGCTCGCGACGGCCGGCTTCGCCGCAGCGGGCGCGCTGCAGGAGCCGGCCGGCCAGATCGGTCTCGGCCTCACGCTGCTTTCGTGGCTCGGGCTCTGGCTCGCCCAGCGGCGGGCCGAGCCGACCGGTGCCGCCTTCGAGCGCGCGCTCGTCGCGGCGCTCGGAGCCGACTACCGCGAGCAGATTCCCGCCGCGCGGCGCGCGCTGCTGCGCGGGCAGGTCCCCAGGCGCGAGCTGCTGCGCCCCTTCTCGATGCGCCGCCCGGGAGTCCGCGTGCTGCGGAACCTCGCGTACGGCGAGGCCGGAATCCGCCACCGGCTCGATCTCTACCTGCCCGAGAGCGAGGGCGCGGGGCGCCCGCTCCTGCTCCAGGTGCACGGCGGCGCCTGGGTCTATGGCCAGAAGGAGCAGCAGGCGCTGCCGCTGCTCTACCACCTGGCCCAGCGCGGCTGGGTCTGCGCGGCCGCGAACTACCGGCTCTCGCCGGGCGTGCGCTTCCCCGAGCACCTGATCGATCTCAAGCGCGCGCTCGCGTGGCTGCGCGCGCGCGCCGCGGACTACGGCGGCGACCCGGGCTTCCTCGCGGTCACGGGCGGCTCGGCGGGCGGGCACCTCTCGACCCTGCTCGCGCTCACGCCGAACGACCCGTCGCTGCAGCCCGGCTTCGAGGACGCCGACACGCGCGTGCAGGCCGCCGTGCCCTTCTACGGCATCTACGACTTCCTCGACCGCGCGCAGCTGCGCGGGCGCCAGTCGATGGAGGGCTTCCTCTCGAAGCGCGTGATGCCGGGGCCGCCCGCCGCGCACCCGAAGCTCTGGGAGCTCGCGTCGCCGATCGCGCTCTTGCGCGCGGACGCCCCGCCCTTCCTCGTGATCCACGGCAGCCACGACTCGCTGGCCTGGGTCGAGGACGCGCGCAGCTTCAGCGACGCGCTGCGCAAGGTGTCGCGCGAGCCCGTCGCCTTCGCCGAGATCCCCGGCGCGCAGCACGCCTTCGACACCTTCCACAGCGTGCGCAGCGCGCACGCGGTCAATGCGGTGACGCGCTTCCTCGAGCACGCGCACGCGCAGTGGATCGCGCGGGTCTGAGGCGCCGCGCGTGGCCCGCTACCACTACGAGCGACTCTCCGCGCTGGACGCCTCCTACCTCTGGATCGAGCGCCCGCGCGCCTTCTGCCACTCGACGAGCGTGCTGATCTTCGAGCCCGGCCCGCTGCACTGCGCGGGCGGCGGCGTCGCGCTCGAGGAGCTCGCGGACGCGATCGCGGCGCGGCTCGCGCACGTGCCGCGCTACCGCCAGCGCCTGAAGTGGATCCCGATCGAGGACCACCCGGTCTGGGTCGACGACCCCGAGTTCAACCTCGACTACCACCTGCGCCACACGAGTCTGCCGCGGCCCGGCGGGCCCGCGCAGCTCGACCGCCTCGTCGCGCGCGTGCACGCGCAGCGCCTCGACCGCGCCCGCCCGCTCTGGGAGTGCTGGATCGCCGAGGGCCTCGAGGGCAACCGCTTCGCGCTCCTGCTCAAGGTCCACCACGCGCTCGCGAACGCGCCCGAGGGCCCCGACCTGCTGCAGGTGCTGCTCTCGCCGAACCCGGCCGAGCCGAAGCCCGAGCGCGTGCCCTACCGCCCGCGGCCCCTGCCCTCGGGACTCGAGCTCGCGCGCGACGAGCTGCTGCGGCGCCTGTGGCTGCCGCAGCGCGCCGCGCAGCGCTTCCGCGGCTTCGCGCGCGAATCGGGAGACCTGCGGCGCGAGCTCAGGCGGCGCGCCGAGGCGGTCGTGGGGCTCGCGGGACTCACGCTGCGCGAGTCGAAGCGGCGCCCCTTCGGAGCCGCGATCGGCCCGCACCGCCGCTTCGAGCACCGCAACCTCGCGCTCTCGGACGCCGTGGAGATCCGCCGCGCGCTCGGCGGCAGCGTGAACGACGTGCTGCTCACCGCGGTCGCGGGCGCGCTGCGGCGCTTCTTCCAGCAGCGGCTCGTGAGCCCCGCGACGCTCGACTTCCGCATCGCGCTGCCGGTGCGGGTCGACGCGGGCAACCCGCGCGCCCCCGGCCTCGCGCAGTGGGTGATCGAGCTCCCGATCTGGGAGCGCAGCCCGCTGCGGCGCTTCGAGCGGATTCGCGAGCAGACGCAGGCGCTGCAGCTGAAGCAACCCGTGCTCGGCGCGCGCACGCTCTTCTCGGTCGCGGAGTGGAGCGGCTCGCAGGTGCTCTCGGCCGCCGCGCGCCAGCTCGCGAGCCGCGCGCCCGTCGACCTCGAGCTCACCTACGTGCCCGGTCCGGAGGTCGCGCTCTACCTGCGCGGCGCGCGGCTCCAGCGCGGCTACGGCTGCGTGCCGCTGCGCGCCGGCAACCCGCTCGCGATCGCAGTGTTCGCCTGCGAGGGCCAGCTCTGCTTCGGACTGAACGCCGATTTCGACGCGCTGCCGGATCTCGCGCGCTTCGCGGATTCCCTCGAGGCCTCGCTCCGGGAGCTGCAGCGGGCCGCGCTCGAGCGCGGCTCGCGCGTCGCGCTCGCGGCGTCGTGAGCGCGCGCGCCTAGCTGCGCGCGCGCGAGCGGGGAGCCGCCGCGCGCGCCGGGCGGCGCTGCGCGCGCCGCTGCGGGCGCCGCTTCTGGGCCGCCGCGCGCGAGGAGCCGATCAGCTCCGACTCGCGCAGCGAGCGCCGCACGAACTCCCAGACCGAATCCTTCCACAGGCCCGCGAGGTGGCCGCTCGCGAACCAGTGGATCCGGGGCTCCTCCCAGTGGCGCCAGAGCGCGCGCGCCTGGTCGGGCCGCGCGACGCGATCCGCCGTGCCCGCGTAGATGTAGCGGCGCTCGCGCGGCAGCACCGGATCGAAGGCCAGCGGCGAGACGACGTGCGTGAGCGCGCGCACCGCGTCCCAGTCGATCCTCGTGTCCGGGTCGAAGCGGCGCAGCAGGTAGGGCTCGTTGTCGCGCGCGACGCCCGGGAAGTCGACCGCGGGGATCCCCGCGACCACGCAGGCGAGGTCCTGCTCGAGGCCCGCGACGATCGCCGAGTGGTAGGCGCCGAGCGAGATGCCGTGGAGGCCGATCGCGAGCGCGCCGCGCTCGCGCAGCCAGCCGAGCGTGCGGCGCAGGTCCCAGACCCCCTGCGCGAAGCAGTGCAGCAGCTGGGTGTACTCCGGCCGCAAGAGCTCGCGCCCGCTGATGCGCGAGCCCGCGCGCGGCCCGTGCAGCGGCAGGCACGGGAAGATCAGGTTCAGGCCGAGCTCCTCGTGCAGCCAGCGCGCGCGGAAGCCCGTGAAGTTCGCCGAGGGGGTGCCCATGCCGAAGCCGTGCACGCAGACGAGCCAGGGCCGCGGCGCGCCCGGGTGCTCCATCACGAAGGCGTGGGCGCTGCGGTTGCTCTCCTGCGCGCGCCAGGCGTCGCCGCCCGGGATGCCCTCGGGAGGCTCGAAGCCGCTCGCGAAGCGCAGGTCCGAGTACTCGGTGCGGCCCGGACCCAGGCGCACGTGGGCCGCGGAGAGGCTCCAGTCGCGCGGCGCCTCGGGCGCGGGGTGGTAGCGCCTGGGGTCCGCGAGGTAGCCCCTGCGCCCGAGCGCCTCGACCGCGCGCGCGAGCTCGCTGCGCTGGCGGCGCACCTGCTCCGGGCGCGGCATTCCGACCAGCAGGTTGATCGCGACGCTGAAGCTGCGGTCGAGCACGGCTTCCCCCACGGTGCGGAGCGCGGGCTCCACGGGGGGGACGCCAGGATAGGCCGACTCGCCCCGGGCGGCGCGCCAGCTCTCGGTCACGAAGGTCGAGAGTGGAGCCCCGGGAATCGCCAGGAGCTCGATCAGCCTCATCGACTGGATGATACATCATATGAAGCCGGGCACGCAGCGCCGCGGCCGGCCGCAGCGCGAGCGGGCGCTCGCCGCGGGCGCTCAGCGGGCGCGGCCGAGCCCCGCGGCTTCGCGACACGCCGCGAGCACGGGCGCGGCGATCGCGCGCGCGCGGCGCGCGCCCTCCGCGAGCACGTCCTCGACCTCGTCCGGGCTGCGCTCGAGCTCCGCGCGGCGCGCGCGCAGCGGCGCGAAGAAGGCCTCGATGCGCGCGAGAAGATCCTTCTTGACGTCTCCGTAGCCGAGCCCGCCGCGCAGCGCGCGCGCGGCCATCTCCTCGCGCTCCGCGGGCGTCGCGAAGAGGCCCCAGAGCTGGAAGAGATGGCCCTTCGGATCCTTCGGCGCCTCCACCGGAGTCGAGTCGGTCACGATCCCCATCACGGCCTGCTTCACCTGTCTGGGGGTGCCGAACATCGGGATCGCGTTGCCGTAGGACTTGCTCATCTTGCGGCCGTCGGTCCCCGGCACGACCGCGACGTCCTCCGGGATGTAGGGCTCGGGCAGCACGAGCAGGTCCTCGCCGTAGGCGTGGTTGAAGCGCTGCGCGATGTCGCGGCACATCTCGACGTGCTGCTTCTGGTCCTGGCCGACTGGGACCAGGTTCGAGCGGTAGAGCAGGATGTCCGCGGCCTGCAGCACCGGGTAGGCGAAGAGGCCGTGGTCGGCGCTCTGGCCCTGCGCGAGCTTGTCCTTGTAGGCGTGCGCGCGCTCGAGCAGGCCCATCGGCGTGACCGTCGAGAGCAGCCAGGCGAGCTCGCAGACCTCGGGCATGTCGGACTGGCGGAAGAGCAGCGCGCGGCGCGGGTCGAGTCCGCAGGCCAGGTAGTCGAGCGCGACGCTGCGCGTGAAGCTCCGGCGCGCCGCGCCGTCGCGCACCGAGTTCATCGAGTGGAAGTCCGCGATGAAGAGCAGCGTCTCGTGCTCGGCCTGCAGCGCCACGAACTGGCGCAGCGCGCCGAAGTAGTTGCCGAGGTGCAGCAGGTCGCCCGAGGGCTGGACGCCGGAGAGCACGCGCACGGCTAGGCGTCCACGAAGGAGAGCCAGTGCAGGAAGTCGGGATCGCGTCCCGACGTGACCTCCTCGAAGCGCCGCCTGAGCCGGAGCCCGAGCGGGCCCGGCTCGCCGCCGCCGATCGGCCGGTCGTCGACCGACGCGACCGGCCACACCACCGCCGTCGTGCCGGTCAGGAAGACCTCCGACGCCGCGAAGAGCTCCTCGGGCCGGACGTCGCCCTCGAAGACCGGAATGCCGTCGTGCTTCGCGATCGCGAGGATCGAGGCGCGCGTGACGCCGAGCAGCACGTGGCGCTCGCCGGGGGTGCGCAGCGTGCCCTGGCGGTCGACCAGGAAGACGTTCGTGGTGGGCCCCTCGGCCACGCAGCCGCGCTCGTCGATCAAGAGGATCTCGTCGTAGCCGCGCCGCCGCGCGCGCCACTTCGCGACCATCGGCGAGACGTAGTTCGCGGCGACCTTCGCCTGCGGCGGCACGATGTCCTCGCGCCGGTTGCGCAGCTCCTTCTCGATCCAGACCCGCAGCGTGGGCTTGCGCGGCCCGCGGATGCCCTTCGGCGCGAGCACGTCGCGCGCGGAGTCGTAGGCGGCCACCGCGAGCGAGACGCGCTCGTCGGCCGGCACGACGTCGACCTCGATCGAGGGCAGGTACGCGGAGAGCTTGACCGCGCTCGCGCCCGGGTTCGCGCGCACGCTCGCGAGCGTCGCGCTCTCGATCTCGGCCGCGCCCTGCGCGAGCGGCAGGCCCACGAGCTCGGCCGAGCGCAGGAAGCGCGCGACGTGGTCGCGCAGCCGGAACACCGCCGCGCCGCGCGGCGTCTCGTGCACGCTCATGAAGTCGAAGATCAGCGAGCCGCGCTGGTGGCTGTGCGAGAGCACGTGCACCGTCGCCTCGGCCCAGGGCACGAGCCGGCCGTCGATCCAGATGCGGCGGTCTCCGGGCCCGCCGGAGCCCCGGCCGGCACCCGCGCTCTCCATCGCTCCCCCCGGCTCGCGAAGGCGGGCGAGAGTACCGCAGCGCCGGGGGCGGGCGCGCGGCGCGTAGCCGCGCGGCGGTCCCGAGCCCGGCCCGCCGATCCTCAAAGAGCGAGCGCCCCTGCGAGTCTCGCGGCGCGCACTCGAGCGCCGCCCGCCGCCGCGATTTCGAGCGCCAGCCGTGGCAAGCTGCGCGCGCCGCAGCCAAGCGGATCGGGCCGCCGGGGAGGGCACAGCGAATGGATACGACGCGCCGCGCGGCGGGCGGGCTGAGCCGCCGCGACTTCCTCGCCGCGGGCGCGGGAGCGGCGGCGGGCCTCGCGCTCGGCGGCTGCGCGCAGCGCGACGCGGGCCGCGCGCCGCCCTTCGCGCCGGCGCAGGCGGCGCCCGCTCCCGCTCCCGCCGCGCGGGCGCCCTCGGGCGCGGCAGACCCGCGCTACGAGATCGGCCTCTGCCAGTGGGCCTACCACGAGCGCTTCTACCGGGGAGAGCTCGACGCGCTCCAGTTCCCCGCGCGCGTCGCGCGCGCGCACCGGGTTGCGGGCATCGACTGGGTCAACACGCTGCTGATGCGGCCCGGGCAGACCGCCGCCGTGCCGCCGCGCGACGCGGCCTTCTTCGCAGCGCTGCGCCGGCAGATGGACGCGGCCGGGCTCCGCAGCGCGCTCCTGCTCGTGGACCTCGAGGGCCCGCCGATGGGCGCCGCGAGCCCGCGCGACCGCCAGCGCTTCGTCGACGCGGCGCTCGCGTGGGTCGAGCCCGCGCGCGCGCTCGGCTGCGCGGGCCTGCGCGTCAACGCGCACTCGGAGTTCGAGGGCCCGCACGCCTACCCGCGCGCGCTCGACGCCTGCAGCGAGAGCCTCGAGCGGCTGCTCGGCGAGACGCGCGCGAGCGGCCTGCTCGTGCTCGTCGAGAACCACGGCGAGCTCTCCTCGCGCGGCGACTGGCTCGCGGACCTGCTGCGCCGCTTCGCGAGATCGCGCCCGCACTCGGGCGCGCTCGCCGACCTCGGTAACTGGCTGCCCTTCCGCCTCACCCCCGAGCTGCGCGAAGCGATCGGCCGCATGCTCCAGGAGCGCGGCTCGATCGACGCCGCCGGGCTCGCCCCGCTCTTCGCGGCCCAGGGCGTCCAGCCCTACCCCGCGCTCCAGGGCATGCGCGAGATCGCGCCCTACACCCGCGCCGTCTCCGCCAAGGCCCACCGCTTCGACGCCGCCGGCAACGAGCCCGAGATCGACTACCCGGGCCAGCTCGGCATCCTGCGCGACGCGGGCTTCCGCGGCTGGATCAGCGCCGAGTACGAGGGCAGCGGCGACCCGGCCCTGGGCAGCGAGCAGACCCTCGCGCTGCTGCGGCGCACGCTCGAGGAGCTCGAGCGCGGCTCGCTCCGCAAGTAGGAAAGGCGCAGCGGGACCGGGTGGAATGGCGCGGCGCGCCTGCGTTAGGTCGGTCGAGGCCGCCCCCGGAGTCGCGAGCGCGAGCGTGTCCGGTGGCTCGCCCCTATCACTTGCTCGCGATGGGTTCTGCCGAGCCGCATTCGCGCGCGCTGCGCGCGAGACCAGGAACGAGTCCGCAGCGGTCCAGTCCAGCAGCACGCTTCCCCCGCGGGCAACGCCACTCTTCTTTAAGCAGCTGTCTTGGACCCCAGGGGGCCCGCTGCTACTCTGCGATCCCGACCCCGTCCGCGGGCCGACGTAGCTCAGTTGGCAGAGCAGCTGATTCGTAATCAGCAGGTCGCCGGTTCAAATCCGGCCGTCGGCTCCAATAGAATCAATCACTTATGAGCGTCTTTATGCCGGTGTCTGTGCCCGGGTACATGTTTAAGTGGGCACAGAGTAGGCACCCGATCTACCGACGGAGTCGATGACGGTAGGGGCCGTGGCGATGACAGGTCAGAGGACGTGCTGAGGACAACACTCAGATCGCGTCCGCAAGTGGAGTCACCAGATGTTCAATGGACACTGGGGCGTTCACAAACAGGACGGCAGCACGCCCGACTCTTGGCACCAGTACACGTGTGGATTCTGCGGCTCGAAGGTCTCTGGAGCCGTTGTCGCCTCGCAGACGTTCACCACCGAAGGCCCCGGGACACCCAGCGGCAACCGAACACACACCGTCAAGTGGCTCCAGTGCACCCACTGCGCATTCGGCTCGGTTTGGAACGATGCGACCATTCACCCGGGGGTTCCGTTTGGTCCAGACCTCAATGGACTCCCGGATGACGTCTCGAAGGCCTATCAAGAGGCGCGAAGGTGCATGGGAGTCAACGCCTACACAGCCGCCGAACTGATCTGTAGAAAGATTCTGATGCACGTAGCTGTCGAGAAGGCCGCAAAGATCGGCGAGAATTTCGGTTCCTACATCAGCTATCTGGAGCAGAATGGCTATGTAACGCCCCCAATGAAGCCATGGGTAGAGCTGATTCGAGAGCACGGGAACCAGTCGACCCACGAGCTGGACACCCCTAACGAACAGCGCGCACAGAGCACGGTCATGTTCACGGCCGAACTCCTCCGACTGATCTACGAAATGGAGCACTTGGCAAGCAAGTTCGCTTCCACGGCTCCTGCCACTTCGTAGCCGCAGCAGGAACCGCGAGTTGCCGATGCATCCATGCGGCGCGTCATGTTTGCCCCCCCCTCTCTCGCTAGAACGCTCGCGCTAAGAGCGCCTCTCCTCTTACGATCTTCTTGTACCATCTGCCTCCACGCTATGTGTCAGAACAGCGCAGTGCAGAAGATTTTCTGCGCTTCAGGACCGATCGTGAAGAGTCACTAACTCGTCTTCCTTCCCGTGGATGTCGCGAACGTGATCATGTCCCTCCCGACGAAGGAGTTCGAGAACTGCCTCAGCGAATGAACGCCACCGAAATGGCTGTGCGAGCACCCGAAACTGCCGAGGACGTCCCTGAAGCCCCCAGCCGACCTGCCTGCAGAGATCTGCATTCTCTGGATCCGGGCATAGCACATGAACGCGGGCGTGGATCGGAAGAGTCCTCCCGAAGTCGGCGAAGGAAATCGCGTCAGCACCACCTCCAAAAGCGTATCCGATGAAGACCACGCTGTAAGCTCGCCTCCATGCGGCGAGGGCCTCCTGATAGGACACTCGGGAACGGATCTGCGGCCCTTCGGGCAGAATTAGGTGCCAATCTGCGTCGATAGGTAGGTCAAATTCCCAGGCCGCTTGTCGGAAGATCTCTTGGGTTTTTGGATCTGCTAGAGAGACTCGCGTAATACAGTGATAGTGCTATGCTCTCGTTCCGGGGGGACGAGGGATGGCGCGACGTGATTTTGAGGGCCTCGAGCGGCGGCGGATGCGCGCCGCGCGGCTGTTCGAC
>Ga0187893_10000389_pt1 | contig 114869 bp, 104 predicted proteins | sample MA1701074metaG_FD_139574 | JGI IMG/M metagenome (GOLD analysis project Ga0187893, IMG submission 139574) | White microbial mat communities from a basaltic lava cave in the Kipuka Kanohina Cave System on the Island of Hawaii, USA - MA170107-4 metaG ...
CGCCGAATGGCTTCCAGGAAATCATCGTCCTTGAGCATCTCAACTCCTTCGATACTGGAATAGTTACATTCGGGATTATATCAATCAGGCACTCCATATCTTGGGGTGCCGCCTCTATAGTTGCTGCCCACTTGCTGATGTTCGATTTGGCGGGACGACAAAAAACGTGAAAGTCGTTGTAAGATTTATGTCTGTTCGAGGAGCTTTAGAAGCGCGGCGAATACTAAGATACTTGTACAGCCCCGTGGGAGAGGGGAGAGATGATATATCGACCTCTCGCCCGGTTGCCGTATCGTCCTTCGTCATTACTTATCCTCTGCTTTCGCCTGATCGACTTCGCTAATATCTTCTTTCGCAAAAATACTTTCAATGTCTATAACTTCTTCTTCTTCGGCTTTTTTAAGCTCTTCAATCGAAACGCCATATTTATCCGCAAATCTTCTGAAATTCTTTATGGCCGCAATAACGATGGACCACATTTGCTCTGGAGTGACAACGATCCGAGAAACACATTTAGCCCGAACTTTTCTCAGTCGCGCTGCCTCATCCTCTGCAAGTGTAATAGGTCTTTCAACCTCAAAAAAAGAAAAGAAGAACGCCTGTTCAGAATGCTGTATGACAAGATCATCGGAGTAGTGGGTTTCAATCCCATCAGGGAAATACCGCTCGATTGGTACGGCAATGACTCCGTCCTCATTTTTAGGTTTTCTTTTGCGCTTCACTATCGCACCCTCCGCTCCAATTCTATCACGAGGGGGGCTATGGTATATCAGTCAAGCTGTCTAAGTAAAGCGGCGGCGCGGCATGGAAATCACTGAAAGTTGACAAGCCATCAACAAAATCGAACCAAAGGAGAACATCGGCTTTTCCCAGATGATCTCGGTATTCAGCGCGCATCACTGATCGAACATGCTGCTGATCTCTTTGTAGCTCACAGCTTCCTGAGCGAAAGTGAATGTGCCTTGCTCCTTCATCTCGCGCGCCGCCCTGAGAAAGGCTCCCAGAGCCGCTCGCGCGAGCGCGCTGCCGACGCTGATGCGTTTGACTCCTATCTCGGATAACTCCGCGAGGCTCATCTGAACGCCTTCGAGTCCCATCACGACATTCACCGGGCGATCAACCGAACTCACCACTGAAGCGATATCATCTTTGCTCGCCAGCCCCGGCGCATACAAAACATCGGCTCCGGCCTGCTGATAAGCCTCAAGTCGCGTGATCGTGTCTTTGAGATCGCGCCGACCGACGAGGTAATTCTCCGCTCGCGCCGTCAGTGTGAAAGTGAAGGGAAGCGCGCGCGCCGATTCAGCAGCCGCGCCGATGCGTTCGACGGCAAGCTCAAGCTCATAGATAGAATGATCCCTGCTCATATCTTCTATCGAGCAGCCGACGAGTCCCGTCGCTGCGGCGAGCCGTATGGTTTCGGCGACTGTTTCAGGGCTATCCCCGAAGCCGTTTTCGAGATCGGCGCTCACAGGCAAATCCGTCGCTGAGACTATCGCGGTCACATGCTTCATCATCTCTTCGCGGTCAATCGTGTTGTCGCGTTGTCCGACGGAAAAGGCGTAGCCTGCGCTCGTCGTTGCCAGAGCCTCGAATCCGAGACGGGCAAGTAATCGAGCCGTCCCAACGTCCCATGGATTCGGAATGATAAATGCGCCCTTTCGCTCATGGAGCGCGCGAAAAGTTTTTCCTTTTTCAATCTGCGTCAACATTCAGCACCTCTTTTAACACTGGCCATCGATTACTGACCGCTGATTATGCTTCCATCGTGTTTGTGGTCGGGCGCGAAGCAGTCTCAAGCCCTATTGAGACGCCCGCGCCGAAAAGCAATCCTTCCAGTGCGCCAAGCACTATCTGAGTCGTGCCGCCGAAATGAGGCTGGCCGAAATAGTTCGCCAGCGTCTCCATCCTCATCTGCGAGTTCGCAAATAATTGAGCCACTATTTCAAGACTCCCGCTGAAGAGATTCCCGCCTATAACAGTCAGCAGCACGCCTGCCATCACCGCGCCTGCGCACGCGCACGCGACCCGCTGCCATCCGCGCGAGCGCGCTATCAATAGATCAGCCGTCACTATCCCCAACGAAACGCCTGCGCCTATGATCGCGCCTTCCATTGCGCCCGTCAGACCCGCCGGACTCTGACCGAATAAAACTCTCAATGTGTCGACGCCCAAAAGGTTCGAACTTCCTCCGACCATCGCGCCCCCAGCCGCGCCTCCGACCACCGACCACCAGCGCGAATGTCGATATGCCACCCTCCACGCCGCACTCATGCCGAGCGTTACGCCAAGCCCGCCTATACCGCCGATGAATGTTCCCATGCTGATGAGAGCGAGTATCAGCGATGTCGCTTCGAGCGTCGCCGATTCTCTTATGATCGCAAGTCCCGCGCCCAGCATCAGCCCGCCCACAAGTCCCGACAACGCGCCCCCCGCCGTCCCTCCTTTCACTTCGCGCGCTATCTCCTGCCAGCCTCGCCGCAACCTCACCCACATCAGCCCTCCGAAGACGAGCAGCGCGACCGCATATGACAGATTGGAGAAACTGACCATCCGTTTGTCATAATCGCGAATCATCGCAAGACTGATAGCTCGCCGCACCGCTCCCGCCTCTTCGCCTTCGACCTCTCGCGATAAAACCGATTCGGCCTGTGAGCCGAGCCAGTCGGCAAGCGCGATGCTCGCCGATTTTCTCACCATCAAATCCGCATCCCACAACGAAGTCTTCCTCAACAACTCTTTCATCTCTTCGCTGCGCAGAGAAAGCGCGGATTCAACAGCCTGCATTCGCACTTCCGGGTCTGTGTTTTTTATCGCATCACGAGCGAGATCATCCATCGAAGGCGCACGGAGGGCGAGCCACGCGGGAACCGGGCGCGAGCGGGCAAGCGCACTTGCGGCCAGCAGATCGGCTTCTTCTTCGCTGAGAGCGAGGGGGTCGCCGAAAGGCAATATCAAATCCACTGCATCGGCATCGATCAAAAACCCATGCGCCCGATAGTTTTCCATAGCGCGCTCGATGACGGCTCGCGCACGTTTGAGTTCTATGTCGGCGGCTGTGAGCCAGCGCCCGACTTCCTCGGTCAGAAAATCGTGCGCAAGCTCGATCCAGGATTCCCCTTCCTGTCGGCGGCGGCGGACGATTCGCGCGGCGATGAGTTCTTCGATCATTCGCTTCGCCGCTTCGCCTTCGGCCCGACCATCGATGCGGGCCGCCATCTCTGAGTCGAGCAGAACTGACCGGCTTCCTTCGGCTGAAATCAGAGTCGTCAGAATCTCTTTGGCAATCTGAAGGTCTGAGGCGTTGAAGCGACGCAGCACACGCTCAAGATATCCGGCGAGTATCTGCGACGCTGTGCCAAGCCGTTGATAGACCTCCAGCGTGAGCGCGCCTTGGGCCGTGCGCCAGTCGTAGAGGTTGTCGCAGACGATCTGCAACTGAGGGGGATCGATTCCGTCTAGCTCGGTGAGGTCGTCGAGCAATCGCTCGACAAGCTGCGGCTCTATGCTGCAACCGGCTCTCGCGGCAGGCTCGGTGATGGCGCGGGCGGCCTGCTCGCGGCTCAGTCGTTTGAGGCGATACTCGTGATGAAATATCTCAGGAATAGCCGACTTGAATCGGCTCATCTCGGCAAGCATGTCTTCACGCAGAGCAAAAACAAGTCGCAGCGACAGAGACTGATCTTCGGCAAGTCGCCCGGCAACGAGTATGAATTGCTCTCGCGTTTCTTCTTCGAGCGAAGTGAAGAACTCTTCGAATTGATCGAACAGGAAAATCACCATCCTTCCCTGCCCTGCGTGGCGAATGAGGTCTGAGAGATTCGATGCCTGTCGGTCTTCTTCTCCCGCCTGCTGTGCGAGCGCATTTGCCATTTGATTGAGAGGATCGGTGAAGCTGCGAAGGACGAAGACGAGATGACCGTCTGCTTTGAGACGCGGCATCACTCCTGCTCTGATGATCGAGCTTTTGCCCACGCCCGAACGACCGTGCAGTATGAAAGAGCGGCGCGCGACGATCTGCGAACATATCATGGCCGTTTCCTGCTCGCGCCCGAAGAAAAACGCGGCGTCGGCTTCGGTGAAATAGTCCAGAAATTTATAAGGCCGTCCTGCGGTCGCGTCCATTGCGGCGGCGATCTTTTCTTCCGACGCCATCAGGTTGCCGATGAAAATGTAGCCGTGTTTCGGAACGGTTTTTATATAGCGAGGATTCGCCGCATCATCGCCAAGCTGACGGCGTATGTCCTTTATGCATTGAGTGAGCGCGGCGTCGGTGACGAAAACCCCGTCCCATATTTCATCGAATATGCGCTGCTTTTCAACCAGCCGACCGCTGCGGCTAACGAGCAGCAACAGCACGTCGAAGTACTTCGAGTTGAGCGCGAGCGGTAGTCCCGCGCGTCGCAGTTCGCGGTTTTCAACATCGAGATGAAAATCATCGAAGCGATAACCCGAAGGGTGCATGTGCGCCTGAGCCATGGGCTTGATTGTCTCTCATCTCAGGGCTTGCGTCTACACCCTCGCAGCAACTCTTGATCGGGTAGCCAACAGGAAGTAGACTCCTGCTGTCTCTGTTTTTTTGCGTGGGTTTGCCTCGTAAGCAAAATGCCTGCCCGGTTGATAAGGATAAGAGATGGCGAATGTAAAAGGGAGCAAGATCAGTTCGAAACTCGCTTTCGTGCGCAATGAGTACGGCGAAGCGATGGTCGCAGAAGTGGTTTCCTCGCTCGGCCCCGCGGATCAGGAAGCCCTCCGAATGGTACTCGAAACCGGATGGTACCCGATGGAGCTTTACGAGCGAGTGATGAAGGCGATCTGTAAGACAGCCGCACGCGGAGACAATTCAGTATACGCGCGAATAGGTCATCATTCAGCCGAGGAAGTGCTGACGAAAACATACAGGATATTTCGCGGCAAGTCTCCCGTCGATGCGCTCAACAAAATGGTGCCGATGCATTCAATGATTAATGATCCGGGGGAGATGGAAGTCACGAGTGTGCGCGAAGGCCAATGCACGATCAAAGTCCTCAAGCCGCGCTCGACCGAAACTATATGCCGCGTGGCGCATTATTTCTATGAGCGGTCAGTCGAGCTTTGCGGCGGCACAAACGTCCAGGTTCGCGAAGTCAAATGCTCCGGGCGGGGAGCCGCTTTCTGCCAGTTCGACATCACGTGGGACAAATCCGAATAGAACATCTCACAACCTTCTCACCTGTGGCTCATTTTTCTCACTCCCTTTTCGATTATCTTCTTCTGCAGGTTAATAAACCTCACGGGGAGAAATAAATGTTCGAAAACGCTTATGCTGTCGAAGCTGCCGCCGCCCTTCATCATCGCTTGATTCCCATACGCTCGGCGGAGTGCCTCGAATTCATCGACCTGACGGAAAAGATAGAAGAGATCGTCAATGAGTCGGGAGTGAGACAAGGGCTTGTCAACATTCAGACTTTGCACACGACGACGGCCATCATAATCAACGAGGGCGAGCCGCTGTTGATCGAAGATATGAAAGCTATGCTCGAAAGCCTCGCCCCGCGCGACGCCAGATATAGCCACGATGATTTTCAGATACGCACGGTCAACCTTGAACCGGGCGAGCCGGAAAACGGGCATTCGCACTGCAAGGCTCTTTTTCTGAGAGCGTCAGAGACGATCAACATCTTTGAAGGAAAGTTGATTCTCGGCAGATGGCAGAGAATTTTTCTCATCGAGCTTGATCGCCCGCGCGACCGAAACGTGTCGGTGATGATAATGGGGCAGTGAGATGAATACGGGTTTATGCTTCTGTTTATCTCCAGAGAACACAAAACAGGTCGCTCCTCTGGAGCTACGGAGAAACACAATCAACCAACTCTATAAACAGGTCGCCCCTACGGGACTGAGTAACCGAAAACTGAAAACTACTCATACCTCAGCGCGACTATCGGATCGACCTTCGCCGCGCGCCGCGCCGGAATGTAGCTCGACAAAAAGGCAACAGCGACGAGCATCACGGCGAAGCCGATCAATACCCCGTACTCAAGCGAGACGACGCCGAAAAGCAGATTCGCCATAACACGACTCAACCCGAAAGCCAGCGGCACGCCCAAAGCCAGACCGATGAGCGCAGTCTTTATTCCCTGCCCCACGATCAGCCGCAGCACGTCGCGCGATTGCGCGCCCAACGCGATGCGAACGCCTATCTCATGTGTGCGCTGCGCCACTCCGTAAGATATCACGCCATAAACGCCCACTGCCGCCATCGCCAGAGCTATCGCGCCGAATACGAGCATCAATGAAGCGGCGAATCGAAACGGCGACATCTCATCGATGAAGAGTCGCGCAAGAGTCTTCATATCATCCACAGGCTGATCTCTATCGATGGAGTGAATAGCAGTGCGCGCCGTCGTCGCGAGACTCGTCGGATCAGCCGTCGTTCTCAGCAGAAAGGTCATCTTCGACCGCGGTGATTGCAGGTAAGGCAGATACAATGCCGGTCGTATTTCCTTGTCGAACCACCCTTGCCTGACATCGCTCACTAGGCCAATGATGGTCAACCATTCCGTATCCCCGCTCGAACCCGTGCGCTTGATGCGTCGGCCCACAGGGTCTTCATCGTGGAAGTAACGACGCGCTGCCATCTCGCTGATCAGGGCGACCGGGTTAGTTTCCCGGTCATCGCTTGCGCTGAAATCGCGACCGGCGATCATCTGCGCGCCTATGGTCGAGAAATAACCGGGGCTGATGACGATGAGATCGGCGGATTGCCTCTCGCCCGGTGTGAGAGGCGGGCGTCCTTCTATGATCAGTTCGACGCCCGGATTCGGACTGTTGTTGAGCGGCGTGTTGGAGGCCGCGCTCACCTCTCGCACTTCGGGCATGATTTTCATGCGCTCGATGGCTTGTTTGTAGAATTCGGAAATTTTTCGCGGGTCTTTGTATTTCGATTCCGCGAGCGGCGTCTGAAGAGTCAATATGCTTTCCGGGTCAGCGCCCTTGAATATATCCAGAATGCGCCACGATCCCTTGACCATCAATCCCGCGCCGACGAGCAGCACGAGCGCGAGAGTTATTTCCAGAGCTACGAGAAAACTGCGCGCACGAGTGCGCGAGCCTGCGGTTGATGATCTGCCGCCTTCTTTCAGCATTTCATTCAAGTCCGACCGCGAAGCGTAGAGCGCAGGCGCGAGGCCGAACAAAAGCGTGGTAAAGAATGCGACCGAGAGCGTGAACAGCAGCGCGCGACCATCGACCGTGATCTGTTTCCATCCCGTCAGGAATCTGGCGATGTCAGGCGGCAGGCTTGCCTTGATGATATCGACCGACCAGAGGGCCAGCATCAAGCCAGCAGTTCCTGCCATAAGAGCGAGCAGCAGACTTTCAGTCATCAACTGTCGAATGACTCTCGACCGACTTGCGCCTAAAGACGCGCGAATGGTCATCTCTTTCCGGCGCGCGGTGGCGCGTGCGAACAAAAGATTGGCGACGTTGGCGCAGGCGATGAGCAACAAAAACCCCGCCATCCCGATCAGCACCGAGACGAGGGGCCGCGTGAAATCGCCCTGCAGGTCGGCCAGCGGTATGACCTGCGCGCTCAGGTTTGTATTAGTTTGCGGATACTGCTGCTCCAGTCTTTTGGCGATGGATTGCATCTCGGCCTGAGCCTCGGCAAGCGTGACCTGGGGGTTGAGATGAGCCAGCACTTGCAGATTGCGCGCGTCGCGCTGATTCCATTGCGTGGGAGTGAGCGCGAGCGGCATCCATAGCTCGCTGCCAAATGGAAAATCGAAATCCTTCTCCATTATGCCGACAACAGTCATGGCGCGATCATTGAGAGTTATGGTCGAGCCTAAAATGTTCGGGTCGGCGGCGAAACGGCGTTGCCAGAGTCCGTGTCCTATGACTGCGACCTGATCGCGTCCGGGCTGATCTTCATCCGTGAGAAGAGTGCGCCCGCGGAGGGCGCTCATACCCAGCGCAGAAAAAAAGTCGGCTGAGACGAAAGCCCCGCGCACAAGTTCAGGCTCGTTTGAGCCTGTGATGGCAATGTCTCTGATTCGATAAGCGGCGATGTTTTGAAATACCCCGTTCTGCTCGCGCCAGTCTTTGAAGTCAGCCGCAGAGACGGCAGTCGCCTTGAGGCCCTGATTTGGCAACGTCTCGCGCAAGGCAACGAGCCGGTCGAGATTTTCGAAAGGCAGAGGGCGGAGCAAGAGCGAATTGGCGACGCTGAAGATCGCCGCGTTTGCGCCTATGCCTATTGCCAGCGTGATGACTGCAATCACGGTGAAGCCGGGTTTTTTCAGTAGCATTCGCGCGCCGTAGCGCAGGTCTTGCCATATTGTTTGCATAAATCTCTCCCTTTACCTTATTTACTTTGCTTTTCTCTGCTTGCCGCAGATTCAATGCGAGCGAGCATCTGTTGCAATTCGGCTTTGGAAAAAAATCTTCCGCCGACAGCCACGCCTGCGATTCGTTGCATCGCGCTGATATGGTCGAGCGGATTGGCATCGAGCAGCACGAGGTCTGCGATCTTCCCCCGTTCGATAGTTCCGAGCGATTGAGCGAGTCCCAGGAATTCAGCCGGTCGCCGGGTCGCGCTCACTATCGCTTCCATCGGCGTCAGTCCCACCTGTTCGACCATCAATCGCAATTCGTCGTGCAGACTGAAACCCGGAAAGATGAGCAACACTCCCGCATCCGTTCCCGGCAAAAGAGTGACGCCCGCCTGATGCATCTCGCGCAAATCGCGCACTCGCTCTGCCAGCATCTTCGTCAAATCCATCCGCGCTTCTTTTTTCTCAGCCACCTGCTCGCGCCAGTCTTCGATCAAATAGCCTGAAAGATACCGCCTGCGAACGTCCAGCTTGCCCTCGCTGTCTTCGGCGATGGCGGCGGCTCTCTCGTAGGAAGTGAGCAAGGCTTCGCCGACGATCAGAGTCGGGGTCACTGCGATTTTTTCGGCGGCCATTTTGCGAAACAGTTCGGCGCGTTGCTTCTGAGTGCGACTGCTCAGAGGCGGGATGAAGGAATGCTCGACGCTGCGTTGTCCGGCTTTGATGATCTCTTCGGGAGAAGCCGCTGCGTGTCCGACCAGCGCGAGGTTATGCTTTTGCGCGGCGGCGGCTATGGCTCGATATGTCTCAAGCGATGCTACGGTGCGAATTTTGATGAAGTCGACGCCCATAGCGGCAATGCGGGCGGCTATCGCCTCGGCTGATTCCGCATTCGGCACGCCAAGTCGAAAGCGGTCTACAGGCTCGACCGTGCCTTCGCGTTTCATGCGTTCGACGTTCGACGCGCTTTCGAGTATCGGCCCTGATGCCTTGATGCGCGGCCCTGAGAGTTTGCCTTCGGCGATTTCTTTTCGCCAGCGGAGCAATAATTCATAATCGCCGCCGCAGTCGCGCACGCTCGTCACGCCGTTGGCGATGAAAAGCGGCAGCGTGTTTTCGCCGGTCTTAGCCAGATGGACGTGCATATCCCACAGGCCGGGTATGAGGAACTTGCGCCGCGCATCGATCACCTGCGCGCCTTTCGGCACGCTCACGCTTCCGTCCGCGCCAATATCACTGATGCGACCATCGATGATCACCAGCGTCATATTCGGTTTAGGCTGCGCGCCCGTCGCATCGATTATGGTGACGTGTCGGATGACGAGCGCGCCCGCTGGCGGCGAGGCTCGCAGGGGGAAGGTATTCAACAGGATTAATACAAGGGTGAGCGGCAAAAAAATTTTCCTCATCTTCTTCATCACATCGAAACTCATCGCGATCATTCACATCTGAGCGCGATCTGCGGATCGACTCTCATCGCCCTTCGCGCCGGAACCCAGCAGGCCAGAAACGCAACTGCCGAGAGCAGCGCGGCAACAGCGGAGAACGTCACCGGATCGACTGCGCTCACGCCGTAAAGCAACCCTGACAGTAATTGAGTTCCTAAAAGAGCTAAGGCCAGCCCTGCCACAAGGCCGATCAGTGTGAGCAGCAATCCCTGCCCGACTATGAGTCGGAATATTTCTTTCGCGCTCGCTCCCAAAGCCATGCGAATACCTATCTCGCGCGTGCGCTGGCTGACAGCGTAACTCATCACGCCGAATATGCCTATCGCCGTCAGCATCAACGCCAGCACTCCGAAGCCTCCGAGCAGCGAGGCCGCCACTCGAGCAGGAAACAAAGACAAGTCCAGATGCTCGACCAGCGTCTTGACATTGTAAACCGGAAGATTGGGGTCGAGTTGCTGGATTTCACGGCGGATGCCTGCAATCACTCCCTGCGCATCGCCGGATGTGCGAGCGATAAGAGTGAGCGAGTTTCCTCCGGCTTGTTTCATCGCCGTGTAAACGAATGATTGTGGGTCTTCGCTGAGGCTGAAATACTTGCCGTCCTGCACTATGCCTATGACTTCGATCCATGGGCCTTCCGGCCCCTGAAAGCTGAATCGCTTGCCGACTGCCCCCTCATCGGGCCAGAAGCGGCGCGCGAAAGCCTGATTGATTACGGCCACACGCGGTTTTGTTTCATCATCCGTTTCGGCGAAATCGCGCCCTTCGATCAGGCGGACGCCGAGAGCTTCGAAAAATCCCACGCCCGCAGAACTGTTCATAGATAGCGGCGTGTTCCCGCCGCGACTCGGCTCACGCCCTTCGACGTAAATGCTGTTGTTCGACAGTCCCAAACTGAGCGGCACATAGTTCGACACTCCCGCCTGCTCGACTCCGGGCATCGCGCGCACGCGGTCGAGCAGTTGACGCTGAAACTCTTTAGCGCGGACGCGATCATACCCCTGAAGGCTGAGATCGAATGACATCTCGATAGCGTTTTGAGCGATGAATCCGGGATCGAGCAGTTGAGCGCGCTGCAATCCGCGCGCGACAAGCCCCGCGCATACTAACAAGACCAGCGAAAGAGTGACCTGCAAAACCACGAGCGAATTGCGCAGCCACGAGCGGCGATATCCTCCCAGAGAAGTTTCATCCTTGAGAGCCGGTACGAGACCAGGATTCGTCGCTTGCATCGCGGGCAACAGCCCGAACACGACTCCTGTAAGCAGTGAAACGACCGCCGTGAAAAGAAAGACGCGGCTATCGATATGCAACTCGGTCGAAAGCGGTATGTCGAGAGGAGGCCGAAGAGATAACACCGCATCGACTAGCCAGTAGGCCAGAAGCAACCCGCACGCGCCGCCCGTCACTCCGAGCAGCGCGCTCTCCGTGAGCAGTTGCCGCACCAGCCGCGCGCGGCTCGCGCCTACGGCCAGACGAATCGCTATCTCCTTGCGTCGCTCGGTTGCGCGAGCAAGCAGAAGGTTGGCCAGATTGGTGCAGGCGAGCAGCAACACCAGCCCGACGACTATCATCAGCGTCATAGCGAAGTTCGTCACATTGCCGCGCATGAAATTGCCGAACAATCCGGGAGGCGATAGCGATATGGTCTTGCCCTCGTTCTCGTTGGGATATTCCTTTGCGAGTTGCGCGGCTATGGCTTTGAGTTGGCTCTCAGCCTGAGCGGAACTCACTCCGGATTTCAATCGCCCAATCACGAATATATTTTCCAGATTGCGCGCTTCGAACCAGTCGCTGCCCGGTTCTATCTCGCGCAGCATCATCAGGGGGAACCATATTTCCGGCGTGTAAGCGATTTCAGTTCCTTTGAAGCCGGACGGCGCGACCCCGACTATGGTAAAGCTGCGCCCGTTGACGATGATCTCTCTGCCGACGATTTCAGGATTCGAAGCAAAACGTTTCTGCCAGCAGTTCCACGATATGACCGCCACCGTGTGTGCGCCCGGTTTTTTGTCGTCATCTTCGTTGAACAGGCGACCGAGCGCGGGATTGATGCCCAGCACTTCGAAGTAATTGCCCGTGACCAGATAGCCCCACAATCGCTCGTTCGTTCCATCGTGGCTCAGGCTGACAGGCGCGAGTCGATAAGCGATCAATCCCGAAAGTGTATCGTTACGGTCGCGGAAGTCTCGATAGTTGGGATAAGAATTTGTCGGAAAATCCCTGTCGCCTTTTTCAGCCACGTTGTTGAGGAAAATCAGTCGCTCCGGTTCGGCAACAGGAAGCGGGCGCAAGAGCATAGTGTTGATGAGGCTGAAGATCGCCGTGTTCGCGCCTATGCCAAGCGCGAGCGTGACTATCGCGATCAAGGTGAAGCCCGGTTTTCGAATCAGCATTCGCGCGCCGTAGCGCAGGTCTTGCACGAGTGTTTGCATCACGCGCCCTCCTGACGGCTGAGAGATAGCGAGCGGGTCGAGCCTGTTTTTAGCCAAATGCCGTGCCAGCATCGAGCGATATATTAAATGCCTCAACAACAGGAGTTCAGACCGAACAGATGAACGAATGCGCGAAGGTAGATGTTCGATGGTGGGAATCGCCTGTCCCATAGGCGGACAGGGTGAGATTGCAAGCCTGGTGATGCGCGTCAATCAGACAGTACGGATTTCTTTTTATCCCGCGTGCGAGCTAATCCAATGGTCGTAATCGCGAATGAACTGAGGATCGCGCCGTCTCAGCTTTTCATAATCGATTCGCTTGCTTCTCGTCATCAGTTTATAAGCCAAAGGCAAAGCGTCCATATGCAGGTCATCTTTGGCGTTCTCGAACATCAGGAGAGATGAAAAAGCCGCTTCCTGAATCGAATCGACCACAGGCTTTCGCGCTCTCTCAAACTCGGCAAGCGCACGTGCGACATCAGCGTTTTGCTTGAAGCAATCGGCGAGAGCTATCGAATCTTCAAGCGCGAGCTTCGTCCCCGACCCGATGGAAAAATGCGCGGTGTGGAGAGCGTCACCCAACAGAACTACATGCTCGTGATGCCATCGCGCATTTTTAACGAGAGGAAAGTTGAGCCAGCGGACGAAATTGTTCGAGAGCAGCGGCGCTCCATCCAAGTCATTCTTGAAAACCTCTGCGAGATATCGGCACGTCTCCCCGTCCGATTTTTGATCAAGCCCCGCGCGCCTCCATACATCTTCATTGCATTCGACTATGAAAGTGCTTGTGGTCTTGTCGAACTTGTACGAGTGCGCGATGAAAAGCCCCGCGTCAGAGGGACGAAAAATCAACGTGAGTCCGTGAAAGAGATGATGAGTGCCGAGCCAGATGTACTTATTCCCGCGCAGATCGACCGAAGGCTGAAAGAAATCCGCGTAAGCCCGCCTCACGAGGCTGTTGGCTCCGTCCGCGCCGACGATCAGATCGCAATCGGCGACCTCTTCGATATCCGAGATGTTGGAATTAAAACACAGATCGACCTGAAGCTCGCGGCAGCGTTTATGAAGTATGTTCAAAAAGGCGAGCCGGGCTATGCCTGAGAATCTGTTGCCGCGAATGGTGACTTTCTGATCTTTATGAACGACATCGACGTTGTCCCATACTTCGGCGGTCGTGATTATGTCGTTGAAGGATTCGAGGTCATTGTCTTTCAGATAAGAAAAGGTCTGATCCGAAAAGACTATGCCCCAGCCGAAAGTGTCATTCGGCCCGTCGCGCTCCATTATAGCGATCTCGCTCGCGGGATCGAGCTTCTTCATCAGTATGGCGAAGTACAACCCGGCAGGCCCGCCTCCGATGATGTTTATTTTCATAATCGTCCTTGTTGGGGATGGGAGTTGGGTGATAGGTGATGGCGCAAGCTTCTTTCCCATTCCCCATCACCTATCACCCAACTCCCATCACCCATTTCACGGTAAAAGCGCGAAGGCATTGACCGCCGCGCCCGTCGCCCCTCTGATGCGAGGAGGATTGAGAACTAAAACGAACTCATAAATTTTTTCTTCAGCCAGAACGCGGGCCAATTCTTCGAGGTTGAGATTTTCGACGATGTAAATTCCGTTGTCGGCTATCAGAATTCTGTGCGCGGGAAAAACCGTTCCCTGTTGAGGCACTACCTCGAAGCTCAACTGATCGTCGCCAGTGAGAAATATTTTCTTCGACGCAAGCCAGCGGGCCGCGCTCTCTCCCGGCCCCGGTCTCAGACCGGAGTATTTCGCGCGGTCTGCCTCGAAAAATTTTCCGTACCCCGTCCGAATCAGAACGGAATCGCCCTGACGGATTTCCACATTCTGGGATTTAGCCGTCGCTTCGAGGTCGGCGGCTGTTATCTCCTGACCTGCGGCGAGCGAGTCTACTCCCTTCGCTCGCGCCACATCGAGCAACACCGCTCGATTGACGAGTTTATCTTTCGGATAATTCTCTATCCCAAGCGCGAGCAGCCCGCTCGCTCCTTCACTCGATTCAGCATCGACGCCGCCGAAGAGTTTTTGATTATCCGAGATGTGACCCAAAGCATCTATCGTGGGCGCTCCGTGCTGTCCGCTGAAGAACATCATATCGGCGGCAAACGCGATTCCGCCCGGTATCACTCCTTTGGTCTGTCGGTGAGAAGTGTGAAGGCCGAGCGAGTAGGGAGGATTCAGGCCGAGCAGCGGCGAGTTGCGATCCCACATGAAATTAAGCTCGATGATTCTCGCCCTGCGGACAGAAGCGATGAAGTCCTGATTTTTTTTCGCATCCCTCGCCTGTCCCGCGATGGCGACGGCGACGGCGATGAGCAGTATCAACACTGAAAACATTCGCGATCTGTTCATGGTTTTCTCTCCGCAAAGATAGATGTTAGATATCAGATGTTAGATGTTAGTTCTGAACCCGTCTGCTCACTAACATCTGATATCTAACATCTACTTCAAGACCAGCCATAACTGTCGGGCGGCTGATATGGTTGATCGGGCCTATCGAAAGCCTGCCTGATTTCAGGTTTGTTCAAAACTATCAGCGCCCAGATGCCCATCGGTATCCCGACGAGGAAACAACAGGAAGTGCATGGAATGAGAGCCAGCACCGCCGCCGCTCTCGACAGCTTGAAGTTTGTGAGTTTCATCATCCGCGAAGCGCCGTAGATGATGACCGGCGCGAGTATGAGAGAGAGAAACGCCGCGACCAGACTGCTGATATAGCCTAGACGATAACCCATCCTGTAGGACTCGTCCCTGTAATACAACGCTTCGATCCCATACATCGACCGTCGGGAAGCCAGCAGCAGTTGCGCCAGTCCGCTCAACCCGCTCATCACACCCGCAACGATCAAACCCACTGAAGGGCCATACACTCTGTCTTTGATGCGAGGATACATAAATTACTCCTCAATCGAGCCGCTCTCCGCGAGTTTCTCTCGCGAATATGAGCGTAAAAATTCCGAGTATGTAAACGAGGCTCACCGCGCTGGCCGCTTTCGCCGTCGAGCCGAGCAGATTGACAAGCTGGCCCGTTACCAGCACGCCTGCGGCGGTGAAGATTCTACCGAAGTTGTAAGCGAAGCCCACGCCCGTCGTGCGAATGTGAGTCGGGAAAAGTTCAGGCAAATAGATAGGAAATCCGCTCGTGATGCCGAGCGTGAAAAATCCTACGGCGGGCAAAAGCATGAATATCCCGGTGACGGAACTGGTGAGCAGAAACGTCGTCGGAAAGAGAATGACTCCGCCGAGGAAATAAAAAAGAAAAGTCGGTCGTCTGCCGAACCTGTCAGCCAGAGGGCCGAACAACAAATAGCCGAACAGCGAGCCGCCATTCAGTAGCATTATTCCATAGCTTGCCTGCGCGTTTTCCGACGCAAGCGTAGCGCCCTCGGCGCGCGCCGCTTCCGCTATGACGGGCGGTATCCACATCGTCGCGCCCCAAAGAGCGAGCAACACGGTGAAGGCCAGCATGGAAGCGGTGATCGTGTCGCGGCGATGTTTTTCGTTGAACAGTTGTTTGAGCGTGAAGGTTTGAAATTCCGTCGGCGCGCTTCTGTCATCCCCGGCGCGGGCCAGTCTGCGGCGGTCGCGCACTTCGATCCATGACTCAGGCTCTTTTACTATCGAGCGAATTATTAAAACGAACAGAGCGGGCGCGGCTCCGACTATGAAAACGTAGCGCCAGGAATGAACGCCCACGGTGAGATTTATAAGCGCGGCGAAGAAGTATCCGAAGGCGGCGGCTGATTGGAGGATGGCTCCGGCTTTGGCGCGCAAACCATCGGGCCACACTTCGGCGACGAGCGCGGCTCCGGCGGCCCATTCGCCGCCAAGCCCCAAACCGGTTATGAATCGAAACGCGGCCAACTGCCACCACGTCTCGGCTGCGGCTGAAAGCCCCGTGAAGAGCGAGTAAATCAGTATGGTGATGACGAGCGCCTTCGTTCGGCCTATGTAATCGGCGATGACTCCGAAGGCGATTCCTCCGATGGCCCAGCCGATGAGCGTGACTGAAAAAACTATGCTGCTGTAGCTGGCTGCCGCGCCCTCGCCGACGAGTTCCGTCATCGCGGGTCTTTGCACCATCGAATAGAGCGTGCCGTCCATCGAGTCGAAAACCCATCCGAGCCACGCGACGAGTAAAACGAGCCATTGATAGCGGCTGACCTGCTTCAACCATGAGGAGGATCGAGCAGCGGTGTTCACAGCGAGGTCGCGCGTATTTTGCTCGGTGCTTTTCATGAAACGTGATAGCGAATGGCGCGATTATATGTAGCCTGAGCCGCAAGGTCAAACTCTCAACTTGTTTGACTCTGTTAGACAGGATTTACAGGATTGGCTGGATTAACAGGATGAGTCAAAAGAAATCATGTAAATTCTGATCATCCTGTTAATCCTGTCCGTTTTTTTCCTTTCAGGATCGTTGCTATCATTCACCTGATCGAATTCGAGGTAAGAAACTGTATGGCCAAAGTTGATTATCCCGTAACGCCCGCCGTGCGCCTGCTGCGCGAGAAGAATATCGCCTTCGTGCCTCACCTCTATGACTACAAGGAACACGGAGGCACGCGCCATTCCGCGCTCTCGCTCGGCGTTGACGAACACGCTGTAATAAAAACCATCGTGATGGAAACCGACCGCTGCTCGCCCCTCATTATCCTGATGCACGGAGACTGCGAGATTTCCACCAAAGAACTTGCCCGACAATTGGGAGTCAAAAACGTCGCGCCATGTGATCCGACACTCGCGCAAAAACACACAGGATACCTCGTCGGCGGTACATCTCCGTTCGGCACGCGAAAATCGATTCCCGTCTACGTCGAAAAGACCATTTTCGATCTTGCAATAATTTACATCAACGGAGGCAAGCGCGGATTTCTCGTCTCAATCGCGGCAGAGGATTTGAAAAAGGTTTTACCTGTAACCGAGGTCGAAGCGGCCATCCGTCAGGTTTGAGTTTGACTGCGGGATTCGCTATCTTACCGTTTCAAGCGGAAGAACATTTCGACAACATTATGAGTGAAATAATTAAAGATTCTGATGAACCTTCATTGCGCAGGCGCGATCTTGCCCGCGATCCTTTCGCGCAGTTTGGAAAGTGGTACGAAGAAGCGATCAACTGCGCGCCGAAGCTTCCCAACGCGATGACGCTTGCGACGGCGACCGTGGACGGCAGAGTGTCAGCGCGGATGGTGCTGCTCAAGGATTTCGATCATCGCGGCTTCGTCTTCTACACGAATTACGAAAGCCGCAAGTGCCGCGAGTTGGAAGCGAATCCGCAGGCAGCGTTGGTTTTCTACTGGTCTGAACTTGATCGTCAGGTTCGCATCACGGGGCGCGTTCATCGCACGACTCGCGAAGAATCCCATGAGTATTTCACGACTCGCCCGCGCGAAAGTCAGATAGCCGCCTGGGCAAGTGAGCAGAGCGCGGTGATAGAGAGTCGCGACGCGCTGGAAAAAAAATTCCGTGAGCATGAGGCGCGTTACGAAGGTCGCGCGGTTCCGCTCCCGCCCTTCTGGGGCGGGTACAGGATGGATGCGGAAGAGATTGAATTCTGGCAAAGTCGACCGGGAAGACTGCACGACCGCTTTCGTTATCGTCGGCAAAGCGACGGCGCGTGGATTATAGAAAGGCTCTCTCCATAACTATGAAGCAATATCTCGAACTGCTCGAACACGTTCTGGAAAAAGGCATTCGCAAACGTGACCGCACAGGCACAGGCACGCTTTCAGTGTTCGGCTATCAGATGCGATTCGACTTGGGCGAGGGCTTCCCGTTGCTGACGACTAAGAAGCTTCATCTCAAATCGATCATTTATGAATTGCTCTGGTTTTTGCGCGGCGAGACGAACGTGAAATATCTTCAGGCGAACGGCGTGAGGATATGGAATGAATGGGCTGGGGAGACAGGCGACCTCGGCCCGGTCTATGGCGCGCAGTGGAGATCGTGGCAGGCGGCGGATGGTCGCTCGATTGATCAGATCGCGCAGGTTGTAGAGCAGATCAAAACCAATCCCGATTCGAGGCGTTTGATCGTCTCGGCGTGGAACGTGGGCGAGCTTGATCGAATGGCTTTGGCTCCCTGTCATCTGCTGTTTCAGTTTTATGTCGCGGAAGGAAAACTTTCGTGTCAGCTTTATCAGCGGTCTGCGGATATTTTTCTCGGCGTGCCGTTCAACATCGCGTCCTACGCTTTATTGACGATGATGATAGCCGAAGTGTGCAATCTTCAGCCGGGAGATTTCGTTCACACACTCGGCGACACGCATCTTTACTTGAATCACATCGAGCAGGCGCGATTGCAACTCACGCGCGAGCCGAAAAAACTTCCCCGCATGAAAATCAACGGACAGGTCGAATCCATATTCGAATTCCGTTACGAGGATTTCGAGCTTCTGGGTTACGAGGCGCATCCTCACATACGCGCAGAGGTGGCGGTTTGATAATTTCGATCATTGTGGCCATGGACGAACGCGGCGCGATAGGCGCGGGGGGCAGCCTGCCGTGGCGATTGTCGGCTGACCTGAAAAGATTTCGCGAACTCACGTGGGGCCATCACCTCATAATGGGCAGAAAAACTTTCGAATCAATCGGCAAGCCTCTGCCCGGACGCGAAACTGTCATCATCACACGCGATCAAACTTTCAAAGCTGAAGGCTGCACGATAGCGCACTCGCTTGACGAAGCTCTTTCGATTGCGCGCAAACGAGGCGAGCGGGAAGCATTCATCTGCGGCGGCGCGCAGATTTATGAGCAGGCCGTCAGGATTGCGGATCGAATGTATCTGACAGCGGTTCAGGCGAAAGTCGAAGCCGATACTTTCTTCCCCGCATGTGACCGAAGCGAGTGGATTGAAAAGGAATCCACCGATCACGCGATGGATGAAAAAAATCACTATGCGTTTTCATTCAAGCGGCTGGAACGGCGTTGATACTTTCGTAAAGCTCACGTTCAACTATTTATGATCTGGAACAAAGAAATCGAATGCGCCTCAAGGGACGAGTTGCGCAGCCTTCAGGATAAAAGATTCCGTGAGATGCTCGCGCGAGTGAGCCGCACTGAATTTTTCAAACAGTCGGAAACCACCGGCATCGATCCCCTGACGGCGACTCTCGACGACTTGCCGCGTCTGTTTTTCACTTTCAAAAAAGACCTGCGCGATTATTACCCTTTCGGCCTGATAGCGTGCGACAGGACGGAGTTGATAGAAATTCATTCCTCATCGGGGACGACCGGCAAACCGACGGTCGTCGGCTACACGCGCAGCGATATGAAGGTGTGGAAAACCGTGATGGCTCGCGCGATGACCGCGGCCTCCGTGACGCACGAAGACACGGTGCAGAATGCTTACGGATACGGTCTCTTCACCGGGGGGCTGGGATTTCATTACGGCTGCGAAGAGATCGGCGCGACGGTCATCCCCGTGAGCGGCGGCAGGACGGATTTTCAACTGATGATCGCCGAAGATATGGGCAGCACTGTTTTATGCTGCACGCCCTCGTTTGCGCTTTATCTGGCGAGCGAAGCCGAACAGATGAATCGCTCTTTGAAGAAGACTCGATTGCGAGTCGGGATGTTCGGAGCCGAGCCGTGGTCTGAAGACATGCGCGCACTGATCGAATCAAAATCAGGCATCAAGGCTTTCGATATGTATGGGTTGAGCGAAATCATCGGCCCCGGAGTCGCATTCGAATGCGCGGAAAGACAGGGCCTGCACATCAATGAAGATATGTTCTTCCCCGAAGTCCTCGACCCCGAAAGCGGCGAGCCTGTCCGCGATGGCGAGATGGGAGAGTTGACCATCACATCGATTGCGCGCGAGGCGATGCCGCTCGTGCGCTATCGCACAGGCGACCGGGTTTCTCTGTCTTCCGAGCCTTGTGAGTGCGGAAGAACATTGAGAAAGATGAGCCGCGTCGTGGGCCGCACGGACGACATGCTGATCGTAGCCGGGGTGAATTTTTATCCATCTCAGGTCGAGAGTCTTCTGCTCCGTGTGGCGGGAATCAACGGGCAATATCAAATCCGGCTGTGGACGGAAAACAACCGGGATCACATCGAAGTGCAGGCAGAAGCAGAGCCGCATGTCTACTCCGACGCACAGGCGCGCGAGCGATTGGCCGAGCAACTGGCCGCAAGCCTGCGCGACAACATCGCCATTCGCATGGGTGTAAAAATGGTCGAGCCGGGTACTATCGAACGCCCAACCGGAAAATCGATTCGCGTCCTCGATAGGAGGGAAAAGAAATGAGCGAAAAAATAATGAAAGGGCGGACGTTCAGGATAAAACGCGACGAGCAGGTAGCCGAGATCATAATGACCCGCCCTGAAGTTTTGAACGCGGCCAACTGGGACTGGATGAACGATCTTCACGAGGCTCTCGGTGAAGTCGAAGCGATGGATCAGCTTCGCGCCGTAATAATACGGGGCGAAGGGCGATCTTTCAGCACAGGTATAGATTTGAAATCTCTCGCGTTGGGTGAGATCAGCACAGACTGGTTTCGCAGTTGGGAGCAGGCTATGCATAGAATCGAAATGCTCCAACCCATCACCGTTGCCCGGATGCATGGCTATGCTATCGGGGGGGGCCTTCAGGTAGCGCTTGCGTGTGATCTGAGAGTGGCTTCCGAAGATGTGCAGATGGGGCTTCCCGCAGTTTTAGAAGCGTTGATACCGGGGCTTGGGACTCATCGCCTTCCGCGTTTCATAGGCACGGGTCGGGCGCGGAGGATGATACTCACGGGCGAACTCATATCGGCGACGGAGGCGCTGGCGATAGGACTGGTCGATTGGGTCTTTCCCGAACAGGAAATCGTGCAGATGACCAGAGATGTTATCGAAAAGCTCTCAGCCGGATCGAAGACGGCGCAATACTTTTCGAAGATGCTCGTCAACACCGCGTTCGATAAAGATGTGGAAACCGCGTGTGAGATATATCTCGACTATCAGACCAAAGCCATCAATACGCCTGAACACAAAGCGGCTATGGAAAATTACCGCAAACTCAAAGGCATTGGCTGAAGGATTTCTCAGGAGATGCGAGACAGGACGATTGCAGAAATAGCTTTGCGAAAAAAAACAGGCCACTCGGCGGTGGCCTGTTTTCAATAGATTGCGGGGCTGGGATTTGAACCCAGGACCTTTGGGTTATGCTTACCACTACAGCTTTCGCTGCCCGAACGAGTCAGTTTGTGGTCTGGACTTTCTCTTCACCCTCGGCCAAACCGTTAGGGTGCCTCCTATAAAGTCTCTACACCTTCTTTGAAGTGTTTCTTCAAAGCTTGGCTCGGGATTACCCCGCCAGCGGCTTCCCCGAATTTAAGAGGTTATCACGCGCAAGTTTCTTCGCGCGCAGCCCATTGCAAGATCAACTCCCAGGCGTCGCGATATTTGGCGGAACGAGGTTTTCGCTGTCGCCTATCGGCTTCGACAAGATGAATTCCACTGCCGTAGCCAATGAACACTTCAACAGGGAAAACATAGAAGATGTCTAACTTCTCCAGATAAACCAAAGCGAAATCAAAGTCAGATGGTTTATAAACGTCACGAACCATAACGCGTCGATTTGTTTTAGCACGTCGATTATCGACGACATAGTTACCGGTTCGCTTGTCAAACCACGCGGACTTGACCTGGACTTTGATCAGGGTTCCGTTCACATCGAAAACCAGATCATAAGGCAACCGGTCTCCGATAGGTTTGAGAACCCCCCAGCCACGCTTCAGAGCTTGAAGAATAGCTGCCTGCTCTCCTATGTCTCCTTTGAGATTCGTGTCCAAGTTAATCTTGCGGATTGAGCCCAACGAGCTACCAGACTGCTCCACCCCGCGTCAAAATTAAAAGATCAAACGGAACGAGCAGTATAGTTCTTCTTTTCACGCCATGTCAACAGGCGTTGCAGAAAAAGAAAATGCGGAAGGAGCAAGAGCCAACTCCTTCCGCTCGCATCATCATAGCTCGAACTGATGCTCTCCGACTGAGTGTCTTCTATACGAGTCGGTCTCGACGCCACATCACGCCACATAGCTCCTATTTAGTCGCTTCGACGTCTCCAGCGAGTCCATCGGATGATGAGGTAGGCGACAAGCGCCCATTGCAGGCCGACAGCCACATACGACACTAACTCATCAGAAAGCCATGTGCTTTGAAGCAGGGTTGTAATGAGATAAGGCACTACGTGCAGTGTCGCCCATATGTTGGGTATCGTGGTGTGATATAAGAAGTAGTCAGCCAGAGGCGAGCTATCGGCGGTGACGAGCCATGCGATGAGGCAGCCTAATCCGCCAATCACGAGGCTGAGAATGAGACTGCTGTGCTTATGATTCAAATCTCCTCCCATAGATGACCGCATCCGTTGTAGAGGAACGCGGTCGTCATTGCTGTATACGCGCAGTATGAGCAGTCGCATATCTTCCATATTTTGCGATCCACCAATAGTAGACCGCGGCTAATAGCGGCAGCGTGGTTGCGACTTGAATTATAAAGCTGAGAAACAGCCATTCAGAAAAAAAAGGCCCGCTTATAAGCGGAATATCCCCTAGAGGCGATCCTGATGGCCCCAGATACCAAGCCATGACAACTAACAATGTGAATGCACCTAATACCCTTATTGTGACACTTGCCCATATTTGCCATTTACCTGCCCAATATGTCAAAGCCGGAACCAGAAGAAGATTTATCACAGTCACTATCAGGCTCATCAGGAAGTACGCGCCAAATATGTATCGTTGGCTGGACTTAAAATATTCCAGACGTTCCCATACAGGGAATGCCACGTTAAGCAGAAAGAAACTCACAATAAAATAGCTTATGCTTCAGATAAGTTTTGCCAGAATCCTTCGATCCCGTACCATGCCTTTCCTACTTGTTTGACCAGTCGCTCACTTGTCAGAACACTTACATTCAGGAAGATTAAAGCGGGTCTGATGTTGGGGCTATGGAGGGTTGACCCCTATTAACGCGAGTCCCTCAGAGAAATCACCCGCAGTAGCAAACTGCGGTTTAATCACAAGCTCACCGCTTTTATTGATATACCCGAACTTCTTATCAACCTTCACCCAAGCCAACCCATCAGAAAACTTGCCAGCAAGATCGAATTGCGGATTTATAACAATCTTGCCTGATCTATCAATATAGCCCCATTTCTCTCCTAACAAAGTTGTGATTTTTATGGCGGCTAGTCCCTCAGAGAATCGTTCAGTATAGTCAATCGGCGACGAATTGATTGTTTCTCCATTCCTATCAATATAACTATACTTTCCATCGTTCTTCACTGCAGCCAACCCTTCATGAAAAGGGAAGACGAAATCGTAATGCAGAGGGATAACAATCTTTCCCGATTTGTTGATGTATCCCATTTTTCCTTTCGCTTCCACAGCAGCCAATCCCTCAGAGAAACTTCCTGATGGCTCAAAACCTTCACAGGTGAAAACCTCTTGACCAGCTTTATCGATATATCTCCATTCTCCATTAGCCTTGACGATGGCTATTCCTTCCGAAAAAACTAAAGCCTCGTCAACCAGCCTATCAAAAATTTTTTTGCCAGTTCTGTCTATAAACCCAACCTTTGTGCCGATTTTCACAGACGCGATTCCTTCAGAGAATCCAAAGGCTGATTCAAATTCCGGCTTGATGACGAAATTCCCTGTTTTGTCTATACAACCCCATTTACCTTCGATTTGCAAGCACGCCAGTCCGCCTGAGAAATTATCGGAGCTTTCATACTTAGCGGGAATTATCAGGTTCCCTGTTTTATCAATATACCCCCATTTCCCATTGATCTTTACTGCTGCCATAGATTCAGAAAATTTCTCCGCCAACTCGAAATGTGGAGCGACAACCATATTACCGAGATTATCGATGAAGCCATACTTTACTCTCGACATATCTACCATCAGATCCTCAGATTTCTGAAGCCCGCAGGAAAATACAACCAAGAGAGCAGAAAAAACAAATAAGGCGAAACTCCATTTTAGATTGTTCAATCTCAAATATACCATGTCATCACCTATATTCTTTACAAGCGCAGGCTTTGAAGATGCCTCTATAGTATTTCTTGGGCATCCAAGCATCGATGTCGTCATCATAAATCCCAAATGCCTGAAAAATGGTTGTAATAACGGATCTCCTAGGCTTCGCACCTGCTGCATGCATAAGCTCATGAAGAAGAACAAATCTCAAATCTTCTAAAGCATCGTAGGAAACTCCTTTATCAAACAAGGTTTTCTTCAAGAATGTACGAGGGATTTGATCTGTTGTAGATAGTCCTGCCGTGGTCGTATAGCCGTCGACACCGTCTGTGTTCAGCCCATTCGCCAAAACTTCCCGGCCACCTGTTGATACGCCCAATTCGTTATCTGAAACAGAACCATCATAAAGATGCGATGCAGAACTAATAATCCACCCTCGATCCCACACAGCTTTAATATCAAGTCCTGCCGCACTGAAAGCGTCAATACAAGACTGATTATTAATGAAACTTTGAGCCATTTGCGTAATTGTCGGCTCCCAGGTTGCATCGAAAGAAGGCTTCAAAGATGTACTCTTGGGTTTTAGGAAGTGTACTCCTGGCCGGGCAGTATTAGGAGGAATCAAAGGAACAAGTTGCATAATGAATTCGCGCCGCCACTTCCCAGAGTCAACGTAATACCCTTCTTGAAGTCCCAATGGATCAGAAGCACCAATGGGATCATTTCGCACATAAGAATAAAAATTCAATCCGCCTTGAAACCCAATCGGGTCTTCGGTGATGAATCTCCCCTGTCGAGGGTCATACCAGCGCGCGCGGTAGTACATCAACCCCGTCGCCGAATCCAACTCCCTGCCTGTGTAGCCATACCTCGTCAATCCGCTTCCCGCGCTCGCTCCGAATGGTTCGTATTGCTGCCGCTCTATGACTGCACCCATTGCATCCGTCATCGCCATCGTGCTGCCAAGATGATCCTGCAAGAAATACATCGCCCCGCCGTTAGTCTGTCGCAGCTTGTTGTCTATACCCACTCCGTTGAGATAATCCACCTCGCTCCCGTCGCTTCCGCTATCGATCACTACATCCGCTCCGTCATAGAGGAACCTCGTTGTCACTCCGTTCAAGGTTCTCGATGCGCGCCGACCAAGAGCGTCGTAAGAGTAAGACACACTCTCTCCGTCAGGCAGCGCCGCGCGAGTCATCCTCCCTCTCGCGTCCCATTCATACTGAGTCATTCCCGTCGCATCGGTCTTCCTCGTCGTCTGCCCTTCCTCGTCGAATGCAAACGACATCGCTCCCATCTGCTCGATTCGATTCGCCGCATCCGCCGCACTTGCCGTCTTCGCTTCGGGCAACAACGGCACTGATACAAACGAGGTGATCGCTTCTATCTCGTCATCTGCTGTGTAGCTGTAGTGGAAATCTTCTATCACTGCTCCCACACTGTTGGCGTGCAGCATCCTCCTGAGCCGATTCACCTCGTCATACTCGTAGCTCGTCCTGACTCCGTTCGGTCTCTCCAACGACACCATCCGCGACAGAGTGTCATAAGAATAGGTGAATACTTCGCTCGTTTGAGTAATAGTCTTCAACCTCCCGGCCATGTCATAGCCATAACTGACCGCCACCCGATCTGCTGCCGTCATCGATAGAAGTTGACTCGCAGCGTTGTAGCTGTAGCTGACCGTCCCTGCCGGGGTCGTCTCCGACGACAAACGGTTCGCATCATCATAGCTCCAACTGATGCTCCCCGACTGAGTGTCTTCTATCCGAATAAGTCTCGATGCCACGTCATAAAAATAACTCACACTTGCGTCCGTGTATACTGTTCTCATCAGCCGGTCTATCGAGTCGTAGATCATCTCCGCTCTTCTCCCCAGCCGGTCTATGCTCTCGACGATGTTCCCAACTTCGTCATATCTCACACGCGATTCTCTCCCCTGCGGGTCGCGCGTAGCAACAGGGCGATACAACTCGTCATAGGCGAAGGTCGTCGTACCTCCTCGCTGATCGCTGATCGAGATGAGGTTGCCCTGATTGTCATAGGTAAACCTCACCACCCCTCCCGCAGGATCGGTCACGCTCACTCGCTGTCCCCGGTTGTCGTAGCTGTATCTGACGGTTCTCCCTGACGGCGTTATTGCCCTCACCAACTGATCTTCATCGTCGTAGATAAACTCGGCTGTTCGATTCAACGGGTCGGTCGCGCTCATCAAACGGTTCTTCTTATCATAGGCCATCGCCCACTCTCGCCCCAGCGCGTCTCTCACTGAAGTCTCATTTCCGTTTGCGTCATATCCTATATCGGTTCTGGCTCCTGAAGGATCGGTCAGCGATACCGGCCTGTCGAGCGCATCGTATTGAAGGGCCGCTCTCCTTCCCAACGCATCCTCAATAGCAGTGACCCGCCCTATCGCGTCATACTCCATCACAGCGCGATTCCCCAATGCGTCAATCATCGCCGTGATATTGCCATGACTGTCATACTCAAGTCTTGAGGTATGATTTAGCGCGTCTGTGATCGCCGTCATCTGCCCGAACTGATCATAAGTGAACGTCCTCGTCTGATTGAGCGCATCGGTGATCGAGAGCAGGTTCCCCCGCGAGTCGTATTCAAACCTCGTCTCTCGCCCAAGTTCATCGATCATCCTTGTGACACGATTGAACAGAGGCTCATACTGATAGCTCATCGTCTGACCGAGTCGATCTATCATCAGCGTCACGTTGCCTCGACCGTCATGCTCTTTCCTCATCTCAGCGCATCCGCACGGCCCTGCCGTCACCTTCGCCAGATTAGTCGCGAGGTCTCTTTCTATAGTCGAGGCTTGTCCCAATCCGTCTGCCATCCCTATCACATACCCGGAGGCGTTGAATCTCTTCGACATCCTTCGACCCAGCGAATCGGTCACCGTCACCCCGGTCACTCTCGTCCCTGATAGCTCGTAGGTGTATCTCTCAAACCCCGCGGCGAATCTCTGCTCTATGACTCTCCCATCCGAGTCGTAGACCAACTCTTTGGCCGTGTTCCCTCGCTTGTCCGTTATCCTGTCGAGTTGCGACTGCGGGTTGAATCTGTAAAACATCTGCTGATCGAGCGCATCCAGTACCTGCGACAGAAACTGCCCGCTGTAACTGTAGCGGGTCTCTCTTCCCAGAGGGTCTATAGAGCGAATGATCCTGTTCGATGCGTCGTACTGAAGATTGAGCGAGCGGCCCACAGGGTCGGTTATCTGCGTGAGGTTGCCTCCCGCGTAGCTCAATGTCGCAGTGTTCGAGTTGCGATCTATCATCGCTGTCAATAGCCCTGCCGAATCGAATCTCATCACCGATCCATCCACGTAGCGATACTCAAAACTCCCGTCCGCCAGCTTTCTTATCTCATCTCCAAGTCGTCCCACTGATGATGTGCTTGTGAAGATCAATGTGCCATCGGCTTCCGTCCGCGTATAACTGAACAATCTTCCTGTCACTTCATCCGGCATCCTCACTCGTCCCGATCCGCCCTGCTCGAACGTCCCCACAAGGCGGATGTCATAGTTGTCTCTCGTCCCTCGACCGAATCTCCCGACCACCGCGGCTCTTAAAAGATCGCTCGTCAATACTCGCCCGAATACTATTCCCCCTCTCGCTCCTCCCCACGCGATGTCAGTCATTCTCTCGATCTTCACTCCCGTCGATAAATCAACCGTGTTTGCCGTGCAGGGACTCGCGCAATCATCGCACGCATTCGGATTGCCCGTAGGCGCAACAGTCGGCCGCGGCGGAGCAGAAGCAAAGTACCAGGCGAATGTCCTCAATCCGTAGGGCCGTCCAGTTGCAGGATCGATCTCAGGCTCGATCAATCTTCCGTCGTTGCTGACTCTCCCGAAGCCATACACCTCCCAACGAACTGTATCGTGATTGAAAGCATACAACTCTACCCTCTCGCCCGTATCGGCTCCCGACGAGTTGGGATAGCTCACCGCTATCGGCAGATCAGACAGCGCGCCTCCGGGCTGTATGGTGAAGACAAGCGAGGCCGACGCCGCGACGGGTAGCGGCGCAGGCGTGCGATCTATAGGCACTGCTGTGATCGATACTCTCGTCACCGGAGAGCCGTCCCGGTTTCTCAGATTCGCTCCCGCCGGTATCGTCACCTTCACTCCCGGCACCAGCGGAGTCTCAACAATAGTTTCCTGATTCGGCATGACCGTCACTTCATGCTCTGTGTCTATCACAGGCAGATAGAATGTGTATGGATTGACGTTGGCCTGACCCGCGACTATCGTCACAGGCTCGGTGATTATGGGATAAGTCCGGTTGGGCGCGCTGGCAGTCCGGCCATCGATCATCAAGGCCCGATCTGTTCCGGCGCTGACTCCCGTGAGCAGAAAATTTCCTGCCGCATCCGTCGTCGCGCTTTTCCCATCCAAAGATGCCGTCGCCCCAATGACCGGCTCATCCGTAGTCGATAGCACTCTGCCTGAAAGCGTCGTCTGTCCTGCTGCCAGAACATTCAATGTCCCCGCCGCAGTCCTTATCATCTCGTTGCCGTCAACAAACGCGCTCCCGCGAACCGTGAACGAATAACTCCCCGCCGCCAGATTCCCCTGCTCCAGATTCAGCTTCAGCGTCGCCCTCGCTCCAGCCGTTATCTGCTCAGGCTCAAATCTCGCCTCTACTCCCGGTGGCAATCCCATCACGCTCAACCGAACAAGATGGCTGAAACTCGGCGATCCGGTCGCATAGACCACCATCGTCGCGCTCGTTCTCTCGACCGCGCTCGCCGACGTGGGAGCCAGCGTCAACTGATAATCCAGCGGCCCGCCTTCAACGACGAAAGCCTGAGTGGTCATCGCCGTCCCGTTGGCATTGGTCAGTTCTATCGCCCCTGTCACCGCCGCGTTCGGAACCGTCACCCGCACCTGCGTTTGAGTCGCCGCGCTCACCAGCGCGCTCAATCGCGCCCCTCCCGCTCCCGCGAACGTAACCGAAGGCAAGCCTGCCACAAGTCCCGTTCCGGTCATCGTCACCTGCGCCCCCACAGTCCCGCGTTTGGGATTGAAATCTGTGATGAGAGGAGGCGGAGCGATCACAGTAAAGACAGCAGGACTCACCGACGACCCGCCCTCCGTCTGCACGGTGATATTACCCGTAGCCGCATCCTGCGGAACGATGACGCTGAGTTGAGAGCGTGTCGATGTCAGGACTTGAGCCTCGCTGTGACCGCCTCCCTGTAGAGCCGAGCGCGCAAACAACACTGTGTTGCGAGAAGGCGAGCGAGCGTCGAATCTCTCGCCTTCGATCAGGATGGTCTCGGATACCTGTGACTGCGCCGGATTGAAGGAAGCGATCACGGGCGGCAGCAGGATTCGTCTGACGACGTGATTGCCAGTGTCTACGATTATGATCGCGCTCGACTGCTGAACCGTTACTCCGCGAGGAGTCGAAAACCTTGCCACATTGCCCGCGCCGTTCGTAAGCCCTCTCGCGCCTGTGCCTGCGATGGTCGAAGCCGCGCCGTTCGAGTCGATCACACGCACGAGCGAGTTGGTCGAATCGACGACGATCAGTTTTCCCGCTCCGTCTATCGCGATGCCTGCCGGGTCGGCGAATTTCGCCGATGCTCCATCGGCAAAGCCTCGCCCCGCGCCTGAAACTGTCACCACGCTGCCGCTCGAAGTCAATCGACGGATGCGATGGTTCGATGAGTCGGCCAGATAAATGAAAAGAGTCGCGCCATCGAAAGCCACGCCAACAGGATTGTTGAATCGCGCCGCTGGCGCATCATCCTGTCCGACAGTGCCATCGCCCGCGACCGCGCTGACATCGCCCGCGACGGAGATGTAGCGGACAGCGTGATTGCCCGTGTCTGCGACATAAAGACCGCCCGCGTCATCGACGGCCACGCCCTGAGGAGAGTTGAATCGCGCCTGCGCTCCCTGCCCGTTTTGAAAGCCCGTCACTCCATCGCCCGCGATAGTAGTCACTGTGCCATCAGCAGCGATGCGGCGAATCGAATGATTATCGGTGTCTGCGACATAGACGACGCCCGATGAATCGACGGCTACGCCCTGCGGGTTGTTAAATCGCGCCGCCGCGCCCTTTCCGTCGGCAAATCCCGCTGCGCCGTTGCCCGCCACAGTCGCCACCGATCCATCAGGGGCGATTCGGCGAATCGAATGATTGCCCGCATCCGCGATATAAACTGAATCATCCGGCCCCGCCGCCGCAGCCGTCGGGTTGCGAAACTGAGCCTGCGCTCCATCGACAAATCCTGCTGCGCCCGTTCCCGCAAGCGTGCTGACGACAGCCGCCGACGCGCCCGGCGGCTGAGTGGCCGCGATGGTGAAAGCGTCTATCAAAATCTCTTCCGTGCCTCGCTCAAGCCCCGCGATGGGCGTAGCTACGCGAACTGTTCGCAGCGAGAGCGCAGCCGTAGAAGAGACGTCTATCGAAGCTACGGCAGTGATTGAATCCAACACCTGAACCGATCCGAGATCGCCTTTCGCCGATCCGCCGACGGAAATTTCGCCTCCGAACGAAGCGCGAGTCTGTCCATTTATCCAGTGCGTGTTTATGCCGCGCAGAGTAACGGTCAGAGTTTGCCCCTGCACTGCCGATATGGGGTTGATCGATTCCAGAGCGCCGGGTGTGCCTTTGATTGCGCCATTGCCGTTTACCGCCAGACGGTCACAGGCGACTGAGCCTTGAAGCAGCGAGTTGCCGTTGATCGTAACTGTTCCCGCAGGAACCTGCACGACCGCGTAGAGCGACGCTCCGCCGTTGAGAATCAGATTCCCCGTTGAGATTTTCAACGTAAGCCATGATGGATTCGGCAGGCTCCCGCCATCGCCATTGAGCGTGACCATCGCAGCTACGGTCAGCACGACCGGGCCGACTATTTGCAGGCGCGCGTTTCCATTGAGCGTCAGGCTGTTGAGATTATAAGCCGCAGTCGATCCTGCGACGCCGAATATAAAACTGCTGTTGCCGTTGGCCGTGAAGTTGCGATACGTCCCCGGCGGTACGCTCACACCTCCTGCGTTGCCGTTGGCAGTGAGGTCGCGCAGCGTCGCAGCATCGCCTATGCTCTGACCCGGATTGTTTATCTGAACATCGCGCGTGCCTGTCGATTGAGGCGGCGCGTTTACGACGGGCATCGAGACGGGATCGGTGCGAGTGACCAGACGACCGAGCGCAGAGTTGCCGTTGAGCGTGATGGTGTGATTCGAAGGCTGCGCGCTGCCTGCTCCCTCGACTGCGCCGCCGAATGTGGGATTGCCGTTGAGCCGAACCTGCGGTGTGCCGGGAACGAGCAGCGCGGAGGTTATAATAGCGTTGCCGTTGAGAGTGATGTTTTCAGCCGTGAGATGACGAACTGATCCTTCTATACGCCCATTGAGCGAGAGATGACGAACCATCGCGGCTTCGACCGTTGATTGCTGAGGCGCGACTCTCGATGCGGGTTTGCGCTTCGATGTATCGCGCTTTCCGGTCTCGGCCAGCGATACTGGCAACACTGATTGAGCGAGCAGGGCGAGCATCAGCGCGCAGGCCGCCGGCGCAGCAAGCCTGTGTCGGCGCGAAGAATACGCAATGATTCGCCTGTATGATCCCTGCTGGTTTTTATGCTCGCTTCTGTCTGCTATCGAATTCGCATTCATCATCGTCTTCGTCCTTCCCTGGGAACGCAGGCCGACTGCCTGCCAGTCTCACGTATTCGCGCATTGCCTGACTGTGCGCGATGCTCACGGACTTGTGACGCTCACCGTTACGCTGCCCGTCAAGGCTCCGAACGGATCGATTCTGATTTTATAAATGCCTGCCACGGGCAACGTGCGCGGCGGCGCATCGAGGTTGCAAACCACATCATTCGAAAAGAGAAAAACCCCATCCGGCCTGATCAATCGCACGGCGCTGCAACGCACAGGTATCCCGCTGTTGATGATCGTGTTGTTTGTGAAATGAAGCGTAACCGTCTGGCCCGCCGCGCCGTTGAAGGTCAACTCCGCATTCTGGCCCGATGTGGAAATAGTCACAGTCGCCGTCGGGCCTCCAATAGTGATGGTTCCTGTGACATCCGGCGCAACGTCGTGGAGTCTGAGCGTCAGGCTCCCGGATGTGAAGGGGTTGTCTCGCTGCAAGTCTATCGTGTACAGCCCGGTCACGGGCAAGGTCACGGTGTTGACGAATTCCGGCAGCAGATTGCGCGAGACGAAATCGAAAACCAGTTCCGTGTCATCCGGTTTGAAGATTCTGACATTGCATCCGTTGACCGTCATACCGGGGACTTCCAGGAAGACCCGCTGACCCGCGCTCCCCGTAAAAGACAGCTTCGCGCGTTGATTGGGCGCTGAGAAATTCACCTGCACCGAAGGCCCTCCCGCAGTGATCGGCACAGGCGAAACGACAAACAGCGCAACCGTCATGCTCCCCGTGTTCGCGCCGCGCGGTTGCACTCGTATGATGTAGGTTCCCGTAGCCGGAAGGCTCGGCAGATTCGTTTCCCACCCGGCTGTGGTCACATCCGTCACCTGATCCAAAAGCGTGCCGTCAGGGTTGAGGATGAAAACGTCGGATACGGGAATCGTCACAGGCAGCAGGCGCAGAGTGAGCAACTGCCCCGCCTCGGCGTCAAACGTCAGCCTCGCATCTTGTCCCGCGACAGTAGTCGTCACCGTAACTGACGCGCCTCCCGGCGTGATGTTGCTCGTCGCATCGGCAGGCTGCGTGGTAAGCGTCAAGGTCAGGCTTCCAGTCCAGGCGACGAAGCGCGCCGGGTCTATGAAAATCGAGTACGTTTGGTCGGCGGGCAGCGCGCCCAGTCGGATCAGTCCGCCGCTGCCGCTCACGCCGGAAAAAACTATGGAGGATTCCAATGAATCGAAAAGAGTCAAGTCAGTGATGGGCAGCGAGGCTCCGGCTATCGTCAGAATGAGTCGTTGTCCGGCTGAGCCGGTAAATGTAAATCGCGCATTCTGTCCGGGAGTGGTTATGTTCAAAGGCGCTGAAGGCCCGTCTATGGCAATCGCTCCGGCGACATCGATTACGTTGTGAAGGTTGACCGTCAGGCTCCCCTGGCCGTCGGCAGCTATCTCGATGGTGTATGTCCCTGTGACGGGCAGCGTGATGGCATCGATGAAGAAGGGACTGAACTCCAGAAATGAGAAGCCGAGAACAGAGCCGTCAGGGGCATATACGGTCGCTCTGATATCGCCTAAGCCCACACTCACATTTACATTCGTAAGCGTCAGGCTCACCCTTTGCCCTTCGATCCCATCGAAAATCAGGAGAGAGCGTTTGCCCTCAGCAGTCGGAATCGTCCGGCTCTCTCCGGGATTCATACGGTCTGTCACTTCCACCAGAGCCGGATCAGCCACGAAGAAATCTCCGCTGCTCACAGCAGTGCCGCCCGAAGTGGTGACGGAAATATGACCTGAAGTCGCGCCCGTCGGGACGGTTGCGATTATGCTCGTGGCTGTCGATGAAACGACCGCGGCAACCTGACCATTGAACTTCACCGTATTGCTTGCGGCGACCTGATCGAAATTGGTTCCGATGATCGCCACCTGCGCGCCAGGTCCGCCTATTACGGGCGAAAAGCTGGCTATCACAGGCGCGTCGCTTCCGACGGCGAACAGTCCCGTGCTTGTCGCAGAGCCGTTTGAGTTCGTTATCGTAATCAGCCCTGTCGTGGCTCCCTCCGGGACTTCGGCTACGAGTCGCGTTGCGCTCGAAGACAGGACGCTGGCCGCTACGCCATTGAAACGGACGGTGTTCTCGTTCGGCACAGCGCGAAAGCCTGTGCCGGTTATAGTCACTCACGTTCCCTGAGCGCCGCTGGCAGGCGTGAATTCGGTTATTGAAACGAAGACATCGCGGGTGATGGAGACGATATTTCCTGCGGCATCATAAGTGTAGGTCGCCCTGTCGCCGTTCGGGAGAGTCACCGAACGCAGGCGTCCGTTGTCGTCATAGGTGTATCGCGTCGTGCCGCCCTGCTGCGCTGTGACCGAAGGCAGCAACGATAAACAAACGGCGATCAATGCAAACCACAAACGCGCTCTTGTGATTTCACTTTTCACTTTTCTCACGATACTGCCCTCCTCTTATAGGCTCCTCACATAAGCTCCTTACATAAGCTCCTCACACGCGGCCTACCTGTCGGGTGAAGCTGACTGACCTGTTAAAACGGGACGCAGGGGAGACGCTCCCGCGTGCGTGTGCGATTGAATGCGTTCCTCGGCCCATTCGGGGTGAGAGGCGAAAAATCGCGCCGCCACCCTCTCAGCGCGCGGATCGTCCCTCCATTGCAGATACAACCATCGAGCGCGATCTGCTTCAGCCCGCCTCCCTTCGCTGGCATAAATCGGTGTCAAAAACTGATAGGCATTTGCGTCGGTCGGGTCTATCTGGATCACGGCTTCCATTGCAAAGCGAGCCTCTTTGAGTCTCCCCAGCGTGTAAAGCGTTTGCGCCAACTCTCGTTGCACTTCGCGGTCGCGCGGATAAAGGCTGGCTGTGCGCCTAAGCTCACTGGCGGCTTCCGACATCTTTCCCTCGGCGCGCAACACGAGCGCCCTGTAAAATCGCGCCCGCTCATCAGTCGGCGCGATCATCAACGCGCGGTCGAGCAACTCGGCAGCCCTTTTGATCTGCTCGCGTTCGGGGCCGAATCTTTCAGTCCTCATCTCTGCGATGGCCCGGTTGACGATCAACGTCGAGTCCAGTGGGTCGAGCGCGCTTGCGCGACCGAACGCTTCGGCAGCCGATCCGTATTGCGATTGTTCGAGCAAACCGATTCCATAATCGTTCCATCGCTCGGATTGCCTACTGATGGCGGACGATTCAGATTGACGGCGGCTTTGGGGGTTGCTGCTCGATAGCACAACGACGGATTCGGCCATCTGCACGACCGGAAGCGATAGGAGTCTGTTTCGTCGCTTCAGCACATAGTCGGTGTATTCCTGATTGAGTCGGCGATAATTGACGCCAGCGCGAAGTTTCATGCTCCGGCTCGCCGACGGGGGAACGCGAAACCTGAAGCGCGCCACATCCGAACGGCCCGCCTGTATCGCATTGTCATACGCCTTGATGCTGGTCAGCCATATCTGATGTCGGGTGATGTGTCTTCCTTCTTCGTCGAGCAGTATGGTTTTATAAACGTGCGCGGTTTCATCGAGCATTCCGTCCGGCTTCACATAGCCGCTGTGAAAAATCCTGCGGCCTTCCCGATCAATCGCTTCGAACTCGACCCACGATTCGTAGAGGTCGCGCACTTCGGGCGGGAACGAATGCGCCGCGTTGCGATTCGAGACAACCACCTCGACCGTAATTTCTTCGTTCGGCCTCAAGGCGATTGATTGCCTGTGATCAATCGGCGCGGTCATCTCGCCGGTCGCTTCGTTTCTGATTGCGAATATATCGACATCCAGCACTCTCGCCTTTAGAAATTCTTCCGTAAGCCGGACCTGCTCCCTTTGATCGTAGAAGAGCGGCGCGGCGGTGTTGGCTCCCAGCCAGCGATGCGACGCGATCATCCCGTTTTTTGCCGCCCGATCATTGGCGCTCTCCACCTTAGGCATGTGACACGCCCGGCAGTCGGCTCTCCGGTCACGACGATAAAACGGCGTGATCGATTCGAGCGACGCGCCCGACTGCTGCCACTCGTCATATGCGGAAAATCCTCGAATGCGTTTGTAGCCGTTAAGCTCCCGCGGAGCATCGACCTTGTGACACACTGCGCAGAACTCAGGCTTACGCAACAGCGGTCGCATCACCGCCCGCTTGTGCGCAGGGATATCGGCAAGGATTTGTTCATCGGTGAAATCTCCGTAAACCGGCGTTTCGTCTTCGCGGGCCAGAAGTGCGGGCCGACGAATCGTGAAACTGCCCGTGCCGTCGAGCCTCACGGAGGTGATCGAATGACAAACCGAACAGGTCACGCCTTCATCATCAAGTCGAGTGAAGGGGGCTTCCTGATGTTTAGCGTCTCTCGTGAGCGCGCCCGAAAAGAGCGCGACCGGTGTATGACAGCTTTCGCAATGGCGCGTGAACTCTATGCCGCGAGTGCGAAGCAGGATGTCGGCGCTTTCGCGATAGAAAGGCTCGCGGGCCGCGTTGCGATGCAAAGACTCAGACCAGAAGCGGTGCGTATCCTTGTGACAGGAGGCGCAGCGAGCCGCCGGAATAAAATGATCTTCTTGAATAAAATTCCCATCCTCTGTCCGTGCATTCGAAGGGCTGAACGGATCGGTCGGCAGAGCAGGCCGCTGCATAAGCCTTTCGTCAACTGAGGCTATCGTTGAGAAATGATGTTCAGAGGACCAGACAAAGCAGATGAACAGAGCAAACGAGCCGATCAGACAGACAAGCTTTGCAGTTCTCTGATTTCGATGGCGAGAGCGATGAGCAGGCAAGCTATATGCGTTGAAACGAAACAGATTCCGATTCCGGGACATAAACGACATCCCTCCCATCGCCCGCAAACAGGCGCAATTTAGACTGGCAGGAGAATAGCCTGAAAAGCGAAACCAACTTCGTCGTTACACGGGTATTGAAAGTGAGACCAACTTCGTCGTTACACGGGTGTTGAAAGCGGAACCAACTTCGTCGTTACACGGGTGTTGAAAAGGCAAGCGTCTCTTAAACTGTTCAGCAGCCGAAGGGTAAAAGTCTGAAAGAGACAATCTCGTTCGCTTCCAACCCTGGGCTTTGACAAGAGACGCGCAGAGTATATGCACGTCTCGGTAGCCTGTCAACAAAAAAAAGTTTCGAATGCCACTCCTTGAAGTGCGATAAATCCGGGCATCAGCTTTCGTTCAGTATCTCGGACGGTTGATTGATCGATTGGCTGGCGAGGGAGCAATTCGGGCCGGAGCGATCCCGGCCCTTGCAGGAATCGCTCAGGCGGGCGAGTTTTCGTAGCTGTAGAGCATGGGCGGCTCTTTGCCGAGCAGTCTGAAGTATGTGTAAATCTGGCCGCGATGATGCCAGTGTTCATCGTAGAGGAACACGAAGAATTGCCACGCCGGAAAAGTCCCGTAAGGAGCTTCGACCATTCGCGCAAGTTCTTCGTCCGTCAGCGCGGCCAATGCTTCGTTTGCCATCCGGTGACACTCGCGGGCGTATTGCTGGGCGTCGGCCACTGTCTTGATGCGTGAGACCACGGCTTTGCCCGCTTCGGTTTCCGGGATGGCCGGGTCTTCCGTCTCTGCCGAGAACTTCCCGGCCCGCATACCTACAGCGATAGAATTTTCCATCGTGTAGATATGAGCTATCAGTTCGCGCAAAGATCGCATCCCTTCGCGCGGGCGAAAATCGAGGTCTTCATCCTTCAGCGCGCCGATGGCCTGAAGCGTCACTCCGTGAACCATATCGAAATACTGCCTCTGTCCAAGTAGCTGTTCCTTGTTCATGATTTCTCCTTCGAAAAGTCTGGAGTCGAGAGTCTGGAGTCTGGAGTCGTAAGGCTCTTATCAACCGACCACTGACCACTGACCGCCGACCACCGCCTTGAATTTTCTTTCAGCAACCGGGGTACGCGAGACAGTCTACAGTATGAGTGTGACAACACTATGTCAGCATCTCTCTTCGTGATTTTCGATTATGCGTCGGGCTTCTTCGACGATCATCTTTCTGAGGCTGTCAGGCTCAAGCACGCGAACCCGCCCCCCCCAACTCATCAGCCAGTTGATCACTTCGTCCTCACGTCTGACTTTCATCGTCACAAGCAAACCGTTGGGAGTGTCTTCCATAGCGGCGACATAAAACGAAGGCCATTCGCGAACCCATTGAGCCGTCTCTTTGTCAAACAATGCTCGAACTGTGACGGGGCGCGAGTCTTCTTCGTGACGTTCCATTTTGAAATTCGCGGGCCGCTCGAATTTTTCGTCCATCACTTCAAGCTGGCTCATCCGGTCGAGGCGAAAATTTCGAGTACCGCGACGAAGGTGACAATGAGCGATGACGTACCAGACGCCATAGTAATGAACCATAGCGAAAGGATCAGCCTCGCGGATGTTTTTTTGCGCGCTTCCCTGCTGAGGAAATCGCGTGTGATAGAGAAATCGAATGCGCCGCCGAGAGATGATCGCCCGTCGCAAAGCGGCGAGTGTCTCCTCCCTTCCGCCCCTCGCTTCATAATCACCTGCGATGAATCGAATGCTTCCTTGAAACTCCCGGACTTCATCTCTCGATTTGTCGGAAAGCACGGCGTCAATTTTGCGGCTTGCCGATTGCGCCGCCTGCGCGTACTCGGAATCGAAATGCTGCGCCACGAAATCGGCTCCCAGAGAGAGCATCGTGGCCTCGGAGGATGTGAAACTGAGCGGCGGAAGAAAATAACCGGCAGTGATCGAATAGCCCTGACCGGGCAGCGACACGACCGGCACGCCCGATTGAGCGAGAGCCTGAATGTCGCGATAGATCGTCCTTCGGCTCGTCTCGAACATCGCCGACAGGTCTTCCGCGCGAACAGTCCTTCTGCTTTGCAACTCAAGCACGATTGCAAACAACCGGTCAGTGCGATTCATACCTCCACCTCGAAAATAAAAATGGGAGAGCCTAACAGAGACTCTCCCGATAAGATTAACGGTTTTCTACGGCGTCAGAAATTGAATCTGACTCCGAACTGCAACTGTCGCGCGGGCGCTGAGGAGGTGAATCCCAGAGGTTGAGTGGGAGCCAGCGTCCTCACGCCACGGGCATCTATGGGGAAAAGCGGCGGGTCTGTGGTTCCGTACAACGTGCCGACGATATTGTTTATGCCGTTGTAATTCGTCCGGTTGAAGACATTGAACGCCTCGAAGGTGAATTCAAAAAAGCGTGTTTCTCCGAGAGGGAACTTTCTGGCCAGTCGCACGTCGACGCTGTAGAAGTCCTGCCCGCGCCCGGTATTTCGGCCCGCTTTCGCCGGACGATCTGATTGCGAACGCCCGTCAGCGTTGGCGTCGAATCCCAGAAGCAGATTGAAAGGCCGCCCGCTTCCCACTATCGCTATGGGCGAGAAAACCCAGTCGCCGAAAATATGGTCGACTACCGAATCGCCTTTCAACGGACTTTCGAAGACTCCGCTCACGACCAGCCTGTGACGTTGATCGAATGCCGACAGCGCGCGGTCTGCGCGAAAATCGAGCGGGTTTTGCGCCGAGAAGTCGCTGTTGAAATCCGTCACCTCATCGATTGATTTCGAGAAGGTGTAGTTGGTGTTTAAGGCGAAGTGATGCGAGAACCGCTTCGTCAATTGAACCGTTCCGGCGTGATAAAACGAAGAGGCCGTCGATTCGTAACGGTTGTCCTGAAGTATGAGCGGATTTCGGAAATCACTTGTCAACCCGGCAGCCGCCTGAGCCGCAGTCGGGAAACGTATGAAGCTCCCCGTGCCTGAGAAGGGATTGACCGGCCCGGTCTGCTTGAACGGATTCACGTCGCGGTTGCGCGTCAGATGGATGCCGCGCGAGAAGAGATAGCTGACCTCGACTATGAAATCCGCGCCGATGTCCTGCTGAATGGCGAGGCTGGCCTGCTGGGTGTAAGGATTTTCGTAATCATCGCCCACGCGGAAGCGCACTTCCAGAGGCTTGCCCGGTCCCGGCGTGAGTCCGAACTGAACCAGATCGCCAGCCGTGATGACGCGATTGCCTACCACGCCCTGAGCGAGCAATGTCTGGTAGATGGTAAACGATGTAGGAAGACCGAGCGCGTTGCTCGTCGCCGTGGCAAGCACGATGTTGATATTGCTGGGAGTTCCGTTGCCGTTCAATTCGTTGACCACGTTCGTTATCTGATTGTCTATCTGCCCGGTGAACAATCCATAGCCGCCGCGAATGACGGTCTTGCCGTTCGAGAACGGATCCCACGAAAAGCCCACTCGCGGTTGCACGTTGTTTTTGTCGAGCGGGATAGGGTCGACATCGTTTTGCAGGAAGTAGCGCACGCCGTAATTGATGGTGAAGTTCTGGCGCACTTTCCATGTATCCTGCCCGTAGAAGGAAACGCGATGGCTCCACGGATTGAAAGCCGAATCGCCGAATCCCTGCTGATAGACTATCGGCAGATTGAGATTGAACGATTGCAGCGCGGTTATGGGCGCGTCGAGCGAATCGGCCAATCCGTTGCCGTTCAAATCGGCTCCCAGAGCGCCGCCTGAGGCGCGGAGCAGAGTGTTGAGCGAAGTGCGCAGGCTTGCCGGAACCAGATTGATGAGTGGCAGCACGTTTCCGAAATTGAATCGCCCGCCGAAGAAGGTCTGCGAGTTGGCTGAATTGTCTATCGCCTGATACTGTCCGCCGACCTTGATGGTGTGATTGCCGCGAACCATAGCCAGATTGTCGCTTACTTCATAGCGACGTTCTATGGCTTCCGACGGCAGGAAGATGTCGCGCCCGAAGTTGCCGAAGCCTTCGATGTTGATCTCAGGCCCTACAAGATCGTTCGAGATGACATCCGCATCGGCATAACTGTACTGCGCCTTTATCTCGTTGATAGTCATGGGCGAGAAGAAGTGCGTCTCGGACAGGAGTAATCCGGTGTTGAAGCCTTCTATCCTTCTCCCGCGCGAGACTGCCGTGAGCGCGCCAGCGGCCTGATTTTCAGCATACGAATCGCTCATATTGAAGCGCACATATCCGCTGTCCTTGCTTGAAAAGGTGTGATCGAGGCGGGCCGAAAAAAGGGTCGCGTTCTGAACGAACGGGAACTGGCCCGAAGCGTCGCGGAACAATCCGACCGTTCGCGGATAGAGCGATTCGGTAGTCGTCAGCGCGCCTCGCAAACTTGCCGACAGCGCGGCGAAGGGAGTGGCATTGAGGAAATTGAACAATGCGTTCTGACCCGAAGTTATGTTGAAGATATTCGGATCGTTGAGCAGGTTCACGAAGGTCGTTCTGTCTTCGTCCAAACGCTCGAAGGAGCCGAAGATGAAAGTCTTGTCGCGATGTATTCTGCCGCCGAGCGAGCCGCCGTACTGCTGGCGATTGAAAGGCGACTGTCCCGTGGGATTGAAGTCGAAAGCGTTGTGCGCGTCGAAGGCGTCATCGCGGAAGTAGCCGAAGGCGGAGCCGTGAAAATCGTTCGAGCCGGTCTTACTGACGATGTTGACTATTCCGCCCGACGAGCCGCCGAATTCGGCGTTGTAGCTGTTGCGATTGACCTGAAATTCCTGAACTGCCTCCTGGCTGACCACATCGCGAGCGCCGCCCGAATTAGTGTCGGCTGACGCGCCGTCGACGAGTATCGAATTGCCGCGCCCGTTGTTGCCGCCAAACGAGAGTCCCGATTGCGGAGTCTGCGCGACCCGGAAATCCGACGAGTCGTTTATCGAATCCGAATCGGTCACGCCGGGAGTCAGAAGGGCGAAATCGAGATAGTTTCTCCGGTTGATTGGAAGATTGGTGATGAATCGCTCGTTGATGACCGAAGACTGCTGCGTGCGTTCGATATCGATGACCTCGCTGCCTGCGGCGACGTTGACTTCGGCCGTCACGCCGCCGACGTTGAGTTGAACCGGCACGTTGGCCGCCTGTCCCACATCGAGCTTGACGTTGGTGAGCGTCCGGGGAGTGAACCCGGCAGCCTCGATCTTCAGCGTGTAGGTGCTTGGAGGAAGTGACAGAAAAACATAGTTGCCGTTTTCATCCGAAGTGACTGACCGTGTCGTGCCTTTGCCGACATCGGTGATGGTAATGGTAGCTCCGGCTACTGCCGCGCCCGATTGATCGGTGACCTGTCCCCTCAGTTCAGCGCTGGTGACTGAAGCCTGTGGGAACACCACTTCGACTCTGACCATAAGGGCGAGAATAACCAGAAGAGTGAGTTTTCTTGTTTTTTTCATGAATGGCGCTCCTCTATTTAATTTAGGGCTAAATTTTGTAGTTCGCTTTAGGGGCGGGGCGAATCTACAAGGCGGAAGGCGAGTAAGCTTCCACTATTTCTTAACACGCCAATGGCGTATTGGCAACTACAAATTCCATCAGGGGGCTGATCGAGACGCGCGGCCTTCGCGAGCGCGATAGCTCGCCGCCGGTTTTGACGCCCATCATTTTTTATACTATTCTGTTGGCCAGGGAGTAACACTAACGATGACCAGACGAGCGATCCTTGTCATTGCCGTCGTCCTCGTGGCGGCAGCATCACTGACAGGCGGCATCTACGAAAAGTGGCAAAGAAGTTCGCTGATCTCGACCGAGTCGGGATTGCCTGATCACCGCACGTTCCTTTTCGAAGAAGCTCTCTCGACGACCGAAGAGAATTACGCGGGCAATCTCGATGTCGAAACGATCGGCACTTTCGCCATACGCGGAATGCTGCATACGCTCGATCCTCACTCCGCTTTCTTCACCAAGAAGGAATTCGACGACCTGCAAACCGAAACCAACAGTCGCATTCACGGCATCGGAGTAACGATAGTCCGCCGCTACGACCGCGTCTACATCATCTCGACCACTCCCGGAGGGCCGGGTCATCGCGCGGGGCTGCGCTACGGAGATTCGATAACCCGTATAGATGGCGTCAATGTCGAAAACTGGAAGACCGAACAGGTGATGCATCGCGTGAGAGGCGAAAAAGGCGCCGGGGTAGAGATGGTCATCGAAAGGCCCGGAGTGCCTGACCCTATCACGGTTCGATTAGTCCGCGAAGAAGTCAAACTTCCCACCGTGCGCAATGTCTATATGTACGGCGACACAGGCATTGGATATATCGCGCTCACGGGCGGATTTTCAAACAAGACCGAAGAAGAGCTTACCCGCGCGCTCATTCAACTCAAGGAAGAAGGGATGCGCCAGCTTATATTGGACCTGAGAGGCAATCCCGGCGGATTGCTCGATCAGGCCACTCGCATCGCTCAGAAATTCCTCCCTTCCGGCAAGCGTATACTCGAAGTGCGCGGGCGCGATGATCACTATCAGAATCGCGTCTATCAGGTTCCTGAAAATAACGATCCCGAAACGATGCCCCTCGTCCTGCTCGTCAACAATCAGACGGCATCCGCCTCGGAAGTCGTCGCGGGCGCGCTTCAGGATACGGATCGCGCTTTGATAGTCGGCGAAAACAGTTTCGGCAAGGGACTGGTTCAAAGCGTCAACCGAGTGTGGGGCGGGGCGGGGCTGACTCTTACGGTCGCAAAGTACTACACGCCGTCGGGCCGCTCGATACAGCGCGATTATTCGATGATCAGCTTTTACGATTACTACCTGCGCCGCACTGAGGATGGTCGTCAAATGAGCGAACCTCAGCACGGCGAGGCTCTGCGCACAGACCTCGGTCGCCCGGTCTTCGGCGGCGGAGGCATCACTCCCGATTACGAAATCAAACCTGCCCTTCAGTCGAGCCGCCTCTTTTTCGGGACGTTCAGTTTCGTGCGCCAGCTTGTCGCAGGGCAGATAACGGGGCTGCGCGAATATAGAATCTCGGAGACGCGGCACAAATCGAAGCTCACGGCTGAAGACCTCGCTCGCTATCCCGTCACGGATCAACTCATATCCGCTCTGCGTCAATACATAGCGCCGAGACGCGATTTCAACGTCACGGACGAATTCTTCAATTCCAAACTCGATTACATTCGCGCTCAGCTTCGACGCGAACTGATGACCGCCGCCTTCGGACTTGAAGTCGGAGAGCAGGCTTATCTCCCCGATGACATTCAATTCCGCAAAGCGGTCGAATACATCGATCAGGCCCGCTTGCTGGCCGACAATGCCCGAAGAGCTATGGCCGACCGACAGTAGCATCAGTTCGCCGGTTCGCTTGCGGCAGGCTTCAATCCCATTCCCCTGATAGTTTCATAAAGCTCGCGCGCGACCATCTCATGCCATACTCGATTGGGATGCCCGTCGATGGGGACTCTTATTTCATTGATCGTCAATCCTGAGTCAGCCAGAGTATCGAGCATATCGAGTACCCGAACGCCCTCGCGTCCATCGAATACGGACTTCAATTTGTCGTGAACGCGGCGAAAGTCTTCCGGGTAGTCTCGGTATGTCTGATTGAGTTCTCTCGTGTAGACGGGAAAGAGCGCGACTATGAGAGGAATCCTGTTTGCCAGACATATTTCCTGAAAGCCGAGGAGCGCCTCGCGGCAGGCATTCCATGACCGGCTGTCGTCTTCATAATTGCTCAACACGATTCGGTAATAAACCTCGGTCAGTTCATCGTGATAGGCCCATTCGATTCCGGCTCTGAGTATCCGCGCAAGGCGCACTGACTCGGCGATATCTTTGAACTGTCGGCTTTCGCTCATCCTCAAGGGCAGGCTCGCCCTGCGGCGATAGCGGCGATAAAGCGTGCGATTCTTCACTATCTGCGCGTCGTTGTGAACCGTAAAGCCCAGCACCACCACATCGGGCCTAAGCTTGAGCATCTCCTTTTCCTTGAAGTATCGAAGCTCCTTGACCGTGTTGACGTTTTCGTGGCCGGAGTTGATCGTCTCGTAGCGCGCAAGGCTGTCAGAGTTGAGCATCGCTTCCAGTTTCGCGAGAAAAATATCCTCATCATCTACGGCTCTGCCGAAGGTGAAGGAATCTCCCACGCCGAGTATGCGAATCGTGCCGGACGGCTTTTCGATTGAAAAATCTTTCCCGCGCCACCCCATAGAATTTATGCGCACCATCCCCCCTGCGTGATAGCCGCTCCATCCGGCCTTGTATTCATAGCGAATCGAACTTTTCGTCGTTCGCACAAGCCCCGGGTCTTCTCTCAGATCAGACATCGTGCGGGGGATGCCAAGCACCCGGAGCGCGACTTCAAGCACGAGGAGAAAAATCAGAAAGACGACCAGCGTGAAGAGGAATCGTTTGGTTCTTGAAAGTTTGACCTGCGGCCCGCCGCTTTCGGGCTTGTCCGATTTTGTATCTGTATCCATCTTTTCGTCCATGTTTGAATGGCAATGAAAAAGATTTATTGTTCTTCGTCGGAGCCGGGATGTCAAACCAACTCATCACCCTTTGCCACATACCGCGCCGTCCCGTAGAATTCTCCGTCTTCAAAACTGAGAGGAAACGATGGAAGAAAAAAAACAAGGCTGGCCCGACTATCTCGAAGCCCGTCGGGGCAGACTCACCATAGATGGCGCGGATGCAGTCCGACTCATCGAAGAGTTTGGCTCACCGCTTTATGTCTTTTCCGAAAAACGAATCAGCCAGAATACAAGCGCGCTTCGTCAGGCGGTCGCGTCCGTCCACCCGCGAGTCAAACTCTGCTATGCCTCGAAAGCCAATTCCAATATGGCTGTGCTTGCTGCGATCAAACGCGCGGGCGGCGACGCGGAAGTCAATTCGGGCGGCGAGTTGCACAAAGCGCGCCTCCTCGGATTCCTCCCCGATCAGATTATTTTCAACGGCGTGTCGAAAACCGATGAGGAAATACGCGACGCCATTCGATACGGAATACTCGCCATCAATATCGATTCGCTTTGTGAACTCGATCAGGTCATTCGCGTTGCCCGCTCGATTGGCGCGCGAGCCAACATCTCGATTCGCATAGTCCCTGAAATAGTCACGCGCTCGCACATCGCCCTTCAGACCGGATTGCTCTCATCGAAATTCGGCCTCTCGCCTGCCGAAATCGAAACGGCATTCGCTCGCGCTCTCTCGGCTGGCGACGCAATCACGTTTGCGGGCGTTCACATTCACATAGGCTCGCAGACGCCCGATTCTGAACCTTACGCGCGAGCCTTCGCCGAGATGTGGCGGTTTCTCGTCGATCTCAATAAAAAAACCGGACACCGACTGACGCACATAAACATAGGCGGCGGGCTTCCGGTAGATTATCTGCCCGCGACTCCTATGGCCCAGGATATCGCCGAAGGCGAGCGCGCGATGCTTCAGGCTCGCCTCGATGCGAGCGAAGTGCTGCGCGCCGCATTGAACGAAGCGCGCATAGCCGACGAGCCGGGATTGCTCGAAGACCTGACGATAGTTTTGGAGCCGGGGCGAAGGATCATAGGCGATGCGGGATTGCTGCTCACTCGCATATGCAACATCAAGCATCGACCGGAGACCGACGACACATGGCTGCTCACGGATGCGGGATATTCGTTGATGCTTTCGAGCGTGCTTTACAAATGGTACTACCATCTCGTTTCGGCTTCGCGCGCCGAGGAGCCGCACACCTCGCCGTTCAAAGTTGCAGGGCCGCTTTGCGATTCGGGCGATGTTTATTTCGATATCGAGCGAGGCACGCGCCTTCCTAATTATCGCCTGCTTCCGCGCACTACGGATGTAGGCGATGTGCTTGCGCTACTCAACACGGGAGCTTACGCGCTCGATCAGGCATCGCAGTACAACGGTCGCCCGCGTCCGGCTGCCGTTATGGTGAAAGAATCGGGCGAAGCCGTCGTCATCCGGCGACGCGAAAGTTACGCGGACCTTTATTCGCTCGACGTGTGGTGAGCAGATGTTAGATGTTAGTACCGGAGGGCATCGCTTCTGCCGTCTCTACTAGCATCTGACCTCTAACATCTAACATCTTTTTCAGAGGAGGCGCGATGAAGTTGAACCCAGGCTTTGGCTCACGGATTCTCTCAAGATCGCTCGGACTCATCGAGAGAGGCGGAAACGCCTTGCCGCATCCGGCGACTCTTTTCGCAATAATGGCGCTCGTCATCATCATCATCTCCGGCATAGCCGCGCAGTTCGATCTCGCCGTCACTCATCCCGGCACAGGGAAGCAGATAGAGGCAGTGAGCCTGCTTTCGATAAGCGGGCTTCACCGAATTCTGACCGAGATGGTCACGAACTTCACCAGCTTCGCGCCCCTCGGAACCGTGCTTGTCGCCCTGCTCGGAATCGGAGTGGCTGAAGGGACGGGACTGATAGGCGCGGCGTTAAAGCTTCTGGTCATATCCGCGCCCAAGCGATTGCTTACTGCCGTGATAGTTTTTGCCGGAGTGATGTCGAACGCGGCGAGCGAGGTCGGATATGTGCTTCTGGTGCCGCTGGCTGCGGTCATATTCCTCGCCGTGGGCCGCCATCCCGTAGTGGGGCTTGCGGCGGCGTTTGCGGGCGTGTCGGGCGGTTACAGCGCGAACCTTCTCTTGGGAACGGTCGATCCTCTGCTCGCGGGGCTTTCTGAAGAGGCGGCGCGCATAGTGAGGCCCGATTACGAGGTGAATCCGGCGTGCAACTATTACTTCATGGCGGCTTCCACTTTCCTGCTCACCGCAGCCGGGACGTGGGTGACGGAAAAGATAGTGGCCCCGCGGCTGGGCGAATACACAGGCGAGGAAAAAGCTGACGAGATAACCGAACTGACGGCTGAAGAAAAGCGCGGACTGTGGTTCGCGCTTGTCGCGGCGCTCCTGTTCACCGGGATAATTTTATGGGGTACGGTTCCGTCGAGAGGTTTTCTGAGAGACCCGGAGACGGGCGGCATTCTGCGATCTCCTTTCATGTCGGGCATCGTCGCGCTGATCTTTTTCTCAGGAACCTTTTTCGGAATCGCCTACGGACTCGGAGCGCGCACGATTCGCAACGATTCGGATGTTGTCAAATCGATGGGCAAATCGATGGAGACGCTGGGAACTTATCTGGTGCTGGTATTTTTCGCCGCGCAGTTCGTCGCTTACTTCAACTGGACGAATCTGGGGCTTATAGTCGCGGTCAAAGGAGCCGAGGTGCTTCGGGCTTCGGGACTCGGCACGATCCCCCTGATAATCAGCTTCGTGTTCGTTTCGGCGACGATCAATCTCTTCATGGGAAGCGCGTCGGCCAAATGGGCCATCATGGCCCCGATCTTCGTGCCGATGTTTATGCTCTTAGGCTACACGCCTGAATTCACTCAGGCGGCCTATCGGATAGGCGACAGCACGACGAATATCATATCTCCGATGATGTCTTACTTCGCTTTGATAGTCGCTTTCGTCGCGCGCTACGACAAGAAGGCAGGCATCGGAACGATCATAGCGACGATGCTTCCCTACTCGATAACTTTTCTGGTTGTCTGGATACTGCTGCTGACAGGTTGGATTCTATTGGGCCTGCCTTTAGGGCCGGGAGCCGGTCTTTACCTTCAGCCCGCTAATTGAACGCGAAAGGACTCGTTCAACCTTGTTTCGAGTCCTTCTTTTTCATCTCTTCGATGATCTTTTGAAAGGCGGGATCAGAGCGCAGAGGTTCGAGCGCGCGGCTGTTGATGATTTCACCTGCGTTTTTGAATCCTCGCTCGGCGGCTTTCTTCAAAGCGTTCAGAGCCTTCTTTTTATTTCCGTTGTAGGAGTGCGCGCAGGCGAGTTGATAGAGCAAATGGGGATTGTCGGGATTGATCTCCGTCTCGATTTCGAGGTTGTCGGCAGCCAGCCCGTACCTTTTAGTCTGAAACAACAGCATCGTCAACTCGAAAGAATAAGCCTGATACTGACTGAGCGCGCGGCGGGCCACTCGTCGCTCCGGGGTGTTTTCCTTCGCTTCGGATTTCTTTTTCAGATCAGTGAGAGCGCGCCTCAAATCCATAAGAACCAAACGTCGCGCTTCCGCTTCATCGCCACCCGTATTGATCGATTGACCCGTCGGGCGCGTCTCTATCGCGGTGGGCGCAATCGAGAGATCAGGCAAATCAGCCGTCTCTCTTGCGCTTCGCAACCTGTTTCTTGCCGCGAGCAACTGACCCACGCGCCGCTTCTGCTCGGCTATCTGATCCCTTTCCTGTTTGATCGCCTCGCGCACTTCTTTCGAGTTTCTTAACTCCAAGGCTTTCTTTTCAAATTCAGTCACGTCTCTCAAACCGCCGAAGTCCGCCGTGATCGCCTCGCACAAAAGCAGAGATTCATAAATCATCCCTGAAGACTGGGCCGCTCGCTCCGTATCTCTCTTTGCGAACTGCGCGTCGATGAAGGCATCATCTCTGGTTCGCCGTCCCGTTTTCATCGCCTGAAGTTCCATCCACTCTATGGCTTTCGAGCAAAGCTCACTTGAAGCCCAGTCGTGTCCGCCTTCGAATGTTTCAATGCGATGAGCGATCGGGAAATTGTCGAGAGCTTCATCAAGCTGGCGAAGTTCCGGGTAATTGAAATCCTCCGAGCCGATAGTTCCGAAAAAGGCGAAAGAGATGGAACGCGAGGGCTGAAGCTGAGAATGAAAACCCGCGCCGCATCCCACGACGCCCGCAACCATTCCTTCCGAAGCGTAGGCGAATCCGCAGGCGACTCGCGCGCCGCCTGAAAAGCCTGCGGCGTAAACTCTGCGGTCATCTATCGAGAGCCGCGCGTGAGTGTCTTCCCAGAAAGTTCTGAGTATGCGAGTGAGCGGCGAGTCAGGGCCGTTGCGCGAGTTGTTAGAGCCGACGACGATGAAGCCGTATTTTTCCGCCGCCGTCTTGAACCGCTCAAGCGGAAGGCTTCCGCGCGCCGCAGGATCGAAGCAATAAATTATCGGCCATCGTTTCGAAGGCGTATAAGAAGACGGCAGATAGAGGGCGTAAGATTGTTCGGCGTCAGAGCGGCACTCGACTTTTTGAATTATTTCTCCGCGCGGAAATTCATCTGCGCGCGCTTGATGAGCGAACGAAAACAGAAGCGATAAAAGAGCGAGCTTCAATATCAAACCGGTAATGCGCTCGTTATGCGAGAAAAACCGTCTTTCATTAACACTTCGATTCATCGAGGTGGGCAGGGGCGAAACGATCTCTTCAACGGTTGAAGGCATCCGCCTGTTTCGATTCACCCTGCTGCGGCAGGGTGTTAATGAGAGGAGTCGCTTTCTCACTTTTCCTCCAATGACTGAGAGATTGAACCGTACCGTCATTTTCAGAATGAATCAATGAGCAGAGTTTGCGCTCGCGCTTCGATACGCGTCGGCGCTGTGCTAGAATTGCCCTTGCCAAAAGCAGACATTTTATTATCATCCATCAGTAAAAATTTACGAAGTCCGGGGCTGACCGAATGACTAAAGAAGCAATCAGAGAAAACATAACCTACGGCATAATAGGAATCGCGGCGGGTCTCATCATAGGATTCTTCGCCGCAAACAACGCGCCGCCGAGACAGACGGCTACAACCAACACTCCGGCGGCTCAGGTCAATCCCGCTGACTTGCCCGCAGGCCATCCGCCAATCGATCCTTCTCAACCGACGGAGGCCGGGCCGCTCCCTGCTGGTTCTGCGGCTGCTGCGCCCGCGGGCGAGACGACCGAACTGCCATCGCTCGATCCTCTTCCCGCCGGAAGCAAGGAAAAACGCACCGAGCAGGAGTACAAAAATATTCAGGTACTCAAGGGGCTGCCCGCAGACCGATTGACCTCTATCATGTTCGCCTTCAAGAACTCGCTTGGAGTCGATTGCACGCACTGCCATATCAAGGATCAGTGGGAGAAGGATGACAAGGAGGCTAAAAAAATAGCCCGGCAGATGATCCGACGCACTCGCGCCATCAACAGCGATAACCTCGGAGGACGAGTGAGTTGTTTCACCTGTCATCGCGGACAGCCGGAGCCTCCGAAATAGGGAGAAGGGTCGCTCCTACGGAGCTACAAAGAGAATAGATCAACTCGGTTCTATAGACAGGTTGCCCCTACGGGGCTGAGAAAGCCGAAATGAAATAATGCAGTAGCTCCGTAGGAGCGACCTGTTTATAGTAATTCAGTTTTCAGAATAATCATGACGACCGAGACACAACCTGCGGGCGATAGAAAACTGATCTCGCTTGAGACAGGCATCGGTGGTATGCCTTTCGGCAGGGATGAATACCTGACCGAAGAAGAAGCCGAGCGCAAACGCGAAGCCCTGCGTTTGTTCAAAGAAGCCTATGAAACGCAGATGCAAAACGAACTCGACCTCGCTGCCGCACTCTACGGCCAATCAATCGAGGAGTACGCGACGGCAGAGGCTCATACTTTTCTGGGATGGACTTATTCGTTTATGGGCCTGACGGATGAAGCGATAGATCAGTGCGTGAAAGCGATAGAGGTCGACGCGGATTTCGGAAATCCGTATAACGACATCGGCGCTTACCTCATCGAGAAGGGCGATCTTTACGGCGCTATCGGCTGGCTTCGTCGCGCGATGACGGCTCAGAGGTATGAATGTTATTTTTACCCTCACTTCAATCTCGGTCGCGTCTACGAATCTCTTGGCCGCGAGTTCGACGCGCTCCGTGAGTACAAGGCGGCGATTGATCTCAATCCGGGCTATGCTTCGGCGTTGAAGGCATTCAGAAAATTGCAGGGCCGATTGAATTGATCTGAAAATTACGAACGGGAGAAAGCAGAGATGGACGGTTTGAATCCGAGGGGCGGATGGATAGAAGTGATCGCGGGAGGGATGTTCAGCGGCAAGAGCGAAGAGTTGATCCGTCGCATACGTCGCGCAGAAATAGCGCGCCAACGCACGCAGATTTTCAAGCCTGTCATAGACAATCGCTTCGACCCTCATCGCATAGTATCGCGCGACAATCGCGAACTGGACGCCCTGGTGGTCGAGGATTCCGCCGAGCTTCGAGGGAAGCTGGTGTTCGGAGTCAGAGTGGTCGGCATCGATGAAGCTCAGTTTTTTGACGATAAAATAGTAGATGTCTGCATGGAGCTTGCCGACGCGGGCGTGCGGGTGATAGCCGCCGGACTCGATCAGGATTATCTGCGCCGTCCCTTCGGCCCTATGCCGCGACTGCTCGCCGTTGCCGAGTACGTCTCGAAGACTCACGCCGTATGCGTGCGGTGCGGCAGCGTCGCGCACTACACGCAGCGGGTCGCGGGCGGCGATTCTCAGATCGAAATAGGCGACGGCTCTTATGAGGCTCGATGCCGCTCGTGCTATGAACCTTATCAGGCGACCGACCATCAACAGGCGACAGTGGCCGAGATCGGGACTGTGTGATTGAGGCTGTAACGAGGCAAGCGAGCTTTTCTGAAAATAAAGCGCGTATTGTTTTTGGCGCCAACAAACAATATCATGTCCATCAGCACTCACAGACAGCTTTTTCTAATTCAGCCGCCGGGTAAACCACTGGCTCTTGACCTGCTTGTGGCTCCTCGTTCTCTGGGTGATCTAACAAGCGAGTGCTACTCACCCTGCCCCAATCAGTTTCTCAGAAAATTTGTGGATTCGAATCTGACAGGCAACCGGAATTATGAGGTCGCCCCTCCATCAGAAGATATTGCCGCCGGGAAAAACACGCACGTCTATGATGCTCACACTTATCACACGAAAGTTCCCCCAGAAGCAATCGCGCATCTGATCAACCACTACACCGAACTGGGCGAGATGGTGCTTGATCCATTCTGTGGCTCTGGCATGACGGGCGTAGCGGCTCTCAAGTGTCAACGCAAACCTGTGTTGATCGATCTTTCTCCTGCTGCAACATTCATCGCTAGGAATTTTATTACTCCTGTAGACGTGCTCAAATATCAGATCGCTGTCGAGGAAATACTTTCGGCCATTGCTGATGATGAGATGAATCTTTACAAAACTCATTGCCGATCATGCACAAGGCTCGTTCCGATGGAATATATGGTCTGGAGCTACGGGCTAATATGCGGGTTCTGCAACAATGAGTTTGTGTTGTGGAGTATTGCTCGCGACGAACGGGAGAATGTGCGAGATAGCAAAATCAAAACAGAGTTCGACTGCCCTTACTGCGGAAAGCGCGTGCAGAAACGCAAACTCAAGCGCACACGATTATATCCGGTTCAGACAGGATATCGCTGCTGCGATTCAGGATTGCAGGAGTCGAAGGCTGATCCTGATGAGCATGACTTGAGACTGATACGAAGAAGCGAAGAGGAAGTGATTCCTGCTGATCTCTGGTATCCGACGTTGAAGTTCCCAGAAGGAGTCAACACGAGGCAGGCTATCGCTCACGGGCTTGCCTCTGTCGATGCGCTTTATACGAAAAGGAATTTGCGGGCCGCGGCTCTTCTTTGGGATATTGCCCGCAAATGGAAAGATGAAGAAATCGGCTCCAAGCTCATGTTCACCGTCACGTCGATGTATCAGCGAATCACTCGATTGTCAGAGTTCCGTTTTTGGGGAGGGAGCGGAAATACGGCCAACTACAATGTTCCGATGATTTTCAACGAGCAGAATGTGTTCAAGGTTTTCAATCGAAAAGCGAAGACCATTCGAAACTACCTTGCAACCTGCAACCAGCGAACAAAAAGCTCTTTTTGCATATCAACCCAGAGCGCAACAAACCTGAGTACAATTCCGGATGAATCGATTGATTACGTGTTCACCGATCCCCCGTTTGGAAGCAACATAAATTATTCCGAGATGAACTTTCTCTGGGAGGCATGGCTTGGAGCTTTCACCGATTCCAGAGATGAAGCCATTATCAATCGGATGCAGCAGAAAACCATCCGGCACTATCGGGAATTGATGACTCAGGCACTTTCTGAAATCCGCAGAGTCTTGAAGCCAAATCGCTGGCTCACGATGGTATTTCACAACTCATCATCGGAAGTATGGTCAGCTATTCAGGAGGCACTGTCATCCGCGGGCTTCCAGATTGGGCAGACTCAAACTCTCGACAAACGACACGGCACGTTCAAGCAATTCGTTTCTGAAAACGCCGTGGGCTATGATTTGATTCTGCATTGCCGGAAAGAACCAACCGGAGCGTGCAAATCAAAGGGGTCTCAGATCCTTACTAGCTCGGCAATTCGGGATTTCATCAAAATAAAACTTCAACAATCCCCCGATGAGTTCATCGTTCAATATCTTCACGTAAAGCGAGCGAGCGAACTGGATAGCCGCAAGCTTTTTTCTTTATGGCTGAAAGAAAGAATGGAGTCTGGCGAAAAAGTCGACCTGAATTATGAGCAATTCCGAAACATCATCAGGCAGGTTATAGAGGCAGACTTTCCCGGCCTCGCGCATGGCAGGTTCCATCTATGAAAGGTCGCCTGCTTCTTGCCTTCTCCAGAAAGGAATTCGTCAAGGCTCATTCGCTGCTGGCCTCGAAAGTCGCCACGATGATGGGAAGGAAACTGGAAGAAGGCGACTGGTCTTATGTCTACTGCGCAGCGAAAAACATTCCACATACCGGATGGAGCAATCTCAACATCGATGTCTGCCACGCGGGGGTCGGCGTCGAGCATAAAATGCTTTGCGTCAAGTCTCACAAGAGCAGCAGAGAACATTGCGGGACAAGCCTTATGCACCCTTCAGCCACACGATCCATACGCATACCTTCGACTGAAGGCGACCCGACCGAGACAGCAGCCGAAGTACTCGCTCAGTATGCAGGCTTGATTGAGCAACGCCGCTTGAAGGTCGCGGAGACTGCGCCGGGAATTGAGCCTGATATGAGAGTCGGATGGTTGCTCTGGCAGGAGACTTTGAAAGAATTTTTGTACTTCGAAGAAGAAATGCTGCCTCCGAATCCAGATGATTACATCGCCGAATGGAAAGAAAGCGGAGGAGGGGCGCGTAAGACCAGCAAGAACCTCTGGGTTTATGAAAAAGACACTGGCAGAAAACGATTCTCTATAACCACGAGCGCAGGGGCGAAAATTCAACCATATTTCGACGTACCTGCGCCAAACAATTCCTGCCTCTACTATTTCTGCGTGCAGGGAGAAAAGCTGAGAGGAGGGATGGTCAGAATCTGGATAACGCCTACGACAACGATCCTTCTAAAAAGAATTCCTGGAAGCATCGATAAAGAAACTTTGAGTTCAGCGATCATCAACGCTTCCAAAGAATTTTCCGAGGTTCAGGAAGAAGAGGCTGAAGGGGAAATACTCGAATTAGCTGAACCTCTACTTATCACCGAAGAAGCTTACCTGGCTCTGGCAGAAGCTTTCAATGGTGTCAGCGACGAACATAAGATTCAGCTTTTTGCCAGATTTTTAATGCGATGAATATGGACGTATTCGAGATGACCCGTCGGCTCATCTCCATCCCATCGATCAGCGGAGATGAAAAAGCAGTAGCCCTTTTTCTGGCCGATTATCTTACCGACGCCGGAATGCAGGTCGAGGTGCAGGACGCTGCCCCGAATCGCCCTAACATTTATGCCCGACGCGGCAATCCCTCAATCGCGCTTTCAACTCACACCGATACAGTCCCGCCTTTTATAGAACTCAGAGAAGATGACGATTTCATTTATGGCCGCGGCGCGTGCGACGCTAAAGGCATCATTGCGGCTATGGTCAAAGCAGCCGAGTCTCTGATCGAAGATGACGTTTCCGACTTCGGTCTTTTGTTCGTCGTCGGCGAAGAAGCTGGAAGCCCGGGCGCGCGGGCGGCTAATGAAATTGCGAATAGTTCGCGCTATCTCATCAACGGAGAGCCTACGGAATCGAAACTCGTGCTTGGCTCGAAAGGCGCTCTGAGAGCCGTTTTGAAGTCACAGGGCCGCGCGGCTCATTCCGCTTATCCTGAGCGGGGCGAGTCGGCTATCGACAAATTGCTCGATGCGCTCACGGATCTTCGCCGCGTCAGTTTCCCGCGGGACGAAACTCTGGGAGCTACGACGATGAACATAGGCGTCATCGGCGGAGGCGTTGCGGCGAACGTCATTTCACCGCACGCCGAAGCTGAGTTGTTGTTTCGAATCGTGACCGACACCCGTTCGATCAAACGCATCATCGAAGAGACCATCGGCGCGCGAGCCGAGATAGAATACACATTCGAGTGCGAACCAGTGTTTACCCAGCGGCTCGAAGGATTCGAAACCGCGATAGTGTCGTTCACGACCGATATCCCGCTGCTTTCCGCGTGGGGTCGCCCCGTGTTGTTCGGCCCCGGCTCGATACTGGATGCGCACACGGCGAATGAAAAAATATCAAAACGAGAACTGGCCGAGGCGGTCAGTGTCTATGTTGAAATGGTCAGAGAGTTGAAGCAAAGAGCGATGCAAGGGTAATCTGATAAAACACATTTGCACTGAAGGCGAGCGCAGAATCGATGAAGAGGTGAGAGATGCAAGATAAAATTCCCGTCGGCGTGCTGGGCGCGACCGGAGCCGTCGGACAGAAATTCGTCAAACTGCTTGAGCGTCATCCGTGGTTCGAATTGACCGAGCTTGCGGCTTCCGACCGCTCCGAAGGCAAGCCGTACAAAGAAGCTGTCACCTGGCGGCAATACACGCCCATACCTGATCGCCTGAAAGATCGCGAGGTCAAGCCGTGCGTGCCGACGATGGACTCGCGCATAGTTTTTTCGGGTCTCGATGCTTCGGTCGCGGGCGAGATAGAAGAGAACTTCGCAAGCGCAGGCTACATCGTCGTCACGAATTCCAGAAATCATCGCATGGATGAAGACGTGCCGCTGCTCGTGCCTGAGATAAACCCGCATCATCTGGAGATGATCGAACTCCAACGCAAGCGGCGCGGCTGGTCAGGCGCGATAGTCACCAATCCTAATTGTTCGACCATCGGACTGGTGATGCCGCTCGCTCCCATTGATCGCGCGTTCGGAGTGAAGCGAACCGTTGTCGCAACGCTTCAGGCTCTTTCAGGCGCAGGCTATCCGGGACACCCGGCAATCGATATGATCGGGAACGTCATTCCGTTCATAGGCGGCGAGGAAGAAAAAATCGAAAGCGAGCCGCTCAAAATCATGGGCCACTTCGACGGCGAGCGCGTGCGAATGGCCGACTTCAAAATCAGCGCGCACACAAACCGCGTCTTCGTCGAAGACGGACACATGATTTGCGTTTCGGTCGAGCTTGAAAATAAAGCATCAGTGGATGAAGTGGCTGATATGCTCACAGGCTTCACTTCCCTGCCGCAGGAGTTGAAGCTGCCGTCGGCCCCCGCTCGTCCGGTGATCGTCACCGATGAAGGAGACCGCCCGCAGCCTCGCTTTGATCGCGACGCGGGCGAAGGTATGAGCGCGGTCGTCGGTCGCATTCGCCCCTGCCCGGTGTTCGACATTCGCTTCGTGGTGCTTTCGCACAACACGATTCGCGGCGCAGCGGGCGCGGCGATTCTCAACGCTGAATTGATGCTGGCTCAGGGGTATCTCGAATGATAGTGATGAAATTCGGCGGCACTTCGGTCGAAGACGCTGCTTCGATTGAGCGCGTCGCCGAAATCATTCGGGCGCGCGTCGCGCTCAAGCCGGTCGTCGTCGTCTCGGCCATGGCGAAGACCACGCGCAAGCTGCTCGAGACCGCCGAAGCTTCCGCAGCCGGAAACACCAGCGCGAGAGCCGCGGTCATTGACGATCTCAAAAACGCTCACCTCAATGAAGCCCTCCAACTCGTTGCGGAGTCGAATCCGGTTTTTCAGGTAATCGATGATTACTTCGACGAGCTTTCGACTCTGCTCGAAGGACTCTCGATCCTCGGCGAAGTGCCGCCGCGCGGGCTGGATAAAATTCTATCCTATGGAGAGCTTCTCTCTTCCGCCATAGTCGCCGCCGCTCTTGCCGAGCGCAGACTCGCAGCGCGATGGATGGATTCGCGCCACTTCATCATCACCAATGACCGATACGGCGCGGCTTCGCCTCTCTTCGAAATCACTGATCAGAAAATCGCGGAGATGCTGCTTCCCGCTCTCGGTGAAAATCAGATTCCCGTCATTCAAGGGTTCATAGGCTCGACGCGCGAGGGCGCGACCACCACTCTCGGATTCGAAGGGTCGGATTTCACAGCCGCCATAGTCGGCGCGGCTCTCGATGCCGCGGACATTCAAATCTGGAAAGACGTGTCGGGACTGATGACCGCAGACCCGGCTTTGTGCCAGAGCGCGCGGACGGTCAAAGTCTGTTCTTACATGGAAGCCGCAGAGCTTACTTTTTTCGGCGCGAAGGTGCTTCATCCGAAAGCCGTTCATCCGGCGGCGCAAAAAAATATCCCCGTTCACATTTACAATTCGAAACAGCCCCAGGCCGCAGGCACCGAGATAAAAGCCACGGCTCCGGCCTGTTCCAATCTGATCAAGTCCATCGCCTACACGCGGCCCGTCACGCTGCTCAACGTTCAGTCGGGCGTGGGGGCTGAAGGAGTAAGAGCGTCTTCAGCCAACGATTTCATGCGCTCGCTTATAAATGCTCTCAATCGTCAAAGAATCGTTCCTCTCCTGATGGCAGTCTCGGCCACGAGCGTCGCTATTGCGATAAGCTCGGTCAGTGAAGCCAGCGAGCGCGATCTCATCGAAGAGATTTCCCGATTCGCAAACGTCGATCTGCATCCTCATAAAGCGATAGTTTCGCTAGTCGGTGAAGAGCTTAAAAACGATTCGGCATTCGCCAGCCTCGCATTCCGCGCGATTGATAGCGTCAAGCCTCAGTTGATCCTTCACGGCTCGTCTGTGATCACAGTCAACCTTGTAGTCGCCGAAAGCGATGTCGAAAGCGTTATTGATGCGCTGCACGAATCCTTCTTCGCTGAACTCGACCCGCACGTATTCGCGTAAGGCGAGCGATTGATTTTTTCGCCGAGGCTTGCAGAGAAATTGATGTATAACTTTCAGTGGCTTGCGTATCATAAACGCTTTGGCGCGCAGCGAAGAAATAAAAATGAGACAGTCGATTCTACATATTGCCCTTGTTGTCAGAGACTATGATGAGGCCATAGAGTTTTATACCAACAAGCTCCATTTCCAACTCATCGAGGACACCTATCAGCCGGAGCAGGATAAACGTTGGGTTGTGGTTTCTCCTCCCGGATCGACTGGGACAACACTGCTGCTTGCCAGAGCCTCAAAACCCGAACAGGAGGCTTTCATTGGCAATCAGTCCGGCGGAAGAGTATTTCTATTTCTCAATACAGATGATTTCTGGAGAGACTATAAGGATATGGTTTCCAGAGGAATAAAGTTTGTCAGGAGTCCTAAAAAAGAAGCTTACGGCATGGTGGCTGTTTTTGAAGATTTGTATGGAAATCTGTGGGACCTGTTGCAGATGAATGATGAATCGGGATGAGCGAATTGACCGATTGATGCGTCAGACTTATTGTCATGGAGAATTGAATGACTGAAGATTCTGAATCGAAGAGGCAAGCGGCCACGCAGGTAGTTGAGTCATACTTGCAATGCGTCGTTGCGGGAAAGTTTTCCGACCTTCCGATTACAGAGGACTACGGATCGGAAAGCCCGCAGTCGGGGCGGCTGCAGGGCGCGGCAGCGGTGCGCTATCTGGAAAAGATCGGCCCGGAGATGAACGAAATCCGAATCCTTCAGCACATCGTCGAAGGCGACTATGTTGCCACACACTTCGAGGAAGTAACCTCTGAAGGCACACTGCCCGTCTTCGCCAAGTTCGAACTGCGCGACGGCAAGGTGAAGTTCGTACACGTCTTCTTCGATTCCGTGCTCCCCGGCGCATAAGTCGCGGGATGATTGCAACCGCCCGAACGTCAGGCAGTGTAGAACGCGGAGGCGAGTGATTGACGGATACAGATGCAACGATGCAGTTTATAGTTTCGCTGGAACGCGGAAAGGGCGATTCGGTTCGAGTGATAACGGAGTATTGGGAAGATGCGAGCGTCGAAGAAATCCATAATCAGATCATGGAGTGGAAGGCAGAGCAGAAATAGTAAGCTGCATAAAAGCAAAGATCGGACAAGAAAACTCATGGGGAAAGACACAGCCAGATTGGATACCAAGAAACACTTTGGCGCAGGTGATTGAGAGGTAAAAGGAGTGGAAAACAAATGAACGACAACGAAGCATATCTCGACTTTGTTAAGCGCCTTACACTTTTGATAGAAAAGAATCCTCATCTTATCAAAACTACTTTAAGCAATGTCTTCACAATGCGGATTATCGGCAACAAGACGCACGGCGATCTAGCGGAGATTGCGATCCCAGAGTTTATCAACCAGTTTATGTATGATTTCACTTCCACGCATGTCGGCAAGGAGTTATTTCGATCCAAGGAGCATGAGGAAGACATCAAAATCACTAACGATATACTAAACGTAGAATTTGCAATCAGCTTGAAAGCCTACGGCGATGGGCCGCTTCAGTTGTCAACAGATAAAAACTTCCGTATGTTTCCGAGTCTTAACCAGTACGGCTCCGAAATCGTTGATGGCAGTATAATTCAGTCAATACTTTCGGATAATGCCTTTAGTGAATTCGGGAATTTCAAGGTACTTCCTTTGATCTATAACGAAAAGAAAAAGAAATGCAATATCCTTGTTTATGACTTCGATAAAGCGAAGAAGAGTATCCAGCGCATTTTGTACGAAAGACCCGAAGGTCAGAGAAAACATCCAGTCTACCGTTTCTACGACGCCAACGGCGGCTATATCTGCGAAGTGCGTTATGGCGATGCGAAGGCTAATGCACTGCAACGCGGATTATGGACACACACGAAAAATGCTACTGACTACTTCAACAGCATTACGGGCGGATGGATTGATTACTCGGACAATCAAATTCTAGTCTCTCTCTTTTCACACGCTCTGCTTTCAACGGTGACTGGACACCAAAGAGCATTGAACGAATTGAAAATCGATATTGAAGATCAGAAAATTCAATCAGCTTTGAAATAGAGTAATAAAATGCAACAACTACTTTTCAACGATTTCAGTGCCGATGCTCCGCCGACCGAAGGAATCAAATATGCCGGTTCCAAACTAAAACTGTTGCCTCATATCCTCTTTCTCGCACGCGAGGTGAACGCTCGCACTGTCTTTGATGGCTTTTCCGGCTCGACGCGCGTCTCTCAGGCATTCGCAAAACTCGGCTATCGAGTCATTGCCAACGACATTGCCGCGTGGTCGAAAGTCTTCGCTCAATGTTATTTGAAAAATCAGAAAAGCTCGCGCCACTATCAAAAAATAATCGATCATCTCAACGCTCTGCCCGGAATTGATGGATGGTTCACCGAGCATTACGGAGGCATCGTTGAAGAGAGCCAGCCATCTGTAAAAAAGCCGTGGCAGATTCACAATACCCGCAAGCTCGATGCGATACGACTTGAGATAGACAAACTTGGCTTGCCGGAAATTGAAACTTCCGTGCTGCTTACGAGTTTGATACTTGCTCTTGACGAAGTCGATAGCACTCTTGGACATTATGCATCGTATCTGGGCAACTGGTCGCCGCGATCATATCGGACGATGACGCTTCGCGTTCCGTCGTTGATTGAAACCGAGCCGCATCACGAAGTGTTTCAGAAAGACATTTTCGATCTGTGCGATGATGTCACGTGCGATCTTGCTTATTACGATCCGCCTTATGGCTCGAACAACGAAAAGATGCCGCCCTCGCGCGTTCGCTACGCGGCCTATTATCATTTGTGGACGACCCTGTGCCTCAATGATCGCCCGGCTCTTTTCGGCAAGGCAGGCAGGAGAGCGGATTCGAGCGACAGGGTGGCGGCTTCCGCGTTTGAAGATTTCAGGAGAAATGAATCAGGGAGGTTTAAGTGTGTCGAGGCCATCGAAAAACTTATCAGCCGAACGCGAGCCAGATTCATCTTGTTGTCGTATAGTTCAGGAGGGCGAGCGACGGCGGAAGAACTGACGGACGCGCTAAAGAGCGCGGGGCGCATTATCGAAATGATTAGACTCGATTACAAACGCAATGTCATGGCCCGCATGCGATGGACGAACGAGTGGGTTCGCGCGAGCGAAACTCCGAATGTGGAATACCTTTTCCTGCTGGAAAAAACTATCATCTGAAAAAATACGGCGAGGTGTGATGAATGAAGATCATTCGCGGATTTGGATTCAAACGTGAAGCGACATGGATTCTGGTTTTCAGTCTCGCGCTTCCGTTCATCGGATTTTTGCTCGCTTTGGTTATACCGATGATCGCTCGACATTTTGAGAACTAACAGAGGTTATGCTGAAAAAAATACTTGCCACATCTTTGCTCCTTCTTTCGCTCGTCTCCACCGAGGCGGCGCAATCGCGATATTCAAGACCTAAAACAACGACCAAGCCTTCAACCAAATCGGCCACCCGTCCCGCGACAACGCCTGCGCCCGTCGAGCCTTCGGAAAAGCTATCGAAAAATTCGTGGCGCGGAATCACGCCGCTTCAATCTTCGGCTGAAGATGTGGCGCGATTGATCGGCGTGGAACCGACTGACAGCGACACTCAAGGCCCGTTCAGAGTCGAAGGCGGCGAAGTGACTTTTTCGTACCTCACGCCGAGTCTGGCAAAAATTTATCGCGCGCCCGCTTCGATGGTAGGCAAAGTCTTCTCGATTTATTTCAAGCCGGGTGAAATGATGTTGAAGGATGATTTGAAACTCGCATCCGAATTCAGGCGATGCACAGAAGACATGGACAAAACTTTTTATTATTTCGTGAGCGACGCGGGGCTTGTCTATCAACTGCTCCGCAACAGCGACCGGCTGGAAACGATAATCTATCAGCCGTCACGCGCGCAGGTGCGCCGACTGGCTGTCAATACAGGCTGTGTGTTCTGATGGGTGATAGGGGATGGGTGATAGGGGATGGGATCAGATATCTCATCACCTTGTCACCCCATCCCCCATCCCCTATCACCTATGACCCATCATGAAACTTGCGCTTCTTGGTTACGGCAAAATGGGGCGGATGGTCGAGCAGGCCGCCGCAGGGGAAGGCATCGAAGTCGTCGCGGTGATTGATCCCTTTGCAGGATCGCGCGGGCAGATCGCGGACGCTGATGTGTGCGTCGATTTTACCGAGCCTGACGCGGTTATAGACAACATCCGGCTCGTCGCTTCCGCAGGCGCAGCGATGGTCGTGGGAACTACGGGGTGGTACGGACGAATCGATGAGGTGAAGAAACTGGTTGAAGAGAGCGGCATCGGCTTTGTTTACGGATCGAACTTCAGCATCGGTGTGAATCTGATGTTCAAAGTAGCGCGTTACGCAGCCCGGTTGTTCAGCCGCTTTCCCGATTACGACCCGTTCATTCACGAGGCTCATCATCAATTCAAGAAGGACGCGCCTTCAGGCACGGCTGTTTTTTTGAAGCGAATAGTCGAAGGCGCGTACAATCGCGAGGTGTGGACTTCAAGCACGCGGGCCGGTCACATACCCGGCACGCACACTGTAGGGTTTGATTCCGAGGCGGACACGCTCTCCCTTACGCACACGGCGCGCAGTCGAGAAGGATTCGCCCGTGGCGCGATTGTCGCCGCTCGATGGGTCGAGGGGCGAAAAGGCTTTTACGAGTTTTCCGAAATAATCGATGAGTTGAGCGATTTCAAATGAAAGATGGGCGAGTGAGTTTTCTGGAGCGCTGCGACAAGTCCCCGCACTCCAAAAACGCCTGATCTTTCAAAGCTTCGATTTCACCCAAACAAGCAGGAGGAGAAATGTCGGACATATCTACATTGAAAGGTTGCGGGACGGCTCTCGTCACACCGTTTCGCCGGGATGAGTCAATCGATGAGGATGCGCTAGGTCGCTTCGTCGAATTTCAAATCAGCGAGGGGATAGATTTTCTCGTCCCCTGCGGAACTACCGGCGAGAGCGTCACCCTCAGCGAAGACGAACAAAAGCGCGTCGTTGAAATCGTGATCGAAACCGCGAAAGGTCGCGCGCCGGTCATTGCGGGCGCGGGCGGTTATGATACGAAGAAGATCATCAAGATGGCGCGCGAGTTTGAACGCCTCGGCGCAGACGCGCTGCTATCGGTCACGCCTTACTACAACAAGCCGACGCAGGAAGGTCTCTATCAGCACTTTCGCGCCATCGCCGAATCCACCCGACTGCCGATCATTTTATATAATGTGCCTCCTCGCACGGCGGTCAACATACTTCCTGACACCCTGCTTCGGCTTGCCGAGATACCGAACATAGTGGGCGTAAAGGAAGCGTCGGGCGACATCTCTCAGATAGCCGAGATAGCCACTCGCACGGGCGCGGACTTCAAAATATTTTCAGGCGATGACAGCGTGACCCTGCCCGTAATCGCGCTTGGCGGCGTGGGGATAATTTCGGTCGCGTCGAATGAAATCCCACGGTTGATGACTGCGCTCGCTCGCGCCGCTCTGGAAAATCGTTGGGATGAAGCGCGAAGGCTCAATCGCCAACTGATGCCACTCATGAAAGCCAACTTCATCGAGACTTCTCCTTCGCCCGTAAAGGCGGCTCTTGCGATGATGGGAAAAATCGAAGAGGCGTATCGATTGCCGCTCGTCCCCGTCAAACCCGACACGAGAGAGCGACTCCGCTCGATACTCGTCGAGTTGAAGCTCATACAGGGAGAAGGCCATGCTCAGAGAATTTAAGGAATTCGCCATGCACGGCAACGTCGTCGATATGGCCGTCGGCATAATCATCGGCGGCGCGTTCGGGACGATTGCCAAAAGCCTCGTGTCCGACGTGTTGATGCCTCCCATCGGCCTTTTGCTCGGCGGAGTCGATTTCGGAAATCTCTTCGTCGTCGTCAAAGCCGGAAAAACCGCCGCGCCTTACCCGACTCTCGCCGATGCGCAGGCCGCAGGAGCCGTCACCCTCAACTACGGAGCGTTCTTCAACACGGTGATAGGATTTCTGATCGTAGCTTTCGCGGTTTTTCTCGTCGTCAAAAGCATCAACGCACTCAGGCGCAAACAGGAAGAACCAGAGGCTGAAGCTACGACGAAAGAATGCGAGTTCTGCGCGACGGAGATTTCCGTCAAAGCCCGGAGATGTCCTCATTGCACGTCGCAACTCGGCGGCGCATAGGTTGAAGATATGCGAATGACTATGCGTCGGAGAACGATGATCGCGTTGCCGCTCGTGGCGATAATCGGCCTTGCTCTACTTTATTATTTCGTAAAGATCAAACCGATGATGCGCGCGGGCCGCGAGCAGGGACAATACGCGGATGCGGACGCGCGCCGCGGGGTGAACGAGTTTCGTTTCGAAACGAAAAACGGGGCGCGAAGTGTGAGCGATTATCGCGGCAAGGTAGTGCTGATCGATGTATGGGCGACGTGGTGCGGGCCTTGTATCGCCAGCATTCCGCATCTCGCTCGCCTCACGGAGAAATATCGAGAGCAGGGATTCGAGGTCATCGCGCTCAGTGTCGATAAGGGCAGATGGTCGGACGTCGATCCGTTCGTCGGGAAGCGATCAGATATAAATTACTCATTGGCCGTGCCTGCTGGAGAGACTGACGTTCATTTTTCGACGCTCATCGATCTCAATCCTTTGGGCAACGTCGCCGCGCTGCCGACCGCTTTCGTCATCGACAGCGAAGGAAGGCTTGCCGCCAAATTCGTCGGAGCGGGGCGATATGAAGAGATAGAATCGCTCATCGCAAAGCTGATTGCGGAAGCGAGATCGTGATAGACTGACTGAGAACCATGTCGACCGTAGTCACAAATCATATCCGTCTCGATGAAAACGGTGTCGCCTGGATAGATGAGACAAAGGTGAAAGTCATCGAAGTGGCGGTCGACAAACTCGCTCACCAGTCCAGCCCGGAAGAAATGCACTTTCAGTATCCGCACCTCTCACTGGCTCAGATTCATGCCGCGCTCGCTTACTACTATGACCACCAGTCGGAGTTCGACGCCCAAATCGCTCGGCAGATTCAGGAAGTGAAAGACCTCAGAGCCAGACAGGGAGAGACTCCATTGCATAAACGTCTTCGCTCGATGGGACTCATTAAGTGAGCATCCGTTTTTACATGGATGTTCAGGTTCGACGCGCGCTGACCGAAGGGTTGAGATTGCGTGGTATTGATGTGATAGCCGCGCAGGAAGATGGCGCATCAGAATTGTCTGACTCCGACCTTCTTGATCGCACAGGTTTACTTGGGCGCGTCCTGTTCACTCACGACAAAGACTTTCTGCGCGAAGCAACCGAACGTCAACAGAGCGGTCGCTCGTTCGCAGGCATCGTTTACGCGCATCAAATCGAGGTAGCGATTGGCCGGTGTCTCAACGATCTTGAAATCATCGCCAAAGCATCTGATCCCGATGACCTCGCTAACCGAGTCATATACCTGCCGCTCTGATAATCGACCGAGCCACAGGGAGCGCAGCGTCTCGATTCCTGAGACTGTACGCCTTCCCCCATCGTGTCAGCGTCCTCTATTTTCCTTTAGCCTTGAACTCCGCATCCGGCACCGTGACGTTGAATTTGATTTCCTTGACGCGAGTGATGACCGATCCGAGACCGGGATTCTGAGCGACTATCTTAAACGGAATCATCACGCCCTCGACCGAACGATAGTCGCTGAAAGTCTGACCCACGATGGCTGCGCCCTCGTCTCCGAACAACGACACCATTCTGTCGCGTTTGACCAACAGAAAAGTTTTCGTCGAGATGTAATCCGTCACCGGGTTTCCTTTTTCAGGCGTCTTGACGACCACATACACTTCTTCATCTCCGACCTTCGACACTCCTTTGATAACGACGCTCTTGAAGAGAATCTTCCATTCAAGCTCCTGATGGAAGGATGCAGAGATGCGCGCATCATCTACGAGCTTGCCCCTGTAAGGCGACGGCGGCGAAAAATCCGTTTCGCTTCCGCCCGCTGAGCCGTCGAAGTATTCCCGCATGACACCGACCTTTTTGCCCAGCGCCATCAACTTCGTCGTCGAAGAAAACATATTTGGCGCTTTCGCATAGTTGATCCACTCGGCGGTCAAGCCCTGATTTTCAAGCTCGACTGTGCCGGTAGTGACCACAGACTGATGCTTGCGCAGATTGGCCTCGCCGCCCGCCGCAAGTATGACTTTCGCCATCAACTCGTCTGCGGTGATCGAAACCTTCGCTGCATCGACGGCGGCTTTGCGCTTGCCCTCGAATTCGCCTTCCGGTTGCTTGAGCAAAACGCTTGACACTTTGCCCGAAGCGTCTCGCTTGACCATCATTCTGTAAGTGTCAGGAAGCGGGCTGAGCGCGAAGGTGTCTTTTTCTTTTTCGATCAGGGCGTAAGGCGGCTGGCCCGGAACGACGAGAGAAACTTTTCCGTCTTTCACTGCAATCTCTATCGCCTGCCCCATCAGATCGTAAGACCCGATGAGTTCTTTCATCTGTCCGTCCGCGCTTGCCGGAGTTGCGGCTGCCGCTTCTTCCGCTTTCATTTTGGCCAGCACATAATTTCCCTGCGGCTGTTCGAGGTATGCCTCAGTGTCGGATTCGCGCCCCTTGACCGGGCGAAAAGTAACATAAAACCCGTCGGGCGCAGGAGCATCGAGTTTGTATCTTCGCCCGCCTACGTTGACCAGCGGGTAATCAGGCTGTCCCGGCACGCGCGCAGTGAGCTTTCCGTCTTTGAACAGGATTTCAACGTCGAATCCGGCTTCGGCGAATTTATACTTTCCAGCTTCATTCTTCAGATCGCCTGCTGCGGCAGTTGACGCTCCGCCTGCGGGAGTTTCCGGCCTGGGCTTATCGATGAGATTGGCAAAGACGGCTTCCCGGACTGCTACGGGGAGCGTCGAGCTTGAAACATTCGTGAGCAGACAGAATCCGAATTTCAGATCAGGCACAAGGCCGACCAGCGAGTTGAAACCATCGATGCCGCCGCTGTGAGTCAGTATCTTATGCCCGCGATAATTCACAACGCCCCATCCCAATGCGTAGCCCGCGCCTCCGCCCGCGTCGATATGTTTCGAAGTCATCTCGTTGAATCCTCTCTCGGAAACCAGTCGCTTTCCTTCGAACACTCCCTCGCCGAGCATCAATCTTATCCATTGAGCCATATCCCTCGCGTTAGAATTGATAGCTCCCGCCGGGGCGATATTAGTGAGATCGCGCAACGCAAGTTTCCGCGGGGTCTTGTCCGCGATGTCGTACCCCGTGGCGAAGTCCGCTGATTTCTGCATCACTTTCACTGACGTATCGCTCGCTTTCATACCCAGAGGCTTGAACACTCGATCAGCGATAATCTGCTCCCACGTCGATTTTTGCGCGCGGGCCACGACCTCGCCCGCCGCGCTGTACATCACGTTCTGATATTGAAACTTCTCACGCAACTTCGCCGTCGGTTTGGCAAGTCCGGCAACCCGGATGGCCTCCTCTCGGTTGAGCGCCCCGGTGTACCACGCGATGTCTGTTCCGTCGAGGCCGGAACTGTGATGGAGAAGATCGCGGACGGTTATTTTCGCGTCGGCTTCCGCATCCTGAAGCTTGAAGTAAGGCAGATATTTTTTCGGCGAATCATCGAGAGAGAGCTTCCCATCATCGACGCTCATCTCTGCGATCATGCCGGTGAAGGCTTTGCTGCACGAACCTATTGCGAAGAGCGTATCGGCAGTTGCGGGCAGATTGCGCTCAACGTCCTTGAGTCCCAGCCCTTTCATATAAATCACTCGATCATCCTTGACGATGACGAGGGAGATTCCGGGAACGCCTGCTGCCTTGCGTTTCTCTTCGATGGTTTTCTCCATCGCTTCGAGCTTCGCCGCAAGATCGGTCTCGAAGAAAAACGCGCTCGCCGACGGCGCGAGGGCGGAAAGTATCATTGAAATCAAAGCGAGAAGGCTGAGAGAGTGACGTTTTTTCAGTGTCATGTAATCCTCCGAGCAAAAGATGTGGCACGATCTGACAGTTTGCATCACCTGTTGCGTTGTCAATTTCTATCATACGGGCGCGCGAATATCGAGGTTCACTCGAATATAAGGGAGCGAGCCGCTTGTTGAGGCAGAGCCTCCGGGCGGCGCAGCCGCATCGAAAGAGGGCCTGCGCTCCGGGAAGTCAGAGACTTCCCGCACATCAAAGCGGCAAAGCCGCTGATCCGGGCGAGCGATCAAAGTTTGGCGGCTTGACTGCCAACGGTCTTTTGTCTAATCTCGCTTCGACTATGGAGATCGCCGAGCGCATTCAACAACTCTTCGACCACCCGCCCGATCAATTCACCATCGAGCATCACTCGCTGTTTCAGGAATTCAAAGACCTGCTCAATCGAGGAGAAGCGCGCGCCGCCGAAAAAATAGACGGACGATGGAAAGTCAACGCCTGGGTCAAGAGCGGCATACTGACTGGCTTTCGAATGGGCCATGTGGAAAATTTTTCCCTCGGCTATCATTTTCGCTTTTATGACAAGCACACTTACCCTCTAAAACGAATCTCGATGGATGACGGAGTGCGAATAGTTCCGGGCGGCTCATCGATTCGCGACGGCTGTTACATCGGGCGGGGAGTCACCTGCATGCCGCCGATGTTCGTCAACGTCGGAGCATTCGTCGATGACGACACGATGATCGATTCTCACGCGCTCGTAGGCTCGTGCGCGCAGATAGGCAAGCGGGTTCACCTTTCGGCTGCCGCGCAGATAGGCGGCGTGCTGGAACCCATAGGCGAACTTCCGGTCATCATCGAAGACGATGTGCTTGTAGGCGGCAACTGCGGCGTTTATGAAGGCGCGATAGTCCGCGAGCGCGCAGTGCTGGCATCAGGCACGATCATCACGGGCGGCACGCCCGTTTACGATCTCGTGCGCGATGAGTTCTATCGCAAAACCGAAAATGCGCCGCTTGAAATCCCTGCGGGCGCGGTCGTCGTTGCAGGCTCTCGCGCAATCACGAAAGGTCGCGGCGCGGAATTGGGACTCTCCGTCTATACGCCGATCATCGTCAAGTACCGCGACGAAAAGACTGACGCCTCCGTGCGTCTCGAGGAGTATCTCAGGTGATAGGGGATAGGGGATGTAGAAGAAACTTCCGCCATCCCCCATCCCCTATCCCCCATCTCCCATGTACACGCCGGCAGACAGAATCAAAGATGTGAAGAAGAGCGCGACGCGCAGGCTCTATGACGCAGCGCCCGCGGGGTCTATCAATTTCGGTTTGGGCGAGCCTGATTTCAAAACTCCCGCGGTCGCTCGACGCGAAGCCATCCGAGTGATCGAGGAAGAACACATCGGCTACACGCCCAACGCGGGGCTTCTCTCGCTTCGCGAGAAAGTAGCCGATTATCACCGCGAGAGTTTCTGTTTTCCCGTTTCGGCTGATTCCGTTTGCGTGACTACGGGGGTCGAAGAGGCTCTGTTTGCGATAGTGATGGCGATGGCCAATCCCGGCGATGAAGTGCTGCTTCCCGATCCGGGATTCAATGCTTATCCGGTGATCGCTGAAATCGCGGGAGCGAGGGTGACGCGCTATCGCTTGCCTGCCGCGAGCGGATTTTTGTTTGATCGAACGAGCTTTGATCGCGCGGTGACGGATAAAACCAAGCTCGCCTTCATTCTCTCGCCATCGAACCCCACGAGCCGTGTGATTGAGCGTGATGATTTGCAATTCATATCTGAGCGATTGAAAGCATCGAATGCTTTCGTCGTATCGGATGAAATCTATCGCGATCTTTTTTTCGAAGAGCGGCCTGCATCGATTTCCGAGTTTTATGATCGAGTGATAGTCGTGTCGGGGTTGTCGAAGATGATGAGCATGACGGGCTGGCGGCTGGGCTGGGCCATAGGCAATGAAGAGATCATCCGATACGTCACCCTGATGCATCAATACATTTCGAGTTGCGCCAGCGCGGTTTCGCAAAAAGCGGCCATAACCGCTTTCTCAGAAGAAGGCCGCGCCGCGACTGAAGCATTTCGGATTGAGTTAAAGCATCGCGGCGAAGTGATGGCCCGCGCCCTTGAGCGCGAAGCGGGATTGCCTTTCGTCACGGGCGAAGGCGCGTATTACATAATGCTCGATGTATCGAGTTTCGGCGCGTCGGAGGAAGTAGCGTGGGCGCTTCTCGCGGAAAAAGTCATCACGGTTCCGGGCGATGCGTTCGGTGAAGAGGGCGAAGGATTTTTGCGATTGTCGTTCTCAATCGACACGGAGTTGATCGAAGAAGGAATCCGTCGAATCGCCCGCGGGCTGGAAAAGATGAAACAGGCGAAAGCTGCCATCGAGTAGTTCGATGGCTGTCTTTAGTACACAAATATTGATTGGTAAAGAAGAAGCATTATGGAACTAACACAAGAAAAAATTGTACTTACTGGCCATATAGCAGTAGCAGCCCAAAAGGGAACAACGGATGCAGACCAATCCTTACGACAGCACTTGGAGCAATTGTCTGCGGTGAAGCGTTCGGAGTTGCGAATGGTAGCTCTGATAGGTGAAATGCTATCACTTGATCTGCAGACTATCGAGGCTCTCTTTAATGCTGCAGCTTCCGACGCTTACGAAGGCGACAGACTCACTAAGTGGCTCATCAACTAGCCTCAATTGGCCGAATATCTGGCAAAAGGGCTTGATGTCTTGAAACAGAAAGGCTTCATCATTATCACCGCTCCATTTGCGTCATAAGAACGTCAGACGTTACTATGGCCGGGTGATTCGTAGCTTTGCCGACCGAGACACGGAGCGACTGTGGCAACGCCTCATCGTTCGACGTTGGGCATCGACAGTGCAGCACGCAGCCTACAGAAAGCTTTTGATGCTGGATGCTGCGACGGGCTTGATCGATCTGAGCGCTCTTCCCGGTAATCGATTGGAGAAGCTTGTAGGCAACCGCGCAGGTCAATACAGCATTCGAGTGAATGACCAGTGGCGAATCTGCTTCGAATGGAGGGATAACGACGCATATGAGGTCGAAATCTGCGACTACCACTAAGCGGAAGAAATCAACCGCACGGCGGATGCCGCCTGTTCATCCCGGCGAGATATTGTCGGAGGAGTTCCTCAAACCGATGGACATTTCTCAGTACCGTCTGGCGAAAGGGTTGAGTGTTCCCACACGACGCATCAATGAAATCGTTCTGGGAAAGCGGTCAATCAGCGCAGATACGGCCTTGCGCCTTGCACGTTTCTTCGGCACGTCCGAACGATTCTGGCTCAATCTGCAAACAACCTATGATCTGGAGATCGAACGCGACCGGCTGCAGGATAGACTGGCGCGCGAAGTCGAAGTACTACGGCCTGCCTCGTGAACCGTCGGCTGCCCGACCCCTTCCACCTGCGCAACTCCTGCGTCTCTGCGTCGAGTATACGATTGCTGTTCATGCAAAGGCATACTGCTGTAACCCGGAGGACTCTATCAATGAAACTAAATCGCTCATCTCTATTTTCAAAGGCCGTCATTTTTATTCTGCTCTTCAGCCTTCGCGCGCTCGCTCAAAGCGATGCTCACCCGCTCGATCCTCTCACTAAAGAAGAAATCGCCGCCGCCGCGGAAACCCTTCGCGCCGCAGGCAAAGTGACCCGTGAGATGCGATTTCAAACCATAGTCCTCCGCGAGCCGTCGAAACAGGAAGTCCTCGGCTATCGCGCGGGCCAGATGTTCCGCCGCGAGGCTTTCGCCGTCATCTACGAACGCGCGGCGAACAAAACTTATGAAGCGATAATCGATGTCAAAAACCGAGTGGTGATTTCGTGGAAAGAAATTGCGGGCGCGCAGCCGTGGATGTTGATCGATGACATTCTGCTCACGAACTCGATTGTGCGCTCTAACTCCGAGTGGCAGGCGGCTATCCTCAAGCGCGGCATCACGGATTTCAACGAAGTCCAGATCGAGCCGTGGTCTGCCGGAAATTTCGGCTTCGCGGGAGAAGAGGGCAAACGAGTGGTGCGAGCTATTTCTTTTCATCGCGGCAAGTCGCGCAATGCTCACGCGCGTCCCATCGAAGGCGTCGTCGCTTATGTCGATTTGAGCGCGAAGAAAGTCATCCGTCTCGTCGACGCAGGGGTCGTCCCCGTTCCGAAAGCGACAGCCGATTTGGACATGGCTTCGATAGGAAAAATGCGCGAGGCTGTGCGAGGGCTTCAGATCGTGCAGAAAGACGGACAGAGCTTCGATGTGCGGGGCAATGAAATTCGATGGCAGAACTGGCGATTTCGTTATGCGCTGCATCCGCGCGAAGGGCTTGTTCTCTACACCGTCAGTTACACGGACGATGGACGCGAGCGCAGCGTGCTTTATCGCGCGTCGCTTTCTGAAATGGTCGTGCCTTATGGCGATACTGCTGCCGGATGGTTTTTCAGAAACGCTTTCGACGCGGGCGAATTCGGAATAGGAAGGCTTGCAGTTTCGCTAGAACCCGGAATCGATTTTCCAGAAAACGCTGTTTTGTTCAAAGCGACTTTCGCGAACGAAGGCGGGGGAGCGGCAGAAGTGCCGCGAGCGGTGGCTCTCTACGAACGCGACGGCGTGGTGTTGTGGAAGCACGTCGATTATATGACCGGGCATAACGAATCGCGTCGCTCGCGTCAGCTTGTCCTTTCGTATTTCGCCAACGTGGGCAATTACGAATACGGCTTCAACTGGGTATTTCATCAGGACGGCACGATTGAGATGGAAACGATGCTCACAGGAATTATGGCCGTCAAGGGAGTCGACATGGCAAAGCCTCATGGCTCGCACGGGCATCTCGTCGCCGAGGGCATAGAGGCTGTTCACCATCAGCACATCTTCAATTTCCGCCTCGATCTCGATGTCGATGGAACTGAAAACAGTTTGGTCGAGATCAACAACGAAGCTCTCCCTCCCGGCCCCCGGAATCCTTATAACAACGCTTTCACTGTGAAGGAAACTATTTTGAAGCGAGAGCTTGAGGCGCAGCGCCAGATGAATCTCGCTTCGGGTCGAAGATGGAAAGTGATAAACACGGGAGTGAAAAATCGACTCGGCCAATCGGTCGGATACATGCTCTCTCCGGGAGAGAATTCTCTGCCCTACGCGGGTTTGAATTCTCAAGTGAGAAAGCGCGCGGCTTTCATGAACGCGCACCTATGGGGAACTCAGTACGCGGAGGACGAGATGAACGCTGCCGGTTTTTACATCAATCAGAGCAAGGGGGGCGATGGGCTTCCACGCTGGACGCGGGCGAATCGCTGGCTTGAAAACCGCGACGTGGTGTTGTGGTACACGATGGGGACGACGCACATTCCGCGCCCTGAAGAATGGCCCGTGACGACGGTTCACAAGTTGGGCTTCAAGCTGATGCCTAACGCATTCTTTTCGCGCAATCCGTCTCTCGATGTGCCTAAACCGTAGGTCGAACGATGCTCAACCTCTATGATGAATTCAAATCGCTGATCGTCAAGCTCGATGAGATGGATATCGAGTATGCGGTATGCGGCGGGCTGGCGATGGCCGTGCATGGATTCCCTCGCGCAACTATCGATATCGATCTGCTCGTTCCCGAAGAGTCTTTAGACGGCGCGCTTTCAGCGGCTGACCAACTCGGCTACACGATAAAAGCGATGCCTATGAAGTTCGCAGTAGGAAAAATAGAGATGCGCCGCGTCTCGAAACTCGATCCTGAATCGGGCGATGCGCTGACGCTCGATTTGCTGCTCGTCACGCCCTATGTCAGAGAAGTATGGGAATCACGTTTGGAAGCGCAGTGGGAAAATCAAAAACTCTCGGTAGTCTCGCGCGCAGGGTTGATTGCCTTGAAATCCTTGAGGAAAAGCGAGCAGGATATAGCCGATATCAAACGCCTGACGGAGGAAACGGATGAAAGTTGATATGTCGCCCGAAGCTATAGCAACAAGGCTCAAACGAGTATCCCAGTTGAGAGACTTGTGCCTCTCGCTGGGGAAAGCAGAACTGATCGGCCCGCCTCAATCCGGCAAGAAGTTAAATCAAGGCAACCTCTCAGGCGATGAAATTTCTTTGAAGGATCAACAAATCCCAGATGACTGCGCAGAGCCGCGCAATCACACGGCGACATAAGCCGCCTTTCAAACAACCTGTCACGGATAAAACTCTATCTGTTAGACTCTCCTTTCGGCGATAATCACGACGGACGTTTTTTAATGAGATCACGCGGAAAACGAATAGCGATCAAACTGGCCGGGTGGGGCTTCATCGTGCTTGGCATACTCGGCATATTCCTTCCCATACTGCAAGGCATTCTCTTTCTTCTCGTAGGACTTTCTCTGCTCTCGGATGATTCACCGTGGGCCGCACGATTGCTCCATCGCCTGAAAAAGAAATTCCCGAAAATAAATCAGAAGCTCGAAGAAGCTTTGATCAAAGCCAGAGAAGTTCGCCAAAACATGTTCAAGAAAAAACAGAAGCCTAACGAGGCAGGCGATTGATCATTGCAGAATCATTCATACTCGACCGGCTGGGGGCGCACGGAAGCGTGCAAGGTTTCAGGCATCGATTGATGCTCGAATGCGTAAGACTGGCAGGCAAGGATGCCTGCGCTCCCAGGGATATTTCCCGCTTAACCCGCCTGCCGGGGTCGTGATAGATTTTCCATTCCCGTAGAAAAGCAGTATGTGGCGTCCAGCTAATCCAATCCGTCACCCTCTCTTAGAAGCGAGATGGCCCACCATAGACGAAGCCTCTCGCTCGCGGCTCTTCTCTCCCGTGCGCACAGGCCCGGTCACGCTCGAAAGCCGGACGTGGGTTCCGGCGATGGTTCCTTGGCGCGCGACTGAAGACGGATCCGTGACCGAAGATGTTCTCGACTGGTACGCGCGATTCGCCGAGGGGCAGCCCGGCGCTTTAGTCGTCGAAGCCACAGGCATACGCGATATACCGAGCGGGCCGCTGCTTCGCATAGGCCACGACCGATTCATACCCGGTCTTAGCCGACTGGTCGAAACCGTTCGCCAAAAAAGTCAGGGCCACACGAAAATCTTCATTCAGATAATCGATTTCCTCCGAGTCAATCGTCGCCCTGAAAAAGAAAAATACTTCGACCGCTTTTTCAATCTCACCCGTCAGCATCGCAATCGCTTGATCGAATCCACGGGCGATAAAAAATGGCGCGACGCAGACGAAATCGAAGCGCGCAGTTTTCTCAAACTGGCGACTGATGATCTGCTCGATCAGATTCTCGATGAACGTGAACTTGAATCTCTTCGCTTCGGCTATCGCGAGCGCGTGACCGATATGCACCTCTCGCATATCCGCGAACTGCCAAGCGTGCTGCCCGCTATTTTCGCTGCTGCTGCCTTGCGCGCCCGCCTCGCGGGATTCGATGGCGTGGAGCTTCATTACGCGCACGCATACACGATGGCGTCTTTTCTGAGCGCGAAGAATGATCGAACGGACGGCTATGGCGGGAGGAGAGAAGATCGCGGGCGGTTGCCGCTGGAAGTCTACCGTGCGGTGCGCCAGCGTGTAGGATCGGATTGGGTCGTCGGAGTTCGATTCCTCGGCGATGAAGTGATCGAACGGGGCAGTCGCATCGAAGACGCGGTTTATTTCGGAGTCGAATTCGCCCGCGCGGGGATGGATTATCTGTCGGTCTCGAAAGGCGGAAAATTCGACGACGCCAAACAGCCGAAAATCGGGCAGGCGGTTTATCCTTACACGGGCCAGAGCGGTTATGAATGCATGCCGACTGTGATTTCAGACGAGGGCGGCCCGTTCGGTCGCAACGTCTCGCTTGCAGCTATGATCAAACGAGCAGTGAACGAAGCAGGTTACTCGACGCCCGTAGTCACGTCGGGCGGCATAACGACATTCGAGCAGTGCGAAGCGATTCTCGAAAACAATGAAGCCGATATAATAGGCGCGGCGCGTCAATCGCTGGCGGACCCGGACTGGTTTTTGAAGATGAAAACGGGGCGCGGCGGCGAGATTCGCCGATGCAGTTTCACGAACTACTGCGAAGGACTCGACCAGATGCACCGTCAGGTGACGTGCAAGCTGTGGGATCGCGTCGATTTGGATGAGCCTGCAATCACCCTTGCCGACGGCGGGAAGCGAAGGCTCGTCGCGCCGCGATGGAATATGAAGAGGTGACAGGGGTGAAATGGTTTATCGCCTCTTCACCTTTTCACCTCATCATCTCTTCAATTGAAAAAGGAGGCGCTTACATTGTCACAAACTTCTCCCGTCGTCGATTTCCCTGCTGAAATCGAAGCAGACCCGAAACAACTTCCCTATGGCAAAGAGCAACTGCTTCGCTTCTTCGCGGCGATGCGGCTGGCCCGCGCGTTCGAAGAAAAACTCGGCGCGCTCTATCGTCAGGGCAAACTTCTCGGCGCGGCTTATCTCGGTATGGGACAGGAAGCAACATCGGTCGGCTCGATCAGCCTGCTCGATGAGGGCGATTATTTTTCAACCGTGTCGCGCAATCTTTCGGCGTGGTTTTATCGCGGCGTGGAACCCGGTCACGTTTTAGCGCGATGGTTTGGCAAGGATCAATCGCCATCGCACGGGCGCGACCTCGGCCTCTTTCTCGCTGACCTTGAAAATTACGGTATCGCTCCTTTTCATAACGGTTCGATGGCGGCGTGGATTCCCAGTGGCGCGGGATACGCGCTCTCGTTCAGGATGAGAAAACTGCCCAACATTTATCTGGCATTCACAGGAGACGGCGCGACAAGCCCCGGAGATTTTTACGAAGGCTTGAACTTCGCTTCAATTCACAAGCTGCCCCTCGTCATCATCGCCGAGATGAATCAGTTCGCTTATTCGACTCCGCCTGAAAAACAGATGCCGGTTAAAAACATCGCCGACCGCGCGCCTGCTTTCAACGTCTATTCAGAAATCGCCTACGGCAACGATCTGTTCAAAGTCATCGATGCGGCCCGACGCGGAATCGATCATGCCCGCAGCGGCAACGGCCCTGCATTGATCGAGATGAAAACTTTTCGCCAGCGCGGACACGGCGAACACGATGACATGAATTACGTGCCTGCGGAGTTGAGAGAGTTCTGGGAGCAGCGCGATCCCATCCAGATGTATCGCCGCTGGATGATCGGGCGCGCTGAAATTTCCGCCGTCGATATCGAACGCATCGAAGAAGACGCATCAGATCGAATCGAGCGCGCAGTCGAGTATGCCGAAGCGTTGCCTTATCCGAAACCGGAAGCTGTTACCGAAAGATTGTACGCTCCTTCGCCGCATGACCCGCAGCCTGAAGACAGAAAAAATATCTTCGAGCCGATAGAAAATCCTGCTGTCCCTTCGCTCACGGCCACGAAAGAATGCTCCACAGGAGGTCACTTCTGATGGCTCAGATGACTTACCTTCAGGCCATAAGCGACGCGCTTCGATACGAGATGCGGCGCGATCCCAGTGTGTTCGTTTTAGGCGAGGACATAGGCGCGTTCGGCGGCGCGTTCAAAATCACTCAGGGGTTCCTCGATGAATTCGGCGAGGAGCGCGTCATCGACACGCCCATTTCGGAATCGGGTTTCGTCGGCGCGGCGTGCGCTGCGGCGACCACAGGCTTCCGTCCGGTAGTGGAATTTCAGTTCATCGATTTCATCGCCTGCGCGTTCGATCAGATAGTCAACTTCGCCGCCAAATGTCATTACCGATGGGGCATCGCGGTGCCTGTAGTGTTTCGCGGCCCGACGGGGGGAGGCATCCACGCAGGGCCGTATCATTCACAGAATCCTGAAGCATGGTTTGCGCATGTGCCGGGGCTTAAAGTCGTCCTTCCCGCGACTGCAAGAGATGCGAAGGGGCTGCTCATCGCCGCGATTCGAGACAACAATCCTGTCGTTTACATGGAAAACAAATTTCTTTATCGTCACTACAAAGAGGATGTGCCTGAAGGCGAATACACAGTGCCGATAGGAGTCGCGGCTTTAAGAACAATGGGCCGCGATCTTTCGATGATCAGTTATGGCGGGACGGTGCATCTGTGCGTCGAGGTGGCGCGGACGCTGGAGCGGGAAGGCGCGTCGGTCGAGGTCATCGATCTTCGCTCGCTCGTTCCGATGGATCGCGAAACTGTTCTTGCGAGCGTTCGCAAAACGGGCAAAGCGATGGTCGTTCATGAGGCGAATATCACAGGCGGATTCGGCGGCGAGATAGCAGCCACAATTGCGCAGGATGCTTTCGAATATCTCGACGCTCCGGTCATCAGAGTGGCTTCGCTCGACGTGCCTGTGCCTTTCAGCCCGCCGCTTGAGATGGCTATGCTGCCTTCTGTAGATAAGATACTCGTCGCAGCAAGGCAACTTCTCGCTTACTGACAGCCTTCACAGGAAACGAACCTGCCTGGGGGCGCACGCTTCTAGCGTGCTTGCTTGATAAGTCGAGACTTTAGGGCTTTTCTATAGACCCTTTCTTTGAAGCCCTGCACGCAAGATGCGTGCGCTCCCAGGGATTATTCGAGGTGAGACATGCCAGCGATTCTTGTCCAGTTAGCGATTGCCTTTGCTTTGCTTGCGCCCCAGCAGACGGGAACATACAGAATACAACTCAACGGGAAGCCCGCAGGTCAGGAACAGTTCGAGATCGTCGCGCAAAACGAAACGACTGTGATAAAAAGTTCCGCGGAGACGACCGCAAGCGGCCCGCCGCAAAAAATCACCACGATGACCGAGATCAAAGACGACAAGCCTGTGCGCTACACGGTCGAAACCGTTTCAGGCGGGCACTCGCAGAAATATTCCATGGAGTTCCGAGACGGAACCGTGAACATCACCATCGAGGCATACAATCGAAAGAGCGAGAGAACGAGAAATATCGCCAGAGACGCCATTCTGCTCGACAAAGGCGTATGGCATCATTACCGCTTTCTGCTGGCCCGATATGATATGAAAGCCGGTGGCGCTCAACGATTCAAGGTCTTCAGCCCTCAATCGGGACTGCGCGAATACTGGGCGGATGTCAGCTTGGTGCGGAGAGAGAATTTCAAATCGGGGCAGACGAAGCGCAGCGGCGATCTTTTCTCGATCATTCTCGCGGAAACATTTCAGATACTCATCATCGCTGACGAAAAGCGTGTGCCGGTTTCGATTGAAGTCCCATCGGAAAAAACAAAAGCCATACTCGAATGATCAGATTGAAGTCTCGGTAGTCGCGCCGCGCCGTTGAAGCGTGTGGCGACGGAAACTCGCGTCATCCGTCTGCGGATAATCGCTGCGATAATGCGCCCCGCGCGATTCGCGACGGGCGAGCGCAGCTTCGGCGACGAGGCGCGCAAGCGTGACGAAATTCCATGAGCGAGTATTGAGCGGTCGCGCCGCTATCTCGGAAAGGGCTTCCAGAGCCTTTTTCAAACCTTCCTCGCTGCGGACGATTCCCACCCTGTCCCACATTATTCGTTTGACCTCAGCGCGAGTGCCGTCATCGATTCGCCAGTCGGCTTCATCGCCGAAGTCCCAATCGTGAGGAGTGACCGGCTCGACTGAAAGCAGGGCTTCGAGCGAAGCCGTCTCTCCGGCTCTCGCGCCGAATACCAATCCTTCGAGCAGCGAATTCGAGGCCAGTCGATTCGCTCCATGCACGCCCGTGCAGGTGACTTCGCCTGCCGCGTAGAGACCCGCGATGGAAGTGCGCCCGAAAGTGTCGGTCTTGATTCCGCCCATCGTGTAATGCGCGGCGGGGCTGACAGGTATGAGATCGCGTGCAATGTCGATATTGTAAAGCTGACAGGTGTTATGAATTTTCGGAAACCGATTGCGAATGAAAGTATGGTCGAGGTGTCGCATGTCGAGCCATACATGATCGGCGCGTGTCCGCTCCATTTCGAAATGAATCGAGCGACTGACAATATCTCGCGGGGCGAGTTCCGCGCGCTCCGTGTAACGCGGCATGAATCGTTCGCTCTCGGTATTGAGGAGCAGTCCGCCTTCACCTCGCATAGCCTCCGAGAGCAGAAAGCGCGGCGCGTTCGCGACGACCAGAGCAGTCGGATGGAACTGAATGAATTCCATATCAGCCATCACCGCGCCCGCGCGATAAGCCATCGCCTGTCCGTCGCCTGTGGCAACGTCGGGGTTCGTAGTATGCAAATAAAGTTGACCTGCGCCGCCCGTTGCGAGTATGACTGCGCGGGCATAAATGGCGCGGATGCGATGTGTATGAGGCTCGACGTAAGTGACGCCGACGCAGCGACCCTCGTTGACGATGAGCGACTGAGTGCAGGCGTGCGGGAGGTATTCGATTGAAGAAAACTTCCGCGACCACGCGACGAGCGCGCGGACTATTTCGCGGCCCGTAGAGTCTCCCTGCGCGTGAAGTATGCGCGGGCGCGAATGCGCGGCTTCGCGAGTGAAGGCGAGTTGTCCGTCGTGACGGTCGAACTCCGCGCCGTGTTCGATCAACTGGGTGATGTAGCGCGGCCCTTCTTCGACGAGGACTGAGACGGCCTCTTCATCGCAAAGCCCCGCGCCCGCATCAAGGGTGTCCTGAAAGTGAAGCTCTATCTGGTCGTCATCGCTCAAAACAACGGCTACGCCGCCCTGAGCATATTCGGTGTTGGATTCCGTGACCTGATCTTTGGTCAGCACACAGACGCGACCGTGGGGGGCGAGCGAGACAGCCGCGCGCAGTCCGGCGATTCCGCTTCCTACGATTATGAAATCCGACTGGTCTGTCATTGCATGGTGAATTGTAACAGCAGCGCGGCGCGCCGCAAGCGGAGGGTGATTTACACGGGCAGTATTATCCTCTCATCAGTCGAACATTTACGACAAATAATCAGCGGGCTTGATTCCAAAACTGAGGGGCGTTATTATTTGGCCGCTCTGATGGCGCGTCGCAGCAGATCAGCTTTCGCAAATCCGGGTGAAGCCGAATGGCCGAGGGAAAGAATCACAACCAGAAACAAAGACGATGCCATACACACCGCCAGAGACGCTTTCAAATCAGGGGTCGGCGGATCGAACGGGCAGGTGACAGGAAAGTTTTATCAGCAGGACACTAGCGATCCTGCGTTCACCAACATCTACTCATCAGGCGGTTGAGCGCGCTGATGTTTCGCCGGATAAGGATATGGTCGCCGGATGCGAGCGCATTCATTTGCTTGAAAACCTCACCGATAATTTACAAAGGCATGACAGGAAGGCGAGCCTATGCGATTGCAGCAGCCATCGCACAGGGTCGTTCGCCGGTCGTCGCGCTGGCGCTCGCCGGAACAATGGTAATTAAAACTTCGCGGGCTTGCTGTGCAGCGTCGTGATCCGAATTCATTCATGCTCTGAACGGAACCATTTCTTAAGGGGGAGAAGGACATGGTTGAAAGAGTCAGAGACCGGTCAATCGAGTCGCGTCAAAGCAGCTTTCGTCTCATTCTCTTATTGCTTTCAATCGCTTTCATCATTTCAATCCCGCGCTACGAAACCTGCGCGCAATCTGCGCCCGTTTTGCTTGAACGGGGCAAACCCATCGAAAGGCAGATCGCAGGAGGAGAGGCGCACAATTATCGAGTCGCGCTTGCAGCGGGGCAATTCCTGCTCGTCGTCGTCGATCAGCGAGGCATAGACCTTGTTGTGAGCGCGTTCGACGCGGAAGGCAGGCGGATGGTCGAAGTCGATAGTCCGAATGGAGCGTATGGGCCGGAGACGGTTTCAATCGTGACCGAATCGGCGGGGAGCTATCGTCTGGAAGTGCGCTCGCTTGATAAGATCGCTCGCGCCGGAAGCTATGAGATAAAAACAGAAGAACTGCGAGCCGCTACGCCGCGCGACAGCGCGCAGGTGTTGGCTGAGCGATCATTTGCCGAGGCGGAGATATTGCGATGGCAAGGCACGGCGCAAGGTCTTCGAAAGGCGATTGAGAAATACAAAGAAGCTATTCCCATCCTCCAGCGGGCTGGCAATCAGGGAAGAGAAGCTCTTTCGCTCCACGCCATAGGATGGATTTATGATGCGCTCGGCGAGAAGCAAAAGGCTTTGGATTATTACAACCTCGCTCTCGGTCTGATGCGAAAAGCGGGCGATCAGAAAGGAGAAGCCCTCACGCTCTCAAGCCTCGGTTCGGTTTATGACACGATGGGCGATAAGAAGAAAGCGATGGAGTATTACAATCTCGCTCTTCCGCTCAGGCAAGCCGCGGGTGATCGAAGAGGAGAAGCCGCTACGCTGGCCAATATCGGCACAGTTTATATTTCGCTTGGAGAAAGAAGAAAAGCGTTGGAGTATTACAATCTCGCTCTTCCGCTGCATCGGGAAACGGTCGAGCGCAGAGGGGAAGCCGCTGCACTGGCCAATATGGGCGCGGCTCATGATGCGCTGGGCGAGAAACAAAAAGCGTTGGAGTATTACGAGAAGGCTCTCACCATCACCGAGGAGATAGGCGATAAAAGAGCGGCTTGCATTATACTTTCGAACATAGGCTCGCTTTACAGTTCGCTCGGCGAGAAGCAAAAAGCGATGGGATACCATGAGAAGGCTCTCCTGATAATCCGACAAACAGGCGACAAGCAGGGAGAAGCCTTCGCGCTCTCGAACATCGGTTCGATTTATGATGCGCTGGGAGAGAAACAAAAAGCGATGGAGTATTACAATCTGGCCCTTCCGCTTCGCAGGGCGTCGAATGATCGCAGGGGAGAAGCCATCACGCTCAACAGCATCGGCTCGATTTATTTCTCGATGGGCGACAATCAAAAAGCGATGGAGTATTACGATCATGCTCTCCGGTTGAGACGAGCCACGGGCGACCGCCCGGAAGAAGCCGTAACGCTCAACAACATCGGTCTGGTTTATAACTCGATGGGCGAAGTCGAGAAGGCGCTCGATTACCAGTCGCAGGCGCTCCTTTTGAACAAAGAGGTCGGTGATCGCAGCAACGAGGCGAAAACCCTCTACATAATCGCGCAGATCGAGATGCGCCGCGGCAATCTCTCCGAAGCTTCGTCTTCCATCGCATCGGCGCTCGACATAGTGGAGTCGCTTCGCGCCAAAGTCGCAAGCCCGGAACTGCGCGCCTCTTACCTCGCCTCGGTTCATCAATACTACGGTCTCTACATCAGCCTGCTCATGCGCCTCCACCGACTGAACCCCGGACAGGGCAATGACGCGATGGCTCTTCACCTCAGCGAAAGAGAACGCGCTCGCACTCTTCTCGAACTGCTCACCGAGGCTCGCGCCGATATTCGACAGGGCGCAGACCCCGCGCTGCTTGAGCGCGAACGATCTTTGAAGCAATCGCTCGATGCCAAATCCGAGCGTCAGACCCGACTGCTCGGCGGCAGGCACACCCCTCAACAGGCAAGCGAGATAAAGAAAGAGATCGAACAACTGTTGACCGAGCATCAGGAAGTGCAGGCGCGTATCAGATATGCCAGCCCTCGCTATGCCGCGCTCACTCAGCCTCGTCCACTCGGACTGAAAGAAATCCAGCAGGAATTGCTCGACTCCGAAACGCTGCTGCTTGAGTATGCGCTGGGCGAAGAGAAAAGTTTTGTGTGGGCCGTCACCCTCGATTCCATGTCGGGTTTCGAGTTGCCCGGTCGAGCAGAGATAGAAAAAGCGGCGCAGAGGCTTTACGAACTATTGACTGCGCACAACCGCCGCGCACAGGGCGAGAGCTTGACCCGATGGCAGGCGCGAAGAAAGAGAGAGCAGGCCGAATACCTGAAAGCCGCAGCCGAGTTGAGTCGCATGATTTTGGGGCCTGTCTCTAAGCAACTCAGCAGGAAGCGATTGTTGATCGTCAGCGACGGGGCGTTGAATTATGTTCCGTTCGCGGCATTGCCTTCACCTAAAAGTCTGGAGTCGGGAGTTGAGAGTCTGAAGTCAGGAAGAAGCAACAGCAAAGACTCCGGACTCCAGACTCCGGACTCTGGACTGCCTTTGATAGAGAATCACGAAATCATCAGTCTTCCGTCTGCTTCCGCACTCGCCGTGCTGCGACGCGAAATGGCCAGCCGCAGTCCCGCGCCCAAGTCTTTAGTCGTGCTGGCCGATCCGGTTTTCGATATGGATGATGACCGCCTTCGTCGCGCAAAAACCGGCAGGCCGCAGCAGCAGTCTGAACACAGACAGTCGGAGCGCAGGCCGTCAGATTCATCCGACATCACGCTGATGGCTATGGAGCGATCAGCCAGAGAAGCGGGGCTTGGCGGAGCTTTCCCGCGTCTGCCCTTCACTCGCCGCGAGGCCGAAACCATATATGATGTGGCCGGAGGCGACGCTAGGAAGGCGCTCGATTTCGACGCAAGCAAAGCGGCGGCCATCAGCCCTCAGATGAAACAGTACCGCATCGTCCATTTCGCCACACACGGACTGCTCAACAACGAGCATCCTGAGTTGAGCGGGCTGGTCTTCTCGCTCATCAATAGCGAAGGCAGAGAGCAAAACGGATTCGTCCGCCTCTTCGATATATACAATCTCGAACTCAATGCCGAACTCGTCGTGTTGAGCGCGTGCCGCACGGCTCTCGGCAAACAAGTGCATGGCGAGGGAATCGTGGGGCTGACTCGCGGATTCATGTACGCGGGCGCGGCGCGTGTGATGACGAGCCTTTGGAAAGTCGATGATGAAGCGACCGCCGAGTTGATGAAGAAATTTTATGAAGGCGTGCTGAAAGAAAACGTGACTCCGGCAGCGGCGCTTCGAGCAGCGCAGATATGGATGCACGGCCAGAAGAGATGGAGATCGCCTTACTACTGGGCAGGGTTCGTGCTTCAGGGCGAGTGGAAATAAATTCGAGCGCGCAATTTTCAATAGTGAATAGTCCGGCTCCCAAACAATCGATATCGGGTTTGACGCAGGAAGCATTCGACCGCCTGCTCGCCTTCCTCGACCTCGACCGCGACCGGGCAGGCGCGAGATACGAAGAGATTCGCTCGCAACTCATAAAAATATTCATGTGTCGCGGCTGCGCCGTGCCTGAAGAACTGGCCGACGAAACCATCAATCGAGTCGCCCGCAGGCTTCAGGAAATTTCTTCCGCTTATGAAGGCGATCCTGCGCTATACTTCTACGGCGTTGCTCAGATGGTTCATCTGGAATATGTGCGAAGAAAGCCCGTCCCCCTGCCGCCTCCGCCTCCGAACGCGACCGAAGAAGCGGAACTGAAGTATGAGTGTCTTGAAAAATGCATGGAGAGCCTGTCAGACGCGAACCGCGAATTGATACTGGCTTACTACGGAGAAGACAATCACGCGAAGATAGACCGCAGAAAAGAGTTGGCCGAACGACTCGGCATCGGGGCTAATGCCTTGTGGATACGAGCGCACCGTATAAGAGAGCGGCTCAGAGAGTGCGTAAGCCGATGCCTCAAGAACAGGCAGCAGTGAAAAATATCCGTCGAGTGTCGGGATGGAACGAATCAGAGAGGATGAAATACTGATCAGGCGGTATCTGATGGGAGAAGCCAGTCAGGAGGAGCAATGCCTGATAGAGCAGCGGCTTCTGACCGACCGCGAGTATTTCAACACGCTCATCAAAGTAGAAGAAGACCTCATCGATGAGTACGCCGCAGGCGAGACGATTGAAAAAGAAAAATTCGAGAGCCATTTTCTCAACGCCCCCGAACGGCGCGAGCGCGTCGAATTTGCCAGAGCCTTGAGCCGCTACATTTCAGCAGAAAAGATTCGGGAAAGGTCGAAAGCAAATTCACCCATAAGCGCGAAACCGCTATGGCAGGGGCGATTGATTCAAGCCCTCTCCGCAGGCGCAGTGTTGCTGATGGTCGCCTCGACTCTCTGGTTGTTGATCGAGCGGTCGCGGCTTCTGGCGCGAATCGAGCGGCAGCAATCAGAATTTCGCCAGCGCGAGGAAGAACTCAAACGTCAGGCAGACGAACAGCTATCGCGAAATGAAGAGATGACCCGCCAGCTTGATAGTGATAAAACCGAGATCGCTCGTATGGAAGAGGAGATCGCACGCCTCGAACGAGGCGGCCAGCGTGACGAGAATGCAGTGTCTCTCGTTCTGGTTCCGGGATTGAGTCGGGATCAAAATCAAGTAGCCACAGCAAACTTATCGCCCGCCGCGAAGAGCCTGCGATTAGAGCTTGAAACGGACGGGGAGAATTATCCGAGCTATCGCGTCGTGGTGCAGACTGCTGAAGGCGAGACACTTTGGAGCCGGGATTCGTTAAGGGCGCGGCGCGCGGGGAAGTCGGTTGTAATCACATTGCCCGCCGCGCTTCTCGCTCGAAGCGATTATCTGGTCGCGCTCGACGGCAGAAGGGCTGACCGGTATGAGAGAGTCAGCACATACTTTTTCAGGGTCGTAAGAAAGCAAACGAGTCGGTAACGAATCTCGAATCGCAGGCGCGATGCCTGTCATTGCTTACGTTCAGGCTCTTTATTTCTTGCGAGATCCGATCCTCCGCGGTTCGATTTTTGCTTTTCTGCCAATTACATTCTCATTGCTTTCTATGCGGGGTCCGATCTTCTTTTTTTCAACTAGAATCTCATTAGCGCGTGCAATGAGGGATGAAGCAGACGATAATACCGGAGGTGATTGAATAACTTTCTTGATGATCTCGATAAATTCCTGATCGCTATCGGCTCTATTGGCAAACTTACCTTCTGATACTCCTGCTGTTTCTTCCAGAAAAGTTTTGATGACATTGGCTGTGCTTGAGCGGAATATTTCCGCATCGACTACGGCGGGGTAAGCGGAGTCTTTGTCGTGAACGACATTCAGGATGCGTCGGCGATAGTTGTCTAACGCAGGAACTAGGAACTCAAAGGCCAACGTGATCTTATTTCCCTCTCCCTCTTCGCGCCTGACATCACCGAGCAGCACTCCGCCTGTTTGCGTTGCAAGCGCTACTGCCTGCGCTCTGAGAATAGTCATCGGAGACAGAATCTTTGGCCGAATCTCTTCAGGCCATAGACTCACGATATTTTCTGCCATGGTCGTTCTCCTTCATATATCAAGCCGGAACAAAACCGGCAGGTGATCTGATAAATGCTTCTTGTCCGGCGCATCATCTTTCCCCATAAGGGAATGGTTACCGTCATGACCCAGAATATGCAAGTCATCGAAGTGGTCAATGAACGATGGCCGTATCAGAACCTGATCGAACATTTGCCAGTGTGTGTTGTGCGGCACAGAGGATCGCCAGTAGTGACTTCCGGCTGGGCCGGGTGTTCGATCTCCCAAAAGGCTCCACATAGGATTATAGAATCGTCGGTATTTGCGCCCTTTATAGTGGCGATCCGTTTTTTCGGCCAGCGTTTTCGTCATAAGCCCATGAAAGGCATCGACGCTCGTCATACCGGGGTCATAAGGGTGCATATTGAAATCGCCGACGATAACGGTGTTGCGATGTTTGCGCTCGTCTTCCAACCTGGAGAGTTCTTCAATGATTTTTGCCGCGAATGAAGCCTGAGATGCTTCATTCATACCACCATGCTTAGAGGGAAGATGAAGCCCTGCGATCAGGGTTTCCGGGGGATTCAATCTCGGCGCTCGTACAGTCCATACAGCCATTTCTTTGCCCAAGCTGGTGAATCGATGAATGAATTCTTTTGTCGCAAGCCGAGTCAGTGCGCGCACCTTTGGTTCTGCTTTAACCTCTTCGCGATATGTTCCAATGCCCAAATCATTCAGGTCTGTTATGACCGGTTTCAAATCCTTAGGACACTCCGCGAGAATGAACACATCGACTGAGTGCGTCTGCGCCAGACAGGGCAAATGAATCAAAGCATTCGAATTTTTGGAAAGATTCCAAAAGAGGATCGTTACCACTCCGCGCCCTTCCGCCTGAGGATTCTGTGGCAGCGACAGCATAGCACATAAACTACAAAACAGCGCGAGCAATCAAATTCGTTCGACCCTGTTTCAGTACATGAAAGTTTTTGCCGCCTGTCGTCATATAGGGTTGGAGGCGGGTGGGTTCTCTATGCAGAAGACGCCTTACCGTGCGCAGGCATCACGAGACACAAACAAGTATAAGGTGAAGCGACCTACCGGCTGATCGAGGCCGCAGAAGTTTGAGCGACAACGCCTGCGGGCGAGCATATCCGAAATCCACGGGGCGGTCATAGTGCGTTCTTGATCGCTCAAATACAACGACAGGCGAGGCAGATAGAAGCCTGATGGGTATTTGTCTGTCCTGCCCCACGACACTTGAAAGGAGTGCGCGATGAGTTTGAACATTATGAAGTTCCGCCGCCGTGTTGGAAAAACAGCGACCCTCCTGCTTCTGGCAGGCGTGTTGACGATGATGCCTATGGGATTGCCTTCGAGTTCGGTCGAGGCTGGATGTTTTACATTCGCAAACTCTCAGTGCGATCTCATCGCCAGAATAGATGTTTGCTACAACGGATTCAACTACATCACCCAGACACACAGCTATGACATTTCCGTCGTGCTGGCCTCTGGAGTCACTCTCAACGGCAGTTGCGGCAGCGGCGGTCTTCAGCCGCTCAACGTCTCGCCCTGCGGCGTCTCTTCTTCTGTCGCCGCGCATATCATCAACGCCAAGCCCTGTTATAACACTTCGCCTTTCAGCGTCGGTTACAGGATGCAAGGATATCTATCGGACGGCAGCCCTAAGAAGTGGCACACTCAGATAACCATAGACCCGGCGGATTTCCCCTCCATCGGATGCACGGTCGCTTATGTGCCGGTTTGCTGATGAAAAGCAAAAGGGTAAAAGGCGAACTGGAAGGCTGCGCCGGTTGCGACACTTCCTGCCTTTTACCTTTGCCTTCCTGATCGCGTGCGCAGTCAGCGCAATCAAATAACTCAAACAAGGAGACACCTATGAAAACATTTCGCCAGAAAATACTCTTCAAGCCGCTGTTTCTCGTTTTCGTGGCATTAAGCCTTTTCAATATTCCGTTGCCTGCATCCAACGCCGCAGCGTTTGCGACGCCGAATACACCCGGCCCTTTTTATCTCGGAGGGATGGCAGCGTTCGACACCCAGTTGTCGCTGGGCTTCGCCTGGATAGACAACAGCAGTGACGAAACCGGTTTCAGGCTGGAGCAGAAACAGGGAGTCGAAGGCACATACTCTGTAATTCTCACAATCAGCGCAAACCTCACCAACATGGGCGGAATCACTATACCTAGAGATGGAAATACATACCTTTTCCGACTCAAAGCTTTCAATGCCAGTGGCGAGTCAGCGCCTTCGAACGAGGTGGCTATCGACACGGATTTAGGAGCTCCCGTGCCGCCTCCCCTTCCTAATACTCCGAGCGTGTTTCAGATAGGAGGGGTCGCCGCGCTTCCTACTCAACTGTCGTTGGGTTTCACCTGGATAGACAACAGCGATGACGAAACCGGCTTTAGGATCGAGCAAAAGAAGGGAACAAGCGGAACCTTCTCGGTAGTCGCCACCCTGCCCGCAAACCAGACCAACGTCGGGGGCATCATCATACCCCGCGATGGATATACCTACTTCTTCCGAATCAAGGCATTCAACGCCAACGGAGAATCCGAACCATCGAATACTGTTTCTATAGTTGCCTCGCCTTAAACCGGCGTCGTGATCGCAGAGACGCTGAACGTGGGGGAATAAACCAAGCGATACGCGTTCGGCGTCTCTGGCTATAATCGGCCCGCTGTTAAAATCACGGTCGGGAAAGAGATTCAGATTCAGTACACTGGAAACAAAAAAATTCGACTTTTATTCAATAAGCCAGCACGGTTGAAGCAACTTTTCTGCGATATGAAATTGGAAATATCAAATCGCAGAAAAGTTTAACAACTTAGTCTCCGGTGTATCCCGCCTGATCGAGCAATTCGATCAGTCGCCGGTTGCCTGTGAGACGAGCCACGCCGATGACGAAATTGATATCGGTCGCCGCCGGGTTGAATCCGTTCTTGACCAGAAGCTCCACGATTTCCGCATCATTCGCCTTCACCGCAAAGAGGATCGCTTCGTATCCGAGGAAGCGACCCCGCGCATTGACATCAGCGCCTCGCTCGATCAAAACGCGAATCGCATCCGAGTGAGTTCCCTTCACCGCATGCATAAGCGCAGTCATCCCGTTTTCATCCCGCGCGTTTACGTCCGCTCCGCCGTCGAGCAAAGCTGTCACTCTCGCTGCGTCGCCTTCTGAAGCTGCTTTCATCAAATCCATGTTTTCCATTCCATCTCCTCGGATCAGAGTACGACCGAAGGCTTACGGCTTCAAGCCCTACAGGAAGGCAGCGGACGATTGGATTCGCTCGAACCGCTGGCATATAATCAGCCGCGTGTTTTTACTGCCAACCGTCAGAAGGAGAAAATCATGTCGGATACAATACGGGAAAGCGGCGAGGTCGCAAGCGAGATTCAGGCTCTTGCCAACGTCTTCGTCTCCATCCTAGGGCAACTCAACGATGCAAGCGCGAAGCAATCGATGAGCGTTCTTGAGATGGCCTCTCTCGCTGCCAAAGTAGCGCAATCGCTCGCCACGTCCGCGACGGATATAAATCCTCGCGCTGCGGAAGAGGTGATCGCTCCGCTCATCGAGCAATTCAACGAAGCTTCCCGGCAATACAAGGAAATCTCTCAGAAAGCTCAGGCCGATCTCAACGCTTACATCGCTTCGATGAAAATGAGCGACGCGCCTCCCAATGGCGAGACCAATCTGACTCATCAGGTTTTCGCCAATCTGTTGGGTGGCATCAGCCTGATGATAGAAAACGCTGTGGCGAATCAGCAGGCCGTCAACGAGCTTGGCTCGGCGACGCTGGCTAAAGGCGTCGTTTTAGTATATTCGCTGGCTGCGAATCGAAGAGAATTTCCGGCAGTAGAAAGCGCAAAGCCGTCGTGATCGCGGCAAGGAGGATTTTATGAAACTCTGTCTGAAACTTTCGCTCATACTTCTGACCGTCTCTGCGGTCAGCGCGATTGAAGAGGAAAGCCCGATGCCTTCTTTGCAATCTCCCACAGCTTTCAGGCACGAGAATAAGGCCGAGAATCTCAAATCGCTCTTCGAAGAGTTGCACCGCGCCATATCGACGAGCGATGTGAAGAAAGCTGCTGCCCTGACCCGCGCGATGCTGCCAGATGAAAGCCGCATTCGAAAGGCGCTCAAGGATGACATCTCCGCGGAGACGGTCAATCAAATCGTCGCTTTTTATAAAACCCGTATGCCGACGGCGGATGAGCAGGTGGCGAGAATATTTTACGCCAAGCCGGAAAACACCGAAGTGCATGTTTACGGCGCGACGAGCGAAGAACTGGCCCGTTATGAGGGGGGCAGCGTCGCCTTCAATCATTTCCCCGGAGGATCGAAGAGTATAGCTGCGATGCTCCGCCCCGGCCTGACATTTTACGAGGTCGAACGGGTCAAACCGGGGGAGCGGGCGGGCATGGTGTATCACCTCTTTTTCTGGGACGGCGCGCGCTGGGCGATGCTCGGCCCCTTGTGGCGCATGCTGGGACAGTGAGCTTGCAGCCCGCTGCTCGCGTGTGCAAAATCAAAGGAAAAGCAAAAGTAAAAAGGCAAAAGTAATGCAGAAGAGTGAATAGATAGCTTCGATCTATTGATCGATTCGTCTCCGCCCTTTTACCTTTTTACTTTTGCCTTACTACAGTTGGAGTTGAAAAAGATGAAATCGTTTTGGTCATTTCTCGCCGCGCTCGCGCTGGCGCTTTCCGTTTCCGCTCAACAAAAGCCTGCCGAATCCGTAGACTGCGGATGCGAATCGAAGCCCCTGCCCGACCCCCTGGCCACGGTCAACGGTGTGAAGATCGCTTCCAAAGAAATCAACGATGCCATCAAGGATCAGATCGCGGAGGCGCGCGCTCAACTCGATGCGGCCCGACTTCGCGAACTCGATATGCAGATAGCGATGCGATTGATCGAAGGCGAAGCGAAACGGCGCAGCCTGACTCCCGCCCGCGTGATCGAGCAGGATGCGCTGTCGAAAATGAGTCCGCCGACCGAAGGCGAAGCATTGTCTTTTTATGAACAGAACAAAGACCGCTTGCAAGGGCCGTACAGCAACTTCAGAAGCGACATACTCAATTACCTCAGAGAGCAGCAGCGCGAAGAAGCCATAAGAAAACTCGCACAGAGGTTGCGCGCGAAGACCGAGGTCAAAGTCCTCGTCCAAAAGATCGCGCCTGCGACGGCCCAAGCGGATCGCAAGCGAGTGCTGGCGACTGTGGCTCAAGCGCCCATCACCGCAGGCGATATAGAAGACGCCCTGCGCTCTCTCACCTTCAGCGCCGAAGAACAACTTTATGAACTGCGCAAAACGGCTCTCGATATAAAGATCAACAATATTCTCCTTGAGCAGGAAGCCGGGAGGCGAAAGGTTTCAATCGAGCAGATGTTTCAGGCGGAAATCGCGGCGAAGATGAAGCCTGTGAGCGAAGAAAACGCCCGCGCTTTTTACGATCAGAACCGCTCACAGATAAACGGCGAATATGAGCAGGTCAAGGGCCAGATCGCTCAACACCTCTTGCAGACCGAGCAGACCAGACGCGAGACGGAATTCGTCGCGGAGTTGAGAAAACCCGCCGACATCAAAATCTTTCTCACCCCGCCCGATCCTCCCAGCTACCCTATAGCCATAGACGATCAGCCCTCGAAGGGAAACCCTGCGGCTCTCGTGACTATAGTCGAGTTTACGGATTTCGAGTGTCCCAGTTGCGGAGGGCTTCAGCCCATTCTCGAAGAATTGATGAAAGAGTATGGCGACCGTGTGAAACTCGTCGTGAGAGACTTCCCGCTCAACCAGCACAAGCATGCAATGAAGGCTGCCGAAGCCGCCGAAGCTGCGCGCGAGCAGGGGCGATACTGGGAATACATGGCTCTGCTGTTTCAGAATCAGAAGGCGCTCGAAGTGGAAAATCTCAAAGAGTACGCTTCCCAGCTTGGTCTTGATCGCGCGAAGTTCGATGAAGCTCTGGATTCAGGAAGGTTCAGGGAAAAAATTCAGCGCGACATACAGGACGGCACTCGATTGGGGATAAACAGCACCCCTTCCGTGTTTATAAACGGGCGGCTGGTTCGCGAGAAAACGATTGAGAGCCTGAAAGCGGCTCTGGAAGCGGCTCTCAAGGAAACAAAGAAGTGAGTCGTCATCAGTTCAAAAGCTTTGATTCATCCGCATCGCCGAGGCGTTCGCGAGTCTCTTCGATGAAAGTGGCGAGGCGATCAATCGTATCGATGAGTTTTTTGTCCGTATGCTCCTGAGAATCGACGACCTTGCCGAGCATCCCGACGAGTGTGAGCATTGCGTCGGCCATCTTGGAGAGTTGAGTCTGAAATTTTATCTGCGCCTCGCTGATTTTCAGAATCTCTTCGGTTATCCGCTGCTGCTGCTGGCTCAACGCATCGAATGTTTTCGCTATTTCTTCGTCCGTCATTATGGCCCTCGATGGTTCAAGATGGTCGTTGAATAGTAATCCCTCGACTGCAACAGGTCAATTCGACTGCGCTTTGCTTTGAGGCGAAGGGGTTTGAAGCTGGGCGCTTTGAAGCTGGGCGCGCAGCTTGTCCATATCCTGACGGATCTTTGCTGCATCCGGCGCGTCGGGACGCTTGAGCAGATATTCGTTGTAGCTGTCGATGGCTTCGCGAAAATCTCCGCGATTGTGATAAGCGTAAGCGGTGAAGAGATCGATGTCGCTAAAATCCGGCGTGCGCTCTTTGGCCTTTTTGAGAAATTCGAGCGCCGTGTCCTGCTTGCCCGCCTTCACACAGGCCGCGCCCATGTGAAAATTGAATCCGCCATTTTCAGGATCGAGCGCCAGCGCGCGGCTGAAGAAATAAAGCGCGCGGTCGAGGTTCTTCAATTCGGTGTCGTAAGTGTAGGCTCGTCCCATATTGTCCCAGAGCATGGGAATATAATCGGCCACCTTGACGCCTCTTTCGCAAAGTGCGATGGCTCTATCGATGTGAGCGCGTGAGCGCGTCTGCTCATAGACGAACAGATGCGCGCCAGCGAGATTCGATATCACAACCAGATTGTCGGGCTTTCGCTTGAGGCACTCTTCGAGATTATCGACCACTTTCTGATAGTCTTTGGTGTTGAGATATTTATGACCGAGGATGAAAAAGGGCAGGTCTTCTTCCGAAGCCGCAGTGACCCCGTATTCCCATAACGTCATATCATCTTTCCACACCTGATTCTGCAAGACTGTGGCCGTCCAGAGCAGCAGAACCAGAACCGAGGAGGCGGCTATCTGAACTGCGCGGCGTGAGCGAAGCAACCAGACGGCGTCGAAGGGCAGCTTCATCAAAGCCATGGCGATGAGCAGCCCGAAACCTACGGATGGAATGTATGTGTAACGCTCCTGAACGAGAAAGTCTTCTTTGAAAGCGTTGAGGTTCAGCACGGGAATCAGATGAGCGAAGAACCAGATGACGCCGAATCGAACGAGACGCGAGCGCCGCAGCATCCACAGTCCCGCGCCCAAAGCCACAAGCCCAAGCACGGGCAGAATGAATCTCAGGTCGAGAGGGCTTTTGACTACGGGCGTGTTGTGAAAGACCGTCAGGTTGAGAGGAAAGAAAAGAAACTCGATGTACTTCCATATCGCAAGCGGTATGGTCATCAACACCTGATCCGTAGCGTAGACGGCGAACTTCTTGTTGTTGAACAAGAACCCCAGAGCGTTGTAGCGAAGGGCGAAATAGATTATGGTGAGCGCGCCCATCAGCGCGACCGGCGTGATGAGCTTTCGCGCTCTTGCCAAAAAAGTGAGGTCTTCATTGATGACGAAAAGTTCATAAGCAACGATAAAGATGGGAAGCGCGAGCGCAGGCTCTTTTGCAAGCGCGGCTATGAAGTAAAGCGCTATCGAGCCGATGAAATATTTTATTCTGTTCTGTTCGCGATAAAGCAGGTAGAGATAAAACGATCCGAGTACGAAGAGAGCCAGCAGCGGATCGCTTACTCCGCTTATCCACGCGACCGACTCCGCGCGCAAAGGATGAACGGCGAAGATCAAAGCTCCGACGGTCGCGAGTCGGAGATCGTCCGTAATTTTTTCTAAAATCCTGAAAGCGAGGTAAACGATCAGGAGATGAACGAGTATGCTGAATATGTGCCAGAGCGCGGCATTATTTTCAAACATCGCCCAGCACATCATCAGGTAAAGGGTGAAAACGGGGCGATAGTAAGGCGTCGTCGCTTCGGCCTGCTCGTTCGGGTCGCGGTCGCGCGACGCTTCATGAAACCAGACTTCGGTGGTGAAGGCTTGCGGCAGATTCTTCAAATCCTTGATCTGATCATTGCGTAGAATCTGCGACTGATCGTCGAAGGCGAAATCGAAAAAGATGGTATTGGCGAAAGCGAGCGAGGTGACAAGCAGCAGCAGGGCCAGCGCCCAGGCGCGCGGAGAAATACCTTTCTGTTCGGTTTTCGACTGCTCGACGGCTTTCCTCGTATGTTTTTGTTTTCTCATTGAAGACCTGCTGTTATGCGTTGAGAGGAAATGCTATCGCTCCGTGCGAGAAGGTGTCAATCGGCTCATCGCGCCCGTGTCTGCTTAGGTGGAGGAACAAATGATCACAGATGGGGCCATCCTTCAACAAATCGAACGGTGAACGCATATTGACTTTCTGAGGTTCGAGGTAATAAAGTAGCGGGGTTTGCGCTTCCGACCTCATCGAGTTCGAATAGTATTCACGGAGAAAAGAGATGAATCAGGTTAAGAGCAGAATCAAAGCTACGGCCAGAATTTCCCGAATGATGGTCGTGATATGCATCATCGTTTTGACATCCGCGTTGCCTCTGCCAAACACGGTTCAAGCTGCGGCAGGCGATCTTGATCCGACGTTTGGCATCAGCGGTAAAGTTACTACTGATTTCTCAACCAATCTGGATGACGCTCAGGCCATAATGATTCAGCCTGATGGAAAGATAATAGCAGCCGGAACTAACGGAGTGGATTTCGCTCTTGCGCGCTACAACATCGATGGCAGCCTTGATTTGACCTTTGCTACTAACGGCAAAACCACAACCGATTTTTTCGGAGTGCCTGAAGACCGAGTATTTTCCATCGCCCTCCAACCGGACGGCAAAATAATCGCAGCCGGACGCGCGCGCAGCAACATCAATTCTACGAATCCATTGGGATTCGCTATGGCTCGCTATAACAGCGACGGAAGTCTGGATGGCTCTTTTGGAAGCGGCGGAAAGGTATACACTCAAATACTGGGGCAACAAGATGTAGCCAGAGCTATAGCCATACAGTCAGATGGAAAGATCGTTTTAGCCGGATCGGCTGTCAACAGCGGTTCTACTTTCGACCTCGCGGTTGCTCGCTACAACAGCGATGGCAGCCTGGATTCGACCTTTGGCGTCGGGGGCAGGCTAACGATTAATACTGGCGGCGGCAGCGGCGCTTTTGCTGTTTCGACTCAAAGTGATGGGAAAATAATTGTTGCCGGGAGTTTTTTCAACTCCGTCACAGGCTTCGACTTCGCGCTTTTACGATTCAATAACGACGGCGTGTTGGATGCAACGTTCGGCAATAACGGCCTGACTACGACGGATTTTTTTAACCATCCTTTGGATGAAGCTTTTGCAATGGCAATGCAGCCGGACGGAAAGATCATACTAGCGGGAGTGACCGGCGATTCGGGGATTACCTTTAGAGATTTCGCGCTTGCGCGCTACAGCCCCAACGGCGTGTTGGATTCAACTTTCGGCAACGACGGCAGAGTCATGACAGACTTTTCGGGCAATCTCGATATTGCTAACGGCGTCGCTGTTCAAGCCGACGGTAAGATTGTGGCGGGCGGCTCTATCAATACCTTCAGCATTGACTCTGATTTCGCCCTCGCTCGATATAACTCTAACGGCAGCCTCGACCCGTTTTTTGGTATGGGCGGGAAAATCACTGTGGATTTCTCCGGCAAACTGGATCAAGTATCTGAGGTGGCAATCCAATCGGATGGAAAGATCGTAGTAGCAGGAAACTCTTTCAATAGTGGCGGTATAGACTCTGATTTTGCATTGGCGCGTCTTGAAGCCAGTGGAGGAGTTTTTAATGCCTGCCTGCAAGATGACAGCAATGGCAACCTGCTTCAGATCAACACTGCGACCGGAGAATATCAGTTTGCCAACTGCGGTGATTTTGGAACAAGCGGAGCAGGTCAATTGGCGAAGAAAGGTTGCACAATCACCTTGCAGCACAATGCCGCAGATCGCAGAGTTCTGGTCAAAATCGACACCTGCCAGAAAAAGGCCACCGCGTCAGTTCAGATATTTTCACAGGGAATGACCTTCTCCATCACCGACAGGAATACTACGAATAATACATGCGCGTGCGGGAATTGAAGGAAAGCTTCCCTCTCAGATTCGATACCGCTCGGGGCGGCGTCATCTCGCCGTCTCGCGCAGGTTTTCTATCGTGACAGGCTCTATCACATCGGCGGCCTCGAAGCCGAATACTTTCGAATAAAAGTAGAGTTCAGCATCGAGCGAGCGTTTGATGTTTTCGGCCTTGCGGAAACCGTGCTGCTCTCCTTCGAAGGGAACATAGGCGACCATCAATCCTTTGCGTCGAACAGCCTCGAACATCATCTCAGCCTGATTGGGCGGAACCACTTTGTCCTCAAGCCCCTGAAAGAGAATGATCGGACAGTTGAATCGATCCGCGAAATGAATCGGCGACCGCGCATAATAAAGATCGCTCCTCTCCGGGTAAGGCCCGATCAGCGAGTGATTGTAGCGCGATTCGAATTTGTGACAGTCGCGCTCAAGGGCTTCCAGATCGCTCACGCCATAGTAACTCGCGCCTGCGCCGAACACATCGCGAAACGCGAGAGCCGCAAGCGTGGTGTATCCGCCCGCGCTGCCTCCGCGAATGATCAACCGCGCGCCGTCCGCTCTTCCCTGATTGACCAAAAAGCGCGCGCCGTTTGCGCAGTCATCGACGTCGACTACACCCCAGTTGCCGTTGAGACGCTCACGATACGCGCGGCCATAGCCGGTGCTGCCGCCATAGTTGACATCCAGAACGCCTATGCCGCGACTCGTCCAGTATTGAATGCTGAGACTCATCACCGTCACGGCCATGCTCGTAGGGCCGCCGTGGCTGATGACCATAAGCGGCGGCTTTTCGTCAGCCGGGGGTTCATAATCGCGATTTCTGGGGGCGTAATAAAATCCGAAAGCCGTCTGTCCGTTCTCGGTCGGAAATTCCAGCGTCTCAGGGATAGACAGATAGCCGGCGTCGATTTCGACGTTGCTCGATTGCATGAGCGTTTTCGTCTGACGAGTGATCAAATCGACTTCGATTATCGAAAGAGGTTCGGCGGGCGAACCTCCGCAAAAGACTACCCGGTTCGCCGCAGCGCGCAGGCTTGAGATGTAAGTCTGTTCGACTCGAATCGGCTCGAATCGAAGAGTCGCCGTATCGATAGTGGCAAGCCGCCACGTACCCTGTTCGCAGTAAGCGCAAGCGATGAGACCAGCGGACGTGAAAGCATAAGTCGAGATTCCGAACTGCCATTGAGGAACGCCGAATTCGCACTCTCGCTCGCAGAGGGATTCGATACGACCGTCTTTCACGCGATAAAGATTCCACCACCCCGTCCGGTCGGAGATGAAATGCAGCACGCCGTCAGGCGACCATTCAGGCTGAACGATGGATTCGCCCTCGCCGCCTGCGATCATCACGGCTTGAGAGACCCGACCGTTTTCGTCAACCTCGCCGACCCAAAGCTCGGTGCCGTCCCACGGCATATTGGGGTGATTCCACGCAAGCCATGTCATTCGCTTTGAGTCGGGACTGAGGCGCGGCGACGAATAAAAATCATACCCTGAAACCAGCGCTTCGCCGCACTCGGAGCCTGACATATCGATTGCGACTATGGTGTTGGTGGTTTCGCGCGTGTGCGAAGTGTGATCTTCGCGCACTGCGATCAAACGACGGCGGCCTTCGTCGACTACGGCATCGGCGTATTGATAATCCGGCGCGGTGGTGAGCGGTTGAGGCGCGGAATCGAGCGGCTGATGATAAAGGAGTTGATCGTCGAAATTGGAAAAATAGATTTCGCCGTGCGAGACCGTGTAAGCGCCGCCGCCGTACTCATAAGCGCGAGTGCGGGTGTTGAAGGACGGCGGAGTGATATCTGAAGTATTGCCGTCAGGCGTCCTTCGCACGATGACGTTGCGGCCCCGTTCGGAAGGGCGCGATTCAATCCAGTAGATATCGGCGCCGTCCAGTACGACGCCGCCAAGCCCTATCGTTCCGGCTACTATCAGGTCTGAGGTTATGGGAGATTTCCATGAGCCGTAGGGCGCTCGCGTCTTTTCCGTCATTCGGCAAACTCCTTAGTTGATTGTTTGAAAGTAAAATATAGCACTGAGCGGAGATTCGAAGCAGACATTTTCATCTCTGTTGAAGCATGGTGAGGGAAGGAGATCGGGCTTTCAATGAATCAAGCGCTGTTCAAAATGTGTGCAGATCATATTCGGTGCAGGTTCTTTAATCGGGACGACTGGATTTGAACCAGCGACCTCTTCCACCCCAAGGAAGCGCGCTACCGGGCTGCGCCACGTCCCGTCGATTTCAGCTTTTGATGCTAGCATCCGACCTCAACAGTGTCAACATCACCAGAGATGGCTCGCCTTTGTTTTCAAGCTTTAGTTTCGCTGTGACCTGTTCGATTCAGCCCAATTTGTACGATTCTGTGACCCAGATGTGACCCAGCATGAGTGCATCGATGGCAACACAACCGACCTTGACCCGGAGCGAATCGCGCTACCTACTGAAGCTCTCGGCTCTCACTCGTCAGCCTGATCCTCTGCGCTTCATCTGGCAGGTTCTAAACTCTCGCCCAACGGTCACCGGTGACGATCCTCAACTTTGGCTCGTGCCGTCGGCAAGCGTTGAGGATGTGAGCTACAGGGTCGACATCGATGCGCGGCTCTGCTCGTGCGAGGGCTTTCACTTCCGCCATCACTGCCCTCATCTCCGAGTCGCAGACTTCGCGGCTCGACTTCGGTTTGAATTGACCAACGCGGGCGCAAGCTCCTCTCCCTCTGCGAGCGAATGCTCGCGGACATCAGCACAAGACTTTTGCAGGGCAGCTTCATTGCTGGCGGAGGGAACATGAAAACAAGTTCGCAGAATACTACCCTCAATAACGAGAGCGGCCACCAACAATTCATCATCGCCAACTTGGATCGGCTTGCGGCCATCGCGTGGAGAAATTTCCTCGACGCAGGCCGCGGCGCCATCCTGCTTGATTTGAGAGAGAGAGATTGCATATCGCAGGCTGATTATATCCCGCAAGGGGCGATGATCAGCAAAGCCATCGAACTCGGCTTTGAGCCGATCGACTATGCCGGTCTCGTCGTCGCGGCGGATTTCTATGACCCTGAGCGACAGGTGATATTTGTCATCATCCGACCCGACGGACAGTTTGCCGATTACGTCCACACAGCGCCGCCCGGCCCTACGCCGCCGCAGGCTTTTCTTCAACACATCGCGCCCGCATCTCTTGACTCGACCGAGGCCGCGAGCAAAGCGATCACCAGCTAAAAGGAGCATTCTATGCCGCCAGGACAAAACACAACCTACTCCATTCAAGCCCGCTTCGACGGCATCGAGGCCGTACTCTCCGGCATGAGTCGCATCGCACTCGCCGCAGGTAACACCGGCCAGCGCATCGAGCGATCCGCCCGCAATGCCCGCCGCGAGTGGGAACGGATGGACTCCACCTTCTCTCGCCTACATCGCGGCATCGAGCGGCTCTCGACTGCCAAAACCGAGATCGGCGCGATCTGGCGGCGAGGCACCGAGGGGCTGCGTCGCTACACCGACGAATCTATCCGTCTCTCTCAGGCTCAGGAGAAATTCAAATCTCTCGGCCTCGGTCAGCAGCAAAACGAGCGCGCATTCCGTGCCGTCAAGGACACGGTCGACAACCTCAAGGGGCTGCGGCTCGATAAGACCACCGAGATGGTCACTGACCTCAACACCGTCTTCGGCGATCTCGGCCACGCAATGGAAGCATTGCCTCTTGCGGGCAAGTTCCGATTCGGCATGGAAGCCCTATTCGGCGAGGATATAGGCAAAGACCGTATGGACGACATGATCCAGAACGGATTCAAGTTTCTGGAAGTCATCGGCAAGATCAGAGCCACCGGCCCCGTTGATCCAAAGACCGGGCTGGCTGAATTTCTCCAGCGTGATCGCGAGGAGATGGAGCGGTTCTTCAACACGCTGGTCAAAGGCTCTGTCGCCACCGGCGGGCGCGTCACGATGGCTGACATGCTCCAGATGGCCCGCACTGGCAAAACCAGTGTGAAGGGTTTGAGCGAAGAGGGATTGCAAACGCTGATGACGCTCATCCCTGAGCGCGGCGCTCCGCAGACCGGCTCCTCGATGATGAGTCTGTATCAAAACCTCATCGCTGGCCGGATGAACATCAGCGGCCTCAACCGGCTCGCTCAACTCGGTCTTCTCGACATGAGCAAGGTGGAGTTGAACAAAGCTCGCAACAAGGTGACGAAGATGCTGCCGGGAGCCGTCAAGCACAGCGAGCTATTGATGGAAGACCCGCTGAAGTTCGCCGATGAGTTTGCCAAAGTGCTGGCGGTGAGAGGCGGCGCGCAGGGCAAAGGCATCGATGTAGGCGACGTTCGACAGGTGAGCCAGGAGATAGCCACTATCCTGCGAGAGCGCACCGCTCAGGATTTGCTCGTCACTCTCATCACGCAGCGAAACGCGATCCTCAAAGAGCGTGGCAACATACTCAAAGCTGAAGGGGTGGAAGACCTCTACCAGCGTGGGCTGGAATCGCCGACGGGCAAGCTCCAACAGTTCGACAACGCGATGGCGAACCTTCGCGCTGAAGTCGGTGGGCCTCTCGTCACCGCGCTGACTGACGCGGCAGTAGCTGCTCGACCATTGCTCAAAATCTTTGAAGCTTATCCCATGGCGACTCTGTTGGCCATCGGCATAGTCAAGATCGGCTCGGCTGCGCTTCAGACTGCGGCATCGCTGAGGATGGCTGGACTGTGGCCTTCAGGTCGCAATGCTGCCTCTCCAGCGCCGCTCTCATCTCTCGGCGCGAGGCAGCAATGGGATGCCCTTTTCGCTCAGCAGGGCGCGCCCAGCGCGGGCAGGTTTACAAACATTGGAAAGCGGGTCGGCTCGCTGATCGGAGCGGGTCTCGGATTGGGCCTCGCCGCCTGGGGGATAGAAGCGATCATCAGCAGCATCAGCCGCCGCGCGGAAGTAGAAGCTGCTGCGCGCGAAGCGGGAGCCGAGATCGCTTCCATCATGCGGGGCGGTCTCGAAGCTGATCTCAGCAAGATGCCCGAAGAAGCTCGCCATCAGTTCTTCCGCCAGAAGGCGATGACTGAGGCCGGACAGCTTGGCGAAGCGAAAGTCAGGCAGTTGAGCATGAAGGAGGGTCCGGCAGCATCGGGCGAGAGTCAGATTGCGATGGCCTTGCTTGCCGCCGTCCGTCCATCGGAGTACGCGACATCTGCTCCGTCCGCGCTCAACGAGATGGCGCAGAAGCGCGGCGCATGGTCTTTCGCCGGGATGGGAGAAGAGACACAGAAGCAATACGCCACCGAGTTTGTCGATAATCTCCTGCGCCAGCTTCAGATCAAAAGCGACATCGAGCTTGCCACCTTTCTTGCAAAAGGCCGGGAGGCGTTAGAGAAAGGCGGCGCGGGCGAAGCCATCCCCCTCTTCGAAGAGCGACTCAAAGCCGTCTACCCTGAACTCTTCAACTCCTACGAGAAGCAGATCAATCAGCAGAAGCAGTTGATGGAGCAGTACGGCTATGCGGGCGATAAGGTGAGATTCCTCGGCGATCAGGCGGAGAAGGCCGCCGCGAAGATAGGCAAGGAATCCCCCGATACAGGCACGCCTGAGCCGCCTGTGAAGAAAGCGCGCGGCGGGATAGTGATGAGACCGACTCGCGCTCTCGTCGGTGAAGCGGGGCCGGAGTGGATCACGCCCTTTCATCAGACCATCGCTGCTCTCAGGGGCGGCGACAGGCGAGTATCGCTCAGCGCGCCGGTGACGATCAATGTGAGCGGCCCGGTCGAGCCAAATCAGATGCAATCGATCCGTCGGGCTTCTGAGTCGGGCGTCAGGCGCGGCGGCGCGGCAGTCTTGCAGATGCTCGAATATCAATTCATGGACGCAGAGGCGAGGAGTTGAAGCCCCTATGTATGAACCTCGCAGATGAGCAAACAAATTTCCACTGGAGGTAATATGAAGAAAAGATTTTCTCTCGTCTTGATCCTTTTGCTGGCAGCCGTCGCGTTTGCCAGCGCAGGCACTCCGCTCTTTTTCGCCGCCGCGGGGCCGAACTCTGCAGGAACCGGAGCCGATGATGCTTCTCTTGGCACAGTCGCATGGTCGAATCCCGCGAACATCACCTCATCCGACAATTCACGCGCTTCTGCCAGTGTAGGCGATGCCTCGATCTCTCATTATCTGAAGGCGACGAGTTTCGGTTTTTCTATCCCCAGCGGATCGGCCATAAACGGAATCGTGGTCGAGTATGAATGTCATAACACCGCGAGCGCAGGAGGGGCGGTTGTCGAGGACAACAGCATCAAGCTCGTGAAGGGAGGGGCTATCAGCGGCGATGATAAAGGCGATGGAACCGACTGGCCTTTTCTGGCAGCTTCAGAATCGTATCTGACGAAAGGTTCATCTTCCGATCAATGGGGGCTGAGTTGGACGGCGACGGATATCAATGCCTCCGACTTTGGCTGTGCTATCTCAGCGAAACCCAGGGCGGGATTTGAAGTCTCGGACGCGGTTGCTCTGATTGATCACGTTCGGATCACTGTTCACTACACACTGCTGCTTATGCCCCGGCGCATCATCCGCTGGGACGGCGAGCTTGATCTTGCCGCGACAATGAAACTCGGACAGCCGGTCTATCGCCAGACGCGCACGGCTGCCGTGATCAGGCGCGCAGCATGATTTCAAAATCTCGGCCCGCAAACCACGCGGAGCGCGTTCGATGCCTCCGTGGTGCGTTCGCGCAGTAGCGCGGGCCGAGTCATTTTCTGGAGGTGCAGAGATGACAGCGCGACCAACGCGCTTCAGGTTGCCTGGTATCCCGGCAAACGTGCGAGTCAAACAACTCGGCTACCTCTTCCCGCGGCCTGTACTCGAAGAGGCCATCAACGAATGCGCGCCGCTGGCTCGCGCAGGAATGATGACTGCCCACACTCACCATCCCCGTGTGGTGAACTACGAAGGACAGCCGATTGCCAATTGCGCGCCGGGTGATCGCGCCGTGATGGTCACAAACTGCTTCATCGATCAATGGGGTCAGACGTGGTGGGATTACCGAACGATGACGACGCCTGCAGGTCTGGCTCTTGAATCGAACGTACTCGCCGGCGCGCCCCTCGGCACTTCCTATCTTTTCGGTTCGGTAGAATTTGTCGCGCTGGACGACAAGCTTTCAGTCAGGATCGTGTCGAAGCTGCGCCTTCTTACCAACGACATCAGCGCGTGTCCGTACACGCCGATGACGATCATCCGTCCGATCCTGCTCGACGATCGTGGCTTGCCGTTGCAAGGAGCGTTTCCATTTGCCTCCGGCGCGCATCCGCGTGGTGAGCCGCGATCCTTGAGCAGTCGCATCGAGGAGCTAAAAGCCGAGATCGCCTCACTTCACGGACGGCGGCGACGCGCCTCTACACGCCTGAGCCTTGAATTTGAACTCGAACGGCTCAGTCTCTACCGGAGAGAGATGTCGAGCGCGCGTGATGCGTTGCGGCGAGCGTTGTCGATGAGCGGTGACTTCACAAAATACGAGGTGCAGATGGCCGCTGCCGCCGATCTCGCGCAGAAAGCCGCGGCTGCTGCTGCCAGCGCCCGCGAATGTGCGGAACGTCTGTGTCTCTCGCTCGATTCAGTTTCAGGCGAACCGGGAGCGATCCCATACTCTGTGGAAGGAGATGATAATGAAGAATTTTTTGACGATGCTCAAAAGTGGTCAGAGTCAGCAGCCGACTGAAGGCGGACTCCTCGATCAAATTTCCAGACGACTCCAGGAACTCCGCCGGGAGATATCAGAAAGCAGCCGAGAGTGGGCCGACTTGCAGGAACGAATTTTCGCGATGGACGCGAAGAAACGCTGGGCTGAAAATCCCAAGTCAGGCGTGCCTGAGAAGGAGCGGCAGCAAATCCTCACTGATCTGCGCGAAATGAATGAGCGCGCCCGGGCGGCTCGTGATCGATGCGAGGAACTGGAAGCCGAAGAGCGCGCTCTTAGGGAACAGAGCGGACAGCTTCGGCGGCAACTGGACGAGTTGCAATGCAGCGAACCGGATACAGCGCGAGCCTTACAGTCACGTACTGAGCGCGTGAGCTCGGCATTGCTCACGCTCGACTGTGCCATAGAAGCCCTTGAGCAGGCAGAGAGGGAGAAGGCTGCAGCGGTCGCGGCTCGTGATCGTTATCTGGCGTCGGAAGAAGAGCCGCGCAAAATCCGGGAGCAGATCGCGGCGCTTGGGCGGCGACTCAACGAGTTGGAGCTTGCCGATAAGGGTACGGCGCGGGACTTGGACACATCGGCGCGCGCTGTGCAGGAAGCTGCGCAGGCGGTTGACAGTGCGCGCGAGGCCCTCGATAGGGCAAAGGAGGAGAGAACCACATGTGAGCGCGCGCTGGCGGATACGCGAAGGCGCATCGCCGAACTCAAGGGCGGCGAGGTGATCGCTGAAGCTGTCGCAGCGGCAGGCTGATTTGATTTGATGCGCAGTAAAAGGGGTTTGCGTTATAATCCGTCTCACTCAATCTTACCCGGAGGTTGATCGATGGTTTGGATAACGCGGAAGCAGGCTGCTGACCTTCTCGGCAAAAGCGAGGGAGTGATCAACTACTATGTGAAGATCGGTCGGATACGATCAATGCGAGACACCCGGCCTCGTTCGCCCGTACTCTTCAGCGGTGAAGACGTGGCTGCGCTGGCGGGCGTCGAGTTGCCAGCCGGATATCTCGGCAACCGACAAGGGAGCGGGATCATCGTCACCGAGTCGGTCAGCGCCGCGAGAGAGAGACTTCTGGAAGCTCTGATCACTGCTTGCCGGGAGTCCGGGCTTGATCGAAACGAGATCGAGGGCAGGCTCTCGTATTTCTATTCCGGTCTGTGGAACGAGACGGAGATGGCGCTGGCGCGAGTGAGATAAACTCTCTCTCGTCATCGGGCCTTAGCATCAATGCCTTCGCTCAATGGCGAAGATTGACAGGGGTATAGAATGAAAAGATCAAACGTACAAAGCATCTGGCATCGAACACCCGGCGAGAGCGCGAAGGCGCATCATGCTTTCGAAATATACTGCGTCCTCGGCCCGGATCGCTCGCTGAACGCGGTAGCTCAAAAGTGTAACAAGAGTGTATCGATTCTGGGTCGTTGGTCAGCGCGCTGGGGGTGGGTCGGGCGCGCCGCCGCTTATGACGAGCATGTTCGCATCATTGAAGAGCAAGCCCGACAGCAGGAGCGAGCGCATCACGCCGCTGAGATGGAGCGGCGGCGAATCCAGATGCAGGATGAGGCGTGGGAGATGTTCCAGAAGCTCCGTCAACGGGTCGAGCGGATGCTCAAGTTTCCAGTCGAGGATGTCACTTCAACAGACGGGAAAACCACGATCAAGGCCGCAAGATGGGATTTCAACACGTTGCCGCGCCTCATCGAATCGCTGGTCAGGCTTGCGGCAATCGCGGTTCCCGAAGAACCCGAAACGCGGATCAACATAGACTGGGAAACGCTCTCGGATGAGCAGCTTCAACGAATCGTAGCGGGCGAGTATCCCCTGCAGGTGATCACGACGACGCGAAGCGCGGAGCGCCCGATGGCAGATGAAGGGCCGCAGCGGATAATGTAGAGCTTCCCCCAACCCAAGCCCGCGCTTTGCCGAGAGAGGGAGAGATTCATAAGCCGGAGGAATAGTTTCTCTCTCTCGGCAAAGCGCGGCTCTCCGCTGTATGAGTGTTGAGGGTTACACCGCGCGCCGGTGAAAAGCTTCATTCCTGCGACTGGCGCGCTGGCGGCAGACAGTAGCCCTCGACCACGATCCGCCGCCGAGCACAGTTGCTCTTTGTCTACTACGACAAGCAAACGTGCAACAGGTCGCATATTCCGTTGCAACCGGATGAGCGGTGTGATATATCCTGCCTGAGTTTATCAGGCTTTCATTCCCCAGATTCAAACACTCTTTTGGTTTCAACGGGAGATGTGATGGAGTTCAAATATCACATCGACAAAGCGAGCCGGATTGTCTCTCTCACGGGCGAGCCGTCGAGCCTCGAAGTGTGGAAGCAAACGCTGCTGGCTCTATTCGCCGATCCTGACTTCGAGGCGGGCTTCAACTTCCTGTCTGATCGCCGACACTCCGAAGAGCCGCGCTCGCCTGACTTCATCAGAGCCGCGCTCGCCTTTCTTGGATCGCATGCAGACAAGATGGGCAGATGCAAATGGGCGACGGTCGTTTCCACAACAGTCGCTTATGGGATGGGAAGGATGGCGCAGATTCTATCCGAACGCACTAATGTCGAGGTCGAGGTCTTCACAGATATAGAGGAAGCCCGCCAATGGCTTTCAGGTGAAACGACTCTACCCAAAGAATAAAAGCGGCGAACCACAGCCCCTTGCCCGCGATCCGCCGCGACAGCTACCACGACAGAATTATGAAGGCTTGGCCGCGATGAATGCAGCCCGGATAATTTTCCTCGCCACCTCAACCGGCGACGAAGATGATTCGCTGCGGCTGCCGAGTCGCATGCGTGAGGGCGTTCTCCAGCAGGATTTCGCTCACCCCACATTCTGTAGGCGCTCCCAGCGTGTCATTAAACCGCAGGATAACCTGCGCATCGTCGGCCTGCTCGATTGAATCGACTATTGCTCTCAATTCCTTCAAAGTCATAGTGTCCTCCATCTGGTATTTGTTATGGCTGGCTTGCCTGCGTTGTTGAAGAGCGATTGGTTTTATCCGCACGACCGTTGCGGGCCGGTCGCAGCGGTGATTGCGTCGATCCTATGCCTCGTCGTCAGAGTCTTTTCTGCGAGTCGCCCTTCTTCTTTGCCAGAATATCGTCAGCGAGCCTGATCACCCGCCGGATAGCTTTCTCGCTCACATCATCATCGAAGAGTATATCTTCGCGATCATCCTTCGATATTTTTATCGTGAGGCGGAAATTTTCATCCTCTGCTTTCTTGCCTGATTCCTGCATTCGTATCCCCTCCTTTCTATGTGGGGAAGGCCCTGCGACCTTCCCGGTTATCGTTGACGCTCGACGATTCCAGGCTGTTGCGCCGACGGTGGGCGAGTTGTGACCTTCCCGGTTTATCGTTGACGCTCGACTCAAACCTTGTCGACGCGCTCGAAGATCATTGAAAATCCTCGCTTGCCGCATCGGTCTATCTGCGCGCAGGTGCCGTCATCATCTCCGTCAAAGCTCACTGTGAAGCTCGTCTTTCCATTCGGTGTCAGGAAGGAGACGCACAGGCGTTGCGCGTCGAGACCGAGCGGAATGTGGACGTTGATTTGATGGCTGTCAAACCCCTTGTTGTCTTTGAAGATCGGTATCGAGCCGACGACCGCGCCCGGTCCGTCGTAATGTTTGCAACTGGCGCTATGGTTTACTTCTGACATATTTCCTCCATCAATTTGTCGTTGGTAGCAGGGGCGTAACTTCCGCCTCGCTCAGTGGCAGGCAGGAGCGCGCCGAGTCTTTGCACCTCGCCGTGTCCGCGCTCTGATTTGAGACGGATCGATGCGCAAGCCGTCTTTGTATTGCCCGCTGTCGGGGCGCGGGATCAGGTGATGGGCGTAGAGGCTTGCTGAAAGAAAGCAGAGCGCATCAGTTGCCATTTGCAGGTCAACTGTTAGCTTGAGCAGTTCTTCATCCGTCGGGCGAGTCACAAGTACTGGCAGGTCTTCGCCTGCGCAATCTCGTTGCAGAAATTCCTCCCAATCGGTTTTCGAGAGCAGGAAATCTCGCGCCTCAAGGACGAGTTTGCAAGCCGAGTCGAGTTGTCTGGTGACATCATCAAGGTCATAGAAGATTTTGCCTCTGAACTTGTACATAGAATCATCCTTTCTGCGCCGGTGCAGGACGTGGCCGCTTGGCGCGATGTGCGGGAGAGCTTTTCACCCTCCCGCGTTCGGGGTTAATCTGCCGCGACCGATTGAGCCTTCGCGGGCGGAATCAGCGTTGCGACTTTGCCCTTGTAGGGTCGGCGCGCTCGTCGTCCGGGTAGAGGCAGAAGAGTGAGAGTGTGGCAGCGCGGGCATTCGACTGGCGGCGTGCTGTAGTAGTCCGCTACGCACTCAGGATTGACGCACTCGTGATTGACTACGCTTTTGCAGTTGAAGCATGAATGAGTGTGGAAGCTGGCCGGTTGAGGCTTTGACCTGAGCAACCTTTCTGCGGCTTCAGCGAAGTATCGAGCATCCTCTTCAGCCTCTTCGACTGAGTAAAAGCCCTCGTAAGGATTCGACATCTGAACGCCGCCGTCGTCGGTCTTGCGCTCAGTGGTGTAAAAGAATCGGTCGTGACCGTTGAGCGGAGGGCGCGAGAAGATCAGCGCGGTCAGCGTGTCGTTGAGCTTGACGGCCTTCTCCAGTGTCGGCGTCTTCACGATGTAGCTATAGGTCTGAGGTCGAGGCGGCAGTCTGAAGGGCAGATATTTTTTCGGTTTCATAGTTTCCTCCGTTGGGGATCAGGGGACAGGTTTTAGGTGACAGGTGACAGAGGCAGAGGTGAAGAAGCGATCCCCTGTAACCTGTAACCTGTAACCTGTAACCTGCCCCGCTCGATCAGTGCGCGTAAAACGTAGTATGAAAATCTCGCGCAGCGTCATAGAGCGGATCGTCTTTCACCCCTCGAAGGTTGAAAGCCCAGCGGCGAGTCATCGCACTGAGCTTTCCTCCAATTCGCCCCCACTCTCGAAAATCGCCGCCGTCGCTGTGGTGAGCGACGTGGCAAGCCTTGTGTGTGGGAGTGGTGAGAGTTCCACCTTCTGAGCGTGGGATGGGATGATGAAGGTTTACCTCATCACCCGGATTGATCGCGCCGCAACACAGGCCGCATCTCATATTTCAATCCCCGCGATGAACTGGCCGCGCTGAGGCTCAGGCTTGTGGAAGATCGCGCCGTCGTGAATCTGGAAGTTTTCAACGTCGCCTTCGCTGAAAGTCTCTTCGACTTCCGCGCTCCACTCGTCGTAGCCTTCGAAGCCATCGGAAGAAACTGCCTTACCGATCAGAGTTGTCATGTCGGTGCTGACGTGGTAGGTTTGCATCGATCTCAATTCCTTTCTGGCCCGTTCGCGCGGGCCTGAAGAACTGGCCGGATGCTGACACATTCGGCCTTTAATATTTCTGGATTTGGTTTCGTATGCGTGTTGTCGGCGGGTGAGTGTCTTACTCGATTCCGCTTTGCGCTCGTCGCTACTTTGGCCCTTCTACTTCGGCCCTATTTCACTTCGCGCTTGATTTTCAAAGATCATCAATCCGATGACATAATCTTAAAGTAAGATAAAATTTATGTCAAGCAAAAAATTTAAGCTGGATTAAGATTTTATTTGCAAATAATTTTGATCCTGGTTTAAGCTTTAGCTTGAAAACTGGCGGAGGTCTGTTATACCTTGCCTCCGTATGGGGAAGAAGAAGATGATCACTCCACAGGAATTTGCCGAGCGAGTCGGGAAGCCTTATCCGACTGTGATGTACTGGCTGCGAAAAGGGCTTGTGCAGGGCGTTGAGGTCATTCAGGAGTCGCGCGGCCCTGCATACAAAGTTCCTGTTGAGGCCGTTGAGAGTTTCAAAAATGGCCCGAAGCGTGGGCGACCGCGCAAACCGCTTTCAGAACTGAAGAGCAAGCCAAGACGAAAGGACTGATCAATGAGCAGTGATGAAATAAAACTGATACTCGAAAAACTGGCAAAGCTTGATGAGATAGAATCCCGCCAGCGGAGTATGGAGACCGGCATAGTCAATCTCGGCGCTCGGCTTGAAGCTCTGGAGAATCTCGTAGAGGAACGCCTACAGGACACGCGCCCGATGTGGCAGGGTGTGCAGACTCAAATAACACAGATGGGCGAAGAGATGAAGGCCATGCATGAAGAGATGCAGCAAGGCTTTCGGTTTCTCAATAAGAAATTCGAACTCGTTCACGAAGATGTAATGAACGTGCGCGCCGATCAACGATTGCTCGAAAGCGATGTCGAAGACCTGAAAAAGAAAGTTTCCTGAGCGCCTAGCAATAGTTGCCAGTGAAGAAAGCGAGGAACAAATGGCACAAATGGAGAGAGAGAAGAAGACTATCAGCAACGCAGTCCCTTCAACAGAGGGTGATGCTGCCTCGCAACTTGCGCTGGCGATTATCGAGATTGAGCGACTGAAGAAGGACACGAAGCGAAACCTCGACGAGGCGGAAAAGGTATTGGAGCGCGGTCGCACGTGCAAACCGCTTTCGTAATCGAAGAGCAAGCCGAGACGAAAAGATTGACAGGATCGACGATTCGACGCGCTGCGCAGGCCCGCACCTGCGTAGTACCCAGCCAGCCCGCACTGGTTGAAAGGCAGGAGCGAACAGGCCCGCACCTGTTCGCTCCTCCAATAAAGAAAGCGAGCAATCAATGAGTGAAGATCGCATACAGAGACAAATTGAGTTTATAGTCGAGCAACAGGCGAGGTTTACAGTCGATATCGCCGAGCTTCGTCAAGGGCTGGCCGAGATGAAAGAGACGCAGGAACGCGCCAGCGCCGAAACCAGAGAGCATATCACTAAAGTGGTCGATGCGATCCTGAGTCTTACGAACATCGTCGAGGGCCATGAAAACCGGCTTGCCCGCAATGAAGCCGAGATCGCCGCTTTGATCGAACACGGCAAAGAGACAGACGCGAGGCTCAATGCTTTGATCAACATCGTTGAGAGCCATATCACCAGCACGAAGGCGCAGGAGGGCGGCGAGTGAAATGATTTCGTTGAGCGCGCAGAACGTGACTGCGCGCTGGATCGACGCGGCGCGACACCAGTGACCCGCACATCACTGATGTCGCACACCAGGGGGCAGACGATCTGCCCCCTCTCTCCTGCCCCGACAGTGGCCGCGCTTCGGCACAAAATCATGGCTGAGTTTCAATTCACATTCGTTTGTCAGAAGCGATTTACCGACCTCGAAGGCGCGGACAAGATAGCGCGCTTCTGCGAGGACTGTCAGAAGTGCGTCATAAACTTTGACCGGATCGAGCGGGAGGCTTGCGATGAAATCATCCGCATCGCTGATGCTGCCGATCTCAAACTGTGCGTGTCGGCCACTGTGTTGATGCGACCTTCCGGTCCGCCATGCTCCGAGCTTCAGGCTGAAGGGAACGAAAACTTTGGCTCAGTGACGCGCGAGTTTTCAGGGCTGATGGTCGGAGGGATAAAAGTGAAATCTTCCCGTCGCAGAAGACTAAAGCGCCTCAAAGGACTCAGCCGATTGGAGGCGCAGGGGATGATAGTCGATATTCTCACTGAGCAGGGTTCCCGCGCTCAGAGCATGTTGCTCCCGGTATTTTTGGATAGCGAAACGCGAGGCTGAATAGGGGCGCAGATGCAAAATAAACATAGAAGCCTTTCAGCAGATGAGCATTTCAGCATTCTTCGAAGATTTATAGAAAGCATGTCGGGTGGCATCTATGGCAGTTTGCTCGCGAACGGTGAAGAGCGCAGTGTTGCAATCGATGCAACAGATTATATTCTTTCGGGGTTGAATAATCCCCTCAATAACCCATTCAAGCCTCGAAAGAGAGAACCTGTCAAATACAGGCTGGGCGAGGAACACTGGTTAGCTTTTGCTTCTCTACTGCGGAACAACAGCCACATACTGATGGGACTTCTTATCAACTCTCCTTACAACTGGACAGTAGAAGAAGCCTACTACGAATGGAAATGGCTCCTTGCGCGCCTTGACCCAGAAGCACCTGAATTAGCCGCCAGAAAAGACAAAGACAACATTGCCCGCTTACAACAAGTAAAAGCAGCATGGGATTCCTCAGTAGAAGTTCGTATCACAGTTGAAATAGGAGAGTACACAGCAAGGAGCATTATCCTGGACCACCGCCTTGATGATGAATCCAATGTTGCCCTGGCGAAGCGTGGATTGGAGCAAATGATCAGGGGACTGAACGATAACTCATTCAGAAAGGTTGAGGAGAGAGATAGAACGATGGCGAGGTCACCACGACGTGGCTCGAAAAAGATTCAGTGAACCCGGCAGGGCTGAAAGCTCGGCCTCTGGGCGCGGTGGCGAGCCGAGAACAGACCAGAACGCCTGCAGAGAGGGCGAGCATGGCGAGGAAAAAACAGTCTCAGATCGATTGGAAAGATCGGCTATATATTAAGCAGGACGACTACCGGGATAACTTCGCTTTGTCGAGAGAGGGAATGCGCATAGAGTTTTTGCGCGCAGTTAGAAGTGTAGAACCTGCTGTTCTTTCCTCTCTGGCAAAACATGTTTTGCCGCTTTATCCGCGTCGCAACGAGATCAAAACCTGGATACAACTTGAATCAGCAGTAGCAAGAGAGTTCACCCCTATTGCGCTTAGATGGATCAAATCCAAGGGCTACGTACCTGAGATTGAGTTCAAACATCTCGGCGCTGTGAAGTTGAGAGAGATGTTGCGTGCCTGGGCAAAGAGTTGGTTACTGGCCTGGGACTCAGAAGGCGGGATAGAGAATATATGGGTATTGAACTATGCTCTGGAAACCCTTCTTCTCTGGCGCGAGGAGGGTACACAAAAAAAACTTGATTGGGCCTATATTTCGTGGGATGTTTCTATCGGCGGACAGAAACTGCTGGATCGCCGTAGTGTGATCGGCTTTGATGAGTCGCAGGGTTTTAAGTTCATACATCCGCCCTACGCAAAAGATATGGATTCCTGGTCAGATTACAGAAAGAGAATAGAAAAAGCGTTTCAAGAGAGGCTTGAAGAATATCGCGCTCAAGTCTGTCCATCAGCTAAAGACAAGGGGCTGGGCAGCAAACGCAAAAGCGAACATACAGGGCCGAGCGATCTACATTGGCACTACAAACTACTTGCCCTTAACCAAATTCATCACCCTGACAATCCATTCTCGGAACTCCCATTTCGTTCACTTGGCAGCAATCGAAGGTTGAGAGGAGAAGACCTCGCGCAGCAGTCGGCTTCTGAGAAGAGCGCAAGCGGGGAAGGTGTTAGGCAAGGTATTATCAAGACGGCGAAAGGCATAGGTTTTACAATATACGCGAGGAAGCGAGGGCCAAGATAGGTAGTGTCCTATTGTCCTTTCCTGCTTTGTGAAAATCCCAACGTAAAAAAAATAAATTTAGCTTGTTTTTGTTTTGCCTGCCTCGGGATAGCCTATAGAGACGGCCCACCAAGATCTGGGTTGGGGCCGTCAGGAAATCTGAGGTAAGGGATGAATCTTACCTTCGCTCCAAAAGTACCCAAATCTCTTCAGAAAGTTCACCGTGTGCCGTCGCG
>Ga0187893_10000390_pt1 | contig 114457 bp, 112 predicted proteins | sample MA1701074metaG_FD_139574 | JGI IMG/M metagenome (GOLD analysis project Ga0187893, IMG submission 139574) | White microbial mat communities from a basaltic lava cave in the Kipuka Kanohina Cave System on the Island of Hawaii, USA - MA170107-4 metaG ...
TCGCGAACAGCAGCGCGATCGAATAGACGCTGGCGGCGGCAAGGCTGCCCAGGCTCGTCCGCGCCGTCGACACGGCCTCGGGCGTATTCACCACATCGGCCTCGGGCAGGGCCTTCAGATCCGCAACGACCCGTTCCACATTCGCCACCGAGTCGACGGTAACGAAAATTTTCGAGAGCTTCTTGCCCGGCTTATAGGTAGCGCGAAACGCTTCGATCGGCACGAAGACGTGATTGTCGCCGAAGTCGTTCGCGGTCGAATAGACGCCGACGACCTCGAAAACGGTGCCGTTGAGCGTCACCGTCCGCCCGCGGAGCGACGCATCGGAGGTGTGTTCGAGACCGAGGCGCTGGCGCGCGTAGAGCCGCCCGACGATAGCGACCCGTCTGTCCGCGTCGCCGGGGCCGAGGGACCGCCCGGCAATGATGCGCGCGTTTTCGTAGTCGATCTCGCCGATGGCGCGCAGGGCGCTTTCCGGCCGCAGCCCGACGACCATGGCATAGGCGTTGCCTTTGGAGGGGTCGATCTCGGGCGCATAGACATACTCGTCGATGCGCGCGATGTGCCGCGCATGCGGAATGCGTTTGACGGCTTCGAGAGTATCGGTCGTGAATCCTTCCTCGCCCTGCGGTTTGTCACGGCCGAAACCGCCCGTGCCGAACGCCCCGGCCTCGCGCAGCTCGATCAGCGTGCGGACGCGCGCTTCAAGTTTTCCGATCTGCTGCCGGCTCGACGCCGCCATTTGCACAAGCACCGCCAAGGCGCCGATGATCACGGACAGCAGGGCGATGACCGCCGCGGCCCGCGTCCGGGCGCGAAAGGCGTTGCGGATGCCTCGTTTGATGCTGCCCATGGGATGAACAATGCTTTGATTGCGCGGCGATACTGCCAGTCAATGAGCGGGCTGAGCTGAGCGCGGTGCCCGGCCAACGCTGAGAATGGCCTGGAAGAACAGGCCGGGCCGGCCCCACAGCGAGTTGAAGAAGATCGTGGTCACGCTGACGGCCATCGCCGCCATGGCCCAGACCGGATACACGAGCCCTGTCGCCGCCAGCGGCACGCCGATGCCGTTGAAGAGGAACGCCAGAGAGACGTTCTGGACCATCTTGCGATAGGCCCGGCGGCTGATCTCACGCGCGACGGCCACTGCCTCGACGCGATTGTTGAGGATGATGATGTCCGCCGACTCGATGGCGATGTCGGTGCCGCTGCCCATGGCGACACCCACATCCGCCTGCATCAGCGCCGGCGCGTCATTGATCCCGTCACCGACCATGGCAACCCGGCTACCCAGTCCCTGCAGCCGCCGAATCAGCTCGACTTTATCGGCTGGCAGTTTGCCGGCGTGAACCTCGTCGATGCCCAGGTCCGCTGCGACCCGTCGTGCCGCACGCTCGTTGTCGCCCGTAACGAGTGCAACGTGAACGCCCGCTGCGCGCAGCGCCTGAATCGTTGTCGAGGCGTCCGGACGTACGGTGTCGCCGAAGGCGAGAATGCCCAGCAGGCGACCGCCTTTGGCAACGGCGATTACCGTCCGGCCAGACTCTTCAAGGGCCGCGATCCGATCCGCGAGTTGCGCCAGGGAAATTCCGCTTTCGGTCACGAAACGAGGGCTTCCGGCGAGCACCCGCTCTCCGCCGATCTCGGCTTGAACGCCTTTCCCCGGAACCGCCTCGAAGGTGCTCACCGCAGGCGGCGTGATCTTGCGGGCGAAAGCCGCGTCCAGAGTGGCGGTAGCGAGGGGATGTTCGGAAGCTGCTTCGGCTGCAGCGGCAATCGCAATGAGGCTGGCCTCGTCGACACCGACGATGTCGACCTCGCGCAGTACTGGGCGGCCCTCGGTCAGCGTACCGGTCTTGTCGAAAACGATGTGGCGGGTCAGGCGATAGCCTTGGAACGCCTCGCCTGTGCGCATCAGGATGCCCCGCTCGGCCGCCTCGCCGGCGCCACGTACGATCGAGAGCGGCGCCGAAATTCCGACGGCGCAAGGGTAGCCCATCACCAGCACACTAAGGCCAGCAAAGGCCGCGCGTTCGAGGTCCACCTCGAGCCCGAGGGCCAGAGGACCGATGATCCAAGCGATGACCGCAAGCAACGCGATCGTCAGGACAGACGGGGTGTAGACCCGCAACACCCGGTCAACGAGATGAAGAAGACCGGGCTTAAGAGCCCGCGCATCCTCCACCTGACGCACGATGCGCTGCAGAAAGCTTTCCTCGCCGATCGCAGTGACCCGAACCAGGAGGGTGCCGACGCCATTGATCGAACCGCCAATAACTGAATCGCCAACAGCCCGCTCGACCGGCGTCGGCTCGCCGGTGACCAGCGACTGATCGACCGCGGAATGGCCCTCGGTCACAGAGCCGTCCACGGACACGCGCTCGCCCGGGCGAATCCGCACGAGATCGCCGACACGAACCGCGGCGATCGGAGTGACCACCTCCTGTCCATCCCGCACGAGGCGCGCGGTGCTCGGCTGGAGGTCGAGGAGCCGTTTCACCGCCTGCGAGCTGCGGGTCTTGACGATCAGCGAGAGCCACTCGGAGAAGATATGGTAGGTGCCAATCATCACCGAGACGGCGAAGAACGGTCCCGTGGGATAGCCAGGAAGCTGCCAGATAAGCCCGATGATTCCACCGAGCAGCCCGGCGAACGCGCCCGCTTCGAACAGCACATGCTGATTGAGAATGCCGCGGCGCAGTGACTGCCACGCCATCCAAAGGATGTGCCGGCCAACGCCGAAGACCAGCGCGAAGGCGAGGACGCCGACGATCCACGGTGTGAGCGGAGATATCCCGCTCTGCTCTTTGAGCAACAGCACCGCCAGCGCGCCGGCGCCCAGGCCGATCGAAGTCCCGATCGCCGGCCAGAGGCCGCTCGAACGCAGGACCAGGAAGACGAACCCGGTCAGGCTAAGGGTAGCGATGGCGGGAATGACAAAGGACCAAGCGCCCGCCGGGTGCAGGATCAGCGCGAGCGCGAAGAGGCTCAGTGCCGTCGCGATCAGGAAACGGCGGCCTTCGCGAACGAGATCGCGTTCCTCCTCCTCGAACGGACGCAGCTTGCGCGGATCGTGAATCGTGTAGCCGATATCGCGCAGGGTCTGCAGCAAGGCCTGCGGCCGCACGGCGCGCGGGTCGAATTCGACCAGAGCCTGTTCATGGGTAAGGCTCACGGCTACTTTGTGGACACCCGTTATGCGGCCGAGTGCCTTTTCGATCGTGCCGGTGCAGAGCGAACAGTGAAGCCCGCCGATGCGCGCCCGAATGCGGGCGTGGCCGGCCCGGCTGGCGGCCTCCTCGCTCCAGAGAGAATTGAGCTCGTTTGCGGTAAGTATTGCGTCGGTCATGGCGTCCGCTCCCGCCGCCCCCAAGCGCTCGCGGCATGCCGCGATCGATGGAGCCGAGACTGAGACGCCGCGGAATCTGCGCTCCGTACTATCCTACGGAGTCAAGCAGGATCAGAGGGTGAATGGGATCGAGCCTCCATTGCCCAAACGTCAGCAGAAAATCGGGCTCTCATCAGCGATTCCCCGCAACCCGAAAGCCGGCCTTTTTGACGACTGCCGCGAATTGCTTCTCATCGGAAGCGCCGGGATCGTGCAGGATACGGGCCTCACTCTCGGCGAAAGAGACATCGACCTTGCGGACGCCCGCCTCGCGGCCGAGGAGAAACTGGAGGGTCTGGGCGCAGCCATCACAGTGCATGCCTTCGATTTTGAGGGTAATGCTCTTCACGGCGTGTCCTTTCGTCCGGCTCCTGGTTGCCCGTGCGGGCACCGCCAACCGAGTCAGCGAGCGTCGGCTTGAGGGTTGCTTCTTGCCCTGCGGCCGCTCCAGCGCGTCGAGGATGGTGCATTCGCGTAGCGCGCCGCTGCCCGGGCAGGTCGCGATGAGCTCATCGAGCGCCTTCCGCATCTGCCTGAGCTGGCCGATCTTTCCATCCACCTCATCGCGCTTGGCGACGGCTTGAGATCGCACAGCGCGGCAATCCGTTCCGGGTGTCGCCCTGAGCGACAGCAGCTCGCGGATCTCGCCAAGCGAAAAGCCGAGTTGCTGCGCCTGGCGGATGAATCGAATGCGTGCGACGGTCTCGGCGTCATAGACCCGAAAACCGCCGGCTGCCGGGCGAAGCGGACGCGCGATCAACCTGGAGCGCTCATAAAAACGCACAGTTTCGACGCCGACGCCGGCCTTGCCGGCTACTCGGCCAATCGTCATTTCGGGCATGGCCGCTCTCGCAAAGAGGTCATGATTGACTCTGTATCGCAGTACGGAGTCAAGGATACGGGGCAGGCACCTGAAGTGCCCCTTCCGTGATTGGGCCGTAATGACCACGCTCGAATCGATCCTCGGCGACATCTCGGGACTGACGCCAACGGGCCTTCTGTTGATGGCGCTTGCCGGGCTCCTCGTGGGCGTGGCGCCTAGTTCCTACCCGCTTCTGGCCGCAGCGGTGGGTTTTTCGGCTGGCGGTCAGGCCGCTTCTAAGCGAGCAACACGATACCGAGGCGTGCTTCTCGCCAGTGGGTTCGTTCTGGGTGTGGCGCTGGTCGATGCCGCGCTCGGCGCTCTCTTCGGCCTATTCGGCTTCGCCGTCATGCGGGCGCTCTCGCCGTTCATGGCGCACACCTATTTCTTACTAAGCCTCGTGCTGCTGTTTCTAGGCTTGGCGATGCTGCGGATCATTCGCCTGAACCTGCGGCTGCTCTTTGCCTCGCCACGTCCGGTCGACAGTTTCGGCGCAGCCTTTCTCCTCGGAATCCCCTTCGGACTGTCCACTTGTCCCGCCTGCACCCCGCTGCTTCTGCCGGTGCTGATGACGGCGGCTGGAAGCGGGGACGCCGCCATGGGCGCGTCGCTCCTGTTCATATTCGGGATCGCCCGCGGCGTGCCCATCTTATTGGTTGGCGCGGCCACGGGCATGCTGACGCGTCTCGGGTCGGCCATGCTGTGGGTGCCACGCATCGAACGAGTAGCCGGAGTCCTTCTGTTAATCGCCGCGGGAGCCTTCGCGTATCAAGGCGCTGTCTATGCTGGTTGGCTGCCGAGGATCTAAAGAGAGACTTGTGGTGGCCGCTCGCCAATCGGTCGTCGAGGGCGTCTTCGCAACAGCGCGCAACTCTTAAGCTCTCCGGTAACTGGCGCGGTACCAAAGAGCGGTTTATCAAAAAAAGGAGGATGGCTATGGCTTACGTCCCGAGAGTGCTTCTCCTGTCGGCATTCGCGATGGGCATTGCGACTTTGCCCACGGCCGGCCATGCCGAAGAAAAGATCGAAGGCAAGGTCGCTCGCACAAATCTGACTTTGTGCCAGCCGAGGCCAACCGGCGGCGGCTGCGAAGGAACCTTCGTTCTTGAAACGCGTGCTGACGGCAGAGATCAGCAGGTGACGATCAGGGTGACGTTCGACACCATCATCAGGAAAGGCCAGGAGTACCTTCTCCTTCCGGCCACCCGTGGGAACTCGGTGGTCGTCGGGTACATCACCGAGAAAGGCCAGAAAGTCGCGAAGTCCATCGACGTCATCGGCGCTGCTCAATAGTGCGACGGGCGTGCCGGTCTGCGCCGTTCCTGGTAACGGGCGCGTGGCGGCAACCGCTCGGGTTACAGGCGGTTCTAAGGTCTACGTGTCCACGCGCCGCACCAGACCACGCCGGTTATTTCCCGGCGCTCGTCGAGGAATTTCTCGAGAATGGCGCGGTTCCGCGGACCCGGCCGCCAGATGCCCTGCTCATAGCGCCGGATCGTGCCGTCATCGATGTCAATGAGGGCCGCCAATCGCTTCTGGGAAAGGCCGAGCACTTGGCGCTTGGCCCGGAGCCTGTCTCCAAACGACTGCGCCTTTGGGAAGGGCTCGTAGCCAAGGTATCCGATAAGGCGCGGATGGTACCGGACGGCTGGGTAGGTACGGTCCTTTTCCCAGTTGCCAATGGTGCATTCATCCAGGCCAAGCCGCTCGGCCACCTCATTTTGCAGCAACCCGAGCTCCAGGCGCCGCTTCTGCAGGTGCTGGCCGAGTGTAGTCGGGTGCTTCGGACATAAACTTGGTTTTCGAGCTTTTACAATGACTTGGGCGAATGGCAAAAAGGCAACGCGAGGATGCGAGTGCCACATTGCGAGCAACCTGAACCGTACAGGGTTTCGGAGCCTTTCTGATCACGCGCCTCAGGCAACTCAAAGTTGAATGCTGCTTTTCCCTGGACATCTGCCCATATACGGCCGCGGTGCGCCTCGACTAGCAAGCGCGCAACATAGAGACCAAGGCCGCTACCTGCTTTGTTGGCGTGATGCGCGCCACCTGCGCGCCTGAAGTTCTCCAAGAGCTGCGGAAGCGCATCCCGAGCACTGATGGGATATTGAATCGGATGGGCCGACGCCGCCTCGCGGGTAACGGGGTTTGCCCTCTGGCTGCGGCTATGCGTTCTGAACTCTCAAGGCTCGGCTAACTTAACAGAAGGTGCGGGTGCTGATGGACCCGCAGCGACGGCTCACTCTTTATCGCCATCGATCGCGCCGATCTTGTGACGGTACGCGAGCTCTCCGCCATACCAACCGGAGGCCAACATCAGAAGGACGACGATTGTTGAAAGCGCCAGTCCCGTCCAAACAATCTGCGCGGCCGCGGACTCCAGCCGGGTGAGCAGATTCCAGATTGTAAGAGCGACGATGATCAAATTCAGGACGAGATGACGCCAGGCCGAGCCGATTGCTTGTACACGCTTGATGAGGAGGAAATCGACAAGACCGAAGACAGCGGCGAGGCCGGCGCTTGCCAGCCCGGCACCCACCAGCCACGCCGCAGCCCGCGCCCAAAAGAGATCGCCGGAGCGCCAAAATACAAGGTCCGCCAGGAATGCGCCGACGAGGAAGGCGATTGGGAATGGGATCAGCATTGGGTGGATGGGATGGCCGGCGATCGTCGCGCGGCTACGCACTCCTACGGTCCTGTCCATGGCAAGCTCCTCGTTTTCGAGCTAACGGCGGTCCAAGGCTGTCGCGACCTTGCCCCTTCCAAACCGTGCTTTGAAACCCGCAGCGATGAGGCGGAGTCCTGATCCGGCGTTGAACGGAAGCGTGGGAAGCGGCGTTAGGGGATACGGAAGAGTGTGCGCGGCTTCGCCGAGCGCTCGACGCGCCGCGAGCGCGCACTGTTCCCAACGCTATGCCGCGGCCGTTGTAGCCGAGCGCTGCGAAGATCCCAGGCCTGGGCTCGTGTAGATGAGGGATTGTATCTAGGGTAAGCGCGCCCGCTCCGAACCAACGATGCGCCACGTCGAAAGTACGGAGCTGCGGAAACATTTCTTTCAACGAGCGCTCCAACCGCCTGAAGCTCGTCGAGTTCGGGGTGCGGGGAGGTGTGAACCAGCCCGGCCCGCCGAGTACGAAGCGGCCTTCTTGGTCCCAGCGAAAATAGCGGATGTCGGCGTGGTTGTCGGAACAGCTTTGCTCCGCCGGGAGGATCGTGCGCCTGATCTCTTCCGGGATCGGCGCGGTGGCGAGCTGTACGCTGTGGATTCTTAGGACGGATCGGCTCAGGCGGCCGATCAAGCCCGTGGTGTAGGCATTGGTCGCGATGATGACGGTGGGTGCAGACATCGGCCCTTGGCTGGTTTCGATCAACCAACGACCTCCGTTTCGCCGCAGCGACTTCGCTCTGACGCCCGCGAACACTGAAGCGCCGGCGCGAAGCGCCGCCTTGGCCAAGCCGCGTGTGTATGAGAGCGGTTGAATCGTGCCGGCGCGCGGATCGAAATATCCGCCAAGGTAAGCTGTCGTGCCCAAGATCGCGGCGGTTGCTGGGCGATCAAGCGTCACGGCGTCCACGCCGCGCTGCCGCCACTCCTCGGCCAGTTTTTCGATGGACCGCAAGCGCACGCGCGTACGCGCCACGTAGAGAAAGCCCCCTCTCGTGGGCGCGCAATCGATCTTGTGGCGGTCGATGAGGGCAAAGACCGCATCTGGCGCGCGGCCCGATGTCAGAGCCATCCGCTCACCCCACTCGGGCCCGTACAAGGCGACAAGGTCGTCTGGCCCGAGATGGGGGCGCAGCGGGTGCCGTAGCATGCCAGACACAATCAAAACCGCGCGAATCGGGCGCCATGGCCTGAGGCTCATCGGGGCCTAGTAGGAACGCCGAGGTTTGCGTCTCGTTCCAATTTCCGAGCAGCGGAGGTGACGGAAAGCGAACACGGTCCCCATCGCGCTGGGCCCGCTCGCTCGCGTTTTAGTTTTGTGCGGCCTTCAGCCTATCCCATTGGGCGTGATCGAATCGGACGCGATCATATGTCGACGTGATGAGCTGCCTAGTGTCGGGCGACAGATCGGCATCCTTCATGCACTCTTCGAACTTACCCTTCAGGTGATCTTCGCCGCGCTCGACTTCTTCGACGGCGGCCTTGGTATCGTCCTGAAACAGGGTCTTCAGATGCATGAACTGTCTATGCGCTGCGGCGGTCACTGATCCGCCCACCTTGGCGTCGCCGCGCAGAGCCGCGATCCGATGCCGAAAGCGCTCCGTGACCTCCCGCCGCTCCTGTGCTTTTGACCGCAGGTAACCCGCCAGCGGGTTGGGCTTCGCGACGTTGGCCGCTGCCTCGTACCCATCGATGCTGTCGGTGAGAGTCGAGGTTAGCGTCTCGAGGGTTTCAGCATCATGATTTGAACTGGGCATTGTGTCCTCCGCTTTTATAAAAACATCAACGGCTCCGCGAGCGTATGGTTTCTCCGATGCGGGCGAGGAGGCGCTTTTGCCTGCCCTCGTGCCCCTCTCCCGCGATCACGGTCATCCCGCGATCACGGTCGAATGATGGTCAGGAAAACAGTCGCGCGGCTTCTCGAGGTGACCAGATGCCCGCAAAAACTGCGGAGGAAAAACTGAAGGGGGCTTCACTGCTGAGTGAGAAATTCGCCATCGGCGACACAGTGATCGCAATCCGCGCCGGTCGCGACTGGATTAGCAAGGTCAGCTCGCGCCGCTTACCCGATGGCCGCCAATCCATTCACCCGTGATATGACGACACTGCCGTCTTCGTGACCTTCGACGAGACGGGATTGCGGCTCTATGGCATGGATTAATCGACGGAAGTTTATGCAATTCGCACTGGCGCTCCTGTCTCGGCAGGGGAATTAGGCCCCACAGTTGGGGCACGTTGCGCGCAGGCCACGCGGTCGCGTGGTGCTCGTTCCTTGAGAAGCTCAGGTCGCAGCTGCGCCGGTCTTCAGCGGCGCCGAGGCCGAGGCTCGCGCGGCGAAGCGCGGGATGTGGGCGCCGCCGGTAACGGCATCGCTTCAGTAGCGATGTTTAGCCCTTAACGATGGGAAGGCAACGCGCGCCCAGCCTTGACCCAGCCTTGATTGGGGCGCGCGTTCCACCACGTCTGCTTGGCTTATGCCGCGCGCTGGAGCTCGTCGATGAATCGCACGGCCTCGCGCCGCACGTGAGCGGCGAGAGCCGGCGGGATGATCGATTTCACGATCCCCATCCGAATGCCCTTCTCACCCACGGTCTTGAACTGCAGCACCTCGTGCGCCGCCTGCATGACGACCGGGCCGCCAGACCCACTCGCCCGGATGTTGGCGAACGCGCCCTGGAGCCGCCGCGCATTGCTGATCAGCAGCGTCTCCTGCGGATCGAGCAGGTGCGCAATGAAAGCCGAATGCTCGCCCATCGTCGCCGACCAGAACTCCACGACTTCAGCGCGGCTGAACTCGATGCTGCCACGATTGTAGAGCGACAGTCGCGCCGCGAAGCGGTCTGCTTCGCGCGCCGTGTGATGGAAGAAGAGCGGCCATACGTAGCTCTGTAGCGCGCCCGATGCCTGCTCACGTTCCTTGCTGCGCTTCCAATCCGCAAAGCGCCGCGCGAGGTCGATCGAACTCTGATTGAAAGCGACGTAGCTCGCCGCGTTGAGCGCGCGCGAGCGCTCCAGCTGCTGGCTGAAAAGGTGCTGAAACTGCATCGCCTCCTTCTGCGTCGCCACGAGCCGCGCATTAATCGGCGGCATCAGCGAGACGAAGAAGAACGCATGCTCCATCATGATGTCGTTCCAGAAGAGGTTGTCGGCGATGGAGTAGCCGAGGGGATCGCGGCTCGTCGCCACGATCGTCGGCTTGTCCATCACGTCGACGACTGGGGCAAAATTGAACTGCGATGGAGTCGGCATCGTCTGGCGCGGCTCGCCCAACAACGCCGCGCCGACGGGGACGATCGGATCCACACCGGTGGCTGTGCATGCCCCTGCAAAGCCGGCGACAAAGCCGGCTCCGGTTCCCTTCAGAATTGCCCGTCTATTCAACCCTTCGTGGGGCAGACTGGGGTGTGAACTGTCTGTTGATTGGCGGGACATCGCGGTCCTCCGATTGAAACCACCCGTGGCACCAAACGTAGTTCCTGGGTGCGGCGTTCCTTCGCACTGGCGGCATCCGATGCGCAGACCACGCCGGGACTGCGCCCGCGAGCTCGCTTACCGCGCGGTAGTTCGTGTGCCTAAAGGTGACGAGTACCCCACCGCCTGACCCGATACCGCCTCAGCCCTTCGGTTCGGCGCGTCCTATGGATATTGCTCCGTCGGTTTCGAGAACTGCCCATTGGGCTTCGGACGGCCGAAAACAGCCGTTCTCACGAAGCGCGGCGAGCAATTCGGTCTTGGACATCGCCTCCCTGCGCAGCGTCGCATAGTCCACTTTCCCGTCGCGGATCAGGAAACGGGGGCGGCCTTCCAGGACGTGCTCAGCCCGGGGCACGCGAGCGGTGAGATAGGTAGCAGCGACGTTCAAGCCGAAGAGCACCGCCAGCCCAATGAGTCCGGCCAGGATCGACTCATCGCCGCCCGTGAGCGCCGGCGAGACTTGTTCCGAGATCAGCAGCAGGAAGACCAGGTCGAACGGCGTCAGCTCTCTGACCTGACGCTTGCCCGTTATCCGGATTAGTGCAAACAGCGTTGCGTAGATGACGGCGGCGCGCACGATGAGCTCCCACCAGGGAGTCGTTAACGAGAACATGAAATCCTCCAGCATGTGTGCAGCGGAACGAGTTCGCGGTTGCCGAGGCCATCCGCCACGACGCACAGAGCTGGATCGGGCGACGTATCATCGCGATTACTGCCCCTTCGGGGCTCGAGAAACCTGACGGAGCGAAACAGGCATCGAAATGCCGGTCGTATCGATCGCCAGATAGACGGCCGTGTCGTCGTAGGGCGGATGGATGGACGCACGGCCGTCGGGCAGTTCGCGCTCGACGATCTTGCCGGTCCAGTCCCTGCTAGCACCTGCGACGACGACACGATCGCCGGTTTTAAGGGCGTCAGCCCTGCTGCAGCGCCGCCTTCCGTTCCGCAAGTTGCGCGCCCAGCTCTTCGAAATCGACCTTCCACGACTTTTGAATCTTGGCGAAGAGCGCGTGCTCTTCCTTCACGTGGTGCCGGACATATTCGCCCAGCACCGTCACCTGCGCCTCGAAGAGGTCTCCGCCTGCTTCTATCTGGGCGATCAGCTCTTTGGCAGAAGCATGCTCCACCTCGGCTTCGTCGAGGACGTCCTCGTGCTCGGGGAAGGCTTCGCGGAGCGCGGGGTAGAAGATCTCCTCTTCGAGGGTGGCGTGGACGGTGAGTTCCGCGCACACCATCTCGGCGATTTCCTTCATCTTGGCCTGGTCGCCGCGTTTCGACTTGGTCTCGAATTCGTCGAAAAGCTCCGAGACCATTTTGTGGTCCTTCCGCAGCATTGTAAGGGCATTGGTGGCGCGGCCGCTCTCGCGGCCCCTGCCGGTGGTGGTCGTTTCCTGGCGTGCTTGGGGCATCTAGCTCTCCAACTGTAGGAATTTCGCAGCGGCGGCGCGGCGGCGCGGGCACCGCCGCTGTCGAACGCGGGCCCTATTTGCCGCCCCATTTCTGACCGCCCCCACCGCCCTGCTGCTGGCGCCTGCGTTCTTCTTCGCTCTGCTGCTGGCCGGCTTGGCCGGGCTCCTGTTGCCCACCTTGCTGCTGGCGCCGGCTCTCGTCTTCGCTCTGCTGCTGCCCGCCTTGGCCGGGCTTCTGCTGGCCGCCTTGCTGCTGGCGCTTGCGCTCTTCTTCGCTCTGCTGTTGGCCCTTGGCCGGACTGCTGAGGGTTGCCTTGCTGCTGCCCGCGCTGATCTTGTTGCGGGGTGCCTTGTTTCTGATTCGCCATGCGTGTCCTCCTATCTCTGCTCCGCGGATTAGGGCCTAGGAGGGAACGTCCCCATTCTCGCCACGTTCCATCTTCGGAGATTGCGAGGAGAGCGCAGATGGCGCGGCGGGAGTTGATCGATACCGGCACCAAGTGTGGGTACCTCGATGATGCATCGCTAGGTTGCGGCCGTGCGCCGAAATGCGCCAAGGAGTACCAATCGAAGATCTCGGGTCCGCTGTTCGACCGCATCGATCTCCACGTCGACGTGCCCGCCGTCTCGCCCGCCGATCTCTCGCTACCGCCGGCGCGAGAATTCCGCCGCGGTGGCGGCGCGCGTGGCGCGCGTGCGTCAAATCCAGCGCGAGCGCTATGCCAAGTTCGGCAACGGCAGCGGCGCGCAGCGCGTGCGCACCAACCGCGACGCGGACGGCGATCTCCTGGAGAAAGTCGCAGCACCCGACGCAGCCGGCCGGCAGCTGCTGACACAAGCCGCCGAGCGCTTGAAGCTCTCGGCGCGCGGCTATCACCGCGTGCTGCGCGTGGCGCGCACGCTCGCCGACATGGACGGCAGCCTCGGTGTCTGGCGTGTCCACGTCGCTGAAGCGTTGAGCTATCGGCGCATCCTGGCCGTATAGTCGCTGATCCGGACTGGCGGCCGGGCTTCTTCGCCCGGCGGCGCCGCGGGAGATTATGGCATGCAAAGTCGAGTCCGCGCCGATTGGTCGAGAGAGCTCGTTTCCCCTCATTTTTCTCTGGAATAACCGCACCTTCGCGTTGTGGAACGTCGCACGTCAGCACGGGCTTGCGCGGCGGTAGCCCAATACATGGCCCGCCCGGTGCCGCCGACGAATCCCCGTCCGCCGCTTCGGCCGCGGCGCTTGGACCTAGCGCGAACCTCTTCGGGGGCGGGCCGGGCCCGCCGCTTGCCAACCATATTATACGTCGTGTATTTTAATCGCCGTCACGTGGCCCGGGCGGTGGGCGATAGCGATGAACTTGACCGGGAGTTCGATCGAGGCGACGCGCGCGGCGCTCGGGCAAGTGGCGCGAAGCACGGTGCGTCAGCTGCTGATCGAGCGCACCCGCGACGAGCCCGAGGCCGTTGCTCTACGCTTCAAGCGCGGCGGCGTGTTCCATGAATTGAGCTGGACCGGCTATCTGGCCCGTGTCCGAACCGCCGCTGCCGGCCTCCTCGATCTGGGCGTGGCGCCCGGCGACCGCGTCGCGATCATGGGCGACGCCTGCATCGAGTATCTGCTCGCCGACGTCGCCGCGCTCTACATCGGCGCCATGCCGTGCGGCATCTATCCCACGAGCTCGCCCGAGGAGGTCGCCTATGTCCTAGAACTCTCGGGCGCGCGCGTCTTCGTGGCCGAGGACCAGGAGCATCTCGACCGCCTGCTCGCCGCGGAAGCGGCGCGCAAGCGGCCGCTCGTCGACCGGATCGTCGTCATCGACGGCCGCGCGCTGTTCCTCTACGCGGACGATCGCATCCTCGAATTCGCGGCGCTGGAAGCGGCCGTGCGGGCGAAGCCCGCGCGCCTCGAGGAGGTCGAGCGTCATGGCGAGCGGGTCAGCCCGGACTGCCCTGCCGCCATCATCTTCACCTCCGGAACGACCGGCCTGCCCAAGGCCGCGTACCGCTCGCAGAGCGCCGACATCGTCGGCTTCGGCTACGCCTTCTTCGAGGCGCTACCCGAGCTGCGCGCCATCCCCCATCGCGTAGTCTCGCATCTGCCGCTCGCGCACGGCATGGAGCGCGCGATGACCATCTACGTCCCGCTGCTCGCCAGCGTGGTTCCCCACATCGGCGAGCCGAACCAGCCCCTGCCGGCGCTGATGAACGAAGTGCGCCCGACCTACGTGATGGGCGTGCCGCGCACCTGGGAAAAGGTGATGGCGCATGTCCATGTCGGCGTGGAGATGGCGAGCGGCCTGTCGCGCCGGCTGTTCGCGCTCGCCACGGAGATAGGACGCCGGCGCGTCAACGGCATTTGGAAGACGGGGCAGAGGCGCGCCAACCTTCTCACCGAGCTGGCCTACTGGCCGCTATGGCTGACCATGATCTGGCCGGCGCTGCACAAGCTCGGCCTCACCTACACGCGCGGCGGCTTCACTGGCGGCGCGCCGACGCCGCCGCTCGTGCACGAGACGATCCAGGCCTGGGGCATCCCGCTGCGCGACCTCTTCGGCACCACCGAGACCGGCTGCGTCGGCGCCCAGATCGCGCGCTGGCCCGCGCCCGGCGACGCGATCGTTCCGGCTTCCTGCCGCGAGGTACGCGCGGCGGCCGACGGCGAGCTCTGTATCCGCGGCACTGGCGCCGTCACCGGCTATTGGACCGACGACAAGGCCACCGCCGCGCTGTTCGACGCCGACGGCTTCGTCCAGACCGGGGACATCGCGACCTACGACGCCGACGGCGCGTTCCGCATCGTCGACCGCAAGAAGGACATCCTCATCACCAGCGGCGGGAAGAACATTGCGCCGGCCACGATCGAGAACGCGCTACGCGCCAGCCCCTATATCAGCGAGGTGATCGTGTTCGGCGACAGCCGCAAGTTCATCACCGCGCTGATCGAGCTCGACTTCGAGAACGTCGCGCACTGGGCCCGGCAGCAGCAGATCCCCTACACCGGCGTCACCAGCCTCGCCGCAAACGACCGCGTCGGCGAACTCATCGGCCGCGAGATCGCGCGTCTCAACCAGCAGCTCGCGCGCGTCGAGCAGGTCAAGAACTTCCGCATCTTGCCCAAGGAGCTGATCCCCGAGGACGGCGACACGACGCCGACGCGCAAGATCAAGCGGGCGCACGCCTACAAGCTGTTCGGCCATCTCGTCGAGGAGATGTACGCGGAGGATCGCCGCATGGCGATGCCAACCGGCGCGCTCTACGCGGGCAGCTCGGGCGGACATGGGCGGGCCCATTCGACCAGATGAGAAGGAGGAGGAGGACATGCAGAGGAATTCGCTACTGGCACTAGGCACGGCGCTGCTCGCGCTGGCATGGAACGCGGCCGAGACGCGGGCCCAAAACCAGCACGTCATCGGCTACATCGGCGATCTCTCGGGCCCGATGCAGGACAACTACGCGCCGATCCTCGAATCGTTCGAGTACTACGTAAAGACGCTCAACGAGCGCGGCGGCGTCAACGGCGTGCCGGTGAAGCTGGTCGTGCGCAACGATCAGCTCGACGCGACGCGCGCGGCATCGCTCAGCCTCGAACTGATCACGGCCGAGCGCGTCAACAGTATTTGGGGCATGAGCGTCACCCGTACCCATATGGCGGTTTACAGCGTGGCGCAGCGCCACAAGGTGCCGGCGATCGCCATGTTCAGCGGCATCAAGGAGGTTCTGCCGCCGAAGCCGCTGCCCTATTCCTACTCGATCGGCCACGTGTTCGAGGTTGCCGGCGAAGTGTCGGGCAAGCTCGCGGGCCAGATGCTGAAAGGCAGAGGCAAGATCGTCTGTGCGAGCATCGAGGCGCCGGGCGGCGTCGCGGTCTGTCAGTTCGCCGAAGGCGCCGGCCAGGCCGGCGGGCTGCAGTCCGATACCGTGCTGTTCGCGCCGACGGCGACCGAGTTCGGCGCCATCGCGCAACGCATGCTGGCGATGAAGCCGACGCTCGTCGTCTCGCACACCGGCGCGGGCCAGAACATCGGACTGTTCCGCGCGCTGCGCGGTGCCGGATACGACGGGCCCATCCTGATGGGCTCGCACGGGCTCAACGAAGCGCCGCTCGTCGCGGCACTGAGGAGCGCGGGCGGCCTCAACAAGCTGCAGATCGTCAGCCGCTTCGCCACGCCCGATTCCCAGGGCAAGGAGATCGACGAGTTGCGCGCCGCAGCGAAGAAGTACGGAAAGAAGGGCCCGCTGTCGACGACGTCGATCATGGGCTGGGCCATGGGCCGCGTCATGGAGGCGGCGCTGCGCAAGTGCGGCTACCCGTGCCCGGCCGAGAAGCTCGACGTCGCGCTGCAGACGCTTTCGGTGGACATGGGCTCGCTCATGGGCGGCCCGATCAAGTTCACGCCGGGCGACCACTACGGCACGAGCTGGTGGCGCGTCTACCAATACGACGAGGCGGCCGGCAAATTCGTGACGGCGTCAAACTGGATCGAGGCATCCTCGACGCCCACGCTGAAGAAGAAGTGAGCGCACCGGTCACCCCGACGGCCGGGCGGGCAAGCGGGTCATGAGCCTGCTGCTGACGATCGTCGCCACCTGGGGCATCTACACGCTGCTGGGCATCGGAATCGTCCTCATCTATCGGACGAGCCGCGTGCTCAACATCGCCGGGGGCGAGCTTGCGATCTTCCTGGGCTACGTGGTCGCGTGGGCGGTCGCGGACGGATTCCCGGTGGCGGCGGCGGTGCCGATCGGCCTCGTCGCCGCCGCCGGGCTCGGTTTCGCCGTGTTCTGGCTCATGCTGCGCCGGATCATGGGGCAGCCGCCGCACGTCGGGCTCATGATGACGGTCGGGATCGCGATCCTACTCAACGGCCTGATCGTCATCCTGTTCGGCGGCGGCAATGTTACGATCGACGCCGGGTTTTCGCGGACGATGGCGCTCGGGGGCGCAATCCTGTCCGAGCGCGATCTCGCGGCCGCGGTCGGGGCGTGGGTCAGCATCGCCGTCCTCGCGCTGGTCTACCGCGTCACCGACCTGGGCCTGCAGATGCGCGCGGTCGCCGAGAAGGTGATGCTGAGCGCGCAACGCGGCGTCAACATCAACCGCGTCGTGGCGCTGAGTTGGGTGCTCGGCGTCATCGCCGCAGCGCTCGCCGGCACGCTCCACGGCGAGCGCGCCTTCGTCGCCGCTTCCGCGGCGGTGATCGGCATCAACGCGCTGCTCGCGTGCCTGATCGGCGGCATGGACAGCCTGCGTGGCGTCGTCATCGGCGGCCTCATCGTCGCCGTCAGCGAGAACCTCACCGCCTACTATGTCGATCCGCGCTATGCACTGCTGACGCCGGTCGGCCTCGTCCTGATCACGCTGGTGGTGCGGCCCTGGGGCCTCCTCGGCACGGTCGAGGAGTTCCACCGGGTATGAGCGGAGTGCGCCGCGCCCCGCGAATGCCGTCCTCGCTGCCGCTCGGCACCGCGCGCACCTTTGCGCTGCGCCGCGGGCGCGCGCAATGGACGGTGTGCCTCGGTGGGGTCGCGATCCTGCTCAGCCTACCCCTCGTGTTGTCAGCCTATTGGCTGCACCTCGCCAACCTTGTCCTCATCGCCGTGGTCGGCGCCGTGGCCTTGAACCTCCTTACCGGCAATGCGCGCCTCGTGTCGCTCGGCCAGGCGGCGTTTCTCGGCATCGGGGCATTCACCGCCGGCCTCATGTCACGTGCCGCCGAGATCCCGTTCCCGCTGGTGCTGGTCGCCGCCGCCGCGGCCGGCGGCATCGTGGGCCTCATCGTGGCCATTCCCTCCTTGAAGCTGCGCGTCCTCTACGTCGCCGTCACGACGCTCGCGCTGCATTTCGCTGTCGCCACGATCCTGGTCATGATCCAGGCCGTCGTGCTCGATTCCTCGGGCATAACGCTGCCAATCCCCGCGCTCGGGCCGTTGGCGCTCGACAGCGCCGTCAAATGGTACTACGCGCTGTTTTCGATCGCCGCCCTGGTGGTGCTGGGAGCGCTCAACCTGCTGCGAAGCTATGTCGGCCGGCGCTGGGTGGCGGTCGGCGAGCACGACGTCGCCGCGGCGGCGCTCGGCGTTTCGGTTGTGCGCGCCAAACTGTCGGTGTTCGTCGTGAGCTCGGCCGTGGTCGCGCTCGCCGGCGCCCTCATGGCCTACTACATCGGGACGGTGTCGTTCGAGAGCTTCAACCTCAACCTCGCGATCGCGTATCTCGCGATGATCATCGTCGGCGGCATGGGCCGCGTCCTCGGCTCGGTGCTGGGCGCCGTTCTGATCACGCTGCTGCCTTATCTTCTCGACCAGGCCTTTGCCGGCCTCGGCCTCGGCATCCGCGCCAGCACGCTCGCCGGAATCCAGGAGGTGATGTACGGCGCGCTCATCGTCGGCTTCCTGCTGTTCGAGCCGCGCGGTCTCGCCGAGATCTGGCGCCATTTGCGCGCGGCCGCCGCCGACTGGCCGTTCCGCTATCGCGCCGTGCAGCGGGGTCAGCGATGACGGCGCTGCTCGAAGTGGAGGGGCTCGAGGTCGTCTATGGCCACGCGATCCGCGCGATTCAAGGTGTCTCGTTCCACGTCGACGAGGGTGCTATTGTCGGCCTCGTCGGCCTGAACGGTGCCGGCAAGACCACGACGATCCGCGCCATCTCCGGCTTCCTGCCGACCGAACACGTCCGCATCACCGATGGTCGGCTGCGCTTCGCGGGCCGCTCCATCCTGGGGCTGCGCCCGTACGAAACTGCGCGGCTCGGCATCGCGGTGGTGCCCGAGCGCGAGAAGGTATTCGATACGCTCACCGTGCGCGAGAACCTCGATCTCGCAGTCTCCGCCGGCCGCACACTGCGCGCGGGGGCAGAACTGCACGCCAAGTTCCACAGCGTCGAGGACGTCTTCGCCCTGTTCCCGCCGCTGGCTGCGCGTGCCGAACAGGACGCCGTGCTGCTCTCGGGCGGTGAGCGGCAAATGCTGGCCATCGGCGCCTGCCTGCTCGGCGCGCCTCGCCTGCTGATCGTCGACGAGGCTTCGCTCGGCCTCGCCCCATTGGTGCGCCGGCAGGTACTGCACCTGCTGCTGCGGCTCAACCAGGAGATGGGCCTCACCGTCCTGCTCGTCGATCAGGACGTGGCCGGCGTGCTCTCGATCGCCCGTCACGGCTACGTTCTCGAAAACGGCCGCGTCGTCTTCGACGGACCGAGCGACCGGCTGCTCGCGCACGGCGACGTGCAGGAATTCTATCTCGGCCGCGGCAATGCGGGAGAACGCGGCTATCGCAACGTCAAGCAGTATCGCCGCGTGCGCCGCTGGCACTAGCGACATGAACCCGATTCTGGAATTGCAGGCGGTTTCGCTCGACTTCGGCGGGCTCTCCGTGCTGCGCGACGTCAGCCTCGACGTGCTGCATCAGGGGATCACGGCGCTCATCGGCCCCAACGGCGCGGGCAAAACCGCGCTGCTGAATTGCATCGGCGGCATCTATCGGCCCGGCGCGGGACGCATCCTCTATCAGGGTCAGGATCTCGTCGGCCGCTCGCCGGGAGAGATTGCGCATCTCGGTGTCGCGCGCAGCTTCCAGAATCTCGAGCTGTTCCCGACGCTCACGGTGACCGAGAATCTGCTGGTGGCGCGCGACCGACGCTTCCGTGGCGCCTGGCGCGGCGGCATTTTCGCGGCCGCAGCGTTCTTCGGCGGCGTGCGGCGCCGCGAGATCGCCGAGCGCGAAGCGGTCGAGCGCGTGATCGATTTCTTCGAGCTCTGGCCGGTGCGCCACGTGCGCGCGCACGACCTCCCCTACGGCCAGCAGAAGATCGTGGGTTTCGCGCGCGCCATGGCGATGGAGCCCACGCTGCTGCTGCTCGACGAGCCGGGCAGCGGCCTGACCCGCGACGAGAAGGAAGATCTCGCCCGTTTCCTGCTCCGCCTGCGCCACGATTGGAAGATCTCGATCCTCTGGATCGAGCATGACCTCCAGATGGTCATGGACTTGGCCGAGCGCGTGCACGCGCTGCATCTCGGCCAGCGCATCGCCAGCGGCACGCCCGAGGAGGTGCGCCAGGTCCCGGCCGTGATCGAGGCCTATATCGGCGAGGAGTCGCTGCGGTCGGCGCCATCTGCGGACGCGCCGCCCGCGCCGCTGCGTTACCGCGGCTGAGTGCGGCGCGCGAACAGGCGCTGCCACCATCCGCGTTCGGCCGCGCCGCCGCTGCGTCCTCCCGTCTCGCGGAGCAGCGCATTGAAGAAGCCGCGGATCACAAGGCGCACGGCGCCGTCGAGCATCCGGCCGCCGACCGCGGCAACCTTGCCCGTGACGCGCACGCGATAGCGGTAGCGGACGCGCGTCGCCCCTGCTTCGGCGTCAAGAACGACCTCGCCCTCGCCGCTGCCGCTGCCGAGCGGACCGAAAATGGTGCCGCCGAGCGTGGCCGAGCGTGGCGCCACCAGGTTGGTGAGGCGCACGCGCGCCGCGAAGCGTCCTTTCACCGGCCCGGCGCCGAGCGTCACCGTGGCGCGATAGTCGTGCGCGCCGGCCACTTCGAGATCTTGGCAGCCGGGGATGATCCGCCGCAGCGCCTCGGGATCGAGCAGCATCGCCCATACCCGCTCGGGGCGCGCGTGCACGAAGAGCTCGCCCGTTCCCGCGATCATACGGCCGCCGACGGCGACATCGGGCGGGCGTTCGGGAGCCGCCGCCGGGCGTGCCGGCTCGCTGGCGTGGATCGCTTCGAAGATTCGGGCGGGAGTGAGCGGCAGCACGATGTCGCGCACGCCGAGCGCGTCGGCGACCGCGTTGGCGATGCACACCGGCGTGCTGTTGGTATTGCCTTCCGAGATGCCCTTGGCGCCGAGGCTGGTGAAGGGCGAGGCCGTCACCCGGTCGGGGTGCAGGTTGACGAGGCGCGGCATTTCGTGCGCCGTCGCCACCAGGTAGTCGGCGTAAGTGCCGGAGAGGAAGCTGCCGTCCTCGGCATAGCAGAACTCCTCGAACAGCGCGGCGTTGACGCCATAGGCGAAGGATCCGCCGATCTGGCCGTTGGCGATGCCCGGGTTGAGGACGGGCCCGCAATCGTGGACCGTGACATAGCGGTCGATGCACACCTCGCCGGTATCGCGGTCGAGCTCGACACCGCAGAAGTCAAATCCGAAGCCGTAGACGAGCATCGAGTTGATCTGGTCCTCGTCGGTCGTGGGGGTGAGCTCGGGCGGGCTCCACTGCACCGTCTCGCGCAGCCCCGGCGTCATGTCGGCTGGCAGCGTGCCGGGCGACCAGTGCGCCTCGCCCGCGACGCGGGCGAAGGAGACGCCGTTTTCTGGATTATCGCGCGCGTAGATGCGGCCGCCGTCGAACTCGAGCACGTCAGGCCGCACGTTGAGGCGCGGCGCTGCGATGCGCGCGAGCTTGTCGCGAATCTTCGTCGCCGCCATGTGCGCGGCGCTGCTGCACACCGGCCCGAAGCGACAGGCGTAGTTGCCGGCGGCGATCGACCAGCCGTCCTTCTGCGTATCGAGCTCGAGGTTGACGTTGATCTGCTCGGGCTTGAGGCCGAGTTGGTCGGCCACGATCTGGGCGAGCACGGTGCGGTGGCCCTGGCCCTGCGGGGCCGAATCGCCGGTGACGCTCACCGATCCGAGCGGGTCGACGGCGACCATGGCGGTCGCGATGGCGCCGTTCTTGGGGCCGGCGCGGCGGCGCTCTTCGCGCGTCTTGACCGTCGCGATGTAGCCCATGTTGGACTGGCCGGGATCGACCACGGCGGCATAGCCGATGCCGTAGAGCCGGCCATGCGCGCGCGCCTCCTCGCGCCGGCTCTTGAGTTCGCCGAGCCGGCCATGGCGCACGGCGTAGTCGATGGCGGCGTCGTAGTCGCCCGAATCGTAGAGCGAGCCGCCCGGCGCGCGATAGGGGAAAGCATCCGGCGCGATCAGGTTGCGCCGCATGACCTCGAGCGGGTCCTTGCCAAGCGCGGCGGCGATCTCGTGCATCGTGCGCTCGAGCGCAAAGTAGAGCTGCGGCGCTCCGAAGCCGCGCACCGCGCCGGTCGGCGTCTTGTTGGTGGCGACGACGTCGATGATCTCCTCGACGACGGGGATCCGGTAGGCGCCGGTGCAGAGCCCGTGCATGCGGATGGTCGGTGCCGGCATCGGCGCGCGCAGATAGGCGCCGTGGTCGTCCCAGTGGTGGTAGCGCAGCGCGCGCACGTTTCCATCGCCGTCATGGGCGGCGCCGACCTCGGTGACGCGGTTGGCGATCGAATTGGCGGCCGCGAGATGCTCGAGCCGGTCCTCGATCCATTTGACCGGCCGCCCGGCAAGGCGCGCGGCGAGGCAGGCGAGCACGATGTAGGGATAGAGCGTGAGCTTGACGCCGAAGCTGCCGCCGGAGTTGGGCGGGATGCGCAGGCGGAACTTACCGCTGTCGACGCGCAGCGCGCGCGCCATGACCGGGTGCATCGAGAACGGGCCCTGGAAGTTGGCGACGGTGTCGTAGCCCTCCTCCTCGCCGAGATGCTCGGCGAGAACCGCATAGCCTTCCATGGGTGGGATCGAATTGCGCGGATAGCGCACGGTAAGCTCGGTCCGGTGCGGCGCCGCGCGCCAAGTGCCTTCGACGTCGCCATGCACATAGTGGCGCGAGACGATCACGTTCGATCCCACTTTGGGGTGGAGGACCGGGGCGTCGGCGCGCGCCGCCGCAACCGGCTCCATCGCAACCGGCAGGGGGCGGTACTCGACGGTGATGTGGTCGAGCGCGTCTTCGGCGCGGTAGCGGTCGCTCGCCACCACCATCGCCACCGGTTCGCCCACATACCGCACCCGGTCAACCGCGAGACTGTAGTATTCGAGCGGCGTGGTGAGCCCGATGATGAAGGAGTCGGTCAGCGCCAGCACGTGCTCGCGCGTGATTACGGCGACGACACCAGGCTGCCTGAGCGCAGCGCTCGTGTCGATCGACAGGATTTCGGCGTGGGGTTGGGGCGAGCGCAGGATCGCGCCGTGCAATGTCCCCGGTTTGACAGGCAAATCGTCGAGGAAGCGACCGCGCCCGCGCAGCAGCGCCGGATCTTCAAGCCGCGGTACCGCCTGGCCGACAAATCGGCCTTGCGCCCTGGACGCCGGTGCCGCAGCGCTCATGATGCTACCCGCGCGGCCGCGCCGGCCAAGCGCCGCGCGAGCTCGCCCTTCACGATCTTGCGCGTCGGTGTCATCGGCATTTCGGCGACGATCTCGAGGCGCTCCGGCCACTTCATCTTGGCCACGTTGCTCGCGGCGAGATAGCGCGTCAGCTGCTCGAAGGTGAGCGTCTTGCCGGGCGCCAGCGTGACGAACAGGCAAGCCTTCTCGCCGAGAATTTCGTCCGGCATCGGTACGATCGCGGCCTGCACAACGCTGTCATGCGCGGCGATGAGGTTTTCGAGGTCGGTCGGGTTGATCTTGATGCCGCCGCGGTTGATCAAATCTTTCACACGGCCGGTGATGGCGACATTGCCCGCGCCGTCCATGGCGGCGAGATCGCCGGTCTTGAACCAGCCGTCGGCAGTGAAGCTGGCGCGATTGGCCTCATCGTTGGCTAGGTAGCCGGCGAACACCGAGTAACCGCGCAACTGGAGTTCGCCTTCGGCGCCGGCGCCGAGCACGCGCCCGTCGGGCGCGGCGATGCGTGCCGCAATGCCACGCGTGCAGCGTCCGGTGCTGTGGTGGCGGAGGGCCGGCGGCGCGTCGAGCGGGGTCTGCATCACGAGGATCACTTCGGTCATGCCGAAGAGTTGGCCGACGCGGCCGCGGGGCAGCCGCTGCTCGAGGACGGCCGCCACCTCCGGCGGGCACACCGAGCCGGCGACGATCACGTCGCGGATCGAATCGAGGCCTTCGCGCCGGTCGAGCAGCCCCGCCTTGATGGTCGCGGCGACGTGCGCGGGCGCGCTGAACACCACGGTCGGGCGGCCCTTGCGCAGCGTTCCGGCATAGGCGTCGGGCGAGAATAACGGCATCAGCACATTGGTGGCGCCGGCGTAGAGCGTGAGGTTCACGCAACACAGCCCGAAGACGTGGGTGAACGGCGGTGCCACCATCACCACGTCGTCCTGGGTCAGGCGGATTTCCGGCGCGAAGACGCGGGCATTGGCGGTCAGCGTCTCGTAGGTGCGCAGCACGCCTTTGGGTGCCGCCGACGTGCCCGAAGTGAAGCACAGGAGGCAGGGGTCCTGCGCCGCAGGCGGGTCGCCAATGTCGCTTTCCGAGCCGCGCGCGATGAGGTCGTGCAGCGCGAGCGCGCCCGCTGGCGCCGGCCCGGTGGCAACGATGACGTGCTCGAGGCTTGGAACCCTGCGGCGCAGGCCCTGCATCGTCGCCGGCGCGTCATAGGCAGCGGTGGGCGCCGCCGTGATCACGGCGCGCGCATCGGCGTGGCGCAGCAGCGGCTCGATCTCGCCCGCGCGGTAGGGCATGTGCATGGTGGACAGAATCCCGCCCATCATGGTCACGCCGAAATAGGCGATCAGGAATTCGGGCAGGTTGGGCAACTGGATTGCGACGGTGTCGCCCTTGCGCAGGCCTCGATCCAAGAGGGCGTTGGCCAGGCGGCGGGCAGCGGCGAGGGTTTCGCGATAGCTGAGCGTGCCGTTGGGCCCGCGGATCGCCACCTTGTCGGGCGTACGCTCGGCCCAGCCGCGCAAATAGGTCGCGAGCGTGTCGGCGTTCCAATAGCCGCCCGCCACGAACGCCGCGACGTCCTCGCGGCGGTGCCGGGGAAAGTCCGCCTGCGCCATCGCCCCTACCCCAAGGTAGAAAAAATACACGGCGTATAATAGTCTTGCGGGGTGCCACGACAAGCGCCAAGGCGGCGTCTTGACCGGCCCACGGGGAACGCTATGAGCACGCGCATGGTCACGCATAGTCGGAAGGGCGCGGGCGGCGCGGCGCGGCGGCGCGCGGGCGCGGTGAAAGGTAAGCGCGGCGATGGGTCGAACGCGGAGGCCGCCGACAAAAGGGTCGGCCGACCCAAGGGCACCGGCAGCCAGCGAGTCTACGCCAAGGTGCGCGAGGACATTCTGCGCCTCAAGCTGCCGCCCGGCGCCGATCTCGACGAGTCCACGCTCGAGCGCGAATTCGGCTTGTCGCGCACGCCGGTGCGCGAGGCGCTGATCCGCCTCGCCTCGGAGGGGCTCATCACGCTGCTGCCCAACCGCGGCGCGCGGGTCACGCCGATCGACATCAGCGACGTCCCGCACCTGTTCGAGGCGCTCGAGCTGTGCCAGCGCGCGACCATCCGCTGGGTCGCGGCGCGCCGCGCCCCCGGCGACATCGCGCAGATGCGCGAGCGCAACCGCGAATTCCTCGCTGCCGCGCAGCAGGGGGACACCGAGCGCATGGGTGAGACCAACAAGGAATTCCACCTCGTGTTCGCGCGCGCCTGCGACAACGGCTACCTCGGACGCTTCTACGAAGCGCTGCTCACGATCAGCCTTCGCTTGGCGCGTACGGTCTTCGCCTACGCGCCCTCGGCCGGCGATTCGCCCGAGGGCTACTACATGGAGATCGTGCGCCAGCACGACGCCATGATCGACCTGGTCGAAAAGGGCGACGTCGAAGGCGCCGATTCGCTCGCGCGCAATCACACCGAGCTCTTCAAGGACCGGGTGATGCGCTACATCAACAGCACGCGTGCGAGCGCGGTCCCGCTCGGCCCCGCGCGTTGAGGGCTAGGCCCCGAATCCGGACTCGCGCAGGAATGCCAGCGTGGCGCTTGCGCAAGCGTCGGGCCGTTCGATCTGGAGAAGGTGGCCGGTCTCCGCGAGCGCGGTCTGGCGGATGCCGAACAGCGCCGGCAGCAGCGCGCACACCTTGGCCGGCGGCTTGGCATCGTGAGCCTCCGGGTCGCTGCTGACCACGGCCAGAGTCCGCGGCGCCAGCGGTAGCGTTTGCCAGACCGACGAGTACGCATTCTCGAGGTAGATCGCCGATTCGAAAGCGGGCGGACAGGCGAGTTCGCATCCGCCGCCCGGCACGGCGCGCGTCGTCGCCCGCGCCATGAGGTCGGCGGCGCCGTCGATCCAGCGGCGAAGGCCGCGCGCGCGGCGGAACTGCTCGGCAAGCTCACTGGGATCAGCGAACCGGCACGGCCGCGTCTTCGACCACTCGGACAGGAACAACTCGAAGCCGCGCGCCGGCGTCTGTAGAGGATGGCCGTCGCCGGGCACGATCGGCGGGTCGAACAGGACGAGTGCCTCCCATCGCCCGCCTTGTGCCGTGTCGAAGAGGGCGGTGATGGCGGAAACCGAGTGGAAAAGCCCGGCGGTCGGCTTGCGCCCGAACGCGGCCGCGATGCCGCGGCGGATCCACTCCATGTCGGCAACGAAGCTCTCGATCCTGTGCCCGTCCGCCGCGTGCAGCGGATTCTCGCCGTGATTGCGCTGGTCGTAGACGACGACCTCGAATTCGGCCAGCAACAGGCGCCAGAACGGGAAATAGCCGTCGATCGCGAAGCCGTTGCCGTGGCTCAGCACGAGCCGCGGGCAGCCGAGATTGCCATGCCGCCGCACGCGCACGATGGCGCCATCGGCCATGGCGAGGTCGAGGCGCGCGTGCGGGGTCGGCACATCGAAGCGCATGATCGGCAACCGGGCCGCGGCGGCGGGCCTACTCGGCCGCGCGATTGATTTTCGCGGCACCGTAGTGGCGCGCGAGATAGGCCTCGGAAAACTTGCCGCTCTCGCGGTCGAGGGCCAGTGCTGCGGGGCTGCGCTCGGCCGCGGCGCCGTAGCCGCCTGCACCCGGCGATTCGACCACGATCTTCTCGCCCTCGCGCACGATGACCCCCGCGGGCTTCGTGGCCAGCGGCACGCTGCGGCCTCCCCGCGTCACGTGGAGGAAGCAGCCCGGCGCACCCGGCCCGCCGCCGAAGATCCCCCACGGGCGGTGGGTGAAGCGCTCGCCGGCGCCGTTGAACAGGCAGTCATGCGCCACCGGTCGGATGACGCGCCGGAGCCCCATGCCGCCGCGGCAGCGGCCCGGGCCGCCCGAATCCTCGACCAGGCTGTAGCTTTCCACCAGCAGCGGGTATTCGGATTCGATCGCCTCGACCGGCAGATTCGAAGTATTGGTGATGTGGACCTGGACGCCGTCCTTGCCGTCGCGCCCGGCGCGGCCGCCGAAGCCGCCGCCGAGCGTCTCGAGATAGACGTAGTGACGGCCGCGACGCGGATCGAGGCCGGAGAACACCGCGGTGGTATTGGCGCCGTTGGCGGCGGCGACCGCCTGTTTCGGTACGGCCGGGGCCAGCGCGCCGATGATGACGTCGATGATGCGCTGGCACGTATTGGCGCGCGCCGCCACCGGCGCGGGGAACGCGGCATCGAGCAGCGAGCCCTTCTCGACGACGATTTCCGGCAGGTCCAGCACGCCCTGGTTGTTCGGGACCTCGGGGTCGAGCAGAGCCTTCAGGGCATAGCACACCGACGCTTGGGTGGCGTTGAACGTCACGTTGATGTTGCCGGAGACCTGCTTCGCGGTACCGGTGAAATCGAACCGCACGCGCTCGCCGGCGATCTCGATGCGCAGCTTGATGGGAATGTCGACGGTGCCGAGCCCGTCGTCGTCCATGACGTCTTCGCAGGCATAGGTCCCGTCGGGGAGGACGGCGACGGCGGCGCGCATGCGGCGCGCCGTGCGGGCGATGATTTCGTCGAAAGCAGCGATCAGCGTGGCGGCGCCATACCGCGCCGTCATCTCCGCGAGCCGGCGCTCGCCGAGGCGGCAGGCCGCGATCTGCGCGTAATAGTCCCCGCGACGCTCTTCGGGCACACGCACGTTCAGCAGAATGAGATCGAGGAGATCCTGCTGCAGCACGCCCCGTCTGAACAAGCGGACGACGGGCAGACGCAGTCCTTCCTGGTAGATCTCGGACATTCCGCCCGCCATGCTGCCCGGCGCGCTGCCGCCGACATCGGCATGGTGGGCGATGTTGCACATGAATCCGAGCAGGCGCCGCCCGCTGAACACCGGAACCGCCATGTTGATGTCCGGCAGATGAGTGCCGCCGGCGTCATGCGGATCGTTGGCGACGAAGACGTCGCCCGGCTGGATAGCGCCGCCGTACTTGGCAAGCAGGCAACGCATCAGGCCGGTCATCGACGCGAGGTGAACCGGGAGCGAGGCGTCGGCTTGCACGACGAGCCGCCCGCGCGCATCGCAGATCGCCGTCGAGTGATCGCGTCGCTCCTTGATGTTGGTCGAGTACGCGCTCTTCATCAGTGCCACGAAGGTCTCGTCGGCGATCGAGCGCAAGCCGTTGCGGATGATCTCGAGGCGGATCGGATCGAGCGGGCGCGCGGTATGGGCGGTACGATTCATGGGCCGACCTTGACGCAGAGATTAAGCAGGGAATCGACGCGCAGGCGGTCTCCGGGATGCAGCACGGTCGTCGAATCGAGTTGTTCGATGATCGCTGGTCCGGCGAGCGGCTGGCCGGCGGCGAGCGCAGCCCGCTCATAGACCGGTGTGCGCGTCGGCCGCGCGCCCGCGAACCACACCAGCCGATGCTCGGCCGGCGCCGCCCGCCGCCGGCGCGTCGGCCCCTTCCCATCCCGCAGCCGCGAGACCGCGGCGGACGCGGTGAGCCGGATGTTGATGATTTCGACCGGATCAGTTTCGGAGTGAAAGCCGTAGTGCCGGTCGTGGACCAAGAAGAACCGCCGGCGCAATCCATTGGCGCTGGGCACCGCGGGCGGCTTGCCACCTGCGCCGCGGCCGATCGGGACGCGCAGTTCGAAATTCTGTCCCACATAGCGCATGTCGAGCGAGAGGTGCAGGGTGCGGACGGCAGCCGTTGTCTGCTCGAGCGCGAACCAGCGCTGCGCGTCACGGGCCAATTCGGCGACATGGGCATGGATTTCGGACAACTGCGCATCGGCAGCGGGGATGCGCAATGAGCGGATGAAGTCCTCCTTCAAGTCCGAAGCGATCAGCCCCTGCGCGCAAAGCAGGCCCGGTGCGAGGGGGACGACGAACTCGCGAATGCCGAGACTGCGTGCCACGGCGCTGGCGTGAAGCGGCCCGGCGCCGCCGAAGGGCAATAGACAGTAGGCGCGGGGGTCATGCCCGCGCTCGACGGAGACGGTGCGGATCGCGCGCACCATATTGGCGACCACGATCTCGATGATGCCGCGGGCGATGCGCTCGATCGGATAAGAGAGCCGCTCCGCCAAGGGCGCGAGCGCAGCGGCGGCAGCGGTACGATCGAGCCGCATGCGGCCACCGATCAAACCGCGCTCCGAGAGGCGGCCGAGAACGAGATTGGCGTCCGTGACGGTGGCGTCGGCGCCGCCGCGCCCATAGCAGGCGGGACCGGGCTCGGCGCCGGCGCTCAGCGGCCCGACCTTGAGCAGGCCATCGCGATCGAACCACGCGATCGAACCCCCGCCTGCCCCGATGGTGTGGACGTCGACCATCGGCAGGCGGATCGGGAATCCGGCCACGTCGCGATCGAAGCGGACATCCGCCTCGTAGTTGCGAATCAGCGCAATGTCGGCGCTGGTGCCGCCCATGTCGAGCGTGATGATGTTGGGGCGCTTGGCCTTGCGCGCGGTGGCGATGGCGCCCACCGCGCCGGCGGCGGGCCCCGAGAGGGCGGTGCGAATCGGAAAGCTGCGCGCGGTCGCGGACGACATCAGTCCGCCGCTGCTCTGGTAGATGCCGATCTTCGCCGATGGCACGTCGCGCGCCAGCTCCTTCTCGAGGAACGCGACATAGCGTGCCACCACGGGCTGCAGATAAGCATTGAGCACGGCCGTGGAAAAGCGCTCGTATTCGCGGAACTCGGGCTGCACCTCGGAGGAGAGCGAGACATAAAGCCCGCCGTTGGCGCGCGCGAGCGCCTCGCCCACCCCGCGCTCGTGGCGGCCGTCGAGAAACGAGAACAACAGGCACACGGCGCAGGCCTCGGCGCCCGATGCGCGCACCGCCTCGACCGCGCGGGCAAGCGAATCCGGATCGAGCGGTATGAGCACCGACGGCCCCGCGGTGATCCGCTCCTCGACCTCGAAGCGCCACTGGCGCGGCACGAGCGCCTCGGGATGGTCGATCTGGAGCGAATACATGTGCGGCCGGGTCTGCCGCCCGATCTCGAGGAGGTCGCGAAAACCTTTGGTGGTAATCACGGCCACCTTGCCACCGCGGCGCTGGATCAGCGCGTTGGTCGCCACCGTCGTGCCATGGCACACGCGCGCCACCGCAGCCGGCGCTATGCCGAACGCCCGGCGCATTTCGCCGAGCCCCTCGGCGATGGCGGCAGCAGGATTTCCGGGCGTCGACGGCCGCTTGTAGAGCCGCACGCTGTGCGTTGCGTCGTCGTAGGCGAAAAAATCGGTGAAGGTGCCACCGACGTCGACGCCAACCAGCCAAGCCAAGGCGGTTCCTCGCAGGGTTTAGGGTATTTTATACAAGGCGTATTTTAATACCCTGCCCAAGACTTAGCCGCCGGTCAAGGCGCGCCCGGCCGCACGCCGGCGGCCTGCGGCGGGGCGGGGGCGGCGCCGGCACGGACCCTTGCGGCGCATTTTATACATGGTGTATACAGGATTCTTGGCGATCGGACAGGCGTATTCGGCGGGCTGAATGACGGTCCATCTGCAACCGGCAGAGGCACGGCGCAACTATGTCGGCCAAGCCGTCCCGCGTGTCGAAAACGCCCCATTGCTCAAGGGGTTAGGCCGGTTCGTCGACGACCTTCCGACTCGGAAGGGAACGCTGCATGCGGCCATTCTGCGCTCGCCGCTGCCGCACGCCGAGATCGCCGCGATCGAGATCGAGGCGGCGAGCCGGCGACCGGGCGTGCGCGCGGTCGTCACCGGCCGCGACGTGGCGGCGCTGACCGAGCCCTTCATCGTCGGCTTCGCGACGCCAATCGACTATCGCGGCATTGCGATCGACCGCGTGCGCTATGTCGGCGAGCCGGTCGCGATCGTCTGCGCCAGCGACCGGTACGTGGCCGAGGACGCGCTCGACCATATCCGCGTCTCCTATCGCGCGCTCCCGGCCGTGGTCGATCCGGTCGAGGCGGCGGCGCCGGGTGCGCCGCTGCTCCACCCGGAGGCGGGATCGAACGTCGTCTCGCGCCGCGAATTCCGCCACGGCGACCCTGCCGGCGCCTTTGCCACCGCGCCGCGCAAGAGCGAGCTGACGGTCGTCTATCCGCGCAACTCGATCACGCCGATCGAGTGCTACGCGCTCGTGGCCGAGCATCTCGCCGACGCGGGCGGCTACGACGTGATCTCGAACTTCCAGGGTCCGTTCTCGCTCCATCCGGTCATGGCGCGCGCGCTCAAGATCCCGGGCAGCAAGCTGCGCCATCGCAGTCCGCCCAATTCGGGCGGCAGCTTCGGTTCCAAGCTCACGCTGTTTCCCTACATTGTCGTCATGTGCATCGCCGCGCGCCTCGCCGGCCGTCCGGTCAAGTGGATCGAGGACCGGCTCGAGCATCTGGCGGCGGCGAGCTCCGCGCCCAACCGCGTCGCCAAGGTCGAGGCCGCCTACGACGGCAGTGGCCTCGTCTCGGCGCTCCGCCTCACGCACTGGGACGATCACGGCGCCTATCTGCGCGCGCCGATGCCAGCGCCGATCTACCGCATGCACGGTCTCTCGACCAATTGCTACGGCATTCGCCACGTCGAGGTGATCAACCACATCATGGTCACCAACAAATGCCCGACCGGCGCGGTCCGCGGCTTCGGCGGGCCGCAGCTCTATTTCGCGATCGAGCGCATGATGCATTGCATTGCGACGGAGCTCGGCGAGGATCCGCTCGAGATCATCCGCCGCAACCTCATCGCCGCCAACGCCTTTCCCTACCGCGCGCCGGCCGGCGCACTCATCGATTCGGGCGACTATCGGCGCGTCATCGACGAGACGGTGCGGCTGGGCAAGCTCGACGAGCTCAAGGCGCGGCGCGCCGCGGCGCAGGCGGAGGGGCGGCTCTACGGCATCGGCTACGCCGCCGTGGTCGAGCCGAGCCAGTCCAACATGGGCTACATCTCGACGCTCAAGACCGGGGTCGAGCGGGAGCGCGCCGGCACCAAGGACGGCGCGGTGGCCTCGGCCACGGTCACCATCGATCCGCTCGGCGGCGTCAGCGTCGTCGCCGATTCGGTGCCGCAGGGGCAGGGCCACCAGACCGCGCTCGCGCAGATCGTGGCCGATCAGCTTGGCGTGCGCTTCGACCAGGTCGCGGTCAATCTCGAGACCGACACGCAGAAGGATGGGTGGTCGATCGCGGCCGGCAATTATTCGTGCCGCTTCGCGCCGGCTGTGGCCAGCGCCGCGCACCTTGCTGCCGTCCGCCTGCGCCGCAAGCTCGCCCGCATCGCCGCCCAGACGCTCAACGTTCCGCCGGAGGAGGTCGAGTTCGTCGATGGCCGCATCCACGACCGCCGCAATCCCGAGAACGCCCTGAGCTTCCATCGCGTCGCCGGCCAGGCGCATTGGTCGCCGAGCAGCCTGCCCGAGGGCATGGAGCCGGCGCTGCGCGAATCGGTGTCGTGGAATGCGCCCGAGCTCACGCCGACCACGGCCAACGACGAGATCAACACCTCGCTCGCCTATGGGTTCGGCTTCGATTTTTGCGGCGTCGAGATCGACCGCGACACCGGCGAAGTGCGCGTCGACAAGTACGTGACCAGCCACGATTGCGGCACGATCATCAACCCCGGGCTGGCCGAAGGCCAGATCCACGGCTCGTTCGCGGCGGCGCTCGGCGCCTCGCTCTACGAGGAATTCGCCTACGCGCCGGACGGCAGCTTCCTCTCCGGCACGTTCGCCGACTACCTCGTCGCCACCGCGGCCGAGATGCCGCGCCTCGACGTTTTTCATCCGGTGCAGACGCCGTCGCCGTTCACGCGCCTCGGCGCCAAGGGCATCGCCGAGGGCAACCAGTACAGCACGCCCGTCTGCATCGCCAACGCCGTGGCCGACGCGCTCGGCCGGCGCGACGTCAGCACGCCGCTGCTGCCGGCCAAGGTTGCCGAATGGATCAGCGACGGCGAGCGGCCGCCGGCGCGGCCGCGGGCAGAGACACGGCCGCCCGCGGACAAGGGACGCAGCATTCGCGGCGCCGGCACCGTCCGCGTCGCGGCACTGCCGGAGCAGGTGTGGCGCGCCATGCTCGAGCCCGAAGTGCTGCGCCGGGCGATCCCGGGGTGTCGCGCGCTCGAGCGGATCGGCACCGAAGCCTACCGCGCCAAGCTGATGCTCGGCGTGGGGCCCGTGCGCGGGCAGTTCGAAGCGACGGTACGCTTGTCGCAATTGGCGCCGCCGACCGCCGCGCTGCTGTCGGGCGAGATGCTCGGCCCGCTCGGCGCCTCGTCGGGCAGTGGCCGCCTCGCCCTCGCGGCGGTGCCCGAGGGCACCGAAGTCTCCTACGACTACGAGGTGCGACTGACCGGGACCATCGCCGCCGTCGGCGGACGCATGCTCGACTACGCGGCGCGCCGCCTCATCGACCAGTTCTTCGCCGGCTTCGCACGTCTGACCGCCGGCGACCCGCCTGCGCAGGCGCCGCGAGCGTGGTGGCGCAAGCTAATGGGGATCCGTCCATGAAGCCGGCCAGCTTCGACTATGTGCGCTGCGAAACGGCGGACGAGGCTCTGGCGCTGCTGAAACAGCATGGCGACGAGGCCTGCATCATGGCCGGTGGGCAGTCGCTGATGCCGATGCTCAACATGCGTCTCGTGCGCCCGACCATCGTCGTCGACATCGGCGCCATCGCGGCGCTGAGCTATTGCCGCGTCGAGGGCGAGGCGGTCGAGATCGGCGCCACCTTCACCCAAGGCGCGCTCGAAGCTTGGCCCGAAGTCGGCCGCCGCCTGCCGCTGCTCGCGGCCGCGCTACCCGAGATCGGCCACTTCCAGACGCGCAACCGCGGCACCGTGTGCGGCTCGCTGTGCCACGCCGATCCGAGTTCCGAGCTGCCGCTCTGTCTTGCGACGCTCGGCGGCGAGGTGGTCGTGCGCTCGGCGCGGCGTCGGCGCACGCTGAAGGCGGCGGATTTCCAGCGCGGCCTGCTCACCACCGCGCGCGAGCCCGACGAGATGGTGATAGCCGTGCGCTACCCGGCGGCGCGCCCGGGCTTCGGCTACGCGTTCCGCGAGATCGCCCGCCGCCACGGCGATTTCGCGATCGTGGCGCTCGCCGCGATCTGCAACGGCGCCACGGTCCGGCTCGGCGTCGGCGGCGTCGCCGACCGCCCCGTGGTGCGCGAATGGGCGAATCTCGATGCGGGCGGCCTCGCCGACGCGCTCAACGAATTCGCCTGGGACCTCGGCGGCAGCGACGACATCCACGCCACCGCGCGCTATCGGCGCGAGATGGTCCGCCGCCTGGGCAAGAAGGTGATCGAGGAGGCCCGCCGATGCGCGTCCTGAGCAAGTCCGAGCGCCACCGCGTGCGTTTCGTGCTCAACGGCGAACCGGTCGAGGGCTATGCCGAGCCGCGCCTGCTGCTCACCGATTTTCTGCGTCACGAGATCGGCGCCACCGGCACCCATGTCGGCTGCGAGCACGGAATCTGCGGCGCGTGCACGATCCGAGTCGACGGCAAGGCCGTGCGCGCCTGCCTCATGCTCGCGGCGCAGGCCGAGGGCCGGCGCATCGACACGGTCGAGGGGCTCGCCGGCAAGGACGGACGCCTCTCGCCGCTGCAGGCGGCGTTCCATCGCAACTTCGCGCTGCAGTGCGGCTATTGCACGCCCGGCTTTCTCATGTCGTTGAGCGAATACCTCGAGCGCAACCCGGCGCCGACCGAGGCCGACATCCGCCTGGCGCTCAGCGGCAATCTCTGCCGCTGCACCGGCTACGCCGAGATCGTGGCGGCGGCGCTCGAGGCGGCGCGCGAAATGGCCGCAAAGCCGGCCGGATAGGAGATCGAGCATGCGCGGACTGGTAGTGCGGGAATTCGGGCCGCTCGACAGCCACAAGATCGAAGACCTGCCGACGCCCAAGATCGGCGACGAGGATGTGCTGATCGAAGTTCACGCCATCGGCCTCAACTTTCCCGACACGCTGATGCTGCAAGGCAAATATCAGATGCGCCCCGATCGGCCCTTCGTTCCCGGGCGCGACGCCGCCGGCGTCGTGCGCGCGGTCGGCCGGCGCGTCACCCGCTGCAAGGTCGGCGACCGCGTGAGCGCGCAGGTGACCTGGGGCGCCTTCGCCGAGCAACTGGCAGCGCCGCAGTCCCGCGTCTTTGTTCTCCCCGACGACATCGATTTCGCCACCGCCGCAGGCATGGTGACGATCTACAACACCGCCTATGTCGCCGTCTTCGTCCGCGGAAATGTCCAGCCGGGCGAGACCGCTTTCATCACCGGGGCCTCGGGTGGCGTCGGGCTCGCGATGGTCGAGCTCGCCAAGGCGCGCGGCGCCACGGTGCTTGCCGGCGCCACCTCCAGGGAAAAGGCCGATCTCTGCAAGGCACACGGCGCGGACCACTGGATCGATCTCTCGGTGCCGGACTTGCACGAAGGCGTGCGCGCGCAGGTCGCCAAGATCACAGGCGAGAAGCTTTGCAACGCCGTCTTCGACGTGGTCGGCGGCAAAGTGTTCGACGCCGCCATGCGCTGCGTCGGCTACAAGGGGCGCATGGTCATCGTCGGCTTCGCGGCGATGGATATCTCCATGCCCAAGGGCCACCACATCCTGCTCAAGAACATCTCGGTGATCGGCGCCCCGCTCGACATTCATTTCAAGATGGAACCGGAGCTGATGAACCGGGCCGTGGCTGAGCTCTTCGAGCTCCACCGCAAGGGCAGGATCCGGCCCGAGATCACGGAGCGATTCCCGCTCGAGCGGATTCACGAGGCGATGAACAAGATCGCCTCGCGCCGCGCGGTCGCCAAGCTGGTGCTGACGACCCGCAACGCGGCCTGAGCGCCGTCACTTGAGATCGACCTGGATCGAGTTGGTGCGCTCGCCGCGCTTGAAGGCCCCGAGCCGCTCGGCCGCGTAGGGATGATCGAGCGATTTCAGGATGTTCATGCACTCGTGCTCGGTGCATTCCTCGAGCGAGCGCCGCCAGCCCTCGTGGAACGTCTCCTTGACGTAGGCCTGGAGATGGGTCGGCCCGTCCGCCAGCTGCCGCGCGATGCCGGCGACGTTCTGCGCGAATTCGCCGTCGCGATACATGCGGTTGCAGATGCCCCATTCCACCGCCTCGCGCGCATCGAGCGTGCGGTTGGTGAGCATCAGCTCCATCGCGCGGCGGAAGCCAACGATCCGGGCCAGCGTGTAGCTCGATCCGCCGTCATTGGCGACGCCGTTCGACATCCACGAGGCATAGAAGGTGGCGCGCTCGTGGCACAGCGCGATGTCCGCCGCCAGCACCATGCCGAGGCCGCCGCCGACTGCGATGCCGTTGACCGCCGCCAGGACCGGCTTCGGGATGCGCACGATCCGATGCAGCATCTGGTGCCACCACATCGCCACTTCGCGGAAGCCCGCGCGCAGCGCGGCGCGCTCGTCGAGTTCGTAACCTTTGAGATTGACGCCCGCGCAAAAGGCGTCGCCGGCGCCAGTCAGCACGACCACGCCGACATCGGCGCGATCCTCGCAGGTGCCCATCGCCTCGTAGAGGCGCTGCAGCGCCTCGACATTGAGCGAATTCTTGGCCCGGGGCCGATTGAAGGTGATGGTGGCAACGCCGTGGTCGATATCGAGCAGGATCGGTTGTTCGGAGGTCATGGGGCTCCTCTGGGCTTCGAGGGGAGGGCGGGCAGGTGCGCGCGGGATGCGCTTCTCTAATTTAATACTCTGTGTATAATATTGTCCGGCAGACGCCTGCAAGCGCGAAGCGGCGGCCGGACAAGGAACTGCGATGATCGAACTTTATCACTTCTGGGATTCCTTCTGCTCGTTCAAGGTCCGCCTCTGCCTCGAGGAAAAGGGCCTCGCCTGGACCGGCCACCACGTCGATCTCATGACATTCGAGAATCTGGCGCCGGCCTATCTGGCTGTGAACCCGAGGGGCCTCGTCCCCACGCTGAAGCTTGAAGGGCGGCTTATTCCGGAATCGTCGATCATCAACGAATTCCTCGACGATCGCTATCCCGAGGTGCCGCTGCGCCCGGCCGACCCCTACGCACGTGCGCGCATGCGGGACTGGGTCAAGCACGAGGAGGACGAGCTGTTCGTCGCGATCCGCCCGGCCTCGCTCAACCTGATGATGAAACAGGTGCTCGGCAGGTTCAGCGAGGCGGAGCTCGATCGGTTGCTGGCCCACCATCCGCGGCCGCACCAGATCGCGCTGCTCAAGAAGATGTTCAAGGAGCCGCCCGATCCGGCCGCGGTCGAGCGGTCGCGCAAGGCCCTGGCGGCGGCGTTCGCGAAGATGGAGCAAGGATTGGCCGCGGCCGGGCCATGGCTCGCGGGCGCGAGTTTTTCGCTCGCCGACATCGCGGCGGCGCCGGTGATCGACCGGGTCGAGCGGCTCGGCATGACCGCTCTCTGGGGCAACTTGCCGGCGGTCAAGGATTGGGTGCAGCGGCTCACGGCACGGCCGGCCTATCGAAAAGCAGCGCCCAAGGACGAATTTCGCATGCCGGCGGCGATCCGGCTCTGACGCGACGATCAACTCCCCCTCATGCGATACTCGATCTTCTCTCTCGCCCGCAACGCGCTTCGCCGCCATGCGGATTGGCCGCCGGCTTGGCGCAGCCCGGACCCGCGGCCCGCCTACGAGGTCGTGATCGTCGGCGGCGGCGGCCACGGGCTCGCCACCGCCTGCTACCTCGCCAAGAACCACGGGCATCACCGATGTCGCGGTGCTCGAGAAGGGATGGCTCGGCGGCGGCAACACCGGGCGCAACACCACGATCATTCGCTCGAACTATCTGCTTCCCGCCGATGCGCTGTTCTACGAGTGGTCGCTGAAGCTCTGGGAGGGCTTGAGCCGGGAGCTCAACTTCAACGTCATGTTCATCCAGCGCGGCGTGCTGAACCTTGCCCATTCAGACGCCCAGCGCGATGGCTTCTTGCGCCGCGGCAACGCGACGCGTCTCAACGGCATCGACGCGCGCTGGCTCGACCGCGCCACCGTCCAGCGCATGGTCCCGCTGCTCGATTGCTCGCCCGCGGCGCGCTATCCGATCGTCGGCGGCCTCCTCCAGCCGCGCGGCGGAACCGCGCGCCACGACGCGGTCGCCTGGGGCTACGCCCGCGCCGCCGACGCGCGCGGCGTCGACATCATCGAGAATTGCGCGGTGACCGGCTTCCTCATCGAGCGCGGGCGCGTGCGCGGCGTCGAAACCAGCCGCGGGCCCATCGCGGCGCAGAAGGTCGGCATCGCCGTGGCCGGCCACAGCGGGCACGTCGCCGCGATGGCCGGGCTGCGCCTGCCGATCAAAACCCACGTTTTGCAAGCTTTCGTGAGCGAGCCGCTGAAGCCCGTGCTCGACACCGTCGTCACCTTCGGCGCGGGCCACTGCTACATCAGCCAGTCCGACAAGGGCGAGCTCGTGTTGGGCGGTGACCTCGACTATTACAATAGCTATGCCCAGCGCGGGAACTTGCCCGCGATCGAGCACGCCGTGGCAGGCTGCCTCGCCATGTTCCCGAGCTTCGGTCGGCTGCGCCTGATGCGGCTCTGGGGCGGCGCCATGGACATGACCATGGACGGCAGCCCGATCATCGGCACGACCCCGGTCGAGGGCCTCTATCTCAACGGCGGCTGGTGCTACGGCGGCTTCAAGGCGACGCCGGGCTCGGGCTGGGTCTTCGCCGATACGATCGCCAACGGCCGCCCCCATCCGCTCAACGCCGCATTCACGCTCGAGCGCTTCGGCCGTGGCGCCGTCATCGACGAGAAGGGCGCCGGCCCCGCGCCCGGGGCGCACTGAGCGCGATGCTGCGCATCCGCTGCCCGCATTGCGGCCTGCGCGACCACGCCGAATTCACTTATGGCGGCGACGCGGCACGGGGCGCGCCGCCAGACGCCGCCGCTTCCGAACAGGCGTGGATCGCGTCGGTCTATCTCCGCGGCAACGCCCGAGGTCCACACGAGGAGCTTTGGCACCATACGCTGGGCTGCGGCGCCTGGATCGTTGTACGGCGCAATACGCTGACGCACGAAATCCTCGCGGCGCGCCTGCCGCACGCACGGGACGAGGAGCGATGACGGCGCAGCCCTTCCGCCGCGCGACGGGCGGGCTGATCGACCGCGCCCGCACGCTCGCCTTCACCTTCGACGGGCGCCGCTACGTCGGTCATCCCGGCGATACGCTCGCCTCGGCGCTCGTCGCCAACGGCGTTCGCCCGTGGGGCGCAGCTTCAAATACCACCGCCCGCGCGGCATCTTGACCGCCGGCCCGGAGGAGCCGAACGCGCTGGTGCACCTCAGGACCGGCGACCGGGCCGAGCCCAACACGCGCGTGCGCGCCGCGTGATCGTCGCCGCCGGCGCCATCGAGCGGCCGCTCGTCTTCGCCGCGAACGATCTCCCGGGCGTGATGCTGGCTTCGGCGGCGCGGCACTATGTCAACGAATTCGCCGCCGCGCCGGGCCGCACTGCCGTCGTCGCCACCAACAACGACGACGCCTATCGCTCCGCGCTCGATCTGCATCGCGCAGGGGTTGCCGTGGCCGCCGTCGTCGACGCGCGCGCATCCGCCGCGCGAGCTCGCCGCTGCGGTGGCGCGCGCCGGGATCGCGTGCGTCGCCGGTCACGTCGTCGCGCGGGCGGGCGGGCGTGACGGCGGCCGAGATCGCCCCAGTCGGCAGCAACGGCAACCGGACGCGCGCGATCGCCTGCGATCTTCTCCGCGTCTCCGGCGGGTGGAGCCCGACCGTACACCTCCATTCCCAGGCCGGTGGCAAGCTCGCCTACGACGAGGCCGCGGCAGCGCTGGTTCCGCAGGGCGCTGCGGGGAACGTGCACTCGGTCGGCGCGGCACGGGGCACCTTCGGCTTCGCGGCGGCGATCGCCGAGGGCCAGGCCGCGGCCGTCGCGGCGGCGGCGGAACTCGGCTTCGCTGCAGCGCCCGATCCGGCTTCTGCGGTCGACGACCCCGTCGGCTACACGCCGGTCGTTTCACCCGCCTCGCCATCACGCCGCGGTAAACGCTTCATCGATTTCCAGGCGGACGTGACCGAGGCCGACATCGCGTTAGCCCATCGCGAGAACTACCGCTCCGTCGAGCACGTGAAGCGCTACACGACGCTTGGCGTGGGAACCGATCAGGGCAAGACCAGCAATGTCAACGGACTTGCCGTGCTCGCGGCGCTGCACGGCCAGCCGATCACGACGGTGGGGACCACGACGTTCCGCCCGCCCTACACGCCGGTTGCGTTCGGCGCAATCGCCGGCGCGCATGTCGGCGCGCACTACGATGCGGTGCGCCGCACGCCGATGGACACCTGGCATCTCGCCCGGGGCGCCCTGATGATGGAGGCCGGGCAATGGATGAGGCCCCGCGCCTATCCGCGCGCGGCCGAGTCGTTCCGCGACGCCTGGATGCGCGAAGCCCTGGCGGTGCGCAATGTCGTCGGCCTCGCCGACGTCTCGACCCTCGGATCGACGTGCAGGGCCCGGACGCCGCGGAATTCCTCGACCGCGTCTATTGCAACGCGATGCGCTCGCTTCCGGTCGGCAAAGCGCGCTACGGCCTGATGCTGCGCGAGGACGGCATGGTGCTCGACGGCACCGTCACGCGTATCGGCGAGCAGCGCTACTATCTCACCACCACCACCGCCAATGCCGCGAAGGTCATGCTACACCTCGAATTCCTGCTGCAGGTGGCTTGGCCATCGCTCAGGGTTCATGCGTCGTCGGTCACCGATCAATGGGCGCAGATGGCGCTCGCCGGACCGCTCAGCCGTGCCGTCCCTGCGCGCGCGGCCCATCCGCTCGATGTGTCGCCCGGGGCGTTCCCGCCGCTGGCGGCGCGCGAGGGCGCAATCGCCGGCATTCCGGTGCGTGTCTTCCGCGTCAGCTATTCGGGCGAGCTTGCCTATGAGATTGCGGCTCCGGCCGATAGCGGCATCGCGGTCTGGGAAGCGCTGTTGGCTGCCGGCGCCAACGACGGAATAGCGCCTTACGGTCTCGAAGCGATGGGCGCGCTGCGCATCGAGAAGGGGCACGTGGCGGGGCCCGAGATCGACGGGCGCACGCCGCCAGCCGACCTCGGCTTGGCGCGCCTCGTCAGCGCCAAGAAGCACTTTGTCGGATCGCACTTGTCGCGCCGCCCGGCGCTCGCCGATCCCGCCCGCCTAATCCTGGTCGGACTGGTTCCGGTCGATGGCGTACCGGTCCGCGCCGGCGCGCGGCTGGTCGAAGACGCCGCGGCGTCGCCACCGGTGGCGATGCTCGGCCATGTCACGTCGGTGACGCACAGCCCCGCCTTGGGCCACCCGATCGCGCTCGGGCTGTTGCGCGGCGGTGCTGCCAGCAAGGGCGGGGAGATCGTCGCAGCCTCGCCTTTGTTCGGCGAAGCGGTGCGCTGCCGCGTCGTCGATCCGGTGTTCTACGATCCTGCGGGAGGGCGCCAGAATGGATAAGGCAATCCCACGCTCGCCGATTGCCGGAGTAGGCCACATAGCGGTAGCAGAGGTCGGCGTCACCGAGCGCTGGCCGCTGGCAATGGTGGAGATCACGGCCATCCCGCACGTGCCGCTGACGCGGGCGGCCATCGAAGCGCGTCTCGGGCTCACGCTGCCGCCGGCCAACACCGCACATCTCGGCGCGCGCACGGCGCTCCGGTGTGGGCCGGAGCGTTGGCTTGTCGTCGGTGAACGGGCGGCGGAAACGCTGCTGCCGACGCAACTCGAGCGGGCCGCCGCGGGCACCGCGGCGATAACCGATGTCAGCGATGCGCGCACCGTACTCCGCGTCGCCGGCTCCGCCGCAAGCGCGCTCCTGGTCCAAGGGTGCGCGATCGACCTGGAGGCGATGGAACCCGGCCGCGTGGCGGCCACATCGATGGCGCGCCTGCATTCCCTCCTTCACATGGTCGACGAAAGCCCGAGCTTCGACGTCTATGCTTCCCGCAGCTACGCCGCGTTTCTGTGGGACTGGTTCGCGCAACACGCGGCGGAATTCGACTAGGGCCGTTGGAGGCGGTCTTCGAGCTTTCACAATGACCTGCGCGAATGGCAAAAAGGCAGCCCTCAAGCAATCGGACCTAGCGGTGCCGAGAAGGACGCAAACAGGCAGACGATTGACTATCACGACGCTGTTGCCGGTGGGTAGAGGCTCGTGCCCGCGGAAGCGGCGTTGCGAGTTCTCGCCGCCGACTACACAGCGAGGTGGCGGATGGCCTATTGCTTGAAGAGGCGCAGTCTTTCGAAGACCTGATGGACCGGTGCCGCGATCTTCAAGCGCGGCCCAACAGGTCCTCGCCGTGATCGAAGGTCAAGACGATGTGGCGTTGGAGTTCGGACTGCACCGCGCACCAGGGCAACTCTGTGGGGATTTGGCGGGCCTGTAGGGCGACGGTAAGAACAGCCCGTCCGCACCCCTATCTAGATTCTGGCTGTAGATGGGCTCGCTGGATCGGACGGAATTCAGCAAACAGTCAATGGCCGCGCCATGTTGTCTCGGCGTAACCCCAAGGCACCTTTTAACCTCTTTCCAGTTCCACATGAACAATAGCTCTAAAAGAGCATCAAACCAGGGGCCGGGACTACCTTCCTCAAAGGAGGTCTGAAAGTCTTCGTCGCCCAGCAATTCGGCGAATGCAATCTTCAGCTCGCTTACAACAGAAGCGATGCGAACCCGACGTGATAGGCCGAGTATGAACGCCCAACCAATAACATAGCCGGGAACCTTTTTTGACCGGTATCCGATATACGAGCCAGCCAAGACGCGCTCCTGTTTGAGGTTTGACAGCAAGCAGACCTTGGACAAATCAGGCGGCAGACTCTGGTATTCAAAGTCGAACGCAGCGTGTTGGTACCAGCCGAGCGTGCCGATCAGAACGCGCCCATCAGGGTGTTCGGGGAAGAACGCGGACCGAGCCGACTTGCGGACGGCCGCAAGCTTGTGCGCATTGCAATAGTCGCATTCGGCATCGAGGCACGGCTGACCGAGGAAGCACTTGGGCTTTGTTTTGGTGTTCGTCATGATCGTTCCCGTTGAGCAAAGTTGCAGATGCATTCCTTTACAAGAACGAGTTTTGACCAGCTGGTGGCCGGTACTACGGCATGCGGGTTGCTTTCTGGGCGCTTTGCGCGGCCTGTCGCCCGGCCGGGGTGAACGCGACGCATCCGCTACACTCCCCAAACCGGGGGCGAAGCCGCCGAGGCGCGCATCGAGAACGACACTCGAGCGAAAATTAGCCAACGATACTGAGTCAACGAAGAGTGGCAGGCGCGGGCTAGGGCGAGGGGCTCAGTTGGCGGTCGTCGTCCGCTTCGACTTTGGCGGTGCGAAATTCGAGATCTGGAGGCGCTCCTCGAGCGCCCCGACCTTGCGCAGGAGATCCTCGATCCGCGCCTCGGCCTCGACGCGGCGCTTGATTTCTCCTCGACCCGCTTGGCCGAGCTCTCGACCACGGTTTTAAGGTCCGCCCGCATCGCCTCGATCTGCGATTTGAGCGCCTCGAAGTCGGCGCTCACCACGGTCGGCGTGCCCGCGGGCTCGGATTTTGCTGTCTCGAACAGGCGGGGCAAGTCGGGATCGACCTCGTTCGGCGGCCCGCGGTGAAGTAGCGCCAGCGCAATCTCGACACGCTTGCTGCCAAAGCTCGATCCGCCTTGGTTCAGCGCCTTGAGAAGGTACTCGATGTTGCGAAGCGCCCATAGCAGGCGAGCTCGACCTCGCGTCCCTGCCAATCGCATCAGCCTATACTCCGGATCTGGAGCGGCGGGCGGAACGCACTCGGCCCGTTGGCTAGCACCCTCTCTAAGTCCGGCTCTCCAAGCCTTAGCAGCCTGATATCTTGTTCTCTCCCCGTTTCAGGCGAAGGCTCGAAGGAGCAAGTCCAGATCAATGCGAGCTCCCGCAACCAGATCGAAGGGCCCCGGAAACGGGGCCCTTCGTTTTTCGAGAGATCGCAACGTGGCCGCCGCGCAACCTCGCCTGGCGCCGAGGTGTGATTACCGTCACAGACGGAATGTGATAGCCGTCACTGATGGCGCTAGCGCCTATGGCTAACCTCACGCCATCGCTGTCGGCAGGTGACAGCCATATCGACCAAGGCCGAAGTTTTCCATGTTTCTGCGCCCAATTGGGCAAAGGTCATTGGCCATCGGTGACGGTCACAGGGCGGCAGCTTCTGCTCGAAAAAATTGTCTGTCCGCGGAGTGCGAGGGATTCGGGAAACGAACCGACCAACGCAGCCAGTGGAGGACGCCATGACATTTACCGCCAGTGCAAAGACAATAACGGCCGCGATGGCCTGGGCCATTGTGAGCGTAACCGCCTGTGTTTTCGGCGCGTCCACCGTTCACGCCGAGCAACTCCCTACGCCGGCCGAATTGGCGGCCCGCTTGAATGCGAAGCCGTTGGCCGATGCGGATCTCGACGCACTGCGCGGCGCCGGACCAGGTGACGTCGTTATGGTCGATATTGGAGAGGGCGTCGGGGGCGAAACCCTCATTCCCTCGTACGACCGCCGCCACGTCAGGTTAGAGAATGGGCGGCTAGTCCCCCTTGAGGGGTATGTGAGGCGCGCGCTGCTAAATACCCTGCGCGCTCAGGAGCACTATCGAATCAATGTTCGGCCCAATCTGCATCAGTTCTTTCGAAATATGCCGGTGAACACGCACAGCTTGCCACCCGGCAGCTTGGGCGACGTTTCTATCGGGCCCAAGGGCTAGCTAGCCGGCGCATCGTCTGCAAAAGACTAGAACGACGATCGCCAACGCCAAGGTTCTGGCGATCGCAAGTCTCACCGTCGGCGTGCTTGCCGCATTCGCCGCTCGAGCCGACGCGAGTTTCGCGATCGGCGCGTGCGAATGAGCGGCAGCAAAAGGAACGGATCGGCTCTACGAAAACCTCCCCCACGCCCGCTCGGTCGCCAACCAGATGATCATGCCGCCCGAGAGGGCCAGCGCGCCGACGACGAGCCATCCGAGCAGGCCGGCCGAGACGATGCCGAAGCCGATGACGCCGACGGGAACGATCATCGCCAGGTAGAACGGGCCGGTGTAGCGGCAGTGCGTCCGCCCGCAGCGCCGGGCATTCAAGATGCACGCCGTCCCCATCCAGGCCAGCGCGAGGGTCCAGATCGCCGTTCGAGCAGGGGCTTCGGCGAGAAGCCCGGCGGCGATGGCCGCTTTCGGAATCCACCAGGCCAGCGCGCTTGTGCGGAAGCTCCCCAGCCAATCCGCCGCCCGTTGCGCGCCGTCGCTCGCCATCGGCTATTCCGTCGCGCAGCAATCCTTCTGCTCGCCCGTCGCCCGCGCCGCCTGTATCGGCGGACACGCGACATCGCCATAGGAGCAGAAGACGCAGCAATCGCCCGGTTTGGGCCGCAGCATCGCGCCGCAGCTGCTGCATTCATAGAAAAACTGGCAGGCGTCCGCCGGCATTGTTTCCCGCTTCGAAGCACCGCAACGCGGACAGGTGATGACGGATTGCGCGATCATGGCATTGCCCGATCGGGGGAAGGCCGATTCTATTGCGCCACGCGGGACGGATACCCCGCGTTCCTGGTCGCCGCGGTCAGCGCGTCCGCATCGGTCTTGGCGTCGTCGAAGGTCACGGTCGCGCTCTCCTTCTCGGCCGAGACCTCGACGCGGATGACGCCTTTGACGCGGGAGAGGCTTTTCTTGACCGTCGGCGCGCACAGAGCGCACGTCATGTTCTCGACCGCGAGCGTCACCGTCCGCTCGGCGGCCGAGGCACCGCCGGTGAAAGCGGCGATGATCGACGCAACAACAGTGAGCCTCGTCGTCATACTCTTCTCCATCGGTCAAAGCTCGAAAAGGCGGGGCGCCGCGTAGGGGAACGCGACGGCGAGAACCATGAGCACCGCCGCGCTCCACAGCGCGATCTTGCCGATACGGTTCGAGGCCGGCCGCGCGCAATATGCGCCCTCGGCACACGCGGTTCTCGGTTTCCGGTAGACGGCGAAGAAACCGGCGGCGAGCAGGAGCACGCCGGCGCCGAGGAAATAGGGCTGGTAAGGCGCCAGCGCGGTGAAGTTTCCGATCCACGCGCCGCCGATGCCGAGCGTCGCGAGCGTGAAGGGGATGACGCAGCAGGATGCCGCGCCGATAGCGGCCACGACGCTGCCGGCGGACACGACATCCTTGCCCACGCGCGCGGCGGCGCCGTCTTGTATTCCGGCGTCGCTTGCGAGCGGCTCTCGGATCGGCTGGGTCTGGCCCACGGGTCTCGGCTTTCGATGATGACGGGATCCGTCTACAATCTGCAGCCTGTAGCACCTACAGACTCAAGCGGCTTGACTACACGATTTCGCGAGGCGGAACGATGGCGAAAACTGAGGGCCTTGTTCAGATCGGCGCGCTCTCCCGGCGCACCGGGGTGAACATCGAGACGATTCGGTACTACGAGCGCATCGGACTCCTCTCCGCGCCGCCGCGCAGCCAAGGCGGCTATCGTCAATCCCTCGTGGAGGATGTTCGGCGGCTCAATTTCGTCCGCCGATTGCGCGAGCTCGGCTTTCCGCTCGACGACGTCCGCGCGCTGCTGGACCTCGCGGCGAGGAAGCGCACCGCGTGCCGCGAGGTGCAGAAGCTTGCCGGCGGGCACCTCGCCGCGGTTCAAGGCAAGATCAAGGACCTGCGGCGCATGGAGCGCGTGCTCAGGGACATGGTCGCGTCCTGCGAGCGCGGCGTCGCGCCGCAGTGCCCGATGATCGAAACCCTTTGGAACGCCGAAATCCGCCCGGTTGTGACGCGCCGGCGACGGCACTAGACTGTCAGCGCAGAGGATCGGGGAGGGTCCGCAATGCCGCACACCGATCGAGTCCCGCGAATCGCGCGGGCCGCGCTCCTTGCCGCCGCGCTGATCGCGAACGCCGCGCCCGCCGCCGCCGAAACGGGAAAGGCCATCGATCTTCCGAGCGGGGCGTCGATCTACTTCGAAACGCACGGCGCGGGGCGGCCGCTGCTCGCGATCCACGGCGGGCTCGACCATACGTACTTCAGGCCCTGGCTCGATCCCCTGGCAAAGAACTTCCAGCTGGTCCTTCCCGACGTCCGCGGAAACGGGCGCTCGCAGGAGCTGCCCGAGGCGGAGTACACGCACGAGAAGATGATCGCCGATTTCGACGCGCTGCGCACGGCCTTGGGTTTCAGGGAATGGGCGGTGCTCGGCCATTCGTACGGCGGATACCTCGCGCAGCTCTGTGCGCTGAAGTATCCCGACACAGTGAGCTATCTCGTCCTGGTCGGCACCAGCCCGGCGCGCCGCCAGCTCGGCAACAAGGAAGGCGTGCAGCTGGCCGGGCCGAAGATGACGCCGGCCATCAGGGAGAGCCTGGCGCGCCTCGGCAGCGTCGCGAGCGACGACGAGTGGAAACGGATCTGGCACACGATCCTGCCGCTCTATTTCCACCAGCATCCCGTCGACTCGCTGATCGCGAACGACAAGACCATCTACGGCATCGCGTGTTGAGGCAGGCGGTGGCCGTCGAAATCCCCAAGTTCGACACGCGCCCGGATCTCGCCAAGCTTACGATGCCCACCCTCGTGGTGGTCGGCCGCCACGATTGGGTCATCCCGGTGCGCCACAGCCAGACCCTCTACAAGGGCATCCCCGGCGCGGAGCTCGCCATTTTCGAGCGCAGCGGCCATTTTCCCTTCATCGAGGAACAGGAGAAGTTCATCCAGACCCTGAAACTGTTCCTCGGCGAGCAGCCCCAGCTAGCTAGGGGCGGCCTGCGGGTAGGCGGCATTTCGGCCCGGACAGCGCCGACGAGGCAAGATCTCGGGGATGAACGATCTCATTCGCCATTCCGACGGCCGACGCCGCTGCTCCTGGCCGGGCACGGACCCTTTGTATGTCGCCTACCACGATACCGAGTGGGGCGTGCCGGAGTACGACGACCGCGCGCTCTTCGAGAAGCTCATCCTGGACGGGTTCCAGGCGGGGCTCTCATGGATCACCATCCTGCGCAAGCGCGACAGTCTGCGCCGCGCCTTCGAGGGATTCGACCCTCGGGCGATCGCCCGGTTCGACGGCCGCAAGATCGCCGCGCTGATGCGGAACGAGGGCGTAATCCGCAACCGCGCCAAGATCGAGGGGGCGGTCAAGAGCGCGCGCGCGTATCTCGAGATCCAGGAGCGGCAGGGCTTCGCGGATTTTCTCTGGACCATCGCGGGCGGCAAGCCGCAGCAGAACAAGCCGCGGACCCGCGCCGACGTTCCCGTGGAGTCGGCGGTTTCGCGCAAGATGTCGAAGGCGCTCAAGGACGGGCGGTTCACGTTCTGCGGCCCGACGATCGTGTACGCATTCATGCAGGCCACCGGCATGGTGAACGATCACATGGTGGGGTGCTGCCGGCAGAAGGAGTGCGCCGCGCTCGCCAAGGCGCCGAGGTGAGGCGCACCGCGATGCGCGCGTTCATCCCGCGGCGATCTCTCGTCCCTCACCCGCTGTTGCGCAGGCCGGCGGCGATGCCGTTGATGGTGAGATGGATGCCCTCGACGATGCCGGGATCGGGGTCGCCGGCGCGGTGGCGCTTCAAGAGCTCGATCTGCACATGGTGCAGCGGGTCGATGTAGGGGAAGCGGTTGCGGATCGAGCGCGCCAGCAAGGGGTTGCCCTCGAGCAGCGCGCGCTGGCCGGTGATCGCGAGCAGCGCGTCGATCGAATCCCGCCATTCCGCGCGGATCCGGCCGAAGATCGCCGCGCGCAGCCCCGCGTCGCTCACCAGCTCCGCGTAGCGCGAGGCGATCGCGATGTCGCTCTTGGCCAGCACCATGTCCATGTTCGAGAGCGCGGTCCGGAAGAACGGCCAGTCGCGGTACATGGCCTGCAAGGTCGCGAGGCGCGCGCCTGCGAGCGTCCCCGTCCACGCCTTGACCGCGGCGCCGAAGCCGTACCAGCCCGGCAGCATGAGGCGGCACTGCGACCAGCTGAAGACCCACGGGATCGCGCGGAGGTCCTCGATGCGCTCGGAGCTCGTGCGCGAGGCCGGCCGGCTGCCGATGTTGAGCTTGGCGATCTCGCCGATCACCGTCGATTCGCGGAAATACCGCTCGAACTTTTCGGTTTCATAGACCAGGCCGCGATAGGCGCGGTGCGCGTGCGACGAGAGCTCTTCCATCGCCGCGACGTATTCAGGCCGCGGCGCGCTCTGCCCGTCGGCCAGCAGAGTCGCCTCGAGCGTGGCCGCCGCCAGGATCTCGAGGTTGCGCCGCCCCACGTCGGCGTTCGAATACTTGGCCGCGATGACCTCGCCCTGCTCGGTGACGCGGATGGCGCCCTGCACGGCGCCGGGCGGCTGCGCGAGCACCGCCTGATAGCTCGGTCCGCCGCCGCGGCCCACCGATCCGCCGCGGCCGTGAAAGAGACGCAGCGCTACGCCGTGGCGCCGGAACACCTCGACCAGTGCTGTCTGCGCCTTGTAGAGCTCCCAGATCGAGGTGAGATAGCCGCCATCCTTGTTGCTGTCGGAATAGCCGAGCATCACCTCCTGGGCGCCGCCGCGCGAAGGGAGCAGACGGCGATACTCCGGCACCGCGAACAGCCGGTCCATCGCATGGCCGCAGCGGCGCAGATCGCCGATGGTCTCGAACAGCGGCACGATGTCGAGGTCGAGCCGCGCCGTGCGCGGATCGAGCAGCCCCACCTCCTTCAGCAGCACTGCGACCTCGAGAATGTCGGAGACCTCGCCGGCCTTGGAGATGACGTAGTGGCGGACCGCGTCGGCCCCGTAGCGCCGGCGGCCGTCGGCGGCGACGCGCAGCGTCGCCAGCTCCGCCGCGGCCTCGTCGGAATAAGCCAAGTGGGGCGAGGCCAGCGGACGCGCGCTCGCCGCCTCGGCCCGGAGCAGGGCGACGCGCGTGTCTTCGTCGGCCCTCCGATAGTCGTCGCGGACCCCCGCGGCGGCGAACAGCTCGCCGACGACGCGCTCGTGGACATCCGCGTTTTGGCGCAGATCGATGGAGGCGAGGTGGAACCCGAACACGCCGACGGCGCGCCGCAGCAGATGCAGCCGGCCGCGCGCCAGGCTCGCCGAGCCGTTGGCCGCCAGCGATTCGTGGATCGCGTCGAGGTCGGCGACGAGCTCCGCGGCCCCGGCATAGGCCGGCGCCGCGCCGACCGCGTGGCGCGTCAGCTCGAAGCGGCCGAGCGTCTCCGCGGTCGCGGCAAGGCGCGCGTAGATGCCGGTGATGGCGCGCCGATAGGGCTCTTGCCGGCGCTGTGCCGAGCGGTCGGGCGAGCGTTCGGCCAGCGCCAGCAGCCGCTCGGAGACGCGCACGAGGCCCGAGGCGAGCGAAAGCTCGGCGCCCAGCTCATGCAACTCGTCGAGGTAGAAGCGCAGCGCCCGCTCGCTCTGCATGCGCAGCGCCTCGCCCAGCACGTCGGCGGTGACGTAGGGGTTGCCGTCGCGGTCGCCGCCGATCCAGCTTCCGATGCGCAGGAACGACGGAACCTCGACGCCCGACCAGGCCGGATCGGCCGCTTCCAGCCGGTCTTCGAGGTCCGCGTAGAAGCGCGGCAGCTCGCGCAGGAACGTGTAGTCGTAGTAGGCGAGCCCGTTCGTCACCTCGTCGAGCACGCGCAAGCGCGTCTCGCGTAGGATGCTCGTCTGCCACAGGATCAGCACGGCGCGGCGCAAGGCCCTGCGGTTGGCCGCAAGCTCTTCGGGCGTGAAATGGATGCGATCGCGCTCGGCCAGGAGGCGGGCGATCTCCATTTCGCGGTCGATCGAGCTCTTGCGCCGCACCTCGGTCGGGTGCGCGGTCAGCACCGGACCGCACAGAGCGTTCGCGAAAAACGCCTCGAGCCGGCCGCGCGACACTCCGTGCTCGCGGGCGCGCGTCAGCGCGTGCGCCATCGTGCCTTCGCGCGGCGCGTCGCCCTCCATCGCGTGGGCGCGGTTGCGGCGGATGTGGTGCTGATCCTCGGCGATGTTGGCGAGGTGCGAGAAATAGCCGAACGCGCGGACGACCGCGATGGCGCGGCCGGTCGCGAGGCCGCCCATGATCGACTGCAGCTCGTGGCGCGCGCCCTCCTCGGCATCGCGGCGGAAGCGCACCGCGCTCTGGCGGATGCGCTCCACCGTCTCGAAAACGGCCTCGCCCTCCTGCGCGCGCACCGTGTCGCCGAGGATGCGGCCGAGCAGCCGGATGTCGTAGCGAAGCGGCGCATCCTTGTCGGCGGAATCGCGGCGGCTCTCGGCGTCCATCATCCATTTCCCGCGGCGGCGGCGGCAGAGCCTACGCCAAGAAATGCCCCGCTGCACGCTCGTGCCAGAGTCCGGCTACACTCCCCGGCCCATGTCCCGCCCGGCCGAAAAACCCTTTGCGCTCACGCAATCGCAAGCCCGCCGCCTCTGGCTGCGCGCGCAACGGCTCGACGAAGCCGATCCGTTCGGCGCCGGCCCGGCCGCGACGCGCGCGGCGGTCGAGCATTTGGGCTATGTGCAGATCGACACGATCAACGTGATCGAGCGCTGCCATCACCACATCCTGTTCGCGCGCATCCCCCAATACCGGCGCGAGGATCTCGCCCACGCGCAGAGCGTCGAGAAATCGGTGTTCGAGTACTGGACGCACGCGCTCTCCTACGCGCCGACGCGCGATCTCCGCTTCTTCCGCCGCGCGATGCTGCGCGAGCATCGCACGCGGAGCGGCTGGTTTGCGTATGTGAAGCCCGGCGATCTCAGGACGGTGCTTGGCCGCATCCGCCGCCATGGCGCCCTCACGATCCGCGACATCGATGACGACGTCCTCATCGACAAGTTCCACGAATGGGGGAGCCGCAAGCCGTCGAAGCACGCGCTCCAGCTTGCGTTCTACCGTGGCGAGCTCGTCGTGAGCCGGCGCGAGGGCATGCTCAAGACTTACGAGCTCGCAAGCCGCCATTTCGGCTGGGAGAAGCCGCCCAGAGCGGCGCCCCAATCCGAGATCTGCAACTACCTGCTCGACCGCGCGCTGCGCGCGCAGGGTGTCGTGAGCCTCGATTCGATCTGCTATCTCGACGCGCCGCGCAAGCCGGTGATCCGGCGCCTCGTCGAAGCGCGGGTGCGCCGCGGCGCGCTCGTCCCCGTAGCGCTTGCGGGGGCGCAGAAGCTCGAGCACTGGGCGGAGCCCGCGGCGCTCGAGAACGGCGCCGCGCCGGCGCCGCGGCTCGTCCACATCCTCTCGCCGTTCGATCCGCTGATCCATCAGCGCAAACGCCTCGAGCTCTTCTTCGGCTACGAGCATCGCTTCGAGGCCTACGTCCCCAAGCCGAGGCGTGTGTTCGGCTACTTCGCGCTGCCCGTGCTGGTCGGCGACGAGATCGCCGCCGCCATCGATCTCAAGACCGATCGCGAGCGCGGACGGCTTCTGATCCAGCAATGGACCTGGATCGGACAGCGCGCGCACCGGTCGCGCAAGGCGCTCATCGAAGAAGCATTGCACCGCTTCGAGCGCTTCCAGCTCGCGCGGTAGAGGGCGTCTCGCGACATTTGTAGGGGCGGGTCCCCGACCCGCCCATCGGCGCCGGCACCGTGCGGGAATCGTCGAGCGCAGTGCGGCGGCGCCACGGGCGGGTCGGGGACCGCCCCTACGCGGTGAGGCGCCGCAGCAGCTCGGCCGCGAAATCCGACAGCGTATCGTCGCGCGCGCCCATCACGACGATGCGGTCGCCGGGGCGGGCGAGGGCAAGGAGCTTGTCGCCGCACGCCTTGCGGTCCGGAAACGCGAAGGCTTGGCGGCCCTGGGCCGCGCTGCCGCGCACGATGTCGCCGCTGGTCACCTCGCGCTTGACCGTGCCGCCGTAGTAGACCGGCTCCGGCATCGTGAGCACGTCGCCATCGCGAAGATTGTCAACCAAGCAGGCGATGAGCTCCTCTTTCATCAGCTTGAGCGGGCCGAAGCCGTGCGGCTGGAACATCAGCAGAAGCCGGCCGGGGAACGCGTGGAGGGTCGCCAAGGTCGCCGCGATCTTGTCCGGGTTGTGCGCGAAATCGTCGATGACCGTGACACCGTTCGCCGCGCCCACGCGCTCGAACCGCCGCTTGATGCCGCTGAAGCCGGCGAGCGCGGCGGCGGCATCTTTGAGCGAAACGCCGCAGGCGCGGGCGGCGCCCAGCGCCGCCAGCGCATTGGAGACATTATGCGCGCCCGGCATCTGGAGGCGCACTCTCGCCTCGGCGCCGGTGCCGCGCTCGCGCACGTCGAAGGCGATACCTTCGGGCGACGGCGCGAGGCCGCCCGCCAGCAAGTCCGCGCGCGGATTGGAGAGGCTGAAGGTCGAGCGCGCGTCCGCCGCCACCGCGTCCGCCATCGCCATCGTCTCGGCGTTGTCGAGGTTGAGGATGGCGCGCCCGCCCGCGGCCTCGGCTTTCCCGACGAAGGTGCGGAAGAGCGCGCGCAGCTCCTCCATGCTCTTGTGGTCGAGCGAGACATTGTTGAGGACGGCGATCCTGGGATGGAACAGCGCGATCGAGCCGTCGCTCTCGTCGACCTCGCTCACGAACGTGTCGCCGCGCCCCACCGCGGCGCTCGCGAACGGGATCTCGGGCGTCACGAAATTCTTCATCACCGCGCCGTTCATGATCGTGGGCTCGCGCCCCGCCTGGTGGAGCATCCAGCCGATCATGCCCGTCGTCGTCGATTTTCCGCTCGTGCCGCCCACGGCGATGCTCAGCGGCGCCGCGTTGAAGAGCTGGGCGAGCAGCTCCGCCCGCCGCATCACCGGCAGGCCGAGCCGCCGCGCCGCCACGACGTCCGGCACCGTCTCCTCGACCGCCGCGGACGTCACCAGAACCTGCTCGGCGCGCGTGACGCCGCTGCCGTCCTGCGCATGCAGCGGTATGCCGTGCGCACGCAGGAATTCGAATTTGCGCGCCAGGCGGCCCTGGTCCAGCGAGCGGTCCGAGCCTTCGACCGCGTGGCCCTCCGCGTGCAGGATCAGCGCCAGCGGCAACATCCCGCTACCGCCGATTCCGCAGAAGAAATAAGGTCGCTCCCGAACTAGCGTCCAATCCATGGGCATTGATCGCACGAGCGGCGCGCGGCCGTAAATGGGCAGGGGAATCTATGACGCGCAAGGTTAAGATTGGCGTTGTGGCGCCGTCCTCGCGCCTCGAGCCGGCGATGGCCGAGCGCGTGACGAAGCTCGCGGCCGAGCGCTGCCCGTCGGTCGAGCTTCATTTTCATCCGCAATGCTACCTGTCGTCGGGCCACTTCGCCGGCCCCGACGCCGACCGCGCCGCGGCGTTCGTCAAGATCGCCAACGATCCATCGTTCGACGCGCTCTGGTTCGGCCGCGGCGGCTACGGCTCGGGCCGCATCGCCGGGGCGGCGCTGCCGAAGCTCGGCGCCGCCGCGCGGCGCAAGACCTATCTCGGCTACAGCGACGCGGGCGCGCTGCTCGCCGCGCTCTATGCCAAGGGTTTTCCCGGCCTCGCGCACGGCCCCATGCCCGCCGACATCGCGCGCGACGGCGGCGAGGCGGCGGTGGCGCGGGCGCTCGACTATCTCGCCAACGGCGCGGCCGAGACCCTGGAGCCCTCGCTAGCGCGATCCGGCAAGGCCGCCGCGTTCAACCTGATGACCTTCAGCCAGCTGATCGGCACGCCGCTGCAGCCGGATCTCTCCGGCCACGTGCTGATGTTCGAGGAGGTCTCCGAGCACATGTACCGCATCGACCGCTCGCTGTTTCACATCACGAGCAACCCGGCGATCCGGCGCGCCGCCGGTATCCGGCTGGGACGTTGCAGCGCGATTCCGCCGAACGACCCCGAGTTCGTGCTGAACGAAGTCGAGGTCGTCGAGCACTGGTGCAAGGTGTCGGGCATCCGCTATCTCGGCCGCGCCGATATCGGCCACGACGCCGACAACAAGATCGTGCCGTTCGGGTCGCTGAGGCTCTCCTGAGCCTCAGCTTCGGGCGCGGCGGAACCAGCCGGTGGCGCGCTCGCGGAAGCTGCGCGGGCGCACGAGGCTGATGATGAACATGAGCACGAACGCGCCGACGAGCGCGATGATGATCCGCTCGAGCAGCGCGTTGCCGAGCGGCAGCGTGAGATTGAGCGTGCGGAACAGCCAGGTGCCGATGAGGGCGCCCAAGAGGCCCACGACGAGGTTGCCGATGATGCCGTAGCCGCTGCCGCGCAGGAACAGGCCGGCAATCCAGCCGACGAAGGCGCCGATCGCGAGCGTCACCAGCCAGGACTCGGTGCTCATGTCACAACCCCTGATTCGGGCCGTGTCGTGAACGTTCGAGACGCGGTTTGGTTGCCCTGGTCCGAAGCGCGCCGGTGCCCGATCCATCCGGAATTGCTCATTTCCGAACAGGGCGGCAATCCAGCCGACGAAGGCGCCGATTCCGCGAGACGGGCTTCCGGCAGCGCGTCGGGCCGCTTGACCGCTCAGTGTCCGGCCCGGATTCTGCCGGCGTCACGAGGGTCTCTGGCCTTGCGTCTCATTCCCAACATCCGCTACGGCACCGATCGCTATTCCGAGAAAATCGCGCGGCGGCTCCGGGCGGTGAACATCACCACGTGGTGCGTTGCCTTCATCACCGCGTTCTTTGCGGCGGTCCGGTTTCTCGACCCGGCGCCGGGGCGATGGAAGATCGCGGCCATCAATCTGGCGGGGTCGCTGGTCTTCGCATCGGTGCCGCTGCTCCATCGCTTCGGGCCGCTGGCGGCGCCGCTGGCCTTCGTCGCCATCGCCTACGGCTTCATCTTCTGGATCTGTTCCGTCGTCGGGACCGGCGGCGGCGTTTATCTCTACTATTTGACGGCGGCCGCACTCGGCGTCCTCTTCGTCGGCACCGAGCGTACGCTCATCGCCGTTGGCCTTACCGCGCTGGCTGCCGCCTTGATCGTGGCCGTGCATCTCGTCTTTCCGCAAAGCACGGGACTGCTCGGCCCAGACGCCCTGCTTTACGGCTTCGTCACCAACGTCGTGGCGGGCGCGGCCATTCTCTTTGCCGTCGTCCACTATGCCGTCCGCCAGATCGCGCGCGCGGAAGCCGCGGCCGAGCGCGAGCACGAGCGCTCCGAATCGCTGCTGACCAATATCCTGCCCCCGCGCGTGGCGGCGCGCCTCAAGGACCGGGTGAGCGCCGACATTGCCGACGCCTACCCCGAGGCCTCCATTCTCTTCGCCGACATGGCCGGCTTCACAGCGCGCGCGAGCGACACCGCGCCGGAAGACCTCGTGCGCTTCCTGAACGGCGTGTTCACGAAGCTCGATGCTCTGGTCGAGAAACACGGCCTCGAGAAGATCAAGACCACAGGCGACGCCTACATGGTCGTGAGCGGTGTCCCCGAGCCACGGGCAAACCATGCCGAGGCGCTCGCCGAGCTCGCGCTCGAGATGGGCGATGCGCTGGGCGGACTCGTCGACCCCAAGGGCCGCGCGGTGCCGGTGCGCACCGGCATCGCCTCGGGCCCGGTCGTCGCCGGCGTCGTCGGCACGCGGAAATTCTTCTACGACGTCTGGGGCGACGCGGTGAACGTCGCCGCGCGCATGGAGCAGACCGGCGAGCCGGGCAGAATCCAAGTGGCGCCCGAAACCTATGAGCGGCTCAAGGATGGTTTCGTGCTCGAGGAGCGCGGCCTCATTGAGGTGCGCGGCAAGGGTGCGATGCGCACGTGGTTTCTCGAGGCGCGGAAAGGCGCCGCGCCCTCGCCGCACCCGGCCGCACCCGAATCCGCGCCGGCGCGGAACCGCTGAGGCGGCCGCCCCGTTCGGTCGTCGGCGAGCACAGGCGAGGGCGTACCATGACCGACGATGAGCGCGCGATCCGCAACCTGGTCGAGACCTGGATGGCGGCGAGCAAGGCCGGCGATGGCCCGAAAGTGCTGAGCCTCATGGCAGACGATGCGGTCTTCATGGTTCCGGGGCAGCAGCCGTTCGGCAAGCAGGCGTTCGCCGCCGCGGCAAAGGGCCAGCAGGCCTTCACGATGGATGCCAGCAGCGACATACGCGAGTTGAGGGTGCTCGGCGACTGGGCGTACCTCAGAAGCTTCATCGACCTGACCGTGACACCCAAGAACGGCGGCAATCCGACGAAGCGCAGCGGCTACACGCTTACGACCTTGCGCAAGGAGGCCGGCCGCTGGCTACTCGCGCGCGATGCGAATCTGAAGATGCCGGGCGAGAAGTGAGGGCCGGCGCCGCCGCAGCGTTAGCGCTGCGTGCGGCCGGTGCTCCTACTCGCGCTCCAGCAGCGCCTTTGCGATCTCTTCCCATTCCGTGGCGCGCGCCGCGGTCGAAACCGGGCGGCGGGCGCGGCCATACCAGTAGCGCGCGTTGTCCTCGTCGCCTTCGAGGCGGTGGAGATAAGCGTGCACCCAGGCGCTGGCCGCGTCGTCGCGTTTCTGCGCGGCGTCGTGCGCGCGCTCCCAGAAGCCGTTCGCCGCATACCAGAGCGCTTCCACGGCCGGTTCGAGGCCAGCAGGTGGCGCGGCGTCGGCGAGCGAGGCTTTGAATTGGGCGAAGCCGGTTAGCTTCGGCGTGGGTTTCTTCACTCGCGTCATGGTGCCGACAACGAACGACGAAGCAAAACCTCGTAGGGGCGGGTCGCCGACCCGCCCCAGCCAGGCCAATGCGTTACCGCGCACTCGGCGGCGGGATCTTTACGCCCTTCGTGAGAAAACGTTGTGCGCGGTGCTTCTTCCCGAGACGTCGGCCTTCGCCGCCGCCCAACCCGGTGCCGGCCGGCTGCCAGTTCGGCACGAGCTGGTGCTTGCCGGGGCCGATCAAGTCTGCGCGGCCCATGCGCTTCAGCGCCTCGCGCAGCATCGGCCAGTTCTCGGCATCGTGGTAGCGCAGGAACGCCTTGTGCAGGCGCCGCTGGGCAGGCCCTTGACGGAGGCGACCGGCTCGGAGCCGCCGCGGCGCACGGCCTTCAGCGGGTTAACGCCCGAATGATACATCGCGGTGGCGAGCGCCATCGGCGAGGGCAGGAAGGTCTGCACCTGGTCGGCGCGGTAGTTGTTGCGCTTGAGCCAGAGTGCCAAGTGCATCATGTCCTCGTCGGTCGTGCCCGGGTGCGCGGCGATGAAATAGGGGATGAGGTAGTATTCCTTCTTCGCGGCGCGCGCCGCCGCGTCGAACAGCTGCTTGAAGCGGTCGTAGGCGCCGATGCCCGGCTTCATCATCTTCGAGAGCGGGCCGTCCTCGGTGTGCTCGGGCGCGATCTTCAGATACCCGCCGACATGATGCGTCACGAGTTCCTTGACATAGGCGGGGCTCTTCACCGCGAGATCGTAGCGCACGCCGGAGGCCACCCTCACTTTCTTGACGCCCGGAAGCGCGCGCGCCTTGCGGTAGAGGTTGATCAGCGCCTCGTGGTTGGTGTCGAGGTTCGGGCAGATGCCGGGGTAGACGCAGGAGGGCCGCCGGCACGCCTGCTCGATCGCTTTGTCCTTGCAGGCCATGCGATACATGTTCGCGGTCGGCCCGCCGATGTCCGAGATGTAGCCGGTGAAGCCCGGCGTGTTGTCGCGGATTTTTTCGATCTCCTTGAGGACCGAATTCTCGGAGCGGTTCTGGATGATGCGGCCTTCGTGCTCGGTGATCGAGCAGAACGAGCACCCGCCGAAGCAGCCGCGCATGATCGTCACCGAGAAGCGGATCATGTCCCAGGCGGGAATCTTCGCGTCGCCATATTTGGGGTGCGGCCAGCGCGCATAGGGCAGCTCGTAGACGCCGTCCATCTCCGGCGTCGTCAGCGGGATCGGCGGCGGCGTGACCCAGAGCTCGCGGTCTCCGTGCCGCTGCACCAGCGCGCGCGCATTGCCGGGATTGCTCTCCCTATGTAGCACGCGCGATGCGCGCGCATAGGCCTCGGGGTCGGCCTCGACCTGCTCGAAGGACGGCATGCGCACGACGGTCTTGTCGCCCATGATGCGCGCGCCCTCGGCGGAAGCGTCGAGGTCGTTCGCGGGAATCTCGGTCCAGCCATCCGGCACGGCGCTCTTCATCACGGGCACGCCGCGAATGTCGTCGAGGCTTGGGGCCGCCTCGCCCTTGGCGATGCGGTGCGCGACCTCGACAATCGCGCGCTCGGCGTTGCCGTAGAGCAGAATGTCGGCCTTGGCGTCGACAAGCACCGAGCGCCGGACCTTGTCCGACCAATAGTCGTAGTGCGCGATGCGGCGCAGCGAGGCCTCGATGCCCCCCAGGACGATCGGCACGTCCTTATAGGCCTCGCGGCAGCGCTGCGCGTAAACGAGCACGCAGCGGTCGGGGCGCCTGGCGCCCTCGCCGCCGGGCGTGTAGCTGTCGTTGTGGCGCAGGCGCCGGTCCGAGGTGTAGCGGTTCACCATCGAATCCATGTTGCCGCCCGTCACCCCCCAGAACAGCTTGGGGCGGCCCAGCGCCGTGAACGGCTCGGCGCTCTGCCAATCCGGCTGCGCGATGATGCCGACGCGGAAGCCCTGCGCCTCCAGGAGGCGGCCGATAATGGCCATGCCGAAGCTCGGATGGTCGACATAGGCATCGCCGGTGACGAGCACGATGTCGCATTCGGCCCAGCCGAGCAGGTCCATCTCACCCCTCGACATGGGCAGAAACGGCGCCGTTCCGAACCGGTGCGCCCAGTATTTGCGATAGGAGAACAGTGATTTCGGCTCCGCCAGCATGGCGGTAGAGATACGGTGTCGGCGGGGCGGGGGCAACCTGCCGCTGGAAGCGCCCTCACTTCCCAAGCAACGCCAAGGGGCGTTGCTTGGGCCCCTTCTCTCCCGCAAGTTCTCTCCCGCAAGCGGGAGAGAGAAGAACGCGCCCGCCCTTTTTTCTCTCTCCCGCGAAGTGGGAGAGAAGGGGCCCATTCGACGCCCCTCGGCGGCGAATGGGAAGTGAGGGCCCCCCTCCGCTCGCTCTACTGAAACGCCACTTCGGCGAAGCTTCTGAGCTTGCGCGAAAGAAGGCGCTCGCGCTCCTGCCGGCGCAGCGATTCCATCGCCTTCATTCCGATCTCGAGGTGCTGCTGGATGCGCTGGCGGTAGAACTCGCCGGCCATGCCGGCCAGCTTGATCTCGCCGTGCAGCGGCTTGTCGGAAACGCAGAGCAAAGTCCCGTAAGGGACGCGGCAGCGCAGCCCGTTGGCGGCGATGGCGGCGGATTCCATGTCGAGCGCGATCGCGCGCGACTGCGAGAGACGGCGGATGATCGCCGAATGGTCGCCGAGCTCCCAGTTGCGGTTGTCGACGCTGGCGACGGTGCCGGTGCGCATCACGCGTTTCAGGTCGTAGCCCTCGAGGCCGGTGACCTCGCCCACCGCGCGCTCGAGCGCCACCTGCATCTCGGCCAGCGCCGGCACCGGCACCCACAGCGGCAGGTCCTCGTCGAGCACGTGGTCCACGCGCACATAGCCGTGCGCCAGCACGTAGTCGCCGAGCTTCTGCGTGTTCCGCAGCCCGGCGCAATGGCCGAGCATGAGCCAGGCGTGCGGCCGCAGCACGGCGACGTGGTCGGTCATGGTCCGCGCGTTGGAGGGCCCGGCGCCGATGTTGATCAGCGTGATGCCGCTGTCGTCGTCGGCGACGAGGTGGAACGCCGGCATCTGCGGCAGCCGCTCCGGCCGTGCTCCGCCCGGCTCGGCCTTGCCGAGGCGGGCATTGGGCCTCACGGCATCGCCCGGCTCGACGAAGGCGAGATATTCGGGGTCGCCGGCCGTCATGCGCGCGCGCCCGATGCGCGCAAACGCGTCGACGTAGAACTGGTAGTTCGTGAAGATCACGAAATTCTGGAAATGCTCGGGGCTGGTGCCGGTGTAGTGGCGCAGGCGATGCAGCGAATAGTCGATGCGGCCGGCGCGGAACAGCGCCAGCGGAGCGGGATCGCCCGGGGCCAGGCGCAGCGTCCCGTTGATGATCGTGTCGTCCATCGAGGCGAGGTCGGGCGCGTCGAAGAGATCGCGCAGCGGGCGCTCGGCGCTCGAGCCCTCGCGGCGCAGCACCTCGGTTTCGATGTTGATGTCGCGCTTGTAGGCGAAGTGAACCGGGATGGCTTCGCTCGATTCGCCGATCTCGACCGGCACCGAATGGTTCTGGAGCAGCAGCCCGATCTGCTCGACGAGATAGCGGCGGAAAAGATCGGGGCGCGTGATCGTGGTCTCGTAGACGCCGGGGCCGGCGACGAAGCCGTAGGCCAGGCGCGAATCGAGCCGCGTGTGCGTTGTGGTCGCGATGCGGACGAAGGGGTAGGTCGCCCGAACGCGCGCCGCCGGCGCGCGGCCCTGCAAATAGGCCTCGAACTGCTCGCGCAGGAACGCAGTGTTGCGCTCGTAGATCTCCTCGAGCCGCGCCACTGCCTCGGCGGCGTCCGAGAAGGTCGTGGCCGGAACCAGGTCGGGGGTCGCGGTCTCGGGGGCGAACGGCATGGGTAGTGAAGTCCCGCGCCCCGCCGCCGAAGTCAAGGCGGCAGCCGCACCCGCATCGCGGCGGTCCCCATCGCGTCGGCCGGCCGCGAAGCCGAGCCTATCCAGGGGCGGCGCGATCGGCGCCGCGCGGCTGCGCCGGCGCGAAGACGCGGAGCCGGTGGCGGTCGGGATCGAGCGCCACGAAGGTGCGCCCAAAATCCATGTCGGTGGGCGCCTGGGCGATCTCGAGGCCGCGCCGGCGCCATTCCGCATGCACGGCGTCGACGGCGGCCGCGTCCGGCATCGTGAACGCGATCTCGCCGCCGCCGGCCGGGGTCGCCGCCGGCGCCACATCTTGACGCGACCAGAGGCCGAGCATCGTGCCCGCGTTCATCTCGAACATGGCGAAGGTCGGCGACATTTCGAGCGGGGGCTTGCCGAGAAGGCTTCGGTAGAAGGTAACGCTCGCCGCCGGGCTCTCGACATAGAGGATCATCATGTTGGGGTCGGTCATGGCGCTCTCCGTCTTGGGATGCAGAGCCTACGCCCGGCTCCTGTCAGATTCTGGCAGCAGCGTCACGACGACGAGATCTTTTCGCGCAGGCGCCACTCCTTGAGCAGAGCCTGGCGCCGGCGCGGATAGCGCCGCCGGGTCGCGGTCAGGGCGGCGATGCGGTCGGTGCGGAAGTTGCGAAAGTCGTTGCGCAACTCGCACCACGCCGCGACGACGCGCGCGCGCTCGAAAAAGCCGAGCGCAAAGGGCCAAATGGTGCGGCGCGTCTCGGCGGCGTTGGCATCGCGATAGACAATCGCGAGCTTGCGCTCGGAGCGGATCGCCAGGCGAATGGCGGCGAGATCGGCATCGGCCGCCGCCGGCGGTTCTCCCGGAGCCACGAACAGCGCCGTCCCTTCGAGCTCGTCGCGAAGATCGGCGGGCAGCACGGCGGCGATCTTCGCCAGCGCGCTGTTCGCCGCCTCGGCGAGACGGCTGTCGGCGCGGTCGGCGACCCAGCGCGATCCGAGCACGATCGCTTCGATTTCCTCTTCCGAGAACATGAGCGGCGGCAGCATGAAACCCGGGCGCAGCACGTAGCCGACGCCGGCTTCGCCGTCGATCACCGCGCCCTGCGCCTGGAGCGCGGCGATATCGCGGTAGAGCGTGCGCAGACTGGTGCCGAGCCGGTCCGCGAGCGTGCGTCCGCTCACCGGCTGGCGATAGCGGCGCAGCGCCGCGATGAGTTCGAGCAGGCGTTCGGCACGCGACATGGGGCCGCTCCGACGGATCGCAGGTCATACTATCGCATGCTGCCAGTTCTTGGCAGTATCGAGCGCGAGGGGCTTGGAGTCCCGGCGGCGCCGACGTCGCGCCGCGCGCAAGTGCCGAAAAGAGTTGCTATACATTTCCGATGAGCAAAGCCTTCACCAAGGAAACGGACGCGGAGATCGAGGACGGCGCGGCGGAAGCCGCGGCGGCGCCGCCGGCCGGGGTCAAGAACTACATCACGCCGGCGGGCCTGGCGCGCCTCCAGGCCGAGGTTCGGCACCTGCAGAACGCCGAGCGGCCGAAGGTGGTCGAGATCGTCTCCTGGGCGGCCGCCAACGGCGACCGTTCGGAGAACGGCGACTACATCCACGGCAAGCGCCGCCTGCGCGAGATCGACCGGCGCATTCGTTTTCTGCTGAAGCGCCTCGAAAGCGCGGTGCCGGTCGATCCCCGGCAACAGAAGAACCGCGCGCAGGTGTTCTTCGGCGCGACCGTCACCTATGCGAACGGCCGCGGCGAGGAGCAGGCCGTGCGCATCGTCGGCATCGACGAGGCGCGCTCGGACGCGGGCGAGGTGAGCTGGATCTCGCCGATCGCCCGCGCGCTCTTGAAGGCGCGCGAAGGCGACGTCGTCCAGCTGCGCACGCCCGCGGGGTCCGAATCTATCGAAGTCATCAAGATCGCGTATTCGGATTCCTAGGCAAGAATCGGATGGCGATGTCGGGCGCGGCGGCCTAGATCGACCTCGTATCGTCACGAGGAGCACCGATCATGGATTTCCGCATCAGAGGATTGCCGGCCGAGCGCTTCCAGCGCCTTTTCGCGCTGTCCGACGCCGGGCTTGCGGCCGAGGGCGCGGTGCGCCGCATCGCGGACGGGCGCGTGCCGGGCTATCCCTGCCGCATCAGCCTCACCGATTCGAAGCCCGGCGACGAGCTGATTCTCGTCAACTACGAACATCATCCGGTCGATTCGCCCTACCGCATGCGCTTTGCGATCTACGTTCGGCGCGGCGAGGAGACCTATGACCGGATCGGCGAGGTGCCCGAGCAGCTGCGCAAGCGCATGCTCGCCGTGCGCGGCTACGATGCCGATGGTATGATGACCGGCTGCGAGCTCGTCGAGGGCAGCGCGCTCGAGGCCGCGATCGGACGCCTCTTCGGCACGCCGCGCGCCGAGTATCTGCACGTGCACTTCGCGGCGCCAGGCTGCTATGCAGCCCGCGTTGAGCGCGCGTGAGGCCGAACGGCTCACGGGATCTCGTACACCGCCACGCTCTCGTGGATTCCGCGCAGCGTATGCTGGCGCGCCACCGGCCTGAGGCCGCTGCCCGCCAGCAGCGTCGAGGCGCCGGGATGCTCCACGACGGCGCCGGTGGCGTAGATCGCGCGCGAATCGGCGAGGCCCTGCACGCGCGCGGCAATGTTCACGGTCTGCCCGAAATAGTCCTGGCGCTCGTTGAGCGTCACCGCGAGGCAGGGCCCCTCGTGGATGCCGATCTTGAGCAGCAGATCCTCGCGCCGGCGCTCGGCGTTGAGCGCGCGCATCGCCTCGCGCATGCGCAACGCCGCGGCCAGCGCGCGGTCGGGCGTCGGGAAGGTCGCCATCACGGCGTCGCCGATGGTCTTGACGACGGCGCCCGACTCGCCGGCGACGATGTCGTGCAGCACGCGGAAATGCGCCCGCACCAGATCGAACGCGACGAGGTCGCCGACGCGCTCGTAAAGTTCGGTCGAGCCCTTGAGGTCCGTGAAGAGGAAGGTGAGGCTCGTGATCTTGAGCCGCTGATCGATGGCGAGCGTGTCGGTGCGGTAGAGGTCGCGGAAGGTCTGGTTGGTGAGCAACTGCTTCGCGGTGAGGAACGGCTTCCGCCGCCCGAGCAGCTCGTGCAGCTTGTCGCCGGCGAGGACCACGTTCGGCAGCACGCGCACGTCGGTGCGGTTCTCGACCGTGAGGCGGAGCGGGCCGGGCCGGAGCTCCATGGTTCCGGTCGGGGCTTGCACCTTGTTGTAGACGAGCGAAAGGCTCTGCCGCTCGCGCGTGGGCTCGCCCTTCACGTCAATGAACTGGGCCGCGTGGGTGACCGGCTCGAAGACGATCACGAATTCGGCCGGCAGCTGCAGCGAGAGGATCGCCTTCTCGTGCGCGGGCAGCTCGACCGAATCGATCACGATCTCGCCGAGAAGCCGTTCGAACTCGGCTTCGGGCGGAAGGTCCACGCCCGAGCTCCAGAAAACATGGCGGTAATAGTCCCAGATGGGCAGCTCGTGGGGTTCGTGCGCCGCGATCTTGCGCACGCGCCGGTTCACCGTGAACGTCACCTCGACCATCTCGTCGAGCGTGGGCTCGTAGCCGGCCGCGCAGAGCGCGCAGGCGTATTCGCCGGCGTGAACGTCCTTGAGCGTGGCATTGGCGCCGAGCACGCCGCCGCAGCCCGGGCAGAGCACGTTCCAGTACATCTCGAAGATACCGAGCCGCGAGGCGTGCAGAAACGCGCCGATGACGCGCTCTTCGTCGAGACCGCGATGCCTTGCGAAATCCAGCGTGTTGATGCGGGAGAGCGCGGGGCCGGGGCCGTGCTGCACCGCCTCTTCGATGGCGGCTGCGGCGGCGGGATCGGCCGATTGGCGCAGGACGCCGAACAGGGCCTCGGTTTCGCTCATGGACAGGGCCAACACAGCGCGAAAGCGAAATAATAGCGCGGAGTCGCGATCTTCGTCATGGATCTTCGCGCGTGGGCGCGCCGCGCCGATCCGCATGGCCCAGATCGCGCTCGGGCGCCACGCGGTCGCGCACGCGCTGCTTCAGCTCCGCGATCTCGGGGAAGCGGCCCTCGTCCTTGCGCGACCACACGGTGTCGCCGCCGACGCGGACGATGAAGACGCCGCCGGTGCCGGGCACCAGCGTGACGCCGCCCAATTCCTCCTCGAAGGTGGAGAGGATCTCCTGCGCCATCCAGGCGGCGCGCAGCAGCCAGCGGCACTGCCGGCAATATTCGATGGCGACGGCGGGCGGCGTGGTCTCGCGTTCGCTCGTCATGCGCTCTCCCAAGGACTGCCGAAACCTACCATGGGCGCGCCCGCGGCGCCGAATCGCATCGCGCAGGGGCCGCAGACCCCGGAACTAGCGGCGCAGCAAGACCGTTTCATCTGCAATTGGCCCCGCGCGAGCACGAAAGGCACCGCCATGCCCCACGACGCCACGCCGCGAAACGGCAGAATGTACGGGTCCGGCATACCGGGCTGGGTGGTGGCGCTGGTGCTTGCGGTCGCCTTGTCGGCGGCTGTGACAGCGCTGGCGGTTACGACCGGCCTTTTCATCATCCTGGTTCCCGCACTGGCCGCCGTCGCGCTCGGCTACAGCCTTTACGCAGCCATCGCCGCGCGGCGGCGGCGGAGGCGTTTCGATTTCGGAGTGCACCGCACCGGCGTGATCGCAGACGGCCGTGCGCTCCGCCGCCGCGCGCGTCTTTCCGGCCGCGCGCCTTGATTTCGCCACGCGGATGATGCGGTGCCGGCGCACAGGCCCCATTGAATTGCCGCCCTCGCAGCCCTTTATAGAAAGGGTCGGCGAACACATGCGGGGGCCGCGCCAGCACGATGGGATACTCCGCCTGGAATCGACACGCGAGCGTGCTGCGACTGCCGGGCTGGCAGATCGCGCTGCTGCTCGTGCTGGCGCTCGCGCTCGGGATCGCGATCGTCATCGTCGCGGCAGGCGTGTTCCTGATCGCGCTTCCGGTCGCGGCTGTGGGGGTGCTGGCCTACCGTCTGTTCGGCAAGGGCCGGCGACGCCCACCCGGCTCCACCACGGTGATCGAGGGCGAGTACGAAGTCGTCGAGGGCGCGCGGCCGCCGCCCGGACGAGGACGCGGCCGACGCTAACGCCCCGGCCGGCGCGCGCCACGCCGTGCCGCCGATGAACGAACCCACGAAAGTCGAAGTCGCAGGACTCTCCTCGCCCGCGTCGTTCACGAAGCGCGTGCTCATCATCGCCGCGGTGGTGGCGCTCGGATTCGTGATCTGGCGGCTCTCGCACATTTTCATCCTCGTCTTCGCCGGCATCGTCGTCGCGATGGTGCTGCGCGCGCTCGCCGACCCGCTGGCGGCCGCCGCCCGCTTTTCACAGCGCTGGGCGCTGACGGCCGTGGTCTTGGCGCTGGTGGGCCTCATTGCGCTGGCGGTATGGTTCTTCGGCGAGCGCATCGCGCGGGAATTCGATCAGATCCTGGCGCAGCTGCCGCAGGCCTGGGCGCGCGCGCGGACCTGGCTCGAGCAGCACCAGTGCGGCCGCTACGTACTCGACAGCCTCTCCGGCACCTTCATCGGCGTGGACCAGGCCGGCGGCGCGCTCGCGCGCCTCGCCACCGGCACGTTCGGCGTCATCGCCGACATCGTCATCATCCTCGTCGTCGGTCTCTATCTCGCCGCGGAGCCGGGGCTCTACCGGCGCGGCCTCGTCAAGCTCACGCCGCCGAGCGCGCGCGCGCGCGTCAGCACCACGCTCGATGCCGTCGGCGCGGCGCTGAGGCGCTGGCTGCTCGGCCAGTCGCTGGCCATGCTCTCGATCGGCCTCGTGATCGGGATCGGGCTCTGGGCGCTCGGCGTTCCGATGGCGCTCGCGCTCGGAATCCTGGCCGGCGTACTCGAGTTCATCCCCTACATCGGTCCGTTTTGCGCGGCGATCCCGGCCGTGCTCATCGCCTTCGCGCAAAGCCCGTTCGACGCGCTCTACGTGGCGCTGCTCTTTTTCGCGGTCCAGGAACTCGAGAACTGGGCGCTCATCCCTCTGATCGACCGATGGGCGGTGAAGCTGCCGCCGGCCCTGACGATTCTCTCGCTCGTGATCTTCGGCGTGCTGTTCGGCATTCCCGGCATCATCGTCGCCGCGCCGCTGATGATCGTCGTGATGATCGTGGTCGAGAAGTTCTACATCGAGGGCATTCTCGGCGACAAAGCCTGACGCGCGGCCGGCCGACCCGCCGGCCGGCGAATTCGCTGCGTCGGCAGCGTGGGTCAGGGACCCGCTCCTTGGAAGTTTCGATCATATCCCCGATGCCAAGAAGCCCCCGTCCACCGCGATCGTTGCGCCGGTCACGTAGCGCGCGGCGGGCGAGCAGAGGTAGACGGCGGCGCCGACCAGCTCCGGAAGGTCGCCGAAGCGGCGCATCGGCGTGCGGTCGATCGCGCGCTGCTTTCGCTCGTCGGGCATGTTGCGGTTCAAGTCGGTGATGAAAAAGCCGGGCGCGATCGCGTTGACGCGCACGCTCTTGGCCGCCCATTCGGCGCCGAGGGTCTCGGTCAGCGCCTTCACGGCGTGCTTGCTCATGCCGTAGACGGCGCTGCCCGGCCAGCCGCGATAGGCGGCGAGCGAGGAGATGTTGACGATGCTGCCCGAGCCGCGCGCCAGCATCGCGCGCCCGAACGTAAGGCAGCTGAAGAAGACGCTCTTCACGTTCGTGTCGATGACGCGGTCGTAGTCCTCCTCGACGATCTCGAGCGTCGGTTTGATCGCGGTCGTGCCCTGCGCGTTGACGACGATGTCGGGGGTACCGCCGCTCCTCTGGCACTGCGCGAGCAGCGTGTGGAGCGCGGCTGGATCGCGCGCATCGCCGGGGAACGCCCGGCCGGCCGGCCCCTTCGCGCCGATGGCGGCGAGCGTCGCGTCGAGCTTCTCCTTGCGGCGGCCGGCGACGGAGACCTTCGCGCCCGCGCGGGCCAAACCGATCGCGATCTCGCGGCCGATGCCGGTGCCGCCGCCGATCACGAGGGCACTCTGCCCGGCGAGCGAGAAGGCGGCGGTTCCGGCGGGCAATGGTGCGGCGCTCAAGGTTCCCTCCGCTGCTGAAGCGGTTGCTCGCCCAGCCTCCGCCGCGGTGCGCCGCTGTCAAGCCGGTTCCGGCAGCGGAACCGTCGGTCTTCCACCCGGCCCGGCATCAATCGTAGATAATGGGCGCGGCGCGCCTGCCCCGGCGCGCACCAGGATGCCGGCAGAGAGAGGAGGGCATGGAAACGCCGATGATCCGCTCGACCATGCAGCGCGTGCCGCTCTCGCTCAACCAGATCCTGGAGCGGGCGGGGCGTCTCTTTCCGCGCTCGGAGATCGTGAGCCGGCTGCCAGACAAATCGCTGGTGCGCCACCGCTTCTCCGAATTCTACGCGCGCGCACGCAGGCTCGCCTCCGGCCTCCGGGCGCTCGGCCTCGCAAGAGGCGACCGCGTCGCGACGCTGTCGTGGAATCATCACGCGCATCTCGAGTGTTATTTCGGCATTCCGGCCGCGGGCGGCGTGATGCACACGCTCAACCTGCGCCTCGCACCCTCCGAGATCGCGTGGATCGCCAATCACGCCCACGACCGCTTCCTCATCGTCGACGACGTGCTGCTGCCGCTGTTGGAGCAGTTCCGCGCCGGGGTGAATTTCGAGAAGATCATCGTCGTGCCGCTCACCCGGGCGCGCGTCAACACGCCGTTCCTCGACTACGAGGCCTTCCTCGCCACGGCCCCGGACAAGTTCGACTACGCGCCGCACGCGGAGGATGACGCGATCGCGATGTGCTACACCTCGGGCACGACCGGGCGGCCCAAGGGCGTCGTCTACTCGCACCGCTCGACCGTCATCCACACGCTGATGGCGAACCAGCCCGACCATTGGGGCCTTTCCGCCCGCGACAGCGTGTGCCCGGTGACGCCGATGTTCCACGCCAATTGCTGGGGCATCCCCTATGCCTGCGCGATGCTGGGCATCAAGCTCGTGTTCCCGGGCCCGCATCTCCATCCCGAGGACCTGCTCGATCTCTTCGCCAAGGAACGCCCGACTTACGTCCTCGGCGTGCCCACGATTTGGCTCACGATGGCGCAGCTGCTCGAAACGCAGCCGGAGAAATACAAGCTTCCGCCCGGCATGCGCATGCTGGTGGGCGGCGCGGCGGTGCCCGAATCGCTGATTCGCACCTACGCCAAGCACGGCGCGCATGTGACGCAAGGCTGGGGCATGACCGAGATGAGCCCGGTCGGCAGCATCGCCTATGTGAAGCCCGAGTTGACGGACGCGGATCCGGAGACGCGCTTCAAGCTCTATGCCACGGCCGGCGTGCCGGCGCCGATCATGGATATCCGCATCGCCGGCGAGAACGGCGCGGAGCAGCCCTGGGACGGCAAGAGCGTCGGCGAGATCCAAGTGCGCGGCCCCTTCATCGCCGGCGGCTATCACGATGCGCCGACCGAGCCCGAGAAATTCACGGCCGACGGCTGGCTCAGGACCGGCGACGTGGCCGCCATCGACGAGAACGGCTACATCCGCATCAGCGACCGCACCAAGGACCTCATCAAATCGGGCGGCGAGTGGATCAGCTCGGTCGAGATGGAGAACCAGCTGATGGCGCATCCGTCCGTGCAGGAAGCCGCCGTGATCGCGGTCGCCGACGCCAAATGGGGCGAGCGTCCGCTCGCGTGCGTGGTGGTGAAGCAAGGGAAGGCCGCGACGCCCGACGAACTTCGCACGCATCTCGCCGCCACTTTCGCAAAGTGGCAGTTGCCCGATCGCTTCGAATTCCTCGATGCGATCCCGCGCACCTCCACCGGCAAATTCTGGAAGGCCAGGCTGCGCGAGAAGTTTCGCTAGGCGCGCGTCGCTGCCCTCACTTCCCAAATCGCGCCGGAGACGGCGGGCTTTGGGCCCCTTCTCTCCCAGAAGGAGAGAGCAAGGAAGCGGGCGCCTCTTACTTTTCTCTCCCTCCGGGAGAGAAGGGGGCCCATTTGCCTCTTGGCAAATGGGAAGTGAGGGCAGACGCAGCTACACCGCCAGATCGCCCGACTGGATGCGCTTCACGCCGGCCTTCTTCATCGCGTCCCAGGCCTTGGCGAGCGAGCCTTGGGTATCGATGCCGCGGCAGGCGTCCTCGATCACCGACACTTCGAAGGCTTCGCGGCGCGCGTCCATCGCGGTCCAGGCCACGCAGAAATCGGTGGCGAGGCCGGTGACGAACACGCGCGTGAGCCCGCGCGATTTCAGATAGGCGGAAAGGCCGGTGACGGTCTTGCGGTCGGCCTCGCGGAACGCCGAGTAGCTGTCGACGGTCTTGCGGAATCCCTTGCGGATCACGAGCTGCGCATGCGGGATGTTGATGTCCTTGTGGATCAGCGCCCCGTCGGTGCCTTGAACGCAGTGATCGGGCCACAGCACCTGGTCGCCGTAGGGCAGCTTGATCATCTCGAACGGCTTCTTGCCCGCATGTGACGAGGCGAACGAGACGTGGCCCGGCGTGTGCCAATCCTGCGTCATCACCACGTTGACGAAGCTCTTGGCGAGCCGGTTGATGATCGGGATCACCTCCTCGCCCTTGCCGACCGCGAGGCTGCCGCCGGGCAGGAAGCAGTTCTGCACGTCGACGACGATGAGCACGCTCTTGTCGTCGATCTTGATCTTGGGCGCCGCCGGCTGGGTCTGCGCCAGCGCGAAGCCGCTGAACGCGCTGCTGGCCGCCAGCGCCGTCGCGGTCAGGAGAAAACGCCGACGCTCGATGATGGTCATGGTCCACCCTCCTTCACGTTGAATGCCACGGGACAAGGCTAATCCCGCGCGCCCTGCCGGTAAACACCGCAAAAGAGGCGTGCCGCCGCGCGGCGGCTCGCGGCGCCCCACCACGACCGCTCTGGTTTTCTGCGTCAGCCGCGCGGCGCGACCAGCCGGTCGATCTTGGCGGCCATGATGAAATCGTTCTCGTGCAGCCCTTTGATTTTCTTCGTCTGCAGCGAGACGGTCGCATGGCCCCAGCCGAACGCGATGTCCGGGTGGTGGCCCTCGGCCTCGGCCAGCGCGCCGATGCGGTCGACGAAGGCGAGCGCCTCGCGAAAATTCGCGAAGCGATAGCTGCGGCGGATCGCGCGCGCGTCGTCGAGTAATTCCCAGCCGGGCACCTCGGCGAGATAGCGGCGCGCTTCCCCGCGCTCGAGCGGCGGAACGCCGCCACGGCAAGGCACGCAGGTCTTCTCGGCCAGTCCGCTCATCGGAGGCTCCCTGGGCGCAGCACCGCCGCCTTGCGATCTAGCTAGGCCAGGCGCCGGCGGCTTCAAATGCGTATCGCGGCGCCTACAACTGCAACGGGCTGATAAGGGCAAATTCCTTCCAAAGTTGTAGGCAGATTGAGCCTTTTGAAACGGGGGTTGGCGACACCGGGTTATCCACCGAGCCGCATAAAATCAGCACTAAACCTACGCATACCTCTTTATTTCGCCGCAAAATGTAGTATTCTTGAGCATACGTTGCGGCCGGTTGGGGGGTTCAATCCTGTCGGCGCGGCGTCTCCCTCGAAAACGAAGGTAAGGACCAGAGACTATGGCCAATCCCAAACCCACAACACTCAAGAACTACGCCGTGGCGATGGCGGAGAAGCACGGCATTGCCAAGAAGGCGGCCGGAACGATGCTCGAAGATTTCGTCGGCATGATCGTCAAGTCGTTGAAGAAAGGCGAGAAAATCCGCATCGTCGGCCTGGGCATCTTCCAGGTCAGGAAGCGCCCGGCGCGCATGGGCCGCAACCCGGCGACCGGCGAGGCGATCAAGATCAAGGCGAGCAAGAAGGTCGCGTTCCGCGCGGCGAAGGATCTCAAAGAAGCGGTCTGAGGCCCGCTCCCGCGCCGGCGCCGCTTCAGGCTGCGACGGCAGGGCGGCGGGACGCCGCGAAAATCGCGAAGGGCGCTCTCGCGCGAGAGCGCCCTTTTTCGTCTGGTCCAGAGCGCGCGGCGGGCTTGGTACGCCCGGCAGGATTCGCACCCCCACATTACCCCGTCCGGGGACAATGCCGGTTATAAGCCGGCTGCTCTACCGTTAAGCTACGGGCGCGCCGCCGCTCACCCCTTCACGCACACCACCTGCTTCAGCGTATGCACGATCCCGACGAGATCGGCTTGCGCCGCCATCACCGCGTCGATGTCCTTGTAGGCGCCGGGCGTCTCGTCGAGGACGCCGGCGTCCTTGCGGCATTCGACATGAGCGGTCGCCGCGGCGTGGTCGGCGAGCGTGAACGTCTTCTTGGCGGCGCTGCGCGACAGGCGCCGGCCGGCGCCGTGCGAGCAGCTCATGAACGACTCGGCGTTGCCCTTGCCGCGCACGATGTACGACTTGGCGCCCATCGAGCCGGGGATGATGCCGAGCTCGCCCGCGCCCGCCCGCACGGCGCCCTTCCGCGTCACCCACACGCGGTGCCCGAAATGCTCTTCGAGGCTCGCATAGTTGTGATGGCAGTTCACCGCCTCGGCCGCGAGCGTGAGGTCCGGGAAGCGCCGCTGCAGCACGCCGACGACGGCCTTCAACATCGCGTCGCGGTTGGCGCGCGCGTAGTCCTGCGCCCAGCCGAGCCAGCGAACATAGTCGCAGAAGTCCGCGGTGCCATCCTCGAGCCACGCGAGGTTGCGGTCGGCGAGCTCGAAGCCGCGCTCCTTCGCGCGCTGCTTGGCGCGCTCGATGAAGAAGACGCCGATCTTGTTGCCGATGCCGCGCGAGCCCGAATGCAGCATGACCCACAGCGCGCCCGCCTCGTCGAGGCAGAGCTCGATGAAGTGATTGCCGCCGCCGAGCGTGCCGAGCTGGCGCGGCGCCGACGATGCCTTCTTGGGCGCGAGCTTCGGGAAGCGCGCGATCATCTGCGCGTAGCCCTCCGCGAAGCGATTCCTCCACGCGTTCGAAACCGCGGTCGGCGTCTCCTCGTGCATGGCGAAGCCCACCGGCACCGCCGCCTCGATCGCGAGCCGGAGGTCGTGGAGGCTATCCGGCAGGTGCTCGGCGCGGATGCTCGTGCGCACCGCGCACATGCCGCAGCCGATGTCGACGCCGACTGCGGCCGGAACGATGGCGCCCACGGTCGGGATCACCGAGCCGACTGTCGCGCCGATGCCGAAATGCACGTCGGGCATGGCCGCCACGTGCCGGTAGACGAACGGCAGCCGCGCGACGTTGATGAGTTGGCCGCGCGCTTGCTCCTCGACCGGGACGCCCGCGGTCCAGGCCTTGATCGGCACGCCTTCGGTCTCGATCGTTTCGTAGCTCATCGTTCGGCTCGGTCGGTGCGTGCCGGTAATCTGAGTACGAAAGCGATGATTTCGTAGGGGCGAATGGCGGGCGGGAACCGCCGCTACATCGGCACTGCCGATCCGCCACCCGCGTTCGCGCGGTAGCGGCGAGGTGATTCGCCGAAGCGGGCCTTGAACGCGCGGCTGAAATGCGAGAGCTCGTTGAAGCCCCAGGCGAACGCGATATCGGAAATCGCGCGCCCGGTTTGGGCGGGATCGCAAAGGCTGCGGCGGCAAGCCTCGAGTCGGCGCCCGAGCAGGGCGCGCCCGAAGCTCGTGCCCGCCTCGGCGAACAGGCGATGGACGAGACGCACGGAAATGCCGAATTCCGCCGCCGCGCGGCGCGGCGCGAGTTCGGGATCGGAGAGATTGCGCTGGAGAAAGCCGCAGAGCGCATCGAAGCGCGCGCGCCGAAACGCGGGTCCCTCGCCGCGCGGCGAGGGCGAGAGCGCCAGCGCGAGCAGGTTGACGAGGTTTTCGACGAACGTGCCGGCGGTGCGCGTATCGAGCGCGCCGAGATTGCGCCCGGCGGCGGCGAGATAAGCGCGCAGCGGCTCGGCCGCGGGCAGCGACCCGTCGAGCTTCATCGCCGCGATGTCGCCGCACCACGGCACGCGCGCGCGCAGCAGGGGTCGCGGCACGATGGCGATCACGCGGCTCACCGCGGCCGGGAAGGTAAGGCGGAACGGCCGCCCGGTGTTGACGATCGCGATCTCGCCGCGGCGTACCGCGATCGCATCGCTGCCGCCGCCGTAATGGCTCTCGCCCTCGAGCTGGAGATTGACCAGGAAGGGTGCGCCGTCGCCGCCGCGCGCCATGCGCGCGGTCCGCACCACGGTGTGGCCGCTGGCGGCGAAGGTCGCGAAGCCGAAATCGGTGACACGGCTCGCGGCCATGCGCGCCGTGAAGGCCCCCGGCAGCGGGCTCTCGGTCTCGGCGCCGACGATGCCGTCGCACACAGCGCGCTGCCAATAGCCGAAGCGGTCCGCGGCGGGTACGGCGTCGGTCGTCCATTCTCTCGTCTGCATGGCGCGATCTTCCGGGCCGGAGGTCCGGCGCGACGCTACCAGAACAAGCGGTTGAAGGCGATGCGCGGGGAGGCAAGTCGGCGGGCGCCCTCGGGCTAGCCGAACGCCAGCCGCCGGGCTTAGCCTTGCGCTGGCAGCGCCCGCTGCCGCATCTGGGAGGCTTTGATGAAACCGATCGCCGCTTTCTCGTTCGCGGCCGCCATGCTCGCGGCGGCGCCAGGCTCGAGCCAGACCGCCGAATGGCTCAAGGACTTCGAGCTCTACGATCTCACGCATCCCGTGCCGCTGTTCGCGCCCAAGGACGGCGACGTGACCAAGGCCGATCTCACGCAGCCGTTCAAGGACAGCAAACCCACCGCGGGCTTCGGCTTTCAGGCGACGCGCAAGGTGAAGTCGCCGTTCAAGACGCAGATCGGACATTTCGTCTGGGCCGAGCTCTATCTCGACGAGCACTATGGCACGCATGTCGACTCGACCGACCACTACAAGAACAACCCCGGCACCTTGAATGTCTCCAAGGCCGACGACCGCACCACCGAGGAGTATACGGTCAAGGATCTGATCGGCCCGGTCGTCTTCATCGACATCGGCGATCGCGTCGCCAGGGAGCTCGCGAAGAACGGCGGCGCGCCCTCGCCCGACCCCAGCAAGACCAATTTCAACAACGATTCGGGCAACGTCGTCACCGCCGCCGACATCGCCAAGGTGGAGGGCCAGATCGTGGCCGGCGCCTGGATCGTCGTGCGCTCGGGCTGGGACAAGTTCTTCTTCGGCGCGCCGCCGCAGAACCCGTTCATGCATCCCTACATCAACGGCCTCAACTATCCCGGCTTCACGGCCGAGGCGGTGGCCAAGCTGATCGAGATCGAGAACAAGAAGAACATCCGCATCAACGGCATCGCGATGGACAATCTCTCGATCGATTCGGGCCACAGCGGACGCGGGCCCACCAACGACGCCTATGGCCGCGGCTGGTACGCGCATCACGAAGGCTTGCAGCGCGGCTGGAAGTTCATCGAGAACGCGGCGAGTCTCGCGCCGCTGGCCGGCAAGCAGCCGGGCCAATGCGCGCTCATCCTCGGCTCGCTGAAGCTCGTCTCGGGCAGCGGCGCGCCGGCGCGCGTGCTGGCGCTCTGCCGCAGGAGCTGAGCGCGGCTCCGGCATGAGGTCTTGCCGGCAGGAAAGTGGCTGACAAGGCGGCGCCCGGCACTGTCGAGGCACGCGGCGGCAACTCGGGCGTCGCGCTCGCCCAAGAAACGGGCGCGGCGCCCGTGCTAGTCCGCGCCCGATGACAATGCGCCCGCAATGGAGGATCGCTCACATGGCGAAAACGATCGAACGCGTCCGCGTCACCGACGAGGATCGCGCCGCCTACCGGCGCGACGGCGTCGTCTGCCTGCGCGGCCTCTTCGCGCCCGCATGGATCGGGCGCCTGCGCGCGGCGCTTGAGCGCAATATGAAGAGGCCGGGACCCTGGCACCGCAGCATCACCAAGCCCGGCCAGCCCGGCAATTTCTACTACGACAGCATGATGTGGCGCTTCGATGCGGATTTCCGCGCCTTCGCCGAGCAGTCGCCGGCGGCCGAGATCGCCGGGCATATCATGGGATCGAACGCGGTGCGCTTCTTCTACGACCAGCTGTTCGTCAAGGAGCCGGGCACGCTCGATCCCATGCCCTGGCACCACGACCTCCCCTATTGGCCGTTCCAGGGATCGCAAATCTGCTCGATCTGGCTCGCCATCGAGGATGTGACGGCGGCGGGCAGCGGCGTCGAGTTCGTCGCCGGCTCCCATGCCTGGGGCAAGTGGTATCTCCCGCAGCTGCCCTACGACGACAACGCGAAATACGAGGGACTGGACCTGGAACCGTGCCCCGATTTCGGGCTCCGGAAAGGCGAGCCGGGCCTGCGCTTCTTGACATGGGACCTGCAGGCGGGAGACTGTCTCGTGTTCAGTGCGCTCACCGTCCACGGCTCGGGAGGGAACACGGCGATGACGCACCGGCGCGCGGCGCTGTCGACGCGCTGGCTCGGCGACGACGCCGTCTGGGACCCGCGTCCCGCCACTGCCACCTATTACTACGAGCCCGAGGGCGTCGGCCTCGCGCGCGGAGAGAAGGTGGGCGGCCGGCATTTTCCCGAGATGTGGCGCGGCGGCTGAGGGACAAGAAATCGGCGCGGCGCGGCCGCGAAACGCTAGGGAGGAATCACTATGACCAAGCTCTATCGTGCGTTGCTGGGCTCGGCGGCGGCGCTGTGCCTCGCCACGAACACGGCGGCGGCGCAGGAAGTGCAGCTTTCCGCGCTCAACTTCCTGCCCAACAACAGTTCGTTCGGCATCCCGTTCGCCGATTGGGTGGAAGACGCAAACAAGGCCGGCGCCGGCGTCGTCAAGATTGCGATCCGCCCGGCCGGCAGCATTTCGCCGTTCCAGATGGGCAACGCGGTCAAGACCGGCGTCGTCGACATGGCGGCCCTGCCGCCTACCTTCTACCAGAACCTGCTGCCGATCGGCGACGCGCTGAAGCTCAGCAAGAAGACCGCCGTCGAGATGCGCAAGAACGGCACCTGGGCGCTCTTGAACCAGCTCCACAACGAGAAGGTGAACGCGCAGCTGCTCGACATCTCCGGCTTCGGCGTGAAGTTCCACCTCTATCTCCGCGACAAGAAGATCGACACGCCGAGCCTGCAGGGCATGAAGATCCGCACCACGCCGGTCTACCGCGCGTTCTTCAGAGCACTCGGCGCCGACCTGATCCAGACCGCGCCCGGCGACGTCTTCATCGCGCTCGAGCGCGGCACGATCGACGGCTATGGCTGGCCGAGCTGGGACTTGAAGACGCCGGGCTGGGACAAGCACACCAAGTATCGCGTCGACCCCGGCTTCTACGCGGTCGCCAACGCCACCATCATGAACCTCGACAAGTGGAAGTCACTCTCCGACAAGCAGCGCGACTTCCTCAACACGCACGCGATGAAGTTCGAGGCCGAGTACGACAAGCGCTACGCGCCCAAGACCGAGGCGTATTTGAAGGAGCAGAAGGACGCGGGCGTGCAGGTGATCGAGTTCAAGGGCAAGGTGGCCGAGGACTACATCAAGCTGTCCTACGACTCGGCCTGGGCCGAGTTCATGCAGCTCGACCCCGAGAACACGCCGAAGCTCAAGAAGCTGATCTACGACTGAGCCTTCGACGGCCAGCGCGGGCCGCGCCGGGGCGCCGATGCGCGCGCTCGCAAGATTGTATTTCGGCTTTTACACGCTGATCGGCCTCGCCTGCGGCCTCCTGATCGGCGCCATTGCGCTCTCCATCACCGTCGACGTGGTGATGCGCAACTTGCGGCTCGGCTCGCTTTCCTGGGCGATGGAGGTCAACGAGTACGCGCTCTACATCGTGACCGCGCTCGGAGCGCCCTGGGCGCTCTATCGCGGTGCGCACGTGCGCGTCGACCTCCTCCTGAGGGGCGTGCCGCGCGCAGCGGGCCGCTGGATCGAGGCGTTCACCAACCTGGTCGGCCTCTTCGCCAGCAGCGTGCTGTTCGTCTACGCCGTGGCGGTGGCGCGCGCGTCCATTCGCGACAATGCCCGCGTGATCAAGATCCTCATCATCCCCGAGTGGTGGGTCTACGCCGTCGTCGCCGCCGGCGCGCTGCTGCTGGCGATCGAGTTCGTGCGCCGCCTCGGTGCCGCGCTGAGGGCGGGGCCGCATCCGACCACGGCGCCGCCGGTATGATCTGGTGGGGCGCCCTCTCGCTGATGATGGGCGGGCTCGTCGTGCTGCTGGCGCTCGGCGTTCCGGTCGCCTTCGCGTTCATCGCGGTCAACGTCGCGGGCGCCTTGCTGTTCATGGGCGGCGAGGCGGGGCTGGGCCAGCTCGTGCGCAATTTCGCCGACGCCGTCACGAAGATCGAGCTGGCGCCGATCCCGCTCTTCATTCTCATGGGCGAGCTCATGTTCCGCTCGCGCCTGGCCGAGCACGCGATCGACGCCGTGGACCGGCTCATCTCGCGTGTGCCCGGCCGGCTCGCGGTCGTGGCCGTCACCGGCGGAACCATCTTCTCGGCGCTTTCGGGCTCGACCATCGCCACCACCGCGATGCTCGGCAACACCATGCTGCCCGACATGCTGAAGCGCGGCTACAAGCCGGTGATGGCGATGGGGCCGATCATGGCCATCGGCGGCGTCGACATGCTGATCCCGCCGTCCGCCCTCACCGTGCTGCTCGCGACGCTCGCCAGCGGCATGAGCACGGCGCGGATGCCCGTCGCCGATCTCCTCATCGCCGGCATCGTGCCGGGGCTCATCATGAGCGCGCTGTTCATCGCCTACATCGTCGGGCGCTGCGCGCTCGATCCCGCAATCGCGCCGCGCTACGCCGCCGCGCGCCACGGCTGGCGCGCGCGCCTCTTGCCTTTCGCCAAATACGTGCTGCCGCTGTTCGTCATCGTCGTCGTCGTGATCGGCAGCATCTTCGCCGGCATCGCGTCGCCGACCGACTCGGCGGCGCTCGGCTGCTCGGCGACCGTGCTGGTGGCGCTGGCCTACCGCTCGCTCTCGCTGCGCGCGCTCCAGAAGGCGCTCGTCGAAACCGCGCTCGTCAGCGTGATGATCCTGTTCATCATCGGCGCCTCGGTGAGCTTCGCGCAGATCATCTCGCTCTCGGGCGCCAGCGAGGGGGCGCTCGGCGAGATCGGCAAGCTGCCATTCAGCCGCTTCGAGTTCATCCTCGTCATGCTCGTGATCCTGCTGGTACTCGGCTGCTTCGTCGATCAGGTCAGCATGATGCTGCTGACGCTGCCGTTCTTCATGCCGCTCGTCGCCAAGCTCGGCGTCGATCCGGTGTGGTTCGGCTGCCTGTTCCTGATCACGATGCAGATCGGGCTGCTCTCGCCGCCGTTCGGGCTGCTGCTTTTCGTGATGAAGGGCGTGGCCCCGCCCGAGACGACGTTGGGGGAGATCTCGCGCGCGGCGGCACCCTTCATCGTGCTGATGCTGGCGACGTTGACGCTGGTGCTGCTGGTGCCCGGCACCGCCACTTGGATGCCGAGCCTGATCAGCCGCTAGAATCGTTTCCACTCAAGTGGAAGCCTATTGTCTCGGCGGCCGTTATCGCGAAGCGGCCCCGATCCGCGCCAAGCACGGCTGGAGGATGCTAGACCGCCATGCCCAAGATCGATATTGCCGCCGTACCGGAGCGCAAAGGCTCGGGCTATCCGCCGCCATTCGACGCACCCTGTGCCGAGCGCGTGCGGCAGCGGCTGGGCAACGCCGGCGGGCTCACCGATTTCGGGGTCAATCTCATGCGCCTGCCGCCGGGCAGTTGGTCGAGCCAACGCCACTGGCGTTCGGCCGAAGACGAATTCGTCTATGTGCTCGAAGGCGAACTGACACTGATCGAAGATGGCGGCGAAACGGTGCTGCGCGCCGGCGATTGCGCGGCCTTTCCGAAAGGCACCGGCAACGGCCATCACCTGATCAACAGATCGGGCGCAATGGCGGTTTATCTCGAAGTCGGCGCGCGCTCGCCCGCCGACGTCACCATCTGCTCCGACATCGACATGATGAGCACCAACGCCGACGGTCGGTTCGTGCGCAAGGATGGCACGCCCTATGCCCAGCCCTAGTCTGGCCGATCAGCTCTGTTCGATGCGATCGACACGGTTCGGATAGAAAGCGAGATGGCCCGCGATTTCGGCCACGGCCGGAAACGGCTTCTCGTAGGACCACACCGCGTTCTCGGCGCTCTTGCCGTCGGCCTTGAGCGTGAAGTACGAGGCCTCGCCCTTGTCGGGGCAGCGCGTGTGGTGCTGCGTCGCCACGAAGGCGCTCAGATCGGCGTCCTCGCGCGGAATGTATTGCACGGCGGGATAGTCCGCCTCCTTGACGCTGAGCGCGCGGCTGGTATCGGCGACAACCTTGCCGTTGAAGACCACGCGCACGCTGCGCGGATTGGGTTGCACGGTGATGGGATGATCGGGGCCGGGAAGCTTCATCGCGTTCTCCCTGAGCGCAGCCAACGCTCTGAGGTAAGCGCGCCGGCGCCTGAGGCAAGCGCAAAAGAAAAGCGGCGGCTCCTTGCGGAGCCGCCGCCATCACGTCTTCGCGATCCGCGAGGCGCGCGCCTAAGCCGTCTTCAAATTGACGGCGGCGCTGCGGCCGCGCTCGGTCTGGACTTCGAAGCTCAGACGCTGGCCCTCGATGAGGGTGCGCATCCCGGCGCGCTCGACGGCGCTGATGTGCACGAACACATCCTTGCCGCCTTCGCTCGGCTGGATGAAGCCGAAGCCCTTGACGTTGTTGAACCACTTGACGGTACCGACAGCCATTGAGGCCTCCTAGTTAGAGCGCAAGAAACGCCCGTGGCGCCGCGCGACCATTCGCGCGGCGGATTGCCGACCAGATTTTTGGGGGTAGACCTCAGAAGACGGCCCGTCTTTAGGGCAACGTATAGCAAAGGCACGCCAAAACTCGGGTAGCTGGGTGTTCGATTTAGAGAACCCGCCCCGAAAGTCAAGGCGCGAAAGCACGGCGCGCGCCGGCCCTTGCGACGGTGCATGAGCCCGTGACAGCGTGCGCGCCGTGCCCGAGCTGCCCGACATCGCCGCCTACATCCATGCGCTCGCGAAGCGTGTCGACGGCGCGCGCCTTGAGCGCGTGCGCCTCCGCAGCCCCTTTTTTCTCCGCAGCGTCGATCCGCCGCTGGCCGCGGTCTTCGGCGCGCGGGTCGCCGCCCTCGAGCGCCTCGGCAAGCGCATCGTGCTCGGGCTCGACGGCGATCTCTTCCTCGTTCTCCATCTGATGATCGCCGGCCGCCTCTGGTGGCACGATACGCGTAGCACCCCGAGCCCGCGCCTCGCGGGCGAAGGTGGTGCGAAGCAAGCAAACGAGCGCAAGGAGATACCGGGCGGCGGTCGCGGCCTCGCGGCGTTCGATTTCGAGGCCGGGACGCTGATCGTCACCGAGGCGGGAACGAAGAAGCGCGCCTCGCTCTACCTCGTGCGGGGGCGCGCGGCGCTGGCCGCGCACGATCCGGGCGGGGTCGACCCGCGCGCGATCGATACGCACACCTTCGGCGCGCGGCTCCGGGCGGAGAACCACACGATCAAGCGTGCGCTCACCGACCCGCGCGTCCTCGACGGCATCGGCAATTCCTATTCGGACGAGATCCTTCATCGCGCGAGGCTTTCGCCGGTGGTGCAAACCCGGCGCATGAGCGAGGCGGAGATGCTGCGCCTGCACGGCGCCGCCGCGGCTGTGCTGCGCGAATGGACCGAGCGGCTCACCGCCGAGGCCGGGCGCGAATGGCCCAAGAAGGTCACCGCGTTCCGCGACGGCATGGCCGCGCACGGCCGCTACGGCAAGCCGTGCCCGGTCTGCCGATCGCCGATCCAGCGCATCCGCTACGCCGACAACGAGACCAACTACTGCGCGCGCTGCCAGACCGGCGGCAAGCTCCTCGCGGACCGCGGTCTCTCGCGCCTGCTCCACAGGGACTGGCCGAAAACGCTCGACGAGCTCGAGCTGCTGCGGCCGGCGAGCAAATCACGCAAGACATCGTAAGGGCGGGTCCGACCCGCCCTTCTGTTTCGGGGCCGCACACGGCGTTCGAATGTGGTCCGGCGGGGACGCGGGCGGGTCGGGGACCCGCCCCTACGTATCCGCCCTTTTGCGAAGTGATCGCGCCGCGGTCACATCCACGTGCTGATCGCTTCGAGCGGCTTCTTGATGCGGGCGGCGCGCGGGGTCTTGCAATCGTCGGCCGGGTAGCCGGCGACGAGCAGGAGATACGGCTTCTCGTGTTTCGGCCGCCCGCAGATCTCGTTCAGGAAGCCCATCGGCGAGGGCGTGTGGGTGAGCGTGGCGAGGCCGGCCGTGTGGAGCGCCGCGATCAAAAGGCCGGTCGCGATGCCGACCGATTCGGGCACGTAGTAGTGCGTGACGCGCCGGCCGTCGGGCAGCACGCCGTATTTCTGCGCGAAGATCGCGATGAGGTACGGCGCGGTTTCGAGGAACGGCTTGTCGGCGTCGGTGCCGAGCGGCGCGAGCGCGTCGAGCCATTCCTTGGGTGCGCGGCCGCTGTAGAAGGCGCGCTCCTCTTCCTCGGCGGCTCGGCGGATACGCTGCTTGGCGGCCGCAGACGAGATCACGACGAAATGCCAGGGCTGGAGATTGGCGCCCGAGGGGGCCGTGCCGGCCGTGCGCAGCGCCCATTCGATGGCGTCGCGCGGCACCGGCCGAGGCGAGAATTCGCGGATCGTCCGCCGCCGGCGCATCCCCTCGTAGAAATCCTGAGCCCGCGCCGCCACCTCGGCGGGCGGGCGGCGCGGGAAGTCCGCGAGCGGCTCGAAGTCGGGCCGGGTCGGAAGGTCGGGCATTGCAAAGCTCCTCGGAATTCCGCCGTGGTTTCGCTATAATGCACAGGTGCCGCGCGGGTGCAGGACAGGCCGGGGGGCTTGTGGTCGTCCTGCGCGGCTGGGGGAGTGCCGACCGCATGGCCGAGCCGCCAGCGCTAGCGTCCGCGACCGCGCAGAGAGGCGCGCCAGCGGCGCTCGCCCCGCCCGCGCCGCCTTTGGCGGTGGCGGTGCCCCCGCTGGCCGAGCCGAGCTTCACCCAGCGCTGGCACGCGTACTACACCCAAAAGCGCATCGTCCACCAATGGTTTCAGGTGCACCTGCTCTCGGCACTGACCGTCAGGCGGGTGCTCGAGGTCGGGCCCTATCTGGGCCTCGTCACCGCGATGCTGGCCAGCGCCGGCTACGAGGTGACGACCTTCGACGTGGCGGATAAGCCGCCGCCGGTGGGCGCGCGCGCCCATGTGCAGGGCAATCTCCTCGCGCTCGATCCGGCGCGCATCCGCGGCTTCGACGCGATCCTCTGCTGCGAAACGCTCGAGCACATGCCGTGGAGCGAGGTGGGCGGCGTGCTCGCGGCGCTGGCCGCGTCGGGCACGCCTTATCTCGTGCTGTCGGTGCCTTACGAAGGCGCCCAGATCGGCTGGAGCTTCTACGCCAACGCCCACACGCTCCGGCACCGCCTGTTCACCCGCTGGCTGCGCTTCCTGCAGCGCTTCCGCGTCGCAAGCCTCTCCGACATCGACGCGCATAAATGGGAGGTCGGCTACAAGGGCTGCAGCCTCGCGACGCTCAGGAAAAAAGTAGCCGCCAGCGGCTGGCGGCCCGTGGCCCAACATTTCACCGAGGGCTGCCGCTCGGTTTTCCTCGTCTGCCGCAATTCAGAGGTCAGATGACAGAGATCAGATGACAGAAAAGCCGTATTCTGGGGGCGTAGTTACCTCTGTCCTCTGGCATCTGACATCTGGCCTCTGAGATGCGGCACGGCCCCAAGACCAAGCAGACCATCCTCGACCAGGCCCTCAAGCTGTTCGTCGAGCAGGGCTTCACCGAGACGACCACGCGCGACATCGCGCAAGCCTGCGGCATTTCCGAAGGCGCCATCTATCGCCACTTCCACAGCAAGGACGAGATCGGCTGGGAACTGTTCCACGCCAGCTATGCGGCGATGGCCGAGCGTCTGCAGGGGCTCATCGACGGATCGCCCGATTTCCCCGCGGCGCTGCGGGCGATCATCGCCGATCTCTGCAAGATATTCGACGACGAGCCGTTCCGCTTCCGCTACTTGCTGCTCGCCCAGCACAACTTCCTTCACCGCGTTACCGCCAAGATGAAGAGCCCGATCCGGGTGCTGCGCGGCCTCGTCGAGCGCGGCATCGCCGAGCGGAAGGTCGCCGTCAAAGATCCGGCGCTCGCCACCGCTTTCGCGCAAGGGCCGCTGCTGTTCACGGCGCAGTCGATCGTCTACCGCGCCGTCGACCCGCCGCTGGCGCGCATGGCCGAGGAGATCTACGCGGCCACCATGCGCGCGATCGGGGCGAACGACCTGCGATAGCGGCGTCCATCGCGCCCGCGGCGCCTGCCCTCACTTCCCATCGCCGCGCGAGAAGCGCGCCGATGGGCCCCTTCTCTCCCGGAGGGAGAGAAAAAAAGAGGGCGCCCTTTCTCTTCTCTCTCCCTCTGGGAGAGAAGGGGCCCAACGCCGCGCCCTGGCGCGGCGTTGGGAAGTGAGGGCCGGCGCTGCCAGCGCACTTTGGCGCCACTTTCCCACGGGCCGGGCGCCGTCTATGTTCGCCGCAAAACCGGCGTGTGAAAGGGCCAGGGACATGGCGGAGACGCTCCATCACTGGATCGGCGGCGAGAAGGCAGGCCCGAAGGGCGGCGCGTTCGGCGACGTCTTCAATCCCGCCACCGGGGAGCTTTCGGCGAAGGTGCCGCTTGGCGATGCGGCGGTGGTGCAGCGCGCGGTCGAGGCGGCGCAAGACGCCTTTGCGGGCTGGGCGGCGACGCCGCCGCTGCTGCGCGCGCGCGTGCTGTTCAAGTTCAAGGCGCTCATGGAGGCGCGCATCGACGCGCTGGCGCGTATCGTCACCTCCGAGCACGGCAAGGTCATCGAGGACGCCAAGGGATCGATCACGCGCGGTCTCGAGGTCGTCGAGTTCGCCTGCGGCATCCCGCAAATGCTGAAAGGCGAGTTCACCGAGCAGGTGGCGCGCGGGGTCGACAGCTACAGCATGCGCCAGCCGCTCGGCGTCGTGGCCGGCATCACGCCGTTCAATTTTCCGGCGATGGTGCCGATGTGGATGTTCCCGGTCGCCATCGCCTGCGGGAACACGTTCATCCTGAAGCCCTCGGAGAAGGACCCGTCGCCCTCGCTGTTCATGGCCGATCTCCTCGCCGAGGCCGGGCTGCCGAAGGGCGTGTTCAACGTCGTGCACGGCGCGAAGGAGGCGGTCGACGCGATCCTCCACCATCCCGGCATCGCGGCGGTGAGCTTCGTCGGCTCGACGCCGATCGCCGAATACATCTATCGCACCGCCGCGGCCAACCATAAGCGCGTGCAGGCCCTGGGCGGCGCAAAGAACCATCTCGTCGTCATGCCCGATGCCGACATGGAGCAGGCCGCCGACGCGCTGATCGGCGCCGCTTACGGCTCGGCCGGAGAGCGCTGCATGGCGATCTCGGTCGCGGTCACGGTCGGCGATGCCGCCAAGCCGCTCCTGGACAAGCTCGTGCCGAAGGCGCGGGCGCTCCGCGTCGGCCCCGGCGCCGATCCCCAATCGCAGATGGGCCCGCTCGTCACCAAGGAGCACCACGCGAAGGTCAAGGGCTATGTCGATCTCGGCGTGAAGGAAGGCGCTGAACTCGTCGTCGACGGGCGCGACATCCGCCTGCAGGGCTACGAGAAGGGCTACTTCATCGGCCCCTGCCTGTTCGACAAGGTCGAGCCGGGAATGCGCATCTACAAGGAGGAGATCTTCGGGCCGGTGCTTTCGGTGGTGCGCACCAAGAGCTTCGACGAGGCGGCGACGCTCGTCGACAAGCACGAATACGGCAACGGCGTCGCGATCTTCACGCGCGACGGCGACGCGGCGCGCGACTTCGCGTCGCGCACCCAGACCGGCATGGTCGGCGTCAACGTGCCGATCCCGGTGCCGATGGCGTTCCACAGCTTCGGCGGCTGGAAGCGTTCGCTGTTCGGCGACATGTCGATGCACGGCCCCGAGGGCGTGCGCTTCTACACGCGCCTGAAGACCGTCACCGCGCGCTGGCCGACCGGCATCCGCGCCGGCGCCGAATTCATCATGCCGACGACGCGGTGACGTCGATCTATGGCAACGGTCAAAGCAATTGCTAAGCCGGAATTGCTGCGGTGGGCTCGCGAAAGCGCTGGCTTGAGCCTCGATGATGCTGCACGAAGATTACAGACAAAACCAGAAAAACTGCTGCTCTGGGAGAGCGGTGAGGAGCCAACAACTTTAGCAAAGCTGCGCAAGATGGCGCAGGTGTACAAGAGGCTGTTTAGCGACTTTTTCTTGCCTGCGCCGCCGGCCGAAGAAACCATTCCGCATGATTTTCGACGCATGCCGGGAGAGGTGGCACACACATATTCGCCCCCGCTGCTGCATCAATTGCGCATGGCGCATACACGCAGAGCGATCCTCAGGGACCTGCTCGATGAGCTTGACGCGGAAGTTCCGACTTTTGGATTCCAAACGTCTTTGAATCGCAATCCAGAAGCAGTCGGGCAGCAGATTCGTAACTTCCTTCAGATCTCGATAGATACGCAACGCTCATGGGCTCGTGATGCTGGTCAAAGTGCGCGCAAAGCCTACAAGAATTGGCGATCTGCGATCGAAGCTCACGGAGTTCTCGTCTTTCAGTTTGTTGGCGTCAGCACCCGTGAGTCCCTTGGCTTTTCGCTCGCGTTCGAGATGCTTCCGGTTGTTGCCGTAAACCAAAAAAGCCATCCTAACAGTCGCGCGTTCTCTCTATTTCACGAGTTGACTCATTTGATGCTGTCCCGAAGCGGGCTGTGCGACTTCGAGGAAGAGTTGCAACCCTCGAGGGACGATCAGGCTGTGGAGAAGTTTTGTAACCACGTGGCAGGCGCGACTTTGGTGCCTGCCGAATTTCTTGTTGCCGACCCGATAGTCGCTGACCATCGACCGGGGGTGCCCGAGTGGTCGGATCAGGAGCTCGAAGCGCTCTCTCGAAAGTATTCGGTGAGCGAAGAAGTAGTCCTGAGGCGGTTATTGATCCTGGGCCGCACAACGCCGCGCGCTTATCAGCGCAAACGCGCTGAATTTATCGAACGCTATGCGCACTTGGAGCTGGAGAGAAGAGAGGGTCAAGAGGATAGGGAAGTTAAACGGAATATGCCACGAGAGGCCCTAAGCAATTTGGGGCGGAACTACACGCACCTCATTCTTGAAAGTTTTCACCAGGACCAAATTACGCTAGCCGATGCTTCACGCTACCTGAGTCTTCGGCCGGAACAGGTTCAGAAACTCGAACAGATCATCTTGGCGGAGTAGGTTTAGTGCCACCGCCACCTGGATACTCGCTTGATACAAGCGCGCTTACAGAGTGGTGGGTTCGAAGCTATCCACCAGATGTCATGCCAGGAATTGTTCAGAGGATGGAAGACCTTATTGCCAAAGGTCGGGCGCGCGCCGCAAAGAGTGTTCTGCAGGAACTGGAGCGCGGGTCAGATCCATTGCTGAAGTGGGCCAAGGCTCAGCAAGATCTCTTCGTTGACGAAGATGTAGCCATGCAAACTCGCGCAGCCAATTTATTGGCGCAGTACTACGATCCCACCAAACCAGCCAAAGGCATAAGCGGAGCAGATCCCTTTGTAATTGCGCTTGCCGATCTCAAGAATCCAAAATGGGCTGTGGTTACCGCCGAAAAGCCAGGTTCGCTGGAGAATCCAAAAATACCATATGTTTGTGCCCAGCAAGCTGTTCCTTTCGCGGATTTCCTTGGTTTGATGAGAGGAGAGGGGTGGTCGCTGAAATGACTTCAAGCAACTCAGCCGCGAAAGTAACGAATCTCACCATCAACGGCCAGCGGCTTTGGGCGTCGCTGATGGAGCTGGCGCGGATCGGCGCCACCGAGAAGGGCGGCGTCTGCCGGTTGACGCTGACCGACCTCGACAAGAAGGCGCGCGATCTCTTCGCCGGCTGGTGCAAGGCGGCGGGCGCTTCGATCAGCGTCGACCGCATGGGCAACGTTTTCGCGCGCCGCGAAGGCCGCGATCCCGCGCGCGCGCCGGTGATGACCGGCAGCCACATCGACACGCAGCCGACCGGCGGCAAGTTCGACGGCGCCTATGGCGTCATGGCCGGGCTCGAAGTGCTGCGCACGCTCAACGAGACCGGCATCGAGACCGAGGCGCCGATCGAGGTCGCGGTGTGGACCAACGAGGAGGGTGCCCGCTTCGCGCCGGCGATGATGGGCTCGGGCGTCTTCGCCGGGATCTTCAAGGAGGACGAGATCAAGGCCAAGACCGACCGCGAGGGAGTCGCCTTCGGCGATGCGCTGGCGAAGATCGGCTATGCCGGCGAGCGGCCCTGCGGCGGCAGGAAAGTCGCCGCTTTCTTCGAATGTCACATCGAGCAGGGACCGATCCTCGAGGCCGAGCGCAAGACGATCGGCGTCGTCACCGGCGGCCAGGCGCAGCGCTGGTACGAGGTCAACCTCACGGGCCAGGAATCGCATGCCGGCACCACGCCGATGGAGCGCCGGCGCGACGCGCTGCTCGGCGCCGCGCGCATCGTCGACATGGTCAACCACATCGGCGTCACGCACATGCCGTCGGCGCGCGCCACCTGCGGCGTCATCGAATCGCATCCGCAATCGCGCAACACCGTGCCCGGCCGCGTCTTCCTCACCGCCGAGTTCCGCCATCCCGACGAAGCGGAGCTCTCGATCATGGACAAGACGTTCCGCGCCCAGGCCGCGCGCATCGCCGACGAGATCGGGCTCGCGCTCGACGTCAAGGAGATCTGGCATTTCCCGGCGACGCCGTTCCACGCCGACTGCATCGCGGCGGTGCGCGACGCCGCGCAGTCGCGCGGCTTGCCGCACCGCGACATCATCAGCGGGGCCGGCCACGACGCGCTCTACATGGCGCGCGTGGCGCCCACCGCAATGATTTTCGTCCCGTGCGCCGACGGCATCAGCCACAACGAGATCGAATCCGCGGAAGCGGACGACCTCGCCGCCGGCTGCCAGGTGCTGCTCGACGCCATGATCCGCCGCGCCAACGCGCCGGCGTGACGGCCGGCGCGGACGTCAGCGCCGGACTCCCAGAGTCAGCAGATACTCGCGCGGCACGCAGATGCCAAGTTCGGTGCGGAAACCGTCGTGGAAGGCGATGAAGTCGCGGCGAAGCTCGGCGCGGCGCGTTTCATCGAGACTGGCGGCGAGCGACTTGGTCGGGCCGTAGCCGGTCGAGAAGGTATTCCAGGCGGCTTCGCCGTTGGGCTCCCGGTAGAACGACGTGCCGCGCTCGAACTTGAGGTCGAAACCGTCGCCGAGCAGCGCGCCTACCCGCTCTGCCTTGCCCCACTCGAAGGGCGAAGGCGGGGCGGGACTGGGCGGGGGCGGCATGTACGGCCTCATGACCATGAACATCTTGAAGAGGTTGCTGTCCGGAAGCCATGTCGTCAACGCAACGCGCCCGCCCTTGCGGGTCACGCGCGCGATCTCGGCGGCGGCCGCCTCCGGCCGGCCGGCGAACATGACGCCGCAGGTCGAGACGACGGCATCGAACTCGCCGTCGGCAAAGGGCAGGCTCTCCGCGTCGCCGTGGCAATATTCGATCGCGAGGCCGTCGGCTCTGGCCCGTGCGCGAGCGGCGGCGATCAGCTCCTCGGCAATGTCGACGCCGATCACCGAGGCGCCACGCGCGGCCACGAGGCGCGAGGTCCAACCGGTGCCGGTGGCAAGGTCGAGCACGCGCTCGCCAGGCTTGGGGTCGAGTCGCAAGACGCAATGCTCGATCGAATCGGCGATGCCGCGGCTGATCTCGTTGTAGCGGGCTCCACCGGAGCTCCAGACCGACGCCGCCTTGGCATTGTGCGGTTGGACGGGGGGAACGAGCGAAGTGTCGGGCACGTTGGTTACTCCTTCGGTTTGCGCGGGGCGCGGCGAACCTTGTCGAGGGACTGCGCTCGGGACTCCGCTACTGCGCTTTCTTCCGGCGCGGGTCGTCGTCCGGATTGACGTAGGTGAGGCTCCACGGGCCCGTGCTGTTGAGCTGAATCACGGTGTCTTCGTCGGCGATCGCAAAGTGCACCATCCCGGGCGCAAGGGCGAGGAAACTGCCGGGCGGCAGCGCGCGGGCATCGGCGGGATTCACCTTTGCGCCCATGCCAAGCCGGAACGTCCCCGAAATGACGGTGACGATCTCGGGTTTCGGATGCGTATGCGGGGCAATGCGATAGCCTTTCGGGAGCCGCAGCCGCAGCGCGAACAGACCCTCCTTGCCGGGATCGCCGTAGAGGACCGCGGCCTGCGCGCCGGGTGGGATCGAGGGCGGCGCTTCGCCCCATTTTACGTCCATTGGCGCCAGAAGCGAATGCCCGTCCATCGTCTGAGCTTGGGTGGCCGCCGGCGCAGCGAGAAGGATCGCGGCAGCGGCGGCGAAAAACCGGTGGCGTGTCATGGCCGTACTCCCATGTGGCGCGTGACGATTGCTGCACTTGCTGCATTGACGCAATGCCTGGTGCTCTGAGACTCTTGCCCGAAACGCCGACGGTCTCGGGGGCTTCGCCACGGGGGCGACGAAAGGTAGCTGCCGATGGATGTCCTCGCGGATGTGTTGCGCGTCGTCCGGCTGACGGGCGCGGTTTTCTTCACCGCTGAAATGTCGTCGCCCTGGTCGGTTTCATCGCCGCCCTCCGACCAGTTGAAGCCGCTCCTCGCGCCCACAGCCGAATGTTTGGCGCTGTTCCACATTCTCTCCGAGGGTGAGGCCTGCCGCATCGTGGCGCCGGACCAGCCCGTGCTCAGCATGGAGCCCGGCGATTTGCTGATTCTGCCCCACGCCGACGAACACGTGATGACCGTGTCCGCCGGCATGGCGCCGGTGCCGCTCGGCGCGCTCCTGCCGCCGCGCGCGCCGGGGCGCATCCCCCGGCTGGTCTACGGCGGCGGCGGGCAGGTCTCGCGCTTCGTGTGCGGATTCCTGCACTGCGACCAGCGCTTCAATCCGCTGATCGGTGCGCTCCCGTCTCTGATTTGCGTGCGCATCCGCGACGGCACGGCGACGGTCTATTCATCGTTTCGCGGCGAATCCGAGCTACGCAAGTCGGCGCTGCCGGAGGCCGGCGCCTGGCTTGCGAACACGCTGCAATACGCGGTCGCGGAGGCGATGGCGGCGCAGATTGCCGATCGCGCCATGCTGGCGCGCTTCGCCGAGCTGCTGTTTGCCGAGGTGCTGCGTCGCTACACCGAAACCATGCCGGCGGGCGGCTCGGGTTGGCTCGCCGGCTTGACCGACGTACAGGTGGGCCGCGCGTTGAAGCTTCTGCACGCCGAGCCTACGCGTACCTGGACGGTCGAGGCGCTGGGCCGGGAAGCCGGCATTTCGCGCTCGTCGCTGGCGGAACGCTTTGCGACGCTGATCGGCGAATCGCCCATGCGGTATCTGGCCGCCTGGCGCATGCAGCTGGCAAAACGCCTCCTGCGCGAAACGCAGTTCGGCATCGGCGAAATCGGCGCCCAGGTGGGGTACGAATCGGAGGCCGCGTTCAATCGTGCGTTCAAGCGCTATGTCGGGGAGCCGCCGGCGACGTGGCGCGGCCGGCGCACCGCGCCGCCCAAGCCCGGCGGCGAAGCAGGGCTTGCTTCCGCCGCGAATCGCGTCGGCGGCCAAGCCTAAGGGAGGCGGGCAGGCTCCCGCCGTCGCGCTCACTTCTCAGCGTCGTCCCGCGAACGGGGTTCGCCGCCGGCGGTATCGGCGCGGCCGCGGGATTGGTCTTTGCGGCGCTTCAGGTTCTGGCGCAGCGCCTCGGCGAGGCGGCGTTCGCGCTCGGCGCGCGCCTCGGCCTTGGCGGGCGTCAACGCGGGCTTGGGCTTGGACTCTTCGCGGCTGGTCATTGCGCGTTGGAAACGCTGCGACAGCGCGGCCGTCGGCGGCGAAGCGCAAGGCTTGAACGGCCGGGCGCGGGAAGGCATATTCTCCACCGCGCCGGCGGGCCTTCCGCCGGCGTCTCTGCCTCGGCCGTGCCGCCGTAGCGTAGTGGTAGCGCAGCCCCTTGGTAAGGGGCAGGTCGTCAGTTCAATTCTGACCGGCGGCACCATCCCCTCCGTCGCAAAACTTCGCAGCGCAGTGGAAGCGGCAGCCGCTGCCGCAGAATTTTGCCTTGACAAGTTTCATGTTTTGTTCTAGGCGATGAACCCACAAAGGGTTTCGCGGCGGCGCGTTGGCGGCCGCGACGGCTGTTTGACATCGTCAATCCGAAGAACAGAACGCGGCGCCGAAGGCGCGCCGCGCGTCCTGCGCTGGCGCGTGTCGATAGTCGGCGCGAGCGCAAAGGCGAAATGATGATTTTCGACGACGGCGACACCCCCTGGCGCCGCGCCGATGTAGGTGGGGAAGTAGGTGAAAGTAGGTGAATGTAGGCGAAAGTAGGTGATTCAGGGGGAGGGGCTAGGGCGCGAGGCCGACGCGTCGGGGCGGCCCTGAAGACCGCCAATGTCTGCCAACGCCTACCTTGTGAGCGCGGGGGACGTCGCCGCGCCACAGCGCGTCCGGCGGGCCGGCGCTCGCGGATGTTCGCTCGAGGCTTGTCGCTACGAGCCTGCGCTACTTCGGCACGGGCTGTTCGGGCGCGCTGCGCCGTACGACGGGCGCGGGTGCCGCCGGCTCCTCGACCGCGAGCGGGGGACCGCAGCGCACGATGATCTGGTGGCGGTTGATGTCGGGATCGCTCCTCTGCTCGGCGAGCTGATAGCCCTCGGGGCAGAGCGCCCGCGCCCGCTCGAAGCAGGCGGCGAGCCCGGTCGGCGCGCCGGTGCAGTCGGCGAATTTGTGCGGCGGGTCGGGCCACCCGCGGAACGTCGCCGGGTTGCAGGCGGCAAGGGCGAAGAGGGTGGCGGTCGCGGCCAGGCGCAGCACGGGCATCGGAACCTCGAAGCTCTCGAGCGCGCACTATAAGGCGATTTCCCCGCCCGCGTCATTACCGCGCGTCCAGCGACTCTCCGCCCGCTCTCCACCTCTGCGTGCATGGCTTTGTTCTCAGAACATCTTGACAACATATGCGAGAACAAAGTATGAACGCAATCACGTTAAAAGAGTCCTTTGCAACCTTGATGCGGCGTTCTGGCCGGAAAGCCGCGACGGATTTCGGCGGGCGGCGCGTTCTGGGCGATGTGGGCGGTGGGGCGACCCATCGGAAAAAACAGGCTCGATCATCGAGCCCAATGCAGGAGAGCAACATGCGACGAGTCTCGGCACTTATGGCCGGCACGGCCATCGTTTTCGCCTTGAGCGCCACTGCCTTCGCTCAGACGGCCCCCGGCACCAAAAGCCCCGGCGAGCGCTTCCGCGCGCAATTCATGGAGCGCCGCGACGCCGACAAGGACGGCAAGATCACCAAGGCCGAATACGAGGCTTCGCGCACCGCCGAATTCAAGGCGGCCGACAAGGACCGCGACGGCGCGATCAGCAAGGAAGAGTTCGCCGCCTATGGCGACCAGCGGCGCGGCGAGTTCGTCGACCGCATGTTCGCGCGCCTCGACAAGAATGGCGACGGCAAGCTCACCGCCGATGAGATCGCGGCCGGCCGCGGCAGGGACCGCGCAGAGCGCGGCGACCGCGCCGAGAACGAGCGCGGCGAGCGCCGCGATCGCACGGGGCGCCTCAATTTCGAGCGCGCCGACGCGGCCAAGAAAGGCCACCTGACGCTCGAGGACCTGAGCAAGCTGCGCAGCACGCGCTTCGAGGGCGCGATGAAGAGGCGCTTCGAGGCGCTCGACACCAACCGCGACGGCAAGCTCGCCGCGGACGAGCTGCCGCCCGAGCGGAAGGACGCGATCCTGCGCGCCGACGCCAACAAGGACGGCACCGTGACGGTCGAGGAGTTCGCGGCGCGCCCGCGCCAATTCCTCGTCCGCCGGGTCGAAGCCGAGTTCAAGGCGATCGATGCCGACAGCGACGGCAAGCTCACCAAGGCCGAGGTCGACGCGGCGCGCGGCAAGCCGACGCTGCTGCTGCTCGCCGACGCCGACAAGGACGGCGCCGTGACGAAGCAAGAGCTCGCCAAAGCGTTCGCCAGCCGCAGCGGCCAGGTCAGCGACCGCGTGTTCGAGGCGCTCGACGCCGACAAGGACGGCAAGATCAGCGCCGCCGAGTGGCAGGCATCGGGCGAGCGCCGCTTCGCGCGTCTCGACCGCAACAAGGACGGCGCCGTGACCGCCGACGAGCTCGGCCGCCGCGGCGGCGAGGATCGCCGCCAGCGCGACCGCTAACTCTTGTCCCCGGTGCCGGCCCCGCCTTGGGCCGGCCCCCTCCCAGGCAAGCGGCGCCCCTCCCCGGGCGCCGCTTGTCCTTTTTCTGTGCAGTCGGACCTGCGCAGGGCATCGGTCAGGCCCGCACGCAGATGGTTAAGCGCGACGGAAACCCGGCTTCGCCGCCGTTATGTCGATGAGCGGAACCGGGGCGGGTTTTCCCGGCGCTTGGCCATTCTCGGGACAGTGACCGATGTCCGTCGCAGGTCTCAAGCGTTCGATCCAATCCGGGCAGCGCGCTTGCGGCGTAGCAGCGCGCGGCGGCGTTCGTATAATCGCGCATGTCCGAGAGCGGCGGAGACTCCGATGCGGCGTTGATGCGGCGGGTGGCGGGCGGCGACAGCGCAGCCTCGCGCCTCGTGGTCACGCGGCATCTGCCGCAGGTGCTGGCGCTCGCGCGGCGCATGTTGAACGACGCGGCGGAGGCGGAGGACGTGGCGCAGGAGGCGATGCTGAGGCTCTGGCAGACGGCGGCGCGCTGGCGCGCGGATGCGCCGGTGGGCGCATGGCTCTACCGCGTCGCGCACAACCTCGCGATCGACCGCATCCGCCGGCGGCGCCCGATGATCGACGTCGAAGCGGCCGCGGGCCTGGCCGATCCGGCGCCGACGCCGGCCGAGCGCCTGGCCGAACGCGAGCGCAAGGCCGCGGTGGAGCGGGCGATCGCGGCGCTGCCCGAGCGCCAGCGCACCGCGATCACGCTGGTGCACACGCTCGAGATGGGGAATATCGAGGCGGCGGCGACGATGGAGATCAGCGTCGAGGCGCTGGAATCGCTGCTGTCGCGCGGGCGGCGCGCGTTGCGCGCGGCGCTCATGGATTTGAAGGACGAGGTGTCGGGAGTTTGACCCATGACCGCTGACAACACCGAGCGCACGGCGCTCGCCCGACTCGAGGCGTTGCTCGGCGCCTATGGCGCCGCGCGCGAGCGCTGGCCGGCCGAGCGCCGCGCCGCCGCCGAGGCTCTCCTCGCCCGCTCGCCAGCGGCGCAGACACTCTATGCCGCCGCCGCGCGCCTCGATGGGCTCCTCGATGCTGCCCGCGTCGAGCCCGCCCCGGCGCATCTCGTCGGGCGCGTGCTGGCCGCGGCGCCCGAGCCTGCGGCGCGGCCTCAAGGCTGGCTCGCAGGCTTGATCAAGCCGGCGGCCGGCCTCGCGTTTGCCGCCGTGCTCGGTTTGGCGCTGGGCGGCGTCGTTTCGCCGTTCGGCGCCGCCAACGGCGAAATCGCCGAGGCCGAAACCGTGAACCTGGCCATCGGCGACGTTCCGGAGGTTGAGCTATGACCGGCCCTGTCGAACCGCCCGCAGCCGCGGCCGCCGCGCCGCCGCGCCGCCGGCGCGGTCTTTGGATCGCGCTGATCGCCTCGCTCGCCGTCAATGTCTTCGTCGTGGGGTGGGTGGCGGCGAGCCATTTCTACGGCCCGCAAATCGCGCCCGGCGCGCGCCTGGCCCCGGGCAGTCCGGGCATCGGGTTCCAGCCCCGTCGCGCGGCGCGTGCCCTGAGCGGCACCGATCGCGAAACGGCGGAGCGGCTCTGGCGCGAAAGCTTTCCCGAACTGCGCGAGCGCGTGCGTGCGCTGCGCCAGGCGCAAATGGGCATGCGCGCCGCCTACGCCGCCGACCAGGCCGATCCCAAGGCGCTCGGCGATGCGGTGGCCGCGCTCAAGGAGAAGGCCAACGCCGTCTTCGATCACGCCAACGCGACGCTGCTCAAGGTCGCCACGGCACTACCCCCAAGCGCGCGCAAAACGTATTTCGCCGCCGGCTTTCCGCGCCCGCGCGACCGTGACCGGGCCCGGCCGGAGCGCGCCAACCAATAGCCGGCAATCGGGCTCGCCGGGTAAGCATTGGCACGCGGAGACGCGGAGAACGCGGAAGGGCTTGGCGCCGTGGGAAAATCGCTCGACGACAACACCGGCGAAATCGTCCGCGCGGCGTCCCGGCGGCGCGGGAGGCTTGGACCGGGTCTATGCGAGTCGGTATGTGAAGCGGTGCCGGCGCGCGATCTCCAACGCCGCGGACTTGCGGCCGAACGGCGCTCGGCGCCGCCGGGCCCCGTCTCGAGCGAGGCCGCGTGAACGGCCCGATCGCGCAAGCGGCGGCGCTCGTATGCTACGGCAACGGCTTTCTCGCCGGGCTGCGGACGAGTTTCTTTCCCGCCAATTCGACCTGCCGCTACTGTGATCGAATCAATTTCGTCGAAACGCCGGCAAGCGCCGCCGGCCGGAACGGCGAGACGGACATCGCCGGCTCCCCGGACGCCTGGTTCGAGTATTTGAAGCGCAACGGCGCTTCGGGCCTGACACTGGCGCGCGGGGCGCGCAATCAGCCTGAGATCTCGGACCGGATGTCGGCCGGTTTCGTGGGCGGCGGCGAGGCCTGGACGATCCGCGCGATGAGTCGCGACGGACGGAGCCGCTCGTGGCAATCGCGCTGGGAAGTCTGGAACAAGGACGCCCCGGAGCAAGGGCTCTGGCGCGTTACATATGGCTGCGTCGGAGAGTCCAAGGACCGTTCCCGCGCCGCCGCCGACCTGCCCGCGATACGCGACGAACTGGCGGCTTCGCTTCGCGATGCTCACGAATTCTCGCGGCGAAACTCATGCAGCGGATTCACCGAGCGCTTCGCGAGCGCCATCGCCGCGCTGGCCGGCGATGCCGGCGCAGGGCGCGTCTGCCACAAGGACCTCGCGCCCGCCGGCGTGCTGAGCGATGAAGCTCTCCGCATGCTTGACGCGTGCCAGCACGCATGGGTTTTCGGCGGCATGGGCTCCTGGAACGATCTCGGATTCGACGGCGAGGAAGCCAGGACCTATGAACGGGTTTCCGAACGCCTGTTCCGCACGGTCAACCGCGGCATAGCCGCGGCGGCGAGCTCTTCGTGCCGAGCTGAGTGACTCCGCGCCGCCGGAGGCGCGTTCGGCGCTCGACGCGCCCGCGACCCGCCGGTGCGCGCAATCAATGAGGCCTAGACCTGGATGTGGCGGATGACGGTCTCCCGCTCGACCCGGCCCGATCCCTCCAGCACCACCTCGCCCCGGTCCATGACCATCCAGCGGTCCGCCAAGCGTTCGGCCAGGGTCAGGTTCTGCTCCACCACGACGTAGGCGATGCCGCGCGCACATTGCTCGCGAATCACGATCTCCATGCGCTCGATGTTCTCCGCCTGGACGCCCTCGGTCGGCTCGTCGAGCACGACGAGCCGCTGAGTCTCGATCGCCGCGCGGGCAAAGGACAGCATCTTCTTCTCGCCGCCGCTCAGCGTGCCGGCGCGCTGGTCGCGGCGCTGTGCCAGCAACGGAAACAAAGCCGCCAGGCGATCAAGCCGCGCGGCGGCCTCGGGAGGCGCCATGAGGAAGAGATTGTCGCGCACGCTGAGCTCGTCGAAGACGGCCTGTTCCTGCGGGCAATAGCTGATCCCGGCGCGCCGGCGCTCGGGGGGCGATAGCTGCACGATGTCCTCGCCATCGAATAGGATCGAGCCGGATCGGCACGGCAGAAATCCCATCAAGAGCTTGGCCAAAGTCGATTTTCCGACGCCGTTGCGCCCCAGCACGAACAGGACCTCGCCCGGCGCGACCGCGCCGCCGACACCGCGCAGGATCATGCTGCCGCCGTATCCGCCGACCAGACCTTGGAACTCGAGCCGCAGCCGGTTCATTTCGTGCCGCCGGCGTAGACGGCGCGAACCGCAGGGTTGGCCTGCACCTCGGCGACGTTGCCGGCCGCGAGCAGCCGGCCCTGGTGCAGGACCAGGACGTGGTCGGCGAGCTCCTTCACGAGACTCATGTCGTGCTCGATGATGACGATCGCCGCCGCGAGCCGCGACTTCGCCCAGCGGATGACCTCGATCACGGCCCGCGTCTCCGCCGGCGAAAGCCCGGCGCAGGGCTCGTCCAGCAGCAGCAGGCGCGGCTCCATCGCCAGCGCCATAGCCAGCTCGAGGATCTGGCGCTCGCCGTGGCTCAAGTCGCCGGCGAGGCGATCGCCTTCGGCCAGGAACGGGTAGCGCCGGGCGAGATCCTCCAACAGCGGGCTCCTCCAGCCGTGCAAAGAGGGGTTCAGCAGCTGGCGCGGTTGGGCACGGCTGCCCCATAGCGCCAGGTTGATGTTGTCCGCCACGCCGAGCCCGGGGAACACATTTGGAATCTGGAATTTGCGCGCGACGCCGAGCCGCGTCACGGCGGTCGGGGTGAAGCTGGTGATGGCCCGGCCGTCGAAGCGGACCGTCCCCGCGGTCACCGGCAGCTCGCCGGTCAGCGCGTTGAAGCACGACGTCTTCCCCGCGCCGTTCGGACCTATGAGGCATGTGATTCCTGTATCGTCGACCGCAACCGAGAGCGCGTCGAGAATCTGCACCGAGCCCGCATGCGCGCTGACGCCGTCGAACGCGAGCGTGGCGCCGCGCGCGGCGGGCGGACGAGGCGGGACCGGAATTAGCTTGCGTCGCTCGGAGCGGCGCAAGCGCGCGATCACCGGCGCGACGAGGCCGACGAGGCCCTGCGGCACCCAGCGCACGACGACAATGAAGATGACGGCGAGCAGCACTTCCCAATAGGGCAGGCGGTCGCGCAGCTCGGCGGTGAGGAGGCCGATCACGATCGCGCCGAGAATCGGTCCATAGAGGCTCCCGCGGCCGCCGACGGCTGCCCAGATGACGAGCTCGGCCGAGAGCGTGAAGCCCACCAGCTGCGGCGTGACCAGATTCTGTTGCGGTGCGTAGAGCGCGCCGGCAACGCCGCCCAGCACGCCCGAAATTCCGAACAGGGTGGCCTTCGCCCGGGCCACGTCGAAGCCGAGAAACGCGGCGCGTCGCTCGTTCTGCGCGATCGCGCGCCAGACGACGCCGAGCGGCGCGCGCAGCAGCCAGCTCGTGCCGATGATGGCCGCGGCCAGCGCCGCCGCCGAAATCCAATAGGCGTGCGAATAGTCGTCGAGGCCGGGCAGCGCGGGAATGCCCTTGAGCCCGTTGAAACCGCCCGTCACCGAGTTCCATCCATTCGCGATCTGGAACGCGAGCAGGCTCAGCGCGAGAGTGATCAAGGCAAAGTAAGGCCCGCTCTCGCGGCGGCCGCGGAACAGGATCAGGCCGAGGCCGAAGGCCAGCACGCCCGGCAAGATCGCCGCCAAGGGGAGCAGCAGCACCAGCAGCGCGCTGTCCTTGAAGTGTATCAGCGAAAGCCCGGCGAGGTAGCCGCCAAGGCCCACGAACATCGCCTGGCCGAGCGGCAGGAAGCCGGCGCGGCCCCAGCACAAGCCGACCCCGAGCGCGGCGATCGCGTAGAGAAAATAGAGCGCGAGCTGGTATGCGGTGAATGCGCCGATGCCGAACGGCAGCAGCCCGAGCACGACGACGACTGCGGCGCTATGGGCGAACCAAGAGGCCACGGGGGCGAAGCCAGAGGAAAACGATCGCGATGATCAGCACCGTCGTGTAACCCGCGGTGCGATCGCTGATCGCCGAGACGATGCTGCCGAAGCCGCCGATGATTCCGGCGCCGGCGAGAAGTCCGGTGAGGCTGCCGAGGCCGCCCACGACCAGCACGAAGAAGCTTTCGAGGATGTAGTCGATGCCCATGAACGGATGGACCGGCGTCAGCGGTGCCACCATCACGCCGCCGAGGCCGGCCAGCGCGCAGCCGGCGACGAACGTATTTCGCGCGAGGCGGTCCGTTCGAATGCCGACCGCTTGGGCAAGCTCGCTGTTGGCGACCATCGCCTTGATGCGCGTGCCCGTGCCGCTGCGCAGGAACCAGACCGCGAGCGCGCCCACGCAGGCGAGGCAGGCGAGAATCAACAGCAATCGATAACGCGGATAGGACGCGCCGAAGACATCGGCACTGCCCGGAACCGGGACGGTCAGGCTCTTGTAGCCGAGGCCCCACACCGCTTCGGCCGACTTGCGCAGCAGCAGGCTCACGCCCCAGGTGGCGAGCAGCGTATCGAAGGGCCGGGCATAGAGCGGCCGGATCAGCCCAACCTCGAGCGCCCAGCCGAGTAGGCCGCACGCCAGAAGCGCGAGCGGCACAGCCACCGGGAATGGCAACCCCGCGGACTGCACGACCCAGGCGGAATAGGCGCCGAGCATCACCAGTTCGCCGTGCGCGATGTTCAGCACGCCAAGGAAGCCGAACACGATGGCGAGCCCCAGCGCCAGAACGGCGAGGATCGCGATGCCGTACACGACATTGAGAAGCTGCGCGACGACGAGCGCGTCCACTAGAGCGTATCCCCACCCGGCGAAGTCGAATGGGGCGCCCCTACGCCGGACAAGCCGGCTCTCAACCTCAGGCCTGCTTGCAGGTTTCGCCCGACTTCACGCCTTCGAAGGTCTTGATGATCTTGAACGTGGTGGCTTCGCATTCGGCGAGATACATCGGCTTGTCCGGATGGCGATTGCGCATCGTGACCGGTCCGGTCGCTGTCCTGATCTCGAGGCCCTCGGAGGCGGCCATCAGCGCCGAGGCATCGGTGCCCTTGGCCTTCTCGACGAGCGCCTTGGCGCAGTAGACGCCGGCATAGCAGTCGACGCCGATGATGCTGAGTTGCGGGGCCTTCTCGCCGAATTTGGCCTTGTACGCGGCCTTGAACTCGTCGTGCGCGGCGCCCGGCACGGTCGAGAAATAGGACATGCAGTTGTAGAGTTGCTTGCTGTTCTCGGCGCCGATGCCGAGCAGCGTGTTCTCCTCGAGCAGCATCGAGGCGCGCAGGATGTCCTTGTCGAGGCCGAAGCCAGCGAAGGTGCGGTTGAAGTTCACGTTATCGGCGCCGACCAGCGTGACCACGACCGCGTCGGGCTTGGCGCCTTTGATGCGCGTGACCGCCTCCTCGAACTTGTTGGGCGCGCCGAGCGGCACGTATTCCTCGCCGATCACCTTGCCGCCGCCGGCCGTGAGATACTGCTTCACCCGGTCATTGGTCTTGCGCGGCCAGACATAGTCGTTGCCGATGAGGTAGACGGACTTGACGCCCTTCTCCTTGGTCAGCAGCTCGATCGACGGCCGCACCTGCTGATCCGGCGTGTCGGCGAGCACGTAGGTGTTGGGCGCGCACTCGCCGCCCTCATAGATCGGCGTGTAGATATAGGGAATGCGGGCCCGGATGGTCGCCACCAGCGCCTCGCGCGTGGCGCTGTCGTGCGAGCCGATGAAGGCGTCGCATTTCTCATTGAGCATCAGGCGCACGGCGGTCTTCGTGGACTCGGCGGGCGGCCCGCCGGCATCGGCCAGGAAGAGCTGGATCTGCCGGCCCATGATGCCGCCCGACTTGTTGATCTGCTCGACGGCGAGCTCGGCCGAAGCCTTCTGGGTCGGGCCGAACAGTGCGGCGGGCCCGCTCGCCGCGTAGAACAGCCCCAGCTTGAACGGGTCTGCGCCGCGCGCGTGGCGCACGATCGCGGGGGCGGCGACCAGCGCGGTCGCGCCGGCGACAAAGCCGCGGCGGGTGATCGATCGATTTTGCATGGCAGCCCTCCTCCTCCACAAAACAGGGTCAGTCGCGCCGCACCTCAATTTAGCTTGGGTGGCGGCAGCGCGGGCAGTACACGTTCGATAGCGAGGCCGATCGCGAGAAGCCGGCGGTCGGTTCCGGCCGGCGCATCGAGTTCCATTCCGACCGGCAGTCCGGATCGCGTGAGTCCCGCGGGGAGGCTGAGGCCGGGAATGCCGGCGACGCTTCCGGGGCCGGTATTGCGGATGAAAGTGAGGAAGGTCGGCACCGGCGCGCCGTTCAGCGTTACCGTCTCGTCCTCGCCGATCCTGGCCGCGGGAAGCGGCGTGGTCGGGAAGATCACGGCCTCGACGCGCTCACGCTGGAAGTACTCCGCATAGGCGCGCTGCAGCTTCGGCCGTTGGATGGTTAGAGCATCGCGGTAGGCCGGCTCCGGGATGGCGGCATTGCCGAGCAGGCTCTGAAGCATGCCTTTCACGTCGGGGCTCGCGACCTTGGCGGCCACCGTCGCGAAGTCGAGGCCCGTGCCATGACCCTTCAGGTAGTTGCCGAGATCGGCGACGGTCTCATACAGCGCGATCGGGAAGCCGGCGGCCTGGTCGAGCGCGCCCACATCCGGGATATCGACCTCCACCAGCATCACGCCGGCGCCGACGAGGAGCTTCAGCGTCTGCTCGCCCAGCCGCGCCGTGTCGGGATCGAGATTCTCCCAGAAATGCGCGCGCGGCACGCCGATCCGCAGACCCTTCAGGTTAGCGGGAGCTTCCTCGACCGCGCCTCGCGTCACGATGCCGTCCAAGAGAACCAGATCGCCTACCGAACGCGCCATCGGGCCGGCGGTGTCGCGCGTGTGCGAGATCGGCACGATGCCTTCCTGCGGCCAGCGCAGGAGGGTCGGCCGCAGGCCCGCGATGCCGCAGAGGGCCGCGGGAATGCGCACCGAACCGCCGGTGTCGGTGCCGATTCCGGCCGGCGCCATCCGCGCCGCAACGGCAACGCCGGTGCCGCCGCTGGAGGCGCCCGGAATGCGTTCGGGATCGTAGGGATTCCGTGCCGGGCCGAACGCGGCGTTGTTGTTGGTGATGCCGTAGGCCAGTTCGTGAAGGTTGGTCTTGCCCAGCACGACGGCGCCCGCCTCGAGGAGCCGCGCGGCGACCGGCGAGTCTTTCTTTGGCCGATGATTGCGCAATGCGGGTGTGCCGCCCGTGGTCGGCATCGCTGCGGTGTCGATATTGTCCTTCAGCACCAGCGGCAACCCTTCGAGCGGCCGCGCTTGGCCGTTGCGCCGGCGCGCGTCCGACTGCCGCGCCGCAGCCATCGCCCCATCGGGATCGAGGTGAATGAAGGCGTTGAGCTTGTCGAACCGGCGGCACCGGTCCAGGAGCTCGCCGGCGAGGTCCGCGGCCGTGAGCTGACCCGCTGCGATCGCCTTCAGCGCGCCGGTGGCCGTCAGCTCCACGCGTTCCATCTTTCAGCGCCCCGCGGCGATGGTGCGACTCCGCAGCAAAGCCCGGACTCGCCCCGAATTGCAAGCCACTGCCGGCACGCTAAGGGCTCGCCGCGCCGTCCGCCATCTACAGAAATGCAGAGGGCGATCGGCTCACCTTCACCGCGAGCTCGGCGCGATTCGCGCAGCCGCTTTTGTCCAAGGCCTTGTTCAAGTGGGTCCGGACCGTGCCGAACCCGATGGCGAGCCGCCGCGCGATGTCGCGATCCCGGTATCCGCGTGCAACCAGGGTCGCGATCTGGCGTTCGCGAAGCGTGAGGCCTCCCGCCGGTTCCTGATCCATCCGCACCAGCGCCGCGCGCAGAAACGGCTCGAGCGCATCGAGGATCTCGACCTCGCGCCGATCGAAATCCGGCCGGTGCCGCGCGCGCCAGATGCGCAAATCGCCAAGATCGCGGCGCCCGCGGCCGTCGCCGTCGAAGACGAACATGTTGATGCCGTGATGAAGCCCGTCGCGCGCGAGGAAATCGTTGTAGAACTCGGTGCGCTCCAGCTCGGCCTGCGGGATGATCGCCTGCACCGGCGTCGCGGTCCGCCGGCTCCGCAGCTTCGCGGTCATTGGATCTCGGAACTGGAACCACGTCTCGTATCGGCGCAGATTGGCCGGATCCATGTTGAAGTTGACCGCGTGATCGCTGCGGCCCGTCGCCGCCTGCCAGACGTAGGACGCGCCGAAATCGGCGCGCACCAGACGGACGATATCGCCGAAAATGCTCACGCGGACGTCGGCGGTCGGCGGCAAGCTTGCCAGGCGCCCGACGATCTCGCCAAACAGCTTCAATTCGCTGCGTGTGATGTCCCGGATGGCCATGGGTTGCGCGAGAATCTCTCCCCGCCGAGGCGCAACCAACATTAGCCAACAGCGACGCTGCGTTCCAGCCGGCGCGGGAAAGATACCCGCGCCTTTCTGCGATCAGCGCTCGACGCACATCGCGATGCCCATCCCGCCGCCGATGCAGAGCGTGGCGAGGCCCTTCTTGGCGTTGCGGCGCTGCATCTCGTGCAAGAGCGTCACGAGAATGCGCGCGCCCGAGGCGCCGATCGGGTGGCCGAGCGCGATGGCGCCGCCGTTGACGTTGACGCGCCCCGGGTCCCAGCCAAGGTCTTTGTTCACCGCGCAGGCCTGGGCGGCGAAGGCTTCGTTCGCCTCGACGAGATCGAGGTCGGACGCCGACCAGCCTGCCTTCTTGAGCGCCGCGCGCGAGGCCGGGATCGGCCCCGAGCCCATCACCTTGGGATCGACGCCGGCGGCGGCCCAGGCGACGACGCGCGCCAGGGGCTTCACGCCACGCTTGGCTGCCTCCTTGTCGGTCATCAGCACCAGCGCGGCGGCACCGTCGTTGATGCCGGACGCGCTGCCGGCGGTGACCGTGCCGTCCTTGGCGAAGGCGGGCCGGAGCTTGGCCAACGCGTCGAGCGTGGTGCCGTGGCGCGGATGCTCGTCGGTATCCACCGTCTGCGGCCCTTTGCGCGTCTCGATGGTGACCGGCACGATCTCGTCCTTGAACTTGCCGGCCTTCATTGCCGCCTCGGCTTTCTGCTGCGAGCCGAGCGCGAACTGATCCTGCTGCTCGCGCGTGATTTGCCATTGCTGGGCCACGTTCTCCGCGGTGACGCCCATGTGATATCCGTTGAACGCGTCCCACAGCCCGTCTTTGATCATCGTATCGACGAGTTCGGCACTGCCCATCTTGGTGCCGTTCCTCAGATTCGTGCAGTGGGGAGATTGGCTCATGCTCTCCTGGCCGCCGGCGACGACGATTTCGCTGTCGCCGGCCTTGATCGCCTGAAAGCCGAGGGCCACGGCCCGCAGGCCCGAGCCGCAGACCTGGTTTACCACGAATGCGGTCCTTTCCTTGGGAATGCCCGCGGCCATCGCGGCCTGCCGCGCCGGATTCATGCCCGTGCCCGCGGTGAGAACCTGCCCGAACACGACCTCAGAAACGTCGCCTGGCGCCACCTTGGCGCGCTTCATCGCCTCGGCGATCGCGACCTGGCCGAGCCTATGCGCGGGGAGAGTGCCGAGCGCACCGTTGAACGTTCCGATGGGCGTGCGCGCGGCGCTGGCGATCACGATGTCGGTCATGAATCTTCTCCTCGCGAGCGGGTTACCGCGGCGCACCAGCCCGCCTATGCGCGCCGCACAATCGACGACTGGAGTATAGGCCGGGCGGCGCGCAAGTCACGGGCGGCGGCCTGGCGGCGGAATCCGCTCGGCGGCGGCCCGCTCAGGCCCGCGCGCGGATCCACCCGGCGAGCGGAGCCCAGAGTTCGGTGCGCGCGCGGCTCCCGGCCATCATGCCGATATGTCCGGCCGAGGCGCGCAGGATCGTGCAATCGGGCAGCGCTTGGGCGAGCGGTAGCGCGGAGGCCGGCGGCACGATGCGATCGTCGTTCGGAATCACCGCCAGGCTCGGCCGCGCGAACGATTCCGGCCGCACGACGTTGCCCGCGACGGTCCACGCACCGCGCCCCGGCCGGTTATCCCCGTACCAGCCGATCAGGCACTCCTCGGCCACGCGCCAGGGCAGCGGCACGCCGTCGTTGAGCCAATCCTCGAGCGCCACGAACGCGAGCGCCTCCGCGGAATTGGGATCGAGCGCCGCGAAGCGCCGGAATTTCTTGTAGGCGAGCAGCGGATCGAGCCCGGCGAAAAGCCCCTGCAGCACATCGAGCGGCATGGCGCCGAGGCTGCGGAACCCGGGCATCAGCACATCGGCGAAGGCGGCGAGGGCGCGCGCGCTCTCGGGGCGCTCGGCGTGGAAATCCCAGGGCGTGGCCAGCAGCGCCAAGCCGGCGATCTTGCCTGCACGGCGTTGGGCGAGCGCGAGCGCGAGATTGCCGCCCATGCAATAGCCGGCGAGCGTGAGCGGCCGTCCGGAGGCGAGCAGTCGCGCCCGATCGAACGCGGGATCGAGACGCTCGACGATGAAGTCGTCGAGATCGAACGCGAACTCCTCGCCCTCGATATCGCCCCAGTCGAACAGCAGCGGCTGGACGCCGTTGGCGGCAAGATAGGCCGTCAGGCTGCGACCGGGGAGCAGGTCGAGGATGTAGCTCCTGTTGACCAGCGAGGGCACGAGCAGCACCGCATGGGCTTCGTCGCCGCGCCCGTAGTCGAGGAGGCGGGCGCCGCCGCGGCGCCAGACGATCGTGGCCGCCGGCGCCGCGCGGGAGAAACGATGAGAGCGGTAAGCATCGAGGCCGTCGAGAAACGCGGCCAATCGCCGCGCCGCCGCGCCGCGGACGGCTTCAGCCAGCGCTGCCGGATCTGCCCCGGCGAGCGCGGCCGCCAGCGCCGCCTTTGCCTTCGCGTTTTCGCTCTGCTGTGCGCTGCTGCTCCAGGGCGCCCAGCCGGCGCTCGATGCGCTCAAGCTGCTCAAGGATCCGGTCCAGGCCGCTCCCGCCATCGCGAGATGCAGCGGCAGCGGGCGCGGTCCCGGCCGCAGCGCCGGCCCCGGCGCGCGATCTCCGCGCTGGTCTTGGCGCTCGGTCATCGGCCTCGCGCCCCTTGTCGCCCGCCGGTGAGCCGGCCGCCAGCGCCCGCCACGGCCCGAGCCACGCCGCCATCGCCGCGGCCAAGGCGGGATCGGCCGCCGCCGCGGCGAATTGCTCCTCCCAGAGATCGAGATAGCGCTCGGCCAGCGCTTTGAGGTCCGGCGTTTCGGCCATGGCAGCGACTATAGGCGCCACGCCGCACGCGGGCCAGCGGCCGGGCGTCTTGCATTGCGGGAGGCGCGCCCATTGCGTTTGCGAAATGCTCGAATGCGGTGCAATAATGCTCTCATGAGAGATGGCGCGCGGCGCGCGCGGCCGTCAAGCGGGAGAAGTTCATGGCCAGCGAACAGGCGCGTTCAGCGGAGCCGGTCATCATCAAGAAATACGCGAACCGGCGCCTCTACAACACCGCCACCAGCAGTTACGTCACGCTCGACGATCTCGCGGGGATGGTGCGCCAGTCGCAGGATTTCGTCGTCTACGACGCCAAGACCAACGAAGACATCACCCGCTCGGTGCTGACGCAGATCATCGTCGAGGAGGAGGCCAAGGGCACCAACCTTCTGCCGGTGAGCTTCCTGCGCCAGCTGATCGCGCTCTACGGCGATTCGCTCCAGGCGCTGGTGCCGAAATATCTCGAGCACAGCATGTCGAGCTTCACGCAGAACCAGGAGCGCATGCGCCAATACATCAACAATGCGCTGGGCGGCATGTTTCCGTTCGGATCGCTCGAGGAGCTGAGCCGGCGCAACATGGAATTCCTCAACCAGGCCTTCAGCGCATTCAATCCGCTGCTGGCGGGCAAGGGCGGCAAGGAAGGCGGCAAGCCCGACGCCGACGCCAAGACCGCAACACCGCCGCCCGCCAACGAAAGCGGCAAAGATGCGCTCAACGAGATGCAGAAGAAAATCGACGCGCTGCAGAAGCAGATCGAGGCGATGGGGAAGAAGGAGTAGCGCCGGTAGCCTCTTGCTTGGCTACGCCGCTTTCTCGCCCTGGCGGGGCTCGGTGCGCCAGGCCGGGTTCGTGTCGGGCCTGCCGAAGTAGTACCCCTGGAAGAAATCGATGCCCTGCTGCTGGAGCCACTTCGCTTCAGCCTCGGTCTCGACGCATTCGGCGACGGTGCGGATCTTCAGGCCTTGCGCCAGGCCCAGGAGCGAGCGCACGAACACCTGGTTGTCGGGGTTCTCGAGCAGGTTCTTGATGTAAGAGCCGTCGATCTTGACTTCTTCGACGCCGAGCGTCCTGAGGCTCTTGAAGCTCGTATAGCCGGCGCCGAAATCGTCGAGCGACACGCCGCAGCCGAGCGCCCTCACCTCGCGGCAGAAGCCGGCGGATTGCTCGAGGTCCTTGAGCGCAAGGGTCTCGGTGATCTCGATGGTAAGCCGGCGCGTGATGTCGGCGCGGCCTTCCACCAGCTCCTTCAGGCGTCGCATCCACGCCATGTCGCCGGTGGCGTAGGCAGAGACGTTGATGGCGAGGCTCACCTCGGGGCAGCGGCGCAGCTCGCGCACCGCCATCTCGAGAACCTTGCGGTCGATCTGGCGGATGAGGCCCATCTCCTCGACCACCGGCATGAACCAGGCTGCCGCGCGAATCTCGCCGCTCTCTTCGACAATGCGCAGCAGGCATTCGTAGTGCGCCACCTCGCCGTCCTTGGCGCTCACCACAGGCTGGTAGGCGAAGACGAAGCGGTCATGGCGCATCGCCGCCTGGATGCGCTCGGCGGTACGGACATAGCTCTGGTTGTCCTTGCGGCTCGAATCCCCGGCGCGATAGCGCACGAAGCAGTCGCGGCCACTCTGCTTGGCTTGGCGGAGGGCCACCTCGGCCTTGGCCATGATGTCGAGCGGCGGTTCGTCGCCGCGGAAGAGGGTGGCGCCGACCGAAGCGGTGACGACCACGAGGCCCGAGGGCGTCTCCACCGGCTGCGAGCGCATTTCGTGCAGGATGCGCTCGGCAATGCGCTCGAGGTCGCCCTCACCGCAATGCGCCACGACGATGCCGAACGTATCCCCGCCGACGCGGCCGATGGCGTCGCCGATCGGCGGACGGGTTTCGAGGCGCTGCGAGAGGTCGGTCAGCACCGCATCGCCCGATTCGTATCCGAACGCATCGTTGATGATGGTCAGACGGTCGACGCCGACCGCGAAGTAGACGCCCGTCTGCTTGTAGATCCCGTTGAAGCGGCAGACGTCGTGCAGCGCCTGGGCGAGGCGCGCGCGGTTGTAGTAGCCCGTCAAGCGGTCGTGGTTGGCCTCGAATCGCAGCTTCGCCTCGCGGCGCTTGTGCGAGGTGATCACGCGGATGGTGCCGGTAAGGCCCGTGGCCGCGCCGTTCTTGCCGCGCCGGGCCGAGGCCCGCTCGTGCAGCCAAATGATCCCGCCCGCGCCGTCGGTGAAGCGGTATTCGCAGTCGAAGAGGGCGCCCAACTTGTAATGGGCCTCGAGCAGCCGCCGGCGGTGCAGCATGTCCTCGGCCGCGACGCGCTTCAGGAAGTCCGCGCCGCGCCGGATCGGCTTGCCTACCAACCTTGCCAGAATATGACTAGCGCCCGACCAGTCGATGCGGTCGCTGCGCAGATCCCAGTCGTATGCGATGTCGCCTGACGCGGCCACGGCGGCCTGCACTCGGGCAAGGTCCTGCTCCGACTGGGTGATCGGCTCCCGCTCCATGCGCAAAAGCTTCTCCGCGGGGCCGGATTGCTCCTCGCCTCGCACGCAACATTCGCCGTTCAACGAACACTAGGCGTCCAACGGTGAACCAAAGGTTAATATTTGACAGGTGTGGTTAAGAAACGGCTGCGAGCACCGCCCGAATCGTTTCCACCATGCGGTCGATCTCGGGCTTCTCGACGATGAGCGGCGGCGAGAGCGCGATGGTATCGCCGGTCACCCGGATCATCAGCCCGCGCTTGAAGCATTCGAGGAACGTCTCGAACGCGCGCGCAGTGGCCTGGCTGGGCCGGGGCGCGAGTTCGATCGCGCCGATGAGGCCGAGGTTGCGCAGGTCGATCACGTGTTTGGCGTCGCGCAGCGAGTGGATGGCGTCGGCCCAGTAGCCCGCGATCCCCTTGGCGCGCTCGGCCAGCGCCTCGCGGCGGTGGATTTCGAGCGTCGCCAGCGCCGCCGCACAGGCCAAGGGATGGCCCGAATAGGTGTAGCCGTGAAAGAGCTCGATCGCGGTCTCGGGCCCCTGCATGAAGGCGTCGTAGATGGGCTTGCGCGCGAACAGCGCGCCCATCGGCACCGCGGCGTTGGTCAAGCCCTTGGCGACCGACATGAGGTCCGGCATCACGCCAAAGTAATCGGCCGCGAACGGCGCGCCCAAACGCCCGAACCCGGTGATCACCTCGTCGAAGATGAGGAGAATGCCGTGCTTGTCGCAGATCGCGCGCAGCTTCTCGAGATAGCCCTTGGGCGGCACGAGGACACCGGTGGACCCTGCTACAGGTTCCACGATGACGGCGGCGATGGTGGCGGGATCGTGCAGCGCGCAGATCGATTCGAGCGCATCGGCGAAATGCGCACCCCATTGCGGCTGGCCGCGGCTGAACGCATTCTTGGCGAGGTCGTGCGTGTGCGGCAGGTGATCGACCTGCGGCAGCAGTGCCGCGGCATAGGCGCGGCGATTGTAGGTGATGCCGCCCACCGAAATGCCGCCGAAGCCGACGCCGTGATAGGAGCGCTCGCGGCCGATGAGCCGCGTGCGGCGGAAATCGCCCTTCGCCTGGTGATAGGCGAGCGCGATCTTGAGCGCGGTGTCGACCGCCTCGGAGCCGGAGTTCGTGTAGAACACATGGTCGAGGTCGCCGGGCAGCGTCGCGGTCAGCCGCGAGGCCAGCTCGAAGGCCGCCGGATGGCCCATCTGGAAGCTCGGCGCGTAGTCGAGTTCGCTGGCCTGGCGCTGGATCGCCTCGGTGATTTCGCGCCGCCCATGGCCGGCGTTGACGCACCAGAGCCCGGCGCAGCCGTCCAGGATCTTCCTCCCGTCGTCGCTCGTGTAGTACATGCCCGCGGCGGAGGCGAGCAGGCGCGGGTTGCGCTTGAAGTGCCGGTTGCCGGTAAACGGCATCCAGTAGGGATCGAGCGTGTTGACTGCGGGGCGGCTGGTCGTTTCGTGCCTGTCCATGCCTCGGCTCCGGGCGCAATGAGGTAAGCTAGCACGGCCTGACGGGCCGCCGCGAGCGCCGCAAGTACCGTGTACTAGAACGGAATTTCTCTTTCCCTAATCGTGACGACTGTCACTTACTCTCGCACCCTGTTTCACTTACGATTGCGGGACTTGTGCCGCTCGGATCGCGGGGCCGGGCGGCGCGCCAGCAGAAGGTACCACGGGAATGTCGCGTCCGAACTCCGGATCGTCGGAACATCGCAGCGCCCTGCCGGAGGGGACGCGGCTGCACAACTACACCTTGGAGCGGGTGCTCGGCGCCGGCGGCTTCGGCATCACCTATATGGCGCGCGAGTCGATCACCGAGCGCGCGGTCGCGATCAAGGAGTACCTGCCCTCATCGCTCGCCGTGCGCGAGCGCGACGGCATGACCGTGCAGCCCGTCAGCGAGACGACGCGGTCGGACTACGAATGGGGCCTCACGCGCTTCCGCCAGGAGGCCAAGCTGCTGCTGGGCCTCCGCCACAACAACATCGTCCCCTCGCTCAACTACTTCGAGGCCAACGGCACCGCCTATCTCGTGATGGAGTATCAAGAGGGCCAGACGCTCTCGCAGCTGACGGCCGGCGCCGTCTCGCTCGAGGAGAGCGAGGTGCGCGAGTTTCTGGAGCCGCTCTTGGACGGCGTCGAGGCCGTGCACAAGGCGGGCCTGCTCCACCGCGACATCAAGCCGGACAACATCTTCATCCGCAACGACGGCACGCCGGTTCTGATCGACTTCGGCTCGGCGCGCCAGGCGCTCGGCCATCACAGCCAGTCGCTCACCGCGGTCGTCACCGACGGCTACGCGCCGTTCGAGCAATACGAGCGCGGCGGCGACCAGGGCCCGTGGACCGACATCTACGCGATCGGCGCGGTGCTGTTCCGCGCCCTCGTCGGCCATCGCCCGCCCACCTCCACGAAGCGGCTGTCCGCGCAATACAAGGGCGCGCCCGATCCCGCCGCGCAGGGCTTCGCGACGCTGCGCCAGCGCGTCTCGAAGCAGCTCGCGCGCGCGATCGAAGGCGCGCTGATGGTCACCGCCGAGGACCGCCCGCAGTCGATCGCCGATTTCCGCGCGCTGCTCGCCGACACCGGCGCCCGCGCCACCGTGCGCCGCCCCGACGCGGCCACCCCCACGCTGGTCGCCGGCACGCGCCCCGGCATGCATGCCGCGGGCACCTACGCCGCCGGCACGCTGCATGCCTCAGGCACGTCGCGGCGCGGCGAAAGCCATCTCACCATCAGCGCTTCGCCGTCTGTGAAACGCCGGCGCGCGCTGCCGATCTATGCGGGCCTCGCCGCGCTGCTGCTGGCCGGCGGTGCCGCCGCCACCTATCTCGGGGTGGGCGGCATCGATGTTCCCGGATACACGCTCAACTCGCCGAGCCTTGAAGCCAAGCGCAAGGCCGAGGAGGACGCCAAGCGCAGGGCCGAAGAAGAGGTCCGCCGCAAGGCCGCGGAAGAAGAGGCCAGGCGCAGGGACGAAGACGAGAAGCGCCGCGCGTTCGAAGAGCAAGAGAAGCGCCGGGCCGCCGAGGAAGAGGCCCGGCGCCGCGCCGACGAGGACGCGAAACGCCGCGCCGACACGGACGCGAAGCGCAAGGCCGACGAAGACGCGAAGCGCCGGGCCGACGAGGAGGCAAAGCGCCGCGCCGACGCCGATGCGCGGCGCCGCGCCGAGGAAGACGCGAAGCGCCGCGCCGACGACGAGGCCAAGCGCCGCGCCGACGAGGACGCCAAACGTCGTGGCGACGACGACGCGAAACGCCGCGCCGATGAAGAGGCGCGCCGCCGCGCCGAGGACGAAGCCAAGCGCCGGACCGACGAAGAGGCGCGCCGCCGCGCCGAGGACGAAGCCAAGCGTCGCGCCGAGGAAGAGCGCATCAAGTCGGCCACGACCGCGCGTCCCTCATGGTACGCGGCCGACCGCAACCGCGGCCTCGTCTTCTTCGCGCACAAGAGCGCGCTGATCGAGCCGCTGGCCGCCGCGGCGCTCGAGCGTCTCATCGCCGATGCGCGCGCCAGCGCCACCTATCGCATCACGCTGATCGCGGCCGCCGAACGCAACGAGGGGGTCGGCACCGAGGCCGCGCGGTTGCGCGCGGCGCGCCTCGAAGCCGTCCGCGCATGGCTGATGTCGCGCGGCGTCCCTGCCGACCGCATCCGCATCATCCAGCACGGCGGCCAAGCCGAGGGCGCCGAGCACCGCTATGTCTCGATCGCGTTCGAAGCAACGCCGGGCGCCGATCGCCCCGGCGCCGATCGCCCCGGCGCGGATCGTCCGGGCGCGGATCGTCCGGGCGCCGACCGCCCCGGCACGAGCGAGTCGGAGCGCCGCTATTCCCAGGCCGAGCTGACGCTGATGATGTACCGTCTGCTGAAGGGCGCCGCGATGTCGTCGAACATCAAGACCGAAGGCGACCAGGCGCTGGCCTCGGGTGCCGACGTCCCGGCGATCGCGGTCTGCGTCAACTGGGCCGCGACGACGCCCGAGAAGCCCGTGATCAACGGCGCCTATATGTGGAACTCGCGCGGCGGCGCCATGCTGCACGAGCGCGCGCTGCGCGGCTGCCAGCAGATGAGCCGCCCCAATTGCGAGTGCGTCGTCATCGACGTGGGCGGCGCCAACGCACTCCGGCTGCCGCCGTCCTTCGCGCAGAAATACGCAAGGCAGTAGCGGCCGCAGTTGCCCTCACTTCCCATTTGCCGCAAGAGCGGCAAATGGGCCCCTTCTCTCCCAGAGTGAGAGAGAAGAAAGGGCTTCCCGCTCTTCTTTTTTTCTCTCCCTTTGGGAGAGAAGGGGCCCATTCGCCTCTTGGCGAATGGGAAGTGAGGGCTGCTGCCGCTGTCGCTACTCCGCCGCCATCCGTTCCGTGCCCCCCAGGGCGCCCGAGGCCTTGATCTCGGCGATCTGCTTCTCGCTGAAGCGCAGCACGTCGCGCAGGATCTCGTCGGTGTGCTCGCCGAGCAGCGGCGAGCGCTTCACGTTGGAGGGACTGTCCGAGAGCTTGATCGGATTGCCGACCGTGAAGTACCTGCCGCGCGTCGGGTGGTCGACCTCGACGACGGTGCCGGTCTTGCGCAGAGATTCGTCCTCGAGAATCTCCTTCATCGAGAGGATCGGCCCGCACGGGATGTCGTAGTTGTTCAAGATTTCCATGGCCTCGAACTTGTCCTTGGTCATGGTCCACTGCTCGATCCGGGCGAAGATGGCGCCCAACTTCGGCAGGCGCGCGTTCGGCGTCTTGTAGCCGGGGTCGGTTTTCCAGCCGGGCTCGCCGATCACGTCGCAGATCGCCTCCCACACCGGCGCCTGGGTGATGAAGTAGATGTAGGCGTCGGGATCGGTCTCCCAGCCCTTGCATTTCAGGATCCAGCCCGGCTGGCCGCCGCCCGAATCGTTGCCCGA